>QFZN01004971.1_pt1 | contig 15252 bp, 15 predicted proteins | sample 1740101 | NCBI WGS metagenome assembly QFZN01 (sample SAMN09210849, study PRJNA391713) | Ciliate metagenome, whole genome shotgun sequencing project. | isolation source: combination of 50 Heterometopus sp. ciliate cells from an enrichment culture... | host: Heterometopus sp. ...
AGTGCAGACGAGTGAAACACCGCATCCCTTCCGCTTCTCAAAAAAGAAATCGCATAAAAATGGCACCACGGACGCTAATCGCGATCTTCCTTTGCCTTGTTCTGCAGCAGTGCATCGGCATCCTCCTCCGTTAGTCTCACGACTCACCTCTCTTAGCTGCCCAAAGCTGGCTGGACGCCCCTGAGCTGGGCGACTCAGACCTCTTCGCCATCGGAGACATGTTCCTGGAACTAAACTGGAGACAGGCGCACAACACCGGATTCCACTTCACCACCGAGCTGGCCTACTCCGCACTCAACCTGGCCAGCTACAGTTCCAACGCGAGCATTAAGCTGTATCCGTACCAGATCGACAACATCACCGACATATTCAACGGTACGAGAAACTAAATATAATAGCGTAGAGAGCAACTGGAACGCCTGGACCACCGTCAGTCTCGACGAGGTCACCATGTACCGGCTCACCGGTCTCTCCCCCAGTTAGTCCCCCTTGGCTGCAACGTTTCTCATCTAGACTCTGTGTATCGCGTACGGGTCCGGATGGTCTCCGCCTCATACGGCAACAGCGCCTGGAGCGACTCTAAGCGGCTGCTGACCAAGCCCTCGCCAAGCAAATATCGTAACAACAACGTGCGACTCTGGGTGCGCGGCACAGGCGGGAACAACCACAACACCTCCTTTATCAAGATAAATGACGTGGAACTTATGAACAGAGGGAACTTCGTCGGACTCTACCTGCTGGTATTGAACCGGTATGCCTCACGATAAGCACTCCTTAGGGCCACAATGAAACGCGTGTACAACGCCTCGTATGACACGCAGAGCGGGATTTCGACGCTGCGGACCGAGTCGGTCACCTTTGTGTCGACGACGGTCTCTTCTGACGGCAGCACTGTGTCGCAGGCGGGGATGACCAAGACGTTTTCGTTCGACGATTCCTGGGCGGCCGCCAATGATTTGGCGAAGAAGATCGCGGGGTACGATGGAGGTTACTTCATTATCCTGGTCTCGTGCGTGGCCTGGGAAAGGTTCCTAACTGAACAGCTGGTGAAGGTGCTGGTCAACTGCGGGGCCAGCAACATTCTCGAGTTCTACAACGAGTATCAGAGGATCTTCAGCAATGAAACTGCGGTGACCGGTTTCCGCAACTCCTCCTATTCGAGCCATCCAGCGTTGTTCCGGTACCTCTCTTTCTCACACAACATCGCTATAGACATCCATACGCTTTCGTCGGGATCCCTAACATCGGCCCTGGGAACGGCTTCGAGGCACTGCGATCCAACGTGGGCTATTACCTCGCGGCGGGGAAGTTCCCGTACGCGGAGCTGGCGATCAGACTGGCGTACAACCCGTACATGGGGTTATACGCTTTCCACACTGTGCAGGAGACCGCGCAGTTTCGTTTCCTCGATCCTATCAACGTCACCAAGGTCGCCTACGACTACTCGCTCCGGACCATGTACGACGAGCTCGTTGACTCTAATCTCACGTTCGCGGACAACCTGCTGTTCCTGGTCTACCGGAACCAGAACTATACGGTCCCGTTTTACGACACGACGTCGGTCTCGAACCAGACCGAGCTGGACAAGATATACTTTGGCGGAAGTCTGCAGTCCGCCAGGTACAACAAGCTGGGGGCGAAATACATTGATGGTCTCAACCCCACGCTGATGTCTTACTACACATTCGTGCAGCAGTTCTTGAAGGGGGACTATTGTCTCCCGCCATACAACGACTACACGGACACGAGCTGCCTGAACCTCCAGACGGTATCGAACCGGCCGCCGGTCATCCAGTGCTACGTTGGGATACAGCCGGAGAACTGTCCGGAGCAGGCGAATGTCGAGCAGGATTTCGTCGGATTCTCCTAGAATCACCGTTGTTTTTTGGCATTGCCGTGCGCGATTTCATCTCGTCGCAGAGAGATATTTATTCTATGTCAGAGCAGCAGCAGCACGATTAAGTGTTGTTTTAATATTTACATGACGCCGACTGGCACTTGATCAGTTCCATACTTGAGCTCTACGACATAGTCCTTCTCGTTCCGCGGGTCTTGGTCCTGGAAGACCACGATGCCGGCGGCAGGGGCTAGCCAGTCGACGAACAGCAACCCCACGGGAACGAGGAAGCTAGTCAAAATCACGGCCACAGCGATCTGCACCGCAAAACTGCTGTAGTCCGCCAGCATGTACGGCACGAAGAAGATCAGCATCGTGAATGTCACGAACCCGAGTCTCCACGCCAGCTTCGACGGGGCGATTCCCGTCTCCCAGTTTCTTATAGTCGCGAAGCTCCTTGCGCTTATTATCTGAGAGACGAAGATCAGCGGGAAGAGGGACGTATGCAGCACGCCCTTCAAGGACGAATCCATGGGGGAGACGTCGCCGGGACACTTGGCGTTCATCCTCGCAGCGTTGGCCGGACTGAGGAATGCGGGGCTGTTGCGCAGGGCCAAATACAGTATCAGGTTCAGCACCTGTATCGCCATCGGCATCACCACCACCGCCATAATGGTCCCGCGGGGGAGTCCGTCGTCCCTTCCGATAGCGAAGGGGACCGAGGGAGTGTGCAGCGATGGCGCCGGGCTGAGCATGAGAACTGAGTCAATATACGGGTCGATGTAGCGGTCCAGCGCCACGGCAAACGTGTACGCCATCCACAGTCCGAGCAGCGACCCGTATATGACCTGGTTGAGCGCGTGCAGTCCCTGATACAGGCGGGAAATGGGCACGAGCACCATGGCGACGATGAGGAGCATTAGTGTCCCCCACATCACGATGTGTCGGGCCACAGTATGTTGGATCAGTGGCTGCTCGCGTTTCCTCACGAAGAGGAGAAGCCAGAGAGAGCCGTAGACTCCGGGGATCATGATGGAGTGGCCGGAAGGGTTCCCGTAGCTGCGAATGCAGGCGATGGCGGCGACACGGTCGGAGGCGTAGTAGGGTCGCGGCTGGTGGTAGAAGGTGTAGAACAGGAAGAACACGCTGAGCGCGACGAAGAAGAGGAGGCAGACTTTGAGGAAGAGTTTGCGCGAGGCGAAGATGAAGACCAGAAGCATCAGAATAGTGCAGCCGGAGACGTTTCCGAGACACGAGACCAGCTTGAAGAAGACGTCATTGTTGGGAGAGCCGTGGGATTTCTGCCAGTCGGCGATAAAGTCGAGGCTGTAGTTGAACAGCGGGCTTCGGTAGATGGGCTCGGTGGCGAGGATCAGAACGAGCAACACAAGGGCAAGCAGCTCCTTCCAGTATAGACTTGCTTCCATAATATGCTTGGTTAAAGTTTAGAAGATTATATCCGCATGATATTATGTTTATCCAGCATATACGAATACTGTTAAAATACAAGATTTAGAGGAGCAGTTTCAGGTCGCTGGCGGACGCGGGGTCGAACGGAGAGTGCGAGATGGCACACAGTCGCTATTGAATTTGAATAATTGAGCGAACTCAGGGCAGGCCTGGGGCAACGTACTGAAAACCGCTTTGAGAATACATTGCAACTTAGTTGCGTCGTTTATTTGTGTGATCTATACAAGTCTATCTCTTCTTTTCGGTGCACCTGCGACACATGAAGAAGTCGTAGAGGCCGCACCAGAGCGACTTGTGCTGTTTCTTGACCTTCTTCGGCCTGAGGAACACTATGTTGTCGAACTGGTTCCGCGCCTGGTTCGATTGCATGTCCTTGGTAACCTCCACCGCGCTCTCCACCTGGGGGAACATGTCCTTCTTCACCTCTTCCATTTCCTTGCTCATTCTAGAATTCACACCTTATTTTTAAGTTTTCGATATACAGTGCGATATTGCATATATAGCCGCGACTGCTCTTTCTTTTTAATTCCCTCGTTAGTTAGCGCTTCGCTAACGCCCAGAGGCCGCCCCGACCGATGTACAGTTCCTCGGCCCATGCCCTGAGCTCCCCACGGCGGCCTCTCCCAGTCGGATGCTGGTTTACTGCTGGGACGGCTCTTACATTTCCTTCGAATGTCCGCTCGGCTATCCGCCGGCTGTTTCTTTACGTGCTGTGCCACGACACCGTCCTTATGTGTTCATCTTCCACAGTCACGGAAGGGGAATAACACACAACTATGTTGCTGCAATTTAAATAAGTACGAGTAACAAGGAATTCCCGCGACGTCATGAATATGTCGCCATGCATAATGGATCGTACAAATCCTTATAAATTTCGCCGAGCCATCAATTCAGGAAGTAAGGTTAGGCGAGCGATTACTTGCCGAAGCGCTTCACGAAGCCCTGGGCCAGCAGGTGGCACTTCTCGCTCTGGTTCTTTGCCACACTATTCTGCAGCATCTGCGGAATGCTCCCAGCCATATCCACCTGTGTAACATAGGTCAACTCCGTCTTCCCGCCTTCCACTGGCTTAATGAGGAAGCCGCCGATCTACGCCAGGTGAATTTGCGACTCGTACCATGACGCGTCCGCGGACCGCGTCCTTGCCCGCAGGAATCCTGGGATCTTCCACGGACACCGCGGCCAGGTTAATGCTGCCGTCGGCGTTGTATATGGTGTACTGGACCACTGAGAAGTCGCGGTTGGAAACAAACATCTTGCCCTTGAAGATCCAGTGCGAGAGTCTCAGGTTCGCCGGGAACACCTCGATGTCCTTTCCCGACAGATAGTTGAGGTCATAGTCGCATTTGTACTTCTCCATGAAGAGGTATCCGAGGACCTCCATGGGGGTGGCGGGGATGATAGCCACACTCTTGACGCACATGAACCCGCCCTCTCCCTTCATGGTGTAGGACGAGTGGTCTGCGGCCTTCTCTCTCTGCTCCCATCCGGTGCTCGCGACCATCTTTTGCATTATCTCGTGCGCCTCCAATCCCTTCTTGTAAAGGGCCTTGCCGGTCTCGCTTAGAGCGGCAATGCGGGCGGCGATAGGAGTGGACTGCGGGGTAATAATATTGGTAATGGCAGTCCGCAGCTCAGCGTTCGTAGTCTTGAACGGGAACTTCTCAGCCTTGAAGTCTGCGCCTTGCATCTTGGATACAATAATAATAATTGGCCTAGCTGATTAGGCACGTCATAATATCCGCTTCATAGAGCGGTGTGGATCCTTACATCGTGTGTGTGCTCATGAGAGCCATAATACGTGCATTTGCGTTGCTGTTGTTATTATTGCATAATGGGATAACAATAGTAGTAGCAGTCCTAAGCCTCGCCTTTTAGTTCTTAGCAAATAGGTTGAGGAAGTCCGCGCCCAGTGAGCTCTCGAAGGGCAGATCGGGGAGCTTGGATTGGCAGGCGAGCGTGGTGGCCCGGGTCTTTGCGCTCCTCGGATGCCTTCTCCCTCTACACATCATGCTCTATCTTCGGGCTTACATCTGCACCCCGCCTTTCGGCCTCGCGCCCGCCGTGGGTGGCGGTGCTGTTGGTGCCACCGGGACCATCATCTGCTGCTGCTGTTGATCCTTGCCCGGAGTTAATTCGACACCCTTGACAAATAGTGCCTCGAATGGCTTCTGCGGCGACCCCATGCCCTGCTTCTTACTGAGCGCAGTCATGCAACGCTCTGGGAGGACCTGGGCGTTCTGCCCCCGCGAAGGCTTGCAGTCCGGCGCCGTTATCGTGCTCATCATGTGGATCGACTGCGGGTGCAGGTAGCGCGGATCCTTGAGTCTCACCCCCTGTCCGGCCGTCGAAGGCTTCATCGAGTTCGCTAACGGTCTGCTCTGGGACCCGTCCTGAGTGGCACAGCGCTCCTCTGCAGCCGGCAAGTATTGTTGTGGCATCTTAGTACAGCCAGCAGCATCGCCCCAGGCGCGGACAGGGACGCCAGTGACCATGAGCCTCCCTCCTGCGATCTGGTTCTTGGCGGGAACCCTGTTCTGCTGGAAAAGCATGGGGTGGGCAGCAGACTTGCCGTGGACCGCCTCGTGGCCCGGCGTGGACCGGTACTCGGCGGCGGCTTTCCTCGCGGCAGCGGTTGCGGAGTCCCTTCGAGGGTGGGTGCCCTCGCCGATGATTTCCACGTCGGGGTCCGAGTCCGGGTCTGGGTTTGGCTTGCTGCTGTTGTTCATGAGGACAAGGCCCTGGAACTGCTGGGTCCGCGAGAGCTCCTGTGCCTCCTCCAGTTCCTTCTGCGTCTCCGGAGGCGTGTGAGGACCATCGGGCAGGTCCAGGCCCAGCGCCTTTGGTGGAGTCTTGTGCCTCGAGGGCGGGCGGAACACGCTGAGGAACTGTGTGGGGATCACCGGCCGCTTGATCTCCGGCTCCTTCCGAAGATGGTGGACCGGAACGAAGGCGTCGTCGTTGAGGGCGGCAGCCTCGCTGGGGTCCCGCTGGCGGCACGGGGGCCGTTGGAACTCGCCTTCCACATCGAAGTGTTGCGGCTGGTGGACGGACTTGAGCGGGCCGAAGTCGCGGATCGCGTGTGCAGGCTTGGCCAGCTCCGTGGCCGCGGTCTTCGGTCGCTTGAACACTATGTTGTGCTTCGCCTCACGCTCGGGCGGGGGCGTTCCGGGGGAGTCCGAGCTTGAGTTAGAGGAGTCGTCGTCGGGCTGGAAGAGCACGTTATTGTCGTACACATCCAATAGGTTGCGGTTCCCTTGAATCTATATATAAACGCCCATCGGACCAACCTTGCTTCCCGTGATATGCGGCCGTCATTCCCACAGGCCTGCGTGGACCCAGGTTGATGCCCATGCCCTCGATCGGTCTCGCCCTACATTCGGGGGTGAACATGGTGGTGACAGTACTTTATTGGAACCTTCTTCGAATCCTGAGGAAGGCCGCTGATGACCCGGATCTTGGGCCCGCCGAAGAAGTCGATCCCCGTCTTGCCTACCATCCTGGTGAGACCTTGCGGAGTCACTTGTGACCGTGTCCGGGACCATCGGTTCCTCCATCATCATGCCGGCGACGATGGCCCGGTGCTGCTCGTTGGCCTCTTCTCTGGTTTTGAAGGGCGCGGTGCCGCCACGTTTGATCTCCTCACTATGAAGCGCTCTGGGAGAAGATGTGTACTAAGGGACAAAGGGCATCCCGGACATGAACGGCAGACGCGGGTTGTTGCCCTTCTGCTTTCTCATCCCCTGCATTTCAATTTCAGATTTATTGTTTATATATTTCGTTCGTATTAAATTCTTAGTAGTATTTTCCGCCTATATTCACCAACTAATATAACAACCTTAGATATATACGGCAGTACGCCGACAGGCATGTGCAATAGCGTAATAATGATGATGACGATTGATATAGACTAGAATATGGCCTTGCCGAACTTTTCCTTGATGTACTCCAGTATGTGCGTCTTCTTGTGCTCCTTCGCCAGCTCCAGCGCCGTCTTGCCTTCCTGCCTACGTCGCCTCCTCGATCGTACCGCATTCAGGTCGAGAATGTTCGCCCCCTTCGAGATGAGAAACAGGAACATGTTGAGCGACCCGCATATCGCCGCCGTGTGTATCGGCAGATTCCCCTTCTACTCGCACCGTCTGCACAGATGCATACATTGTTTTTCACGAGCAGAACGCTCTCCTTCTCGACAAAGTGCTTGGCCACCTCCAGGCTCTCGCTCACGATGGTCAGGTCGAGATTGCTTCCCTCCGCGCACTAGCCCGGGAGATGAGCAGCAGTCGGTACCCCGTTGTTCGGACTGTAGAAGTCGAACCCTGCGAACTTCTGCAGATAGTCCAGTATCTCCACCATGTCCTTCTTGATCGCGTAATGGAACGGGAAATAGTTCTCCGCGTCCTGTATATAGAGGTTGGCCTTGCAGTCGATGAGCGGACGGAGCAGGGCGTACCTTCCGGTGAGACACACAATGTGCAGACACGTCATGGACTTCACGTTCCTCTGGTTCGGATTCGCCCCCTTTTCCAGCAGGTACCTTGCGATGTCTTCGTTCCCGTGGATGCAGGACAGCAGCAACGGCGTATTGCCCAGCTACAAGAGCGTGTGTGAGCAGGCGATACAGCATTGGGAATGTCGACAGCGATGCCCAGCTCTTCGACGATGAACCGGACCAGCGAGAGACTCTCCATGGCCACCGCCCAGTGCAGGGCGGTGTCCCCGTTCTGGTCCTTGACGTCAACCTTCGCCTTTTTGCGATGGAGCATGTGCGCGATGTCCTGGTAGCCCTTTATGATTGCGAGGAAGAGCGGCGTGTGCCCGTTCTACCGACACGTAAAGCGAGGTAGCGCATACAATGTTCGGCGTGTCTAGCGAAAAGTTGTTGAGCTCGTAGGCGTCGGCAAGCTTGGACACGATCTCGGCGTTGCGGTTGGCCACCGCCCAGTGTAGCGGCGTCTCCCCCGCCGGGTTCTTCACGTTCCTCAGCAGATTTATGCACTTGCCGACCACGTCCTCGTAGATCTGCACGAATCCGCACCCGCATATGTAGTGGAAGATGGTGTAGCTGTCCTTGCCGCAGTACTCCCAGTTCTTCACATATTTGGCGATGAGCTTGAAACTCTCCACGTTTCCCAGCCGACACGCGATCTTAAGAGTGTCGTGCACGTTCTCCTCGGCCTCGAGGTACTGCTCGATCCCGGGGAGAGTCAGGTAATAGTGAGCGAGGAAGAAGTGGCCGTAGAGGATGCTGAGGTGGAAGGCAGTCATGCCGTTGGCGTTGGTCTCGTGCAGGTGCGCCTCCATGCCCACCAGGATCTTCGCTATCTCTATGTTCCCTAGTATCGAGCAGTAGGCCAGCGGCGTGTTCCCGTCCTATTATTATTTGGCCATTATGGCGGCTACATACATCGTTCCTTGTGTTAACGTCGCTGCCGAGCTCAACTAGAGACTTGACCATGGAGGGCTTATTTTCGCGGACGGCGTAGTGGAGCAGGGTGTCGCCGGTGTAGAGCTCCTTCTGGTTGACGTTGACGCCCTTCTTCTTTGCCTGGGCAAGGAGACGCGGCTTCTCCCAGGAGATGCATTTGGCAAGCAGATTGTACTCCTCGACCGTCTGCTTGTTCTGGATCACCTCCTTGATCAGCTTGCCGAACTCCTTCACCTTATCCTCCCGTATCAGCTCCACGCCCCGTTCCTATTTTCAATGCTCGGCGCAAGCGATACGATACCATGCGCCGTGATATATAAGGCGATAATTTAATAATATATTGCATTGAGAACGAAATAAAATTCAAATCTCAATCAAGCTTGCCATCAAGTAAATGTGCGAACTCACGGTCAATTAGACTAGCACTTATCTACTACGTTCTAGCTGAGCTATCGTAAGCTAGTCTAATGCCTACCTTCTCTTAATACGGTTTGTAGCTAGCACCACCGCCATAGGCTACATAGGAGCCGTTATTAAGCCCGAACTTACGCTTGGTCTCGTTAGGGTCCGCGGAATCGCCCTCCTCGCTCTTCGGCGGCGGGAAAAAGCTTAATCCTAGTGGCTGACTAAACGCTGAACTAGCGAAGACGTCCATCTTGCTCTCGGGCATCATCGGTCCTCCCTCCATCCCACCCTCGACTCTTCCTGCTACTTCGGCTGGCTTTAATTTATGCTTACTCGAGAACTGGGCGGCCGGGTCGTTCCCGTAGAATCCTGCATATCCGGGCTGGAAGCCCTTGGAATAGCCATACGATGCCGCCGGAATGCCGGGCGCGCTAACTGGGACCTTGGACGGATCCCCCATCGGCTCTTTCCCGTAGCCCATGTACACCTGTGGGTCGGGCATCCCATAGGCCGGCTGCGTCGGGTCGTACGACCTCGCCTCGGGCCCTGACGCGGTCGGGTATCCGCGAGGCTGCTCGTAGTACGTTGGCGCCATTTGTTGGTAACTCGAGGCGGGAGGGTAGCGCGGCGGGTACATTTGGGGCTGTAGCGGCTGCTGATACTGAGAGAAGTCGACGGCAGAGGACCCGTCCATCTTGGTCTGCGGAGGCGGGTACTGGTCGTAGGGGCCGTTGCCGCCGGGGTAGTACTGCGTCTGCTGCGGAGGGTATCCGGCCGCGGACGCTGCTGGGTAATCTATGAAAATCACAATCGGAGCAAATACCAGAAACGAAGGGATTGGTGGTGTATCTGGGAAGGGCGCCTCCCCGGCCCGCGTAGGGTGCCTGCTGGTAATAGTCACGATGACCGTATCCGCCGCCGTATTTCTGTCCAGAGTATCCGGAAGACTATAAGAAAGCAGGTGAGTCGGCGCGAAGTTATACATGGGGCATCCGCGAGGGCTGGGACTGCGGCTTAGAGGAGACGGGCTTGGAGGGGGTGGCCTTCTTGCACTCGACCCACTTGTCGAGCAGCTTGTGCTCCTTGATGTTGGTGAGCACCTTGTCCACGGCCTCCTCGGTCTCGAAGGTCACGAATCCAAAGCCGCGCGACTTGCCGGTGTCGCGGTCCTTCATAATCTGGCAGTGGGTCACCTTCCCATACTTTGAGAAGTACGTCGTGAACTGGTCTACCCCATGGATCGCCGAGCGAGGACAAACCTTCAGTGAGCTCGTGCGGGAGCCCGCCCACGAAGATCTTTCTTGTCTTGTAGTCCACCGCCACCTTCGACGAGTCATTGGGATCCGCTGACTTTGGGATGGCCTCCTTGCAATCAATCTAAGGTGCAGATTAAAGGCGGGCACTTTACAGTTTTCCCGTCGAGGGTGTGCGGCCTGTCGTTGAGGACCTTCTGCACCGACAGGGGGTCCTTGTATGTCACAAATCCGAAGCCGCGCGACTTGCCTACGATTTTTACAGGGGGACATTGTACCAGTGAGCCGGTCGAGCATTAGGGCACAATCTGTGACCTCTCCATAAGACTCGAAGTACTTGCGCATGCTCTCTACAAGGGCGTAAGAAAGAGGAATGTACCCTGCGTGGTGTTCATCGAAAGTCCGCCGATGAACATCTTCCTACAGCCTGTTATTCGCCACCGTACCCCGGAATCGCGTCCGATGAATTGCTAACCATTAGATATAATATGCATATAATATATCGAGCATGCTTTATAGCGCCGTATATCGCCAATTTAACTATTATCGAGGCAACGCACTCGCGCCTCTAATTTACTATTCTCTGTCCTCTCCATCGTATCATTATTATTATTTTTATTATAGCATATTGTTCCGCTGCCCGATCGCAGTCTGAAGCGCGCACTCTGTTTGAATAATCATTGTCGAGACTTCTGGGGGTGATGTCCCGGTTAGCACCCGCGATAACTTTCTTTTAACGGAACAAACTGAGATATCTTATTAATGTCACACTCGCACTACTACGACAATACGGCATACACGTTCGGGACAAACAGGCCGCCCCCGACCTGGGCCAACGGGCTTGACTCCTTGCTCCGACTCACCCAGCGAAATCTCGTTGGTTCGTCCCCCAGTTTAACTCAGCAAAAATAGGCAGTGAACGCGGCTCCCTCGGCCGGGAAGACGACCGCACCCAGCGTTCCTTCACCCGTTCTGCTTTTGCCGAAAAGCAGGGCGCTGCCACCGCCCGAGCCTTCGCCCCGGCTCCCGTTCCCCCTAAGACCGAGGAGGAGGCGCCCCGTCAGCAGGCTCCTGAGTCCATCTCGTCCTCCAGGGTATCAAGTCTTTCTAAGTGCGACTTAGCCTTACGATGCCTACGAGCTCGATTTCAAGACGCAGCTAAGCGCGGCGAAAGACTCGCTGCTATATCTGCAGAGGAAGATTGAGGCTGACGTGGAGAAGAGCATGCGTGGCAGGGACAAGACCTTCGAGGAGCTTCGTGCCCAGGTCCGAGTCCTCAAGAACGACCACAACATGCTCGCTTCCCAGCTGGAGAAAAGCGGGAAGTGCCATCAGACGCAGGACTCGGAGCAGGCGAGGAAACTTGATGAGCTCACGCTAAAGCTGTCGGATGCAGCCCACAAGCGGGACCTGAAGGAATCCGAGGCCCGCGCCAACTCTGCCGTGGACGCCAAGCTCGCCCTTGCCGCCAAGGAGGCTTCCCAGAAGCTCTCCGATTTCCAAAAACAGACCCTGGACTCGCAGCAGGAGCTGGCCGAGCTGGTCGCCGAGGGCCAGAAGCGTCTTCGTTCCATAGAGAAGCAGCAGGAGGCGCAGGAGACGAGGACGAAGGAGTACACAGTGGAGAAATTCGGTGAGATGCAGGCGGAGATGAAGCGGCAGGGGAAGACTGCGGCAGAGGCGACACAGAAGGTACAGGACGACCTCGCTGCAAGACTGGCTGCCCACGAGGCCGAGGCCAGGGTCTGGAAGAAAGATGTGGCTGATGAGCAGAAGGAACAGAACGACGAGATCAGACAACTCAAGTCCAAATGCGCAGCGCTGGAGAAACTCAACGAGGAGACAAGGCGCGAATCCGCTGAGAGGTGGAGGGAAGCAGAGTCCCGCCTGGAGGAGAAGCTTAGCCGCCGACTCGCCGAGGTTGAGGAAAAGCGTGTTGCCGATTCTGGGGACCTGCGGAAACACGCCAAAGACTCCGATGAGAAAATGCAAGAGATGGAACAACTGCAGGGCGACTTCGCCACCGGGCTGAGCGAACTCAAGGAGAGCGCGAAGATCAGACAGGAGGAGACCAAGGCTGCGGAACAGGAACGTGAGGACCGAATGGAGAAGCTGGAGAAAGAGGTAACCGACCTTGCAGGAAAATGCGATGCGGCAGCCAGCAGCGAGGACACCGGGAAGCGGCTGGAAGGGTTCGAGAAGAAGATCAAGGCTATCGAGGCTGACCTTGAACATCGTCAGTCGATGTTTGTCAAATATGACTCGCAGATGAAGTCATACGAGGACCGCTACTCTGTCGTCGAGTCGAAATACCAGAAGTCGATGGACGCATTGGGGGAGAGATGCAAGCAGATAGAAGAGTCGGTGGCGCAGCTTTCGCGGGCCTTCGACGTCTCCTCCGGCAGACTAAACGAGCGGATCGACGACCTGGAACGCAGACTGCAGGATCTGAGGACGGAACTCCGCGACGTGCTCACAGGGTATGCCAGAGAGATAAAACGACATCGCGAGGAGCTGGCAAGTCTGCGCCACGCCAGATCGCGCGCTCCATCCCCGGCCAGAACCTACAGTCCTTCGCCCAAGCCGAAATCTAGACCGAAGGCACGCACGATGAGGGAACGAAAAGTGGAGTCGTCCGTGGCAACATTTACCGCGAGAGAGGTGAGCAACGTGGGTGTAAACGTGGTTCTGGACGAAAAGCTCACGAGCACTGCCCAGGTTGGCACCGACACTCTCTCCCAGGAGGTGCAAGTGCAAACGGAGGCCCCTGCTCCTGCCGCAAAAAAGCCAGCGCCGCTGGTTCCCGTGTCCCTGGTCTCGCCCCTCTCCTTGCCCTCAAATATTCCAAAACCGAAGAGGAAGCCGGAGAAGAAGAAGGAAGTGAAAAGGGCGGAGGCCGCGGTCCAGAAGACGGAAGAAGAGGTCGAAGAGGAGGTCAAGCTGCCAGCTTTCGAGAGCATAATGACGCAGGATGCGAAGCAACCTGCGGTGAAGGAGTCGTCCTCAGTTTTCAACTCGGAGGAAAACCGAGTGGTCAGCGAGCACGAAAGTGAGGAAGAGGAAGAGATCAATCTGAATCCGTTGATCCAGAAGACTCCCCGACCGGTCTCGTACCTGGAGCAACAGGAGGCGAAGGAACGGAGGCCGGCGGAGGGGAAGGAGGAGGGGCTGGAGTTCGGTCGGCGGAAATCGGCCCCGCCGACTGATCTCAGTGTCAGGTCGTACCAGATCGGCGAAGATTTCAAGGAGAACACTAGCAGGAGGTACATGTCGCTGCAGGTTCCCAGTGTGCGCGACTTCTTCGGCAGCTCGCCACATTACCTGCGCGAAGATCCCATCCGTTCCAAGGACAAGAAGAGCATCATCAGCACCCAGGGCGTCACGGTCGAAAACAACATCAGCAGTCGCAACTTCCGCCAGCCTGAAAAGTTCAATGTCAATCTAAACGATATCGCAAAGATCGAGCAGGAGGAGGCGCCAAGACTGACCTACGCTGAAATAGTCAACTACAACGACATCAACTTCGAAAACTACAATCCGCCCCCGCCCGACGATGCGGTCGAAAGCACGCTTCGCGGCAGCAGCAGGGCCGACCTGGAGGCTGCCCGGGTGCTTGACCCCCGGCAACAAACTCCGCCAAAGCGCGGCCCCTCCGCATCTGCGGCGTATCACAGCGAATACAGTGGACGCAGCGGGAACAACAACAAGAGTCCGCTGGAGGCGCTGCCGGAGGTCGCGGAGAGCAACGACTCGCCGAGCAGGCACGTTGCCACATATGAGGCGCAGCACACTGAGCAGCGGGAGTCGGAGCCGCTCCCTGCGACCGAGCCAGTGGGGGACAACAGGCTGCACCAGAGCGCCATCCAGGACGAAAACGACGCGCGCAACCAGCCTGGAGAAGAGCAAGAGGTGCGGGAAGAGGATGTGGTGCAGGCCTTTGAGGGAGGGGCAGAGAGCAGGGTGGACGAGGACCTGGTGGAGCAGAAGCAGGAGTCTGGGTCGAACCCGGCAGCTTCTGCGCAGGGGGCGCCCATGGCTTCGCCGCACGAAGAGATGCAGTCGGATGAGGCCATAAACGAGGCTCACCAGATGCTTTCTGGACTCAAGGAGGGCGAGAGGCGCGAGTCCGAGGCCAGCGGAGAAGCCGGGGAGGAGGATAACAAGGGAGAGGTAATGGAGCCGCGGCTAGGACAGGAGGCGGGGACTGGGCAAAAGAAGGTGGAGACGCCGGAGAGGGAGTACCTCGAGGCCAGGGAACAGGAACAGGAGGCGGCCCCGCCCGCGAAGGAGCCGGAGAATTTGACCGGGAGACAGGAGGTGGAGCGGGACCTTGAAGACTTCGCCATGGGTTTGGATGACAAGGTAGCAGAGCCAGAGCAGGCCCAGGAGATAGCCAAGAAAGAGGGCTCGGCGTCCGCAGGGGTCATTCCTCCTGACAAGATGAAGAAGATCATTGAGGTCAACACGAGTTCGATGACGGTGTACGAGGAGGACCGGAGACGGGCCGAGCAGGAGAGCCAGCGAATGTACTCGGGCTACGCGGCGGCCGGACCCAGGGAGTCCGACCAGAACGAGGACCTCCCGCATTCTGGCAAGGAGGAAGTGTAAGACTGGGGATGCGAACTGCCGGATGATAGTGCGAAAAGGGCCAGCGCTGAGGCCGAGCTGAAGCATGAGGGGGAAACGCCGGCGAAGGAAACGAAGAAGGCGGAAGAAGTGGTAGCTGCTGAGACCAAGAAGGAAGATGACGAGGACTCCGACGTCGAGTTCTAGAGTCCTTAATAGTCACCCTGGACAGCTTTTCGTTTCGCAGCAGTTAGTCAATCTCCCTTCGTGTGTTCCCCTGGGTATTCCTCCGC
>QFZN01000186.1_pt1 | contig 15226 bp, 29 predicted proteins | sample 1740101 | NCBI WGS metagenome assembly QFZN01 (sample SAMN09210849, study PRJNA391713) | Ciliate metagenome, whole genome shotgun sequencing project. | isolation source: combination of 50 Heterometopus sp. ciliate cells from an enrichment culture... | host: Heterometopus sp. ...
CCCCAAACCCCAAAACCCCTCAGCACAACACGATAGGCGTGCTCTGTTCCAATAGCACAAATTAAACTAGCGACAGCACGCCCGTTTCCTGACGTAAGCAAACCCCCAGTTATCTCGCATACATCGATATAAATAAAAGACATCTTTGCTTGTGCACAAAAGTATTATATGCTCGGGAATAAAAGGGCGTTAGCATTGAGACCGGCTCCCGGTGTACTCCTGGCCGCTGTACTTGAGGTACAGGAACCCGTCCTCGTCCTTCTCGTGCTCGTAAATCATCGACATCTTCTTGTCTATCACTCTTACCCGGTCCTGCTTTACCTCCTCCGTAGCTTATGTTGCTCTTGAGGATGATGTACATGACCTGGGTAGGCTTGAGCTGCAACCGCTTTCTGATCACGCCCTGCAGCTGCTGGAAGTCGAAGTCTTCCGGTATCAAGAACCTAATCGTGACTCGCCTCCGCCACACGATACTTGTTCTGGTCAATGTTGGGCAGGTCCTCGCTCCGCTTGTCGTTTAGCTTTGCCACGATGACCGCTATCCTTGTCGGGTACTTCTCCTTTATCTTCTGGCCCTCCGCCTTCCTTCTCTCTATCAAGGTGGCGTCCACGGCTTACCCAGACTGTACTGCTTCTTGAACTCAAAGTTTTCGAAGGTCTCCTCGCCCCCGCCGACCACCTGCTTCTTCTCCTCTTCCTGGTTCCCCTCCTTCATCACGCTTTTATTTTTCAATTAATATACCTTCGCAATGCAGAGTATTTTCGGCAGATATCCTCCCTCAGGATCGGATTGGCACTCGCACGCGGTTATTATATCAGGCTGCGTTGGCAATAAAACACCGGGCAGCGATAATTCAAAATTGATTTTCGAGAAAATGTCACAGCCAGCCGACAAGCAGGACGTAACGAAATTGCAGCCCTAGCCTTAGGATTGGATCCGCATGTTTTCGGCGATCACGCAGTACTTCGATGGCCCCAAGTGGAAGCTGCCCATGCTCGCCTTCGTTGAGGAGAACTGTCTAGTCTTTGACGACGACGAGCAGGCCGAGCACGAGTATGCCAAAATATACGGGGTGAGTTCGCTGCTGTTCTACCCGGTATAGAAGTACCAGCGATTCTTCGAGATCCTAGCAGCGGCGCTGATATCGGACCTGAAGATCAGCGGGGAGGAGTTCGTTCGGGCGTGCGAGGTCGCCAGCAGGGACCGCAAGAACGGCAGGACCGTCGAGCTGCTGCTCTCAGCCTCGGACTACGCATACTTCAAGAAGATCATGCTCGCCCGAAACGAGGAACTCGACAAGCAGGCTCTCCAGTATCGCTCCTATTACACCACTCATAGAATGCTGCAGGAGCAGGGCAAGCTCAAAACAGTCCGCGAAGCCCCTCCCGAGGATGAGGAGAAGGCCCCCTGTCCGCCTCCGCAGGCTCCCGTGCCCGCTACGTAGCCATAGTGCGGTGCAAATGCTGCTAGGAGGAGTATCAGAAAAGGCTTGTCCGGGAGAAGGACGCGAAACGCTCGAGCATCGCAGGCATGTCCCCCGGAATAAATGTGCGCTTGGTGTAGAGAGACAGCAGGAGCTGCAGAAAAAGAAGGGCGACACAGAGAACTGCGGCGCCATGACCGAGCGGCCGACTTCTTCTGTCTTGCTTGAGAAGCAGCACGAGGCCAAGACCATGACTTCTGTTGTAATCACGAAGAGGAAGGGCAAGATCAGCTTCAACCAGGCGCGCACCCTTAAACCGAAGGACGACCCGAGCCCGGCTAAGAGCGCGATTGTTCTAGAGAAGAAGGAACTCAACCAGAGCATCTCCTCCTCCGTCTATACGCTGCCGCCGGTGCGGAAGAGCAAGACGAGACAGGAGTCAGAACTGCAGTTCGCGCAGGCCAGCAACGAGTTCATCAACGACGAGGGCAAGGAGATCCTCCGCCAATCCGCAGATCTCGACTTCAAGTCTCTCAGCCAGACGTGCAAGCCCGCAGAGGCGAAGAAGGCTGCCGCCGTGCCGGACTTTTCGGCCACCGTAGTCGTGGAGAAGGCCTCCCCTGAGGAGGAGAAGAAGGAGCGGGTAGTTTTCTCTTGGCTCATGCGATAGCGTTTCGTGCCCGGGCTGATTACGAAGGAGATGATCCGCGAGCAGAAGAAGCAGATCCTAAGACAAGAGAAGTCACAGGCGCAGAAGGAGCTGGAACACACGCCGACGACAGCGCCCGCGGAGAAGGAGGACCCGGCATTGGTGCAGAAACGCAAGATGGCAGAGGCGATCCGCGCGGTCGTGAAGGCTGGACAGAAGGCCAAGGAGTCGGAGGAGGAGAAGCAGGTTTGCCATGGAGTGCTTATGCTGTGGTAGAAGAGACTCGAACGGGAGAAGGTCCAGCTCGAGAGTGCGACATTCCGTGAGCATATGACTGAGAACGAGAAACTAGAAGAGGATAAGGTACATGGACTGGACACCGGGGTAGAGAGAGAAGATGCGGAAGTACCTGGAGGAGCTGCACCAGAAGATCTGCAAGACTGTGATCACAGACACCTTCTGACCCTAATGACTGTTCTTCTTCTTCTTTTTGTTTCCTTGTTCCCCTAGCGCACGAAAGCTCGAGAACCAATATCAGGGTGCGACTGGGACGATAAAACAAACTAATATATATAATTAGCGCAAGCGAGAATGGCATCCCTGCTGGTCGCCATAACCGGCTGCGAGGTCAAGAAGGGCAAGGGTCGATACTTCGTTATGTGCCAATTGGACCAGATAAGCAATTCACAGGCGAAGATCGAGGGGGATAAGATCACCGCAAAGAAGAAGACGGACATCGCAGAGACCTCCGAGTTCCCCACTTTCTCTGTCAACACGCTTGTCTTCGAGGACGTGGTGATATTCTGCGACCTCTCGCTGAAGCTGGGACTTTTCGAGCTCGTTGCCCGAAACGTACTCGATCTGTCACATTCTCTCCCCATAGACTCTGCCAGAATTGATCGGGACCAACAAGTTCGTCATAACGCCCCCAATGATAGCTACCCTGTCCCGCGGCCGGTTGGTCAAGGAGTCGCTCCGGCTAATTTCTCCCGGTTTGCCTCGCCCTCGAACACGCTATTATAGAGCCAAAGAAGAAGGAGATCGGCGTGGTAGGATTTGTGCTGAAGATCAAGGCCAGCTACGCAGAGCAGAAGGGATACCAGGAGATCCAGAAGATCCGCGACATCTACTACGACCCGTTCGAGCGGCAGCCCGACACCATCACCTCCGTTCCCTCCCGTCGTGGCATCGTCGAGTAGAAACTCAAGGCCGTGACCGAGGAATGCGACCGACGCCAGCGCCGACTCACGCACTACGAGAAGAAGCTGGACGAGTGGAACCGGGCGATGCGGGACCTGGCGCAGGACCTCGAGGTGCTGCGGCGGACGAAGGAGAATCTGTTGGCGAAGAACGAATCGATGCAGCGGCAGCTCAACGAGCTCCAGAGCGTCGACGAGGTCCACATCGAGTTCGATGTCCTCAGCACCAGCGAGTCCGGCATGCTTCAGCTTAAGGAAAAGATGGGGAAGATCCTGGCGAGGATCGACATGGAGGAGCGGCGATACAAGGAGCTGCAGGCGGAGTATCTGGCGCTGAAAAAGTACGTCGAGGTTGCCCACAAGATCAAAACCCAGCTCGAGGAGGCGCGCAAGGCTGGGGAAATTGAGGAACTGCACTTTCAACGTGCCCAGGATCTCATGTACATCGCCCGCACCTCCAAGCAGACGGTGCTGTGCCAGGAGGCCATCATCGCCAACCTGAGCAAGGCAACCCGCTACGTCGTCTCCCACAGTCACACCAACTGTACCTTCTATCGTACCACCTCGTAGCCACCGAACTGAACATGATGCTTGACGAACTGCGTCACAGTCGCCGCCGACTCGAGGAGAAGCGAAAACAGCTCTCTATTCTAAACGAGCTGCACGACAACCGAGTACCGAAAGAAATCCTCGAGTCGGTGCTTGGCGGACTGGAGGAGCTGACCGTGGCCGAATCGCAGCCGGACACCGACGCGCTGAAGGAGCGCCACGACGCCTTGACCAAGGAACTCTCGCAGTTGAACAGCCAGTCCCTCCCCGTGCAGGATAACACTGAGCCGTAGATTGAGCGCGGACACGGTGCGCGACGGGATGCTGACTTTGGGCAGGAATGTGAACGGGGACAGACAAGACAGGAAGGGGAGGGAGGAGTGGGAGGAGGAGAAGAAGCTGCAGCTGTACAAGATCGAGGTGTCGGAGGACCGTGCAAAGATGCGCGAACAATCGGTATAAAAGTTCAGGAAAATGGTAGATGCTTGAAGCGGTGCAGGAGCGGGCCAAGGAAATCGCTGAGCTAAAGCACAAACTTGCCGTGGCAGATTCAGTCATCGAGACCTCTGTGGGAAAGCTCGACTCCGGGTCACCACTGTCGTAATTGTTTACGTTGACTAAGAATAATACGAAAGGATGAAAGATAATTTACACTAAACGGTATAAGCATTAAAAAGTGTGCGAGTTATTTGAGACGCACATACTATAAACTGAAATAACGCTATACGTAAGGAAGAAATTACACGTTTGTAAGATACCGAGCAGCGTCTTATAAATGCAATATATTTGTAATACGGTTCTAATATTAATTTAAATAATTCGGGTGGATACATACAAGCTGCGGAAATGGCTCATGTAGATTTCAACTGCACGATGTTTGTAAGATCAGTAACGCTCGCCGCCCCGGGGAGTCCCTGGCTGTTTGTGGTCCTCAGACTCGGTATCCCGTTTTTGCGTAGCTCGTAGATGCCCTCAAGCTGGAGACCGCCGTCCGCTCCCAGCCCGACCCCAAGTCCCAGCTCGCCGTCTTCAACGAGTCCTTCACCTTCCCTCTCTCGTTGGCTACAACGAAGCGCGGGTTTGCCGAGAAGAAGGTATACCTGATCGGGTTGAGACGGGCTTCTAGGTCACCCTCTGGGTCTACTCGGCGACAAGGCAAAACCGCGTCAAGACGATGGGGTCGTGCTCGGTCGACCTGGCCGGAATGTGTGGCTGCTCCACTTCTGCCAGCCTCTCCCTCCCGCTCCTCGCCTCGCCCGACCCCCTCTCCCATCTTGATCTCGATATTACGATGGTGGGGGCAGGGAAGGCGGGGACATTTCTGCTCGTCCCGGCCAAAGGTGTGGCCCGCTGCAACCTTTCTCTGCAAGAGCCTGAGTCCCACACTTCCCGCCTTGCTCCTCCAAGTGTGAAGTGCAGCAGCACCTCGCTTCGTCCTCACCAGCTCCCTCGCTTTAACGTCGGCACGCCGATGGGAATCAGCACGATTGGCGGCACCTCGGCAGCGGGCTCCTTCTTCTGCAGTGAGAAGACGAAGAGTCTGTTCGACGAGAGCGGGGAGGGCCGGTTGGAGAGGGAGAAGGAGGACGAGAAGCAGCGGCGGCCGCAGGCAATGGGTTCAAGCTTCCGGTCGGGCTCGACAATGGCCGTGCCTCGCGCCTGTCCAGAGGTCATGCCGAAGTTCATCGAGGCAAGACCGCGCCCTGTGATCCCACTAGGACAACAACATGCTGGAGGAAGAACTGAACCTGGCTGTCGACAAGGTCTACACCGAGTCTCTGGTCAGCTGTCTGAAGAAGCAGCTGCTGGACCGCGAAGGACAGGCCGGCGAACTGACCTCCCGTCTGGCTTCGGTTACACTCTCGGTATGTATTCAATCTAACGCCTGCCTAGAAGGAAAAACTCGAGGGGGAGCTCGTCCAGACCAAATCTGCCATCGCGAGCCTGGAGACCGCAAAGTCGAAAACCGCCGCGGAGAAAGAAGTCCTCGAGCGGGAGGCCGAGGCGCTGCGAACCCAGCTCGCGAAGTTCAAACAGGACTCAAACGTGCGCGGCGAGGAGACGGAAAACCTGCGACGGAAGATCACGGAGCTCGGCGAGGTGGGCAACAAGATGGCGGCCGAGTTCGCCCACTCTGCCCGGACTCTCCAGCAAAAGCTAGCCACTGAGCGCGACGTCATTCAGCAGAGACTGACTAAGGGGCTGCGCGTTGAGCTCGCCCCGGAGTGCAGAGAGAGGATTCAGCGGCTCGAGGGCCAGTTGGCCGCGTGCGCAAAGAAGATGGGGGCGCTGATGACCAAGCAAAAGTGCCGGAACGAGGCCAGGGACACGCAGACCGCAAAACTGAAAGGAGAGCTGGAGAAACTCCGGGTCGGGAACGAGAAGCTGCGGCTCGGCCAAGACCTGGGGGAGAAATCGCAGTCTTCCCAGCACGTCTCCTCCTCCGCCGATGTCACTCAGGCGGAGATAAAGAAGTCGGCGGGGGAAGAGGCCGGCAGCGACGTGCTCAGACAGCAGGTAAAGGTTCTGCTGGAGGAGCGGGCTGCGCTGAAAAAGACGCAGGCCAAACAGGCGCAGATATGTGCCCGCTGCGTCCAGGACAGCAAGCGGATGAAGGTTGAGTTGGCCAGGGTCCGCCAGGAGGTCCTTCGTCAGACTCAGGACGCCGTAAAATACAAGGAAGAGGCAAAGAAGGCGCGAGAGGAGCAGAAGAGACAGGAGGAGGCGTTCAGATCCAGCGCAGAGCAGATAAACGACCTGAAGATCCGGCTTGCGGACGCGGAGCTGATGAGAGATCGTCTGCAGATAAAGAAGAAGGAACTGGAGGAGGCGGCGGCCGGAAAGGGGAACAAGGTACAGATTCTGGAAGCGGAACTGGTGCGCGTACGGCAGGACCTCGGGGCCGCCAAGAAGCTGATCCCCTCTGTTCCTGATGTCGAGATCACCGGGAGTGCGAAATAGATATTGTAGTCCAGCGAGGAGCGAGCTAATAATAAAGTAATGATGATGTTATATTAGCACATAATACTAACAAGGGCGTCCCTCACGTTCTGCTTGCTATAATTGTAGATATCATCCTAAACTAAACTAAAACTAAAAGCACAGAAGACAATGAACCAGCTGGTGCTGGACACAAGCAAGATCCTGACTCCGTCGTCGGCCTTTGCCACGCCGATAACCTCGGAGCGGGAATACGAAATCGTCGAGAACATCCTCAACGGCAGCAAATATCCCCAGCCGCGTATGGATCACAGGCTCGGGCTCGCGAAGTCGCCGGTGGTAAAGCGCGTCACGAACTCCAGCAGGTACGTCGCCTACCGTCCCTCCGACTCGCGCGCCTTCGGCCCCGTCGGCATCCTCAATGGCACGATAAAGGGAAAGCTGCGCACGCCGAAGCTCCAGGGGGACGAGCTCCCGGCGGTTGCGGTCTCCACGACTTCGGCAGCAGGTCCCGCAGCCGTCCTGACGTTGCGCAAGACCCTGCTGAGGAAGGCCGCGATGGCCGGCAAGATGGACAACGCGAAGAGGGCCAACCTCGGGTTGGGGAGAAACGGGTGGGAGCTGAAGCAGGAGAAGCGGGGCCAGAAGTCCAAATCTGTTATAGCGAGCCAGATGGACGCAATAAAGGCGGGGGCGAAGTGCTACGTGAACTATGAAAGGGACAAGGGACGGGTCGGGTTCAGGAAGAACTGGGACGGGGCGAAGAGTTCCGCTGAGCTCCCCCATGTCGGCGTGGGCGGCCTGGTTCCGCAGCCAAAGAAGCACAACATGTTTGAGGTGGACTGCTTCGGGTCCTTCGAGAACTATAAGCGGATACTGAAGGGGTCGGTGTACAGACTGCAGACTTATCTGAAGGACGCGGAGATTGCGCGAATTCAGCAATATTCGCATCTGCACACGCAGAACGACAACATAATGCCTCTTTACTAAATTTTCCTCTCGCTCGCTCGGTGAGTTTATTATGGGTGGCACGAACGTGAAACGTAGACACACATGCAACATGTATAACGCACGCTATATCGTCGCACATAATGAGATCGTATTACATTTAAAAAGTTCACAGTTAGTGTGGGTAGATAATGCCTCATAACAATACAACGAGATATCTGTACGTGACTTTTATATGGAGATGGGCAGCTTCCGTATATGTATAAATATCGTTATCAGCGAGTATGACAAAACTAATCTAGAATTAACAGTCATATATAAATCAGCTTGAGCGCGCTAAGACGTAGTGATACGAATTTATAGCGAAGCACGTTGATATAATATCTGATTATATTGTGCTCGCTTAGAGAATCAAGGGGAAGCTTATTTAATAGTGGGTTCTATTTATAAGAAAATTTACCAATGGAAAAGTCGGATGCTAGCACAAGGAAGCCGGTGTTCAAGATAAACAAGGGGAAGAAGGCGGCGAACGGCAGCCGCGTTACGTGGGGCAAGGAGCACGACACCTACCTCGTATCGCTGGTAGAGGCCAACAAGGGCCGCAACTGGAAGAAGATTGCCTGCGAAATGCAGACACTGTTCAACGACCCGAATCTGTCGGCCAAAAAGTGCCGCGAACGCTGGTGCAACTGCACTAATCCCGAACTCAACAAGACTTCGCTAACCGACGCAGAGGAACTTTTCCTGCTCGCTTACCACCACACCTACAAGAACAAGTGGGCTCTAATTTCGCAGCACCTTACGAACCGGAACAGTAGCAAGCTGAAAAACAACTTTTCCAGTCTTATAAGGAAGGTTTGCCGCAAGATATCTCTGGACGAAAAGGAGACCCTGGTGACGGTCTTCTATTACGTGCAATCGCTTTACGCGTCGCTGATAATCTACGACCTGTCGATGACGAAGGACAATCCTGAGGAGATAAGTGCGATCGCGCCCATCCATATTTATGAGCATGTGCACGAGAAGAACATCACCGGCGAGAAGTGCCTTTCCTACGTTCAACACATGACCCAGGCCCTCGCTGCCCACTACAAGGCCCATCCCGTCCTCCAAAAGCTCAGTTCTCTCGCCCAAATCGACCCACTCAAGGAGTTTGTTTCAAAGGTTATACAGGGAATAAAGACGAAGCTGAGCCCAACTCTGCCGACCAACGACGACCTGTTGCTCGGGATCGTGGAGGTCGCGCTGACCGAGGAAGGTCCGGGCTACCAGAGTCCGCCAAAGGCACTCAGCCCGTGCCCAATGATGAGGCCGCTGCCGGAGCCGAATATAGTGTCAGCAAGGCGCAGTCCGGCCTCGGCTCCTCCCATCCCCGCTATGAGGCCGATATCATACAAATCCCGGAGGTGAGACCACAGTATTATCAGTCGCGGTCCACTCCCGCCAATGCCGAACTCAACTTCCAGATGCCCGCCTTCGCCTCCCCGGCATTTCAGGCAAGCATACAATCGACATGTCTACAGTCTAGGGGAGCAACGCCGTCACCCGGGCAGGTATTCCCGTCGAACTTCCCCCAATTGCCGTTCCAGATGCCGATGATGTGCACTCCGAACGACTGTATGATAATGACTCCGTACTCGTTCCACCCTGAGCAGATGACGCTTCCGCGTCCGCAGAACAAGGCCAGCGACTTCACGCTCTTCACCAACAAATACATGGCTCAAGAGTAAATACAATCCGCTTTATCCTATCCTTACTATTAAGCACCATGGTGAGAGAGCCTACTATGAATTAGAGCGTACGAATACTACAGTTCTGCCACGTATGCGATATTACATTGTACGACGCAACTTATAATAATATTATAAAAGCTATTCACGTTGTTTGCTGCGGGTTCGGCAACCGTATAACGCGGTCTCTTATGGTGACAACTCACCACATGGCTATGTCTGTGGTGTTCCCGTGCCTCGTCCTCTCCTCTCTTGCGAATTGTATCACTTTGTGCCAATATCACATTTATATTCGTTCGTTCACTATATTTTCTTCTCTCCCTTCATCTCGCTGAACCACTCCTGCTCTTTCTCTCCCAGTACCACGCACGACCTCCTCTTCAGCGACGTCATGTCCTGGAGATCCTCGAGAGTGCTGAGCATCTTCTGCGCTGCGGTAGCCGACAGCCCCTTGTGCTTGTCCTTCCTCATTTGTGTAAAGATGTCGGTGATCTCGAGTATCATCGTGCTAAGCATCAACTCCTCGCGCTTGCTGGTCTCGGCCATATCGTGGACGCCCTTGCGGACGTTCTCCTTTTCCTGGAAACTCCGCATGCGCAGCTCCTTGATCTCGGCCTCGTACTCAGCCCGCATCTTGGCTGATTGTTCCTGAGCCTTTCGCGCAGTTCTCGCGGATTCTTCGGTCGTCGCTGCAATCTGTGTCTCCTTCTCCTCGAGGGCGGTCTATTACTGCGGTGAAATGCGGAAACAAACCTTGAGCTTGTTCACCTTCTCCTTGTACTTCGCTGTGACTCCTTCCATCTGCGTCTTAAACGACTCCGAGACCCTGCGCTCGGTTTCCTACCGTTGTTGTATATCGCCACAGGATCATCATACAACTTCGATGTGCCGCGACTGGTCCTTGAACCCGGCCTCGAGCTTCCGCCTCTCTTCCTGCATCAGCGCCATCTTCTCCTCCTCCCTTGCCAGCGACTTCTCTAGCTGAATAGTCTTATCTGTGAGCTCTCTGGCCCGCTGGTCCAGTTCTGCCTTCTCGCTCGCAGCCTTGGCCAACAGACTCTGACCTCTGATACTTTCCTCATGCAGATGAGCAACTTCTAGCCTCAGTCGATCCTGTTCGGCCAACGCGTTCTGTGCCCGCTTTGATACATCAAGAAGAAGGTCGCGATCTTTCATGGCGCGCTGAAGATTGTTGGCCACCCCTGCGGCCTCCTTCTGCGCCAGCTCGTACCCGTGGATCCTCTCATGCAACTCTTCGTTCTCCTTCTCGAGTGCGGTGGATCTCTGTCCGGCCAGCATCAGCTCCTGGTTCAGTCGCTGCTTCTCCGCGCCCATTACATCGAGTTTGGCCTCTAGCTCGACAAGACGAAGCCGCACCTTCTCCTCGGTGCCGGCGGAGAGAGTGGAGACCTGCCCGCGGAGCTTGGTGATCTCGGCCTGGTAGTTCGCCTCCTTCTCCTGGCTTAGGAGACAGCCGGCCCCTTGCACAAGCTTGAAGGACTCGCCCTCTTCTCGCAGCGTCTTCAGCGTCTCCTCCGTCTCTTTCGCCTTCTGCTCCCAGAACTTGGCACGTTCCTCGGCCCTCTTCTCCTCCTTCTCGGCGTGGGCGCAGTTCTCAGCCAGACGCTTCATCTCCGTCTCTATCCCCATCACCTTGTTCTTGTCCCCGTAATATTCCTCAACGAGCCGCTTCTTGTCGAGCTCGAGTTCCTTGTTCCTCTTTTCCAGAGTCTTGACCTGCTCCTCGACGGACATGATCTTGTCCATCTCCTTCTTAACAATCTCCTCGTTTTCCAGAAGGTCCTCGATCTGCTTCTTCTGCTGGGTCGCCAGAGCTTCGGTGGCGCTAGATTTCTTGATCTTTTCCTGGAGCACGAAGAGCTCGTCCTGAATCCTGCCGACCTCTTCCTGTCTGGCACGTTCCTTTTCCTCGGCAGCGGCCTGGAGCAACTTGATCTCCTGCTTGTAGCTGTCGATCTCCCCCTCGAGCTCTTTTTCGCGCTGAACGAAGTCCATGTTGAGCGACGATCTCCGCATTTCCTCCATCTCCTTCCGTAGCTGCTGTATCTCGCTGTCCTTGTCGGCCAGAGCCTGGACGAGCTCCTTCGCCTTGCCGTTAAGAATAACGTTGTCCTGCTCGATCTGCTTGATGTGTTCCAGCGCGCCTATGCGCTCAACCTCGCGCTCATGTAGCTGCGTCTGCAGACTCTCCACGAGGTCCCGGTCCATCCTCCGTTCGGGCTCCTCGTCCTGGACAATGTATTTGAGCATCATTTCCATCAGGATAGCCTGCGCCTTCTCGTCCAGCTGCAGTATCGCGTCTATATATTTGTCCTTCTGTTTGCTGTTGCCCGCGATCCCGAGGACCTTTTCGCACTACGCCGTGTGGTGGGAGACTGAGAATACCAGCAGGAGGAGCGGTTCCTTGCTCCCGTTCTTTACGATCGCCTTGATGTCGATTTTCTCGTCCTGGGCCGCCGGCTTCAGGTTTGTCTTCATATATTTGCCGATGTAGAGGCTCAGCTTCTGGAGATTGGATTCGCAGGCGGGCGATTGATCGGAATCGTCGATGCAGAAGCCGTCCATGGGAAAGCACACCGGGTCTCTACGCGCGGCGTTTCGCTATGGCATTTCATACACTCTGTTGAGCAGACGAAGGAGGAGCACGCCGGTTCTGAGAGACAGAATCGAGGCCAGCGGCTTCGGCTGCATGTGCAGCGCATTAAGCCAGGCTAGCATGGCGTCCTCGGCGGACTTGAGTTTTTGAACCGGTTCGCTTAACATTTAATTTAAATTGTGCGCTCGCGACAGCACCTCCATTTTGTGCGGCACACGCCCATCGATCTATCGGCCCAGCACTATGCTATACCGCAGCTACGAGTCCATCGCAAACGTATAGTGATGAAATACAAAGTTCGCTTAAATATGCCGCCCGCCGCTAGGACAGCCCGTATTCGCCCAGGTCCTTGGCCAGTCCTGCCGGTGAGGACGACATGCGCATCCGCCTTTCCCCGCAGTCCGCCCCACGCTGGCCCGAATTCTCCATCACCTTGTTCAGAGTGCTGGATTCTTCCGTGTTGAGCTTCTGCAGCCGCTCGAGTGTAGAGGTCTCGCTGCCCGTTTCCGCCGCTCTCTGCAAGTACATGTGCTTCCGAGCGAGCTGACTCGTGCGCGCCGTGTCCCGGCTGGAGCAGGACGTGGTGGGCCGCACCCGCGCCTCGTGGGGACTGACGTGGGAGAAGTTCAGTGGGGCCCACTCCTGATTCTTGGACGCGCTGCGGAAGATGTGTGCGGCCTCCTTCCGTACACTGCTGATGTCTGCGGTGGCGGTCTCCGCGCCGAGCTTTTCTGAGTACACTATGTCCGCGGTTATAACGAGAGAGTACCACTGCGTCTGCTGAGTCTGGCGGAACGAAACCTTTCTGCGGCCTCGCAGCGGGTTCGGATCTTCTCTTTCTCCTGTTCCTGAAGCTGGAACGAGAGCGTGGCTATGTCTGAGCTGCGTCTGGCCGCATTTTCCCTCTTTAGCTTCTCCTGGAGGCTCTTCGCCACCCGCGTTATCTTGTCAGACACTATGTTGTTAACCTTCTGCTCGAGGGCCTGCTGAAGCCTGGCAAAGGAAGAGTGGTTGGCCGAGGCAAAGGCGGCCTTCATGTTCTCCAACGCGCTCGACACATCTGCCTTCACCCTCGCACACAGCGATTTCTCCAGCTCCGCCGACTTGCTCTCGAACTGGCCTGCCATGTAGGACATCAGACACACGCCGAGGTCGGACTCGTCCTCTCCGGGCCGGGTCGGCTGAGGACTCAGCGCACGGTCCCGCTTGGTCTCGGGCTTCGGCTTCAGAATCGGATTCGTCACGCTCCCCCTGGCAGTTGCGGAGAAGGGCAGCGGGGCTGGCTTAACCGGCGTCTTGGAGAGCAACTTGAGGGTGTCGATTAGTGTGGCGTTAGGTTCTGTGTAGTTGCAGTTAACCTCTCCGGAACGCATGATGTCGCCGACCTCCTCGTCGTTCAGCAGCATCTCGGGCTGCGACTCTACCCCATTCCGTTTCAACGCCTGCTCCATGTTCATGTTGAACAGCTGCATCGCACTCGCGACCGCCTTGGTGCTGCTCTTCATGAAGTCCTCGCCCAGGTATTTCCTCAGCTCTGCATCGGTGTTGCTGAGCTGCACCGCCAGCTCGGACTCCAGCTTTTCCGTGAGCGCCCAACTGATCCTTCCCTGCATCTTCCCCATGTACGCCCTGATCAGTTCTGTGACTCTCTCGTTTCCACAGGCGTCGGCCACCTTGCTGAACTCCTTCTTGATCGTGCTGCACAGCGGATTCTTCCGGTCTGACGAGAAGTTCTTATGCCCGGGGGACTTGCTGGGGGTGCTGGGCGCCTTTCCGGAGAACTGCTGGGCAAATTCGTAGGACTGGACCAGCGCGGCGATTTCCGGCGTCTTCGCCCGCTCATAAATCTTCTTTCCGAAGCGGTCGATCACGCCTATGTCGGGCTTGTGCTTTAGCAGCAGCTTGACCATCTCCTTGTGGCCTTGAACAGCCGCAATCGTGAGCGGAGTCCATCCGCGCTATCATGATGAGATGCAAGCAGATACGTTATCAGAGAGGTTGATGTTGGCCCCAAGTTGGAGCAGGTATTGGGCTGCCCGTGAGCGACAGTTTGCGGCGGCCCAGAACAGGATAGTCTGCTGCGCCTAGTCCCGGGAGGTGAACCACGGGGAAGCTAACCTTGTTCACTGCATTGATGTCGGCGCCTTGGGAGTGGAGGTAGTGGGCCACGTCGTATTGTCCGGCCTTGAGCGCGATGGCCAACGGCGTCAGTCCTCGCGGGTCCGCCTCGTTTATCAGGTACGGGTATTTGGCCAGTGTCGTCTTTAAGAGCGTCATCGAGCCTTCCTCGCAGCACACGTAGAGGAGGCGCTTAACCATTCTGATCTCTTCCTCCATTGAGCACCTTTTTAACTGCCAATTATTAGTAAAAACACGATACGATACCGCTATATATGAGTGAGATTTTCGTCGTTAGGATAGTGTGTGCGCGCCATGCGCAATAACACTGGGCGGGACCACATAGAAGAAGAACCGAATAGAATGTCGCTCTTCATGTTATAACATTCGCAAAATATATATGTGACATAACATAAGAAGAAATCATAAATGGACTCTCCTTCATCTGGCCTAACAGGGAACGGCCTGGAGGGCGCAGTGGCCAACCGCGCCATAGCCAGCGACAGCTTATGCCCATCGCTGTCGTGGCAGACAAGGATCATCGGCCTCGGCGTCTCTGTTGCCTTAGGTATCGCCCCCATATCGACCGCTTCTAGGCATCGTGCTGCAGATCCTATCTATCATCTGCGTGTTCACTGCCAACCTCTCAGGCGCCGGTGTCCTCAGTGTCCTGGGCATGCTCTGTATGCTCGGCGCGTATCTTCCTGCATCTACCCGCACCGTAGTTCGCTGTTCCTCGTGGGACCGATGCGCCAGCTCAAGCTCATGTTCGTCGGCAAGCGCGCCATATCCACTGGCATCCTCCTCGCAGCCATCATACTCACGCTCATCATGGCGCTGGCTGTAAAGAGCGGAGTGCTCACACTGCTCTTCACCCTCGTGGGCTGGGCCGCGTTCGCCTGGTACATCATCTCATACATCCCCTACGCCCAGACCTGCGTGATGAACTGCTTCAAGAGCTGCTGCTAATTTTGACTAAGCAATCGTCATTCTCTGGGTCTCAATCCCATATTGTTTCGCGTTGCGTGGTGTCCGGTGCAACTGGGCTTGAG
>QFZN01004983.1_pt1 | contig 15219 bp, 16 predicted proteins | sample 1740101 | NCBI WGS metagenome assembly QFZN01 (sample SAMN09210849, study PRJNA391713) | Ciliate metagenome, whole genome shotgun sequencing project. | isolation source: combination of 50 Heterometopus sp. ciliate cells from an enrichment culture... | host: Heterometopus sp. ...
CGTACGATACGGACGATCAGAAGCTCGCAGGCTTCAGCAGGATAATAGTGACACTGTAAGCCTGATACGCATAGCAAAGTAGTAATTACCATGAAATTTAATTATTTATATAAATGAAGCAGAAGACCAAGCACATAAAGGTGACATGCAGACAGCTGCCGCCGAAGCTTTCGAGCCAACAATTTGCGGAGCAGTTCCAGAAGTGGATAACGAAGTCAGTTTTCACCTACTTTGCCTCCGGGGACCACAAGTAAAAGCTGGCAAGACTCCGGCTAGGGACCCACAGAAGCGCACCACCTCTGCCGCCTACATGACCTTCGTCTCCGATCAAGACTACAAGGACTTCCTCGCCGAGTGCAGCGGCCACACTTTCCTCGATGAAAAGGGTTCGTCCCCTCTTCGCTCACTCCTCCTAATAGGCGGCAACTACAAAATGCAGATCGAACTTGCTCTATACCAGAAAATTCCAAGCAAGAAGCCGCAGGCGCCGAGCAAGTGTGGGACATATGCTGAGTCGGAGGAGTACAAGAAGTTCATCGAACGGATCAGCAAAGAGCCAGAGAAGCCATTGAGCGCAGACCTGATAGAGGATGTGAAGGCAGCCCGGCAGGTTGCGCCCCTCGTGGTCGAGCTGAACGAGACCCTGCCCGAGCTGCCGCCCCCGCGCGGAAAGAAGCCCCGCTACCCCACCAAAGACGAGCGCAAGTACATGATAAGGAAGCGGCCGCAGCAGCCGTCGGCGGACCTGGGCAAGGACGAGGCACGAGCGAAGGGGAAGGGATACTACGGAGGCGGGAAGAACGGGGGAGTTGTGTACAGGAGGAAGCAGCCGATGCCCAAGGAAGAGGAGAAGTAGACAGGCTGTCGGCACACGCTTGAGTTGAATCCACAACGCCATTGATTGATTGACGCCCGTCTAATCGTCATTAACTCTACATATCGAACCAATAATACGATTGTCGAGCAAAAGTATCTCTTAAGGGCGTGGGCGATTTATTATGATTAAATATGGACACAAACAATCAACCGGATCAATGCGGCTCGTGCAAATCGCTCCAGGACAAATTAACGGAGAAGGAGCGGGAAATGGAGCTGCTGCGCGAGAACCTCAAGACGCTCAAGGCCAAGATCATCGACTCCAGCAAGCTTCTCTCCATCTACTCCGATGCCAGGTCCGAGAATGAGGTCCTCAAGGAACAGAACAAGAAGCTGCGAGAAGACTTCGTTCTGTATAAAAACGAGAACCCGATCGATGTACAGATCGCGCAGTTCAAGGAGATGAAGGCCCAGTTTGACGAGATCAACAATAAGTGCATTTCCCTCCAGCAAGCTAACGAGCAATTATCGGCGTCCATGGAGAATAACCAGCGCACGCGGGAGGAGAACGACCGACTCAAGGCGCTCGTCAAGGACAAGGAGAAACAGGTCCAGTCCTTGAAGGACACCCTCGCTCGTCAGGCCAAGTATGCCCAGGAATCCCGCGACTCCGCTCCCTCCGCAAAACTTCAGGCTCTCGAGGCTGAGCTCTCCTCACTCCGAGTCCAAAACGTGGCCCTGACCAAGTCCCTTCAAAGCCAGAGTGTGCTGCCCGACCTCGACTTCCCGCCCATTCCCGCTGGCGACCCGGGACTTGATTCCAGGATCAGAGAGATAATCAGACAGTCGATCCCGACGATCGCAAAGGCGGTGGGCGAGATGTACGCGCTGCCGGCGACAGAGGGGCGGCCCCGGCCGGTTCCGACGGCGATCCCGATGGCGGACAGCGTCGGGGAGCTCCCGGAGGTTTCGCACAGCATCTTCCAGAATCCGGATGAAGACAGTAAAGAGAGGGTTGAGCCGAAGCGGAAAGTCCGGCCTGTTGTTGTGGCTGCGGTAGAGGCAGGTGCGGATGATAGTCAGGCTTCAGAAGCGGTTGGACGCGAGGTGGAGGTGGAGGCTGAGGCTGAGGGAGAAGCGGAGCCGGAGGTGGAGCCAGAGGCAGAACCAGAACAGCCAGTCGCGGAAGCACAGGGACATGAAGAGGAGGAGGAAGAGAAACCGGCGGAGCCGAAGGAAAGGCCAGCTCCGCAAAAGGCGAAAAAGGAGCTCGCCACACCTGCTAAGAAGCGGGAGCTGGAGGACGTGGAGTTCCTCGATATGTCCAAGGGCTTCGAACTATACGCAGTACAGGAGGCGAAGGAAAAGTGGAAACGCGAGAAGAAGCTAATGAAGAAGAGATTGCAGCACGGATGGCACGATACCGACGAGTTGGTCAAGAAATCGGCAAACTCGCCCGTGCGTGTGGTGAAACGGCCGCAAGACTCCCTCATCGACACCAGAAGGGTTGTCAAGAGCCGAGCCCGCCACCTCAACCTCAAGGAGATCGACAGGATTGTTTCGGAAATCCACCTTGTACATCCCGCATTTTAACCTGCTTCATTTCATAGATGCCAAGGTGCACAAAGAAGGCAATGTTGGAATACATGCTGGCCCCGGGGGAAGAATCGGAGACGACGCTAGAAGAGCTGGTGAAGTGTATCGTAGAGTCCTTGGCAGACCCCGCTAGTAACGCCATGCTCCAGCTCGCGTCCACAATCGTCGAGCTGACCTTTCTCATCTACGTATACTCGCTTTTTTGCTTATCTCACCGGTAGATTAAAACCAGTTTCACCATCGCGTTGTACAGACTGCTCGTGCTGTTCCGCCGCCCAGAACTGGCACCCGAGCACTCGGCTGCCGACATCATCTCCGGACTGCAGATGGCCATGTCGGCGGGTTCCTCCGAAAATCGCAAGTTTTCGCTGGTGCCGGACGCTGCTGGATACGTGGAGCGACTCGTCAAGCTTCTCCCAGTCAGTGCGCTGTTCCCCCAGCCTGAGGAGCAGACTGCGGCGCGGGTCGCAGAATTGCTTTCGGGCGCACACGACGTCCGCACGTGTCTCGACCTGCTGGTCTTCTCCCTCTGCGAGCGCACCAAGAAGTCTGACCTCGCGTTCTCCCACTATGCAGCCTTTCTGGAAAGAGCGGTCCTCACGGGACAGGACCGAGCTGCAGAAAAGGTCAAGGAATCCGCCCTGCTTCCGCTGTTGTGCTATCCAGGATTCATCAAGGAACGGTTCTCGGGCGAAGAGAAGGAGCGGGACCGGCCGGTGGGCTACCCGCAATACTCGTTGGCGAGTTCCTACAACGAAAACGCGAAACAGCTTGCGAGATCCGCCCTCAGCGAGATATTCAGGGACGACCCGCTGTTTCGGCTTGCGGCGGGCCAGACGCCGACGGAGAGCATTGCGGCGCTGATACGGAGGTGCATGGAGGACTCAAAGATGACAGACAAGGTTGTCGAGCAGTCTGAGATTGTGCTTGCCCTCCCCCAGAAATTATGGGACATCGGCACCGGCTTCTACCTCTCGGCTCTGATATTGGTACCATCATAATCAGCGAGACATAACATTCCGTAGTCTCCAGAGTGGGCGTACGACAACATATACAAGGACCACGTGTTCTCGCTATTCATTGGCAGCGAAAGAGGCAGTCTGTCGAGGACCGTGTCGATCTCTTACATTGGTATTATTTTTTACAGCTTCGACACCGCGATATAGGAATATTGCTGAGATGCAGCGCGGAGATATATCAGTTGGCAGGGACAAACGAGACGATATTCAAAGAGTACACGAGCAGACTTGTGCTGACAGTACGGGACAATAACGAGACTTTGACACTCAGCGACCGGTGCTGGGCATGCTACTGGATGATGCGCATCAACAAGCTGCAGGGCGAAGAGCTGGAGATCCTCAAACGCTGGTTCGGCGACCTGCCAGAGACGCATCGGGCGCTCATCCCCGAAAACGTCCGCGCCTGTCTCGCCGATATTAAGCTTGTTTAACACATAATTACAATAAGAAGACAATGTGCCGCGTCGCAGCGCGCGCATATTCTGGGCGTGTGCGATGTCGTGCGTGAGCAATGCAAGTGTAACTCTGCGGTGTATATTATTAAATAGAGGCGCAGGGAGCAATGTCTGGCAAGTACAAGAAAGAGCTGGCCGACCATCTCAACAACACTCGCACAGGCTACTATACGCCATTGTTCGACAACTTCAAGGCATCTCGGGGCGCCATAGCCTCGCTCAACGACTCGTTCTTCTCCAACACTTTCTGTAAGCCCATACCTCGCCCACACGATAGCCGCCACCTTCCCCACGATGCTTCTCAAACTGGCGGGCATAACGGTGATGTCCGGCGGGTTCGGCATGATCACGACGATGATTTTCAGCGGGATAAACGAGTTCCAGACGACGAACTATATCGACCAATCGCGGTCGCATATTTCCCAGGTCAAGCAGCACTATCATGTAAGCGAAATAGCACGAAAACGTAGGGATACGGACGAATGATAAAGCAGAGCATGGTGGGGTTCGCCAAGTTCGGCTTCTACATCGGCCTCATGGAAACGCCACTCGAAGCCGTACTTGTGGAGAGGACTGATTCTGGGTAGGTGTTGGGGAAGATGACATCGGTGGGAATGTTCGCGAGCGGTGGGTTGGCAGCCTTGGCGCTGTCACACAAGAAAACCTTCATGGGAAACGTGAGGAAGTTCATCGGAAATGGTCTATTCATCTACGCCTTCGGCCTCATTCTTAATATGAAGAAGTTTAACGACTAGCTTGACAATAGCATTTGCACTAACACATTCACAATAATAAGGTAATATATAGTTTAATAGAGGCCGATAATTAAATTAGTGGTGCGTATAAACGTGACTTAATATAATATCTCATATATAAATTCAAAGAAGAGAAAGGTATGTCCGAGCATAAGCATCGCCGAACGCATAGAGAAGATGCAGATTAACTATCAAATCCGCCAGCAGCAGCAGGCCTACCCTCAGAGCTACATGTCCCAGTCCCAGTACTACCCGCCTCAGCCCGTCCCCGGCTTCATCCCGGGCGAGGTCGAGCTGCTCGAAGATGAGGAGCAGGTACGGCCCGGCCACGTCACTCCCGACGCTAGAAAAGAGGGCAGATCGCGCCGCAGAAGGCTTCGGACAACTTCGACGACCCGGTGTCACGCGAGTTTGCGCTTGCTTTCTCCCAGGAGTCCCGTACCAGCCCCAGCGGATCGCTATCGGTAGGTCGATCTACAGCAGGAGGACCGAGCGCATTGGCAAGCTTTATGGAAAGGCAGCCCATGGGCGAGAATCGCAACGCAGCTCTTCGCATGCTAAACTGCAAACTGAATGACGGGGCTGTGGCAAAGAGGTAAGCGCGATGCGAAAACTGTAGTTTGAATTGGGCCGATGTTTGTGTCGTATTATCCAAATGGCTAGAGGATAACTGCGACAACGAACGCGATAAGCATGTAGGTGAAATGCTAAGCCTTGAACTTGTCTGCATTAGTAAAATACCTCTTACGAAAGAAATATTAAGGAAGACTAGGGTATTAATATTAATTCGTACTAATATTACACAGATTGGAAACACCGTAAGCCATATCGACCAGGAATCGCAAGTAAAGAGGATACAGACGAAGGCGAATAACCTGGTGACGCAGTGGCGACGGGAGATGGGCGAACTGCGGCTTGAAGAGTCTCACGTTCAACCGCGGTCTCGCGCCTTCCCCGAGCCCTCCGTCGATCCCACCTCATACGATCAGCGCCAAAACAAGAAGTAACAATTCGCATTGATAACTCCCGCCGAATAGGAAGAAGTATGAGCCGCAGATGGACTTCTACCACCAGAGCGTCCCGTCCTTCGTTCCGCCCCCGCCGCCGCGATCTCGTGGGCGAAGTACTTAGGAGAGTCGTTACTTGTGGATTAGATGGCCAGCGAGACAAGCACCTGACCCCGATCATAAAACGCTGCAAGGAGGGGAACAAGGAATCGGGCCGAAGGACAAAGAAGGTGAGCTGGGTCCCAGAGGAAAAGCTGGTCTCAGTCAAGCGTTTCCGTATGACCGATGAGCCGAACGCCCGGGAACCGTCCAAGGACGAGACAGAAAAGTACTCAAAGGAGGAACGCACGGTTTCGGCAGCGCCCGCCCCCGTCCCGGCGGTCCCGCAGCGTTTCCAGGAAAATCGACACAAGGAGATGCTCATGGAGAAGGCCAACATGGACAAGATCTGGGCCAAGGAAAAGTGCTTGCGAAAGCGCCTTCAGGATATGCAGGTTGATGCCTCGTGGGTTCAGCCGAAGGGTAAGTCGCACATCGCAAAATATCGATAGTGGCCGACCTGGGATCGAACTACGCGCTTGTTGGGTCAACCGAAAGCCAGGAGAGGGAGGTCCAGTCACGCCGGCAAACTGAGGCCTTCGCCGCGCACTACTTGAAGGCAAGTCCGGCACGGGATAATCTCGCTCCCCGTAGGAACAGCAGATCCCGCACAGTCCGCCCCAGCTCGAGGAGAAGAAGTTCCCCTTATCCGATGTTCCCACCGTGTTCGTTCCTAAGATCTCGATTGCTGCCGCTGTAGCCAACAGCAAGCCCGCGAAAGTTGAAGCTCCAGTATCAGCTCCACCTCTTCCGCAGCCGAAGCCAGAGCCACAATACGTGCCAGCATCCACTCCTGCAACCAACCTGAACATCAGCGTGGCAATGGACCTGCTGCAGGCGTTTTCTAAGGCTGGACCAGCGTCAGTGTCGGCTCCCCCAACAGAGCAGCCGCCCGCAGCCCACCCTTCGAACTACCGGACTGTTCCATGCAAGATGTACCACGGACCGGCGGGGAGATGTTCGCGGGGCGAATTCTGCCACTTCATCCACGACCCCAACTTCGTCGGCCGCGAGCTTCCGCCCGAGCTGTGGCGCAACCGTCGCCATTCCTTCCAGCCTCCAGTTCAGGACTATCAGGGAAGATACGGCGGGATGCCTCCGCAGTACCGGTACATGCAGCCCCCGCCGCAGCCTCAGTATCCGCAACAATATCACCAGCCTCAGGCGCAAATGTCGATCCCGCCGCCGCCCCCGCCGATGGGCCCTTACTATGCGCAGAACCCCGGGCGACCGATGATGTACGGAAACAATTACCAGATGGGAGGAGGATACCCGCCGGCGCCAGCAGCTCGCGGTCCATATACAGGAGGTTATCGGACGATGCCGTACGGACAGTAACGCCGCTAATTTGCGAATAACGAATGAATGAGATAACACCTTCTTTCAATAATCTTCATCGACTAATTGATTCTTATATTCCCAATGCTATTCAGATCTGCGTATGATGCCGAACTATACAAATATATTATCTGCGTCATTCTCTTGAAATTTCTTTGATTGGACCTACTAATAATTAGCAATAATATAACTAAAGCTTACTAATAGACTGCAGTATAGAATAACATGGAATGCTCGATATGCTGGGAGAGCTACGACACCAGCACAAAGCTGCCAAAGTAGTCCTACCACTCACAAAATAGCAGAGTCCTTCCGTGCGGACACACCTTCTGCAACGCCTGCGTTATCCAGATGTGCGACAACAGACACGTCATGTGTCCGGTCTGCCGGAACGAAACTGAATTCCCCGCCCATTTCACCTCCGAACGTGCCGCCAAGACCTGCGTGGTCAATCTCGCCTTGCTCCAGGCGCTCGAGGTCGCCCCCATGATCAGCATACAAGATACGCCTGCCATTGTACGACCTTTGCACAATGCCGGGTAGGAGGACCAGGATGTCGTATATAGGATCAACGAGGAGAGACGCAATAGGTTCCTTTCCAGAATAATCTTCGCGTCGGTAGAAAGAGAGAACATGTTGACTCCGGGACCAGCAGCAGACGCAGACCCTTCCTCGTCTGGCTTCTCGAGTACGCGACCTTAACGATACTGAAGCTCCTGTTTGCGGCCGGAGCCATCGCATGTCCGGTCCTGGTACATTCTCCCTCCTCACTATATCCGTATAGCTTGCTAATTTCGTGATGCTGCTGGAGATTGGGGAGGCGGGCCCATTCTTAAGTCTCGTGTTGTGCCAGCTGTTTGCCTATATCGGGTACACGGTGAACCTGGTGATTTTCTTGCTCAGCAACACCACCCGAACGCGGTGGCAATTCGCTGGAACAATCTTTGCTTTATTGACGGGGTACACTCCCTTGTTCACGGTATAGACTTTTCGCATTGGCCGTCAACATCTGGGGGCTCGTTCGTCTCCTCGGCGATGCAGCTGTAACCGAAGAACCACTCATATCCACCATAGGAAACAGTCTCGGTATACACATGGAGCTCGCTCATGGCCCCAGAGGTGCACTACGCAGGCATGATGCTGCTGATTCCGACGATAAATTTGTACATGTGGCTGAAACGCGATCTAAGAAGACTGTGAACTGTAGTATATTGATAGGAGAGTGCGTGCTATTTTATTGTACGTAAGGTGCTAGCACAATGATGGAGCATGCTTATGTGGATGTGTGAATTCGTACATACAATCGGTAGAAAAAATAGAATAGTGGTTAATTGTAGCCACACAGACGCAAAGCCATACCGGCAGAAACGCCGGATACCGATAGCATCTGCGTCACAAGAAAGTGCACATTCTCTAGCACGGTCTCGCACTTCCAGACATCGTTCTTGGCCGTAGGCAGTGTTATGGCGATGTTAGCGAAGACTTAAGGTCTGCTGTTATACGTACTGGATGGTGAAGTCGGGGAAGGAGTCGACTATCTGGATCTTGTAGTCGGGGAACGAGCTGACAATCTGCCACTTGCCCGCTCTATCAGGGAAGCTGGTGACCTTGTGCACCTTGAGGTCTGGGAACGAGCTCACAACCTTCACCTTGTAGTCGGGGAACGACGAGACGAACTGGATCTTCCCGTACACGTTTCCTGCCTCACTCTTCTTAGACATCCTCTAATCAGCTATAATATTTTCCCCAAGCAGTGCGCAATTTATACTCCCTGACGTCTGCTCAACATCGGATCTATGTATCAGAACCGCTTCTGTTTCTGGTTCATGCACAACGTAACGCAGTCAGTGCTCAATGTGCATATATCTGGGAGAGACTATGATAATTATGGGTCGCTCTTCGGGTTGGCGGCGATCAGCGCGTTCATGCACTCGCTCGTCAGCTGCTCCAGTATCATGTCCGCCACGTCCAGGATCACCTGCGTCTCCTCCAGCTCATAATCCGTCCACGTCGGCTCTATCTCGTTCACCTATTCCGAACTATCGCACACACACAAATTTACCTCTGTAGAGAGAACAGTCTCGAGCCGCTCATCGCGGTACTGGTCAAGCTTGCTCTTCCCCTCTGTTGCCTTACCGAGACCGAGCTGGGCGAGGATGGCGGCGAGGTCGGAATCTTCGGGCAGCTGCAGGGCGCCCGAGTTTGTCATGGCCCACGACAGCACCTTGGCCTTCACCCCCAGCAGCACGTCCTGTGTCGATGCCACCGACCCGTTTCTGTATGTGAGTTCCCTGACCTGCTTGCTCCAGGGGAGAGGCGGCCCCTTCAGTCCGTACGGCCTGTAATAATCGAGGGCGTCGTTGATAGCATCGAAGATACACTTGTTGTGAATGTTGGACCACTCGGTGAGGAGCGCCTCGTGGTGCGGGTCCTCGGGCGTCTCCTCCACTGCGTCCACCTTGCGACTGTGTTCGAGACCGAGGTAGAGTTCAACGGGGAGCACCGGCTGGGTCATGATCTGCTCTATTGTCTCGAAGTAGTCGTTGTCCTCATTCTGTATTTGCCCAAGAATGAATATCGGGTCCCGGTTGAGCGGAATCGAGAGCGAGGCGATGAACCGTTCCGGGTCGTCCATGATCTCTTTGAAAATCGCATCGACATATGCTTCCACGTTCCAAAGCGCGGTCCGGATCCCGCTCGGAGGCCTGGGCCGCGCCTTGTTGGGCATCAGCACCTCGTCTGGCAGCGGCTTCTCCGGCCTTCCTGGAAACATGTTCTCCCCCACCATGCTCCTTATCACTTCCTCGAAGATGGCATCCGCGATGCAGTTCGCCTTGGCTGTCTTCGGGTCGATGACCTCAGGCTCAGCAGATAGTTCCTCCGGCTCATCATCTCGCTTTCCCAGAGTGGGCTTGGAGACGGCAGCTGGCTCAGCAGAATCCGGAACCGCGGCCTCGAAGTTTTGTTCAGTTTCCAAGGGAGCGCGGATCGGCGAAATGTTGCCCATCGGACTGTCGTCCTTCTTCTCGGTCTCAGGCACCGCTGGGATGATCGCCTTTTCTTCCGGAGTTTCCTCGGTAGGTTCGACCAAGTGTGTTGTCCACTCGATGTCGGAGCCCTGCCTCGGCTCAGTGTCCGCACTGAAGCCTTCCTGGGCGATCGCCCGCTCCAGGTTTCTGCTGCTGCTGGCCTCCTCGCCGGTCCCGCCGCCGATTTCTTGGACGATCATGGCTACCGCATCTGGGAGCCGCTCCCTCGGCGACTCCCTGCGGACTTCCTCCTCGGGCAGAGTGATTACCTGCGGCCTAGGCTGGTCTGTGGCAGATATCTCGGGAACGGTCTCGGGCTGACCCAGAACCACCTCAGACGTTACCGGCGAATAGGCGATGTGCGGCTTCTTCACCTCCTCTTCTTCTTCGTGTTCGGGCGCTGTGTCAACCTTGGACTCGGGGAGGGGCTGAACCGCAGGAGACTCTTTTGGGACTCCTTCTGAAGGCACGGGCTTCTCTTCCTCCTTCTTTTCTTCCTGTATGGGCTCCGCAATGGGGACAACGACCTTTTCTTGCATTCGCATTTCGCCTTCAGCTTTCCCCTCTTCCGGCTGTTTCGGCTCGATCGGCGCCTTCTCCTCCGCGACTTCCTTGCCCTCCTCTTCCGCGCCCACGACCTCCGCAGCAGGGGCAGCCTTATCTGTGACTTCCTCCTCCACGCGCTTCGGCTCAGGTTCAGGCTCATCAACTCTTCCTTCCTCCGCCATGAGTGCGGCAGCAGTCTGCTTCAGCGCCTCTGCCAGACTCAGCTTCTTTCTTGCGTCAAGTGCCTTCTTCTGTTCTCTGTACCAGTCATCGGCAGCCCTCGTTCCGGCCTCACGACTCCTTGGCGACAGTCTGGCCAGCTCCTGCAGCTTCTCTCTGCGAGTCCGCTGAATGCGCGCTTCCTCTTCCTGAAGGGACCTGCTCGAGCCCAGAGCCTCCCGAACCTTCCGGTAGGTCAGCTCCGTCATATCGCTGCCCTCGACCTGGACGATGGGCTGCGGCCTGGACTCCGGCGAGGACAGTTTCTGCTTCTGTTCAGGCTGTCTGGCCTCTTCCGCCACAGACTCCGCCTTGCCCTCGGGACTGAGCCCGGCAGATTCGAGCCGCATTGATGCGCACTTCTCCCTCTCCGAAAGTCTTTCCTCCGTCCCGGTCTTCGGAGCCGGAGATTGTTCCACAGATCGTGTCACCATCATCCGCCCCTCTGACTCCGGCCTGCGTTCCTCTGCCGCAGGAGCGGTGCGCTGCGCCAATCGTTCAATGTGTTCGCACAGCTTCACTATTGTGCTGTTCATCTCCTCGTTGTGCGCCGACTGCATGCTGTGCGCGATCTCTACCATTTTCTGCATGAACTCCTTCGTCTGCGTCGCTATCAGTTCCTGGTATTCCTTCTGAAGCTTGGTCTCGCGGAGGGCCTGGGCAAGGATGAGGTTGTCCTTTTCGGCGAGCTCGCGTTTGAGCTGTTCGTTGATCTGCTTGGTTTCCTCCTCGAGTGCGCGCAATCGCTTTTCGTCCACATGCGCGGTCGCATCCTTGTCCTTCGCTGCGTACACGATCACCGGCTCGGCCTCCTCTTTCCCATTCTCCTCCTCGTCCTCACTGTTGAAGTCCTTGATCTGCTGCTCTGTCTTCTTCTCTTCCGGCCCCTTTGCGATAGGCGAAACCACGTTGGCCGCAGCGTTCGCGGTAGCAGCCTTCTCGCCCCCGGTCTCTTTCGGCTGCAGGTTGCTGTCCCGTGCCGGGATCGTCAGCGGGTCTCTCTCCATGTCTTCCATCGATTGGAGAATCTGGCCGTAGTCCTCAGCCTCCTTGGCAGCGCTGATCTTGCCCAGCTGCTTCCTCTCCACACTGATCTCATCGGGATCTTTGCGCTCAGAGACAGCCTCAGCGTGCATGTCGAATTGCACATCGATCTTCTCTAGCTCCTTCGACAGTCCGTCCTTCCCGTGTGTGACAGCCTCGATCGGCGTGAGTCCTTGTGCAGGTTGGGACACAACAGGGACGCCAGACGTGGCCGCCGGTTGGCTTGGAGGCGCCTTCTCCTCTTCCTCATCTTGCGACTTCTGCAGCCGGTTTGCCGTGCTGCTCTCAACTATGGAGAGAGGAAGAGGAGTCGACTTGTCCTCCTCGGGAATCTGCTTCTTGTCTTCTTCCGGGATAACCTCATGGTCGTCTCTCCGTCTGGAGTTGTAGTCGTAGCGCAGCACCCGCGACTGGAACTCGTGCATGCGATCGCGGAATCTGTGCTTCTCCTCTTCGGGCAGATGCGAGCCCACGGGGGCGGTCACGTCTCCAACATGAAGGGCCACCGGCTGGGTCACCATCGCTGCGTAAGAAGAGGTCGAAAGTCCGCGCGGATTCGCCCTGGGGATGAACGGCATCATGAGCATTCCGTGGGTGTTGCTCAGGGACAGCGGGTTGCTGCTCAATCTCTGCGCCTGCTGTTCCCGAATCCGCTCCGCCTTCCGGGCTACGGCTTCCCGCTGAAGTTTCTTGAAATTCTGCTTCTGCTCACCCTCAGGCTTCACCGTCTCGCTGTCGCTTTCTGCCCGCTTAGTTTTTTCGTTGCCCTGCCGCGCGGTGACGGCCCGTTGCGAGGGCTTCTTGGATTTATGGTGCCCCTTGACCGGCTTGCCTGAGCCGGAACGGGACGGGACCTTCATTGGCACAGGCGACTGCTCACTTGACTTCAGACCGCGACTCGGCTCCTCGTCCTGCAGCCAGCGGTTGATGTGCATAATATCTGACGTGCCCTCCAGCTTCTTCGCCTTCTTCCTGTGTTTGCGCGACTTCTTCTTCAATCGCTTTGACGTTGTTGGACCCTCCATCAAACGACGCTGTATCTCCTTGACCTGAGTCAGCCTTTCCCTCAGCTGGTCGGCCTGGGTCTGTCTCTCCAGTCGGGCTTTTATCTCCTGAGCCTTGAAGCCCTTCTTCTGCTCCTCAACCAGATCTCTCCTTCGCTTCCGTTCCCCCGGGTCGTTCCTCTTATCAATCAGCGGCTTTTCCTGGATCGGCTCCGGCGACTTGGATTTATGCTGTGCGCCGCTAATGAGCGCGCGGATCTGCTCGTTCTTGAAGACCGGCTTGGATCCAGCAGCAGGTTTTTTGCGGCCGATGAAGCGCTGAACCAGTTCCAGCCCCATCTCCTTAATGCGTGCATCTTTCTTGTCTCTCGCAGATTCCGAGGCCGGCTTCGGTCGGGCCTGGGGGTTTATGTCTACGCTCTTCTTCTTCAGCTGCAGCCGGTTTGTCGCGCGGATGCGCTCGCTCTCGGTTTTGGCCCGAAGCACACGTTGCCGCACCTCGTCCTTCTTCAGCTCGCGTTGTATCCGCTCATTTTGAATCAATTCCTGCATTTCTTTGTACTTTGGAGGCACCACCTCCTGATATCTTCCGTGGAACCTGTTGATACTATACGGGATGTCTGCCCTTCGCTCCGTCAGTCCCAGGATCTCCCTCATCTCGTCGGTGAGCTGAAACGCGGAGTCGCTCCCTGCACGTTTGACAAACTGCGGCTCAGGACGCCCGTTGCCCTCGTGCCGCAAACTCAGGATACGCGCGCTCTGCAACAGCGGCGACCCGCCCGGCGTCTTCCCATTTCCAGATTTGACTCCACTGTTGGCAGAAGAGTCAGGCGGACCCCGTCGACGCGCCGTAGTGTTGGTGCCAGAGCTGGCCTTTGGCTTCTGCCTCGTCCCGTTCCCCTTCCGCTCCTCCCGGCTGCTTGTCGCTTCCCGGGCACTTGTTAGGAGGGTCTTCTTGGAATCCTGAGGCCTCGGGGTTGAGAGCACCAGGAGGCCCTTGGAACGCTTGAGGGGGAGGAAACAGAAGGCCTTGGGGACCCGGCCTAAAAGATTCAAAGGGAAGGAGTACCGCGCTCGGTGAGGGAGGAAGAGTCGGAGATGCGAACCGACACCTGATTTTCCACCTTCCGTCCCAGCACCTTGGCGTTCAGCGGCTGCGAAGTCACATGTGGCGTCTGAGGCACGATTGAGTAGTCGTTAAAAATGTTCAGATAGATGTTGTTGCCAATGACGGGACCGGTGCTGTGCGAAATGGCGCTGTGTCCGGCCTTAATTGTGGCCATGCGCAATAATTCTTTTAAATGTTATTCGCACTCGGACTTGGACTCTGTATTATATCTCACTAGTTGCCTGCATTAAGATCGTTTTAACGTCCAGTGGGTGCGGGTCGATCAGAGTAACGCCTTGCTTCAGACGTCATAGAATAATGCATGCTCTGTCTGTTTGAAATTAGAGCAGCGATATTATTCTAGCCAGGAGGCGCTAATTGCCCCCAAATAAGCATATATGCATATTGTAATGCGGTATATACACTGTGCTTTGTGAACTCCGCAGTAGTCCACGGCAGGGTCCCTATATAATCGAGCATATCCCAATAGAATTAACACAAATCAAATGGTTGAACAACTAACCGAGGAACAGATTGCAGAATTCAAGGAAGCCTTCTCGCTGTTCGACAAGGACGGCGACGGGACCATCACCACCAAGGAGCTGGGCACCGTCATGCGCTCCCTGGGCCAGAATCCAACAGAAGCGGAGTTGCAAGACATGATCAACGAAGTCGATGCGGATGGAAATGGCACCATCGACTTCACCGAGTTCTTGAGCCTGATGGCCAGGAAGATGAAGGACACTGACACCGAGGAGGAGCTGATTGAAGCTTTCAAGGTGTTCGACCGCGACGGGAACGGGTTCATCTCGGCCACCGAACTGCGCCACGTGATGACCAACCTCGGCGAGAAGCTCACCGACGAGGAGGTCGATGAGATGATCCGCGAGGCCGATGTCGACGGCGATGGACAGATCAACTACGAGGAGTTCGTCCGCATGATGATGGCTAAGTAGTTCATCCTAATGATATCAAGTGATTCAAATTTGAGCTTTCTCTTGCATACATATATCCGAGCGTATTCATACGATTTGTGAAATCGCAGTGTGAACGAAAGATGCTATAGAGCGGTAGCCAGGCATATTTCAATTTCATCTGCGTTCCTCATATAGCATCTGCTTAGTATTGTTCAGCGCTGCGCTACCGGTTACTCTTCCCACGACAGGGGTTTTGGGGTGTTGGGG
>QFZN01004994.1_pt1 | contig 15214 bp, 18 predicted proteins | sample 1740101 | NCBI WGS metagenome assembly QFZN01 (sample SAMN09210849, study PRJNA391713) | Ciliate metagenome, whole genome shotgun sequencing project. | isolation source: combination of 50 Heterometopus sp. ciliate cells from an enrichment culture... | host: Heterometopus sp. ...
GAGGGAACCGCGAGCTTATGTGTGTGTGCAAACGAATGTTATTTGCAAAAATCAAGAAAGTGCGTGAGCGAAATATAATGGCTGCTCAATCCGACTCTGAATGCGGTGGACCCCGTCTTCTCCGCTCCTTCGACGGCTCTTCCTCAGGCACAATTCCCCGCTGTTCCACAAAGGCCCTGGACGCCTCGGTCTTCAGTGCTAATAACAGCCACAGTACGGACAATACGATGGCACGACTTCGGCTACTTTCTTCGCCGGACGGGATGAGGACCGTCCAGAGACGCCTGAGCGGAGTCCCGGTTCCAAACATGCTCCGGCATCTTCCTCGTTGCTGACTATTCCATAGTCACCAGCTCGGGGGCGCGAAGATCACTCCAGTGCTCCAAGTGAAAGTTAATCGCCATCCCTCCCTCGCCGCAATGGTACAACTACCTTTCGCGGAGATCTCCATATAGAAGAGCATTTCGCCACGAGACGCCAGACTGAATCTTGAGACCCTCGATTCCGCGCGTTTCTGGTACAGTCCCCCACCACGCACTAACGCCCGCTGTAGCGATGGTGCGAGGCGACACAAGCTCATGTATGATACTATTCTCACGCATCGTAGCGACGACCTCACTGCCTATAACTACCAGACGACGAAATTCTTGTTGCGCGATAACGTGCTAAGCAAGGCGGAGGCTCTGCGGACCGCTGCGCTCAGCCAATCGCCCGAGAATCAATGTAACCTCGGGAAAGGACCGCTTCAAGCTGCTGCTCAGCCTGTCCGCTCCTTCTCCCGGCAGGAAACTCTCCCTCTAGAAGTGAAGGTTGCCGCACTCAAGCGGGAAGCGCTGACACGGTGTGCGAACACACTGGAGAAGACCAAGGGGAAGTGCTACGTTCCTGGCGCCACCACATATGAGGACGATCTGACCCACAGTCCGATAAGTGGAGCTCACGATTCTGATCCCCCTCCGTAGAACGCGCACTGATATCCAGCAACAATCTGCTTGACACGGTGGGGGAAGATCTTCAACAGATCCCGCAAAGGGCAACCGTAGTGCCGCACGGCAAGCCGGCACAGGCCTTCGACCTGTACAGGGTGTTCGAGTACGCGGGTCGCAATTCCGATGTGCGGCCTGTGAGGCTGGTGCCGATCCCCGAGGTTGTGGCTTCGGAACCGCGACTGGACAGAGTGAACCTGCTGGAGACAATCAAGAAGTGCTGCAGCGGGAAGACAGGGCTCAGCGGCTCCGTACAGAAATTGCGGGGGATGTATCAGAACACAAGCTTCGAGGAAGAACTGGACGGGTTTGTGAAGGATAACCTGCTGACGTGCCGGAGCAAAATGGACCTGGTAACCGAGAAAGAGAATGCGGAACTGGTAGAAACACAACAAGTGGTTCGTGCCGGTGGAGCGGCGGTTCAAGTTCCGCGAGAACATGGCGGCCGTGCAGGGCAAGAACCTCCAACTCCGGGACTCCCAATACAACTGTACCAATTTCCTCTCGCACAGCTATAGGTCTGATGCTCCCACGAGTGAATGTGAGGAAGAGGGATGCGGGCCAGTTTCGCCCTTCTCCTGGCGTATAGCGAGGGCTCTTTATCTGCCGTGAAGATTCGGTGTTATTTGTAACAACAACAACAAAACATTATGTGCACAAACCGCCGGAATCACGAACATTTCCTGTTATGGTCGCAGCGCGAAGGCAGAATAATAACAACAAACAGAAGATGGAACCGAAACACCACAAAACGAAGAAGACGGATAAGAAGCACGAGAAGCCCGCAGCGGTGATACCTGAGAAAGAGTTCGAGACGGAGCGGCGGAAGAAGAAGGGCTCGGGAGGTTTCCGCGAGAAATACGGTGCAGGCGTCGACAAGTATTACACTGACCACGGCGACACATACACGAACCCGCACGAAACAGCCTTGCTCGAGGTCATCGCGCAGTGCATTGATTCGTGGATGCCGAAGCGGTACCCGACGCTGGCTGGGATCAAGGTTCTGGACCTGGCGTGCGGCAGCGGGGAGGCCTCACTGGCATTCCAATCCAGGGGCGTCGAGAGCGTCGTGGGCTGCGATCCCTATACCTACAAGGCTTTCGAGGATAGGACCCATCTGCCCGTGCGCAAGGACACCTTCATGGAGATTGCCCTTGGCTCCATGGGCGACTGTAAGTACGATATTATCGTGTGCTCGTACGCGCTGCACCTGGCTCCTGTGTCCACCATGTCCGCGCTCTGTGTCAGTCTCGCTATGATCTCGAAGTACCTGCTGATAGTGTCGCCACACAAATTCCCGCTGATGAAGGAGTCATATGGATGGGATCTGCAGGAAGAACTCGTAGAAAAGCGCATCCATTGTCGTCTCTTCGTTTCGACTCTTCTTAAATAATCGTGCTCAGAGTTGCGCATAGAGTTCGGAAATATTGTAAAACCTAGCGCAACTACGATAACGTATGCTTTCGGGCTTGCGGTTAAACAAAGGTAGTAATAATACTATAACAAGCAATACAGGCTCTACTTGAAAGTCTTCTTCCTCAGTATTGGCAGCGTCTTCTGCCGCACGATGCACTCTTGCAGTTCCTTGCTAGCCAACGCATGCGACTGCTTCACCACCACCACTCCGTGCCGTGTCTCGTGATCGGGACCGCGCTTTATCGTGGGCCTGATCCTGTGTTTGCGGAATGCCTCCCAGTGCTGCGTGTTCTTCATGTAGTTGCTACTCTTCGGCACCACAATCCTGTCTTCTGGAGAGGATTCCTCTGCCACAGAGTCGCCTATATCATCATGCAAGATGGGGTCATACCTTCGGCCTCGCTGTCTCTCTCATCGGGAATTCCGCCGTCGTCCTCTGGCTGGGTGTGATGGACGAACTGCTCGCGAATCTCTTTTATCCTCTTGTTGACAAAGATCATGACATCGGCTTGTGGCAGACACGTTTCGTCTCCCTTCCTCGTTATCAGGTCCGCAGAGGCCAGCGGTATCCTTAAATTTCCAGTTAATTTATCTTTCGACTTCAAAAACTGCATGTTGAAGCGATGTTTGAGGGTGGACCTCCGCTGGACGCTCCCAAGCTTGGGAGTCAGGAAGGGCAAGGGGAGCGGACTGCGGGGAGGGAGAGTAGGCTTCTTAGAGAATCCGCGGCGGATAGGAGCGGGAGAGACCTTGCGCTTCTTCTCTTCCTCGACGGGCTTGCGCGGGATCGCGGGCGGCTTAGCTCCCACAGGTTTCCCGTCGTTGACCGCCTTGTTTGACTCGTTCGTGCTGGTTGTGCGATCGAACATAACATCAAGGTCGAGGTTGAGTTTCTTCCAGTCGTACACGAACGATCGGTAGTACTTGTTGCGGGTAAAAACGTCCACGAACCAGCGCTTGATCTGCCCGTAGTCCGGCTTGTCCTCGAACTTCAGCGACCTGCAGTAATACATGAAGGAGGCGAACTCGGGCGGAAGGTCCTTGCACAGATGTTCCACAGAAATTCCCTTCTTTATATCCAGGATCTTGTCGTATTTGTCCTGCTTATTGGCTGCCCTCACGCCCTGCCAGGGCAGTTCGCCCTTTATCATATAGATGAGAGAGTAGGCGAGACACTCGAGGTCGTCGCGTCTGCTCTGTTCGATGCCCATGTGTGTATTGAGACTGGCGTAGCGGGCGGTGCCGGTGAGTCGCTTGCTGTCCCGGTAGGGGATGTGCATCTTGGTGGTAGAGTCGCGAAAACGTTTCGCCAGACCGTAGTCGATAACGTAAACCACGCGTGCATTGTCACCCCGACCGATAACGAAATTCTCAGGCTTGACATCGCGGTGCAAAAAGTTCTTGCTGTGGAAGTACTCCATGCGGTCGACCTAACGAGTTCTCGGTTCGCGGGGGATACGAGCTGTTCCCCGATAATCAGGGCCGTGGACAGGCTGAACTTGTTGCCGCATACTGACATGAGGTCTTCAAGGCTGGGCCCAAGGAGCTCAACGGCCATGACGTTGCAGTCCCCTTCGGTGCCGCACCAGTACAGCTTCGGAATCCCCGTCCCGCCCTGCAATAACTGGTACACTTTTGCCTCGTACAGCAGCTGGCTCCGCTTCTCGTCTGGTGCTTCCTAAAAAAGGATTGTTATTCTGCGGATTACAATTTTGAGGGCAACTTCCTCCTTGGTGACCAGATCCGTGCCTACGTCTCTGGGGGCTAGATTATACCTATGTAGATTTCGCCGAAGGCGCCGCTGCCGATCTGCTTCCCGAGCTTGTATTTTCCGCCCACGATCACGCCGAAGTGGTACATGCTATATATTTTATATTGTGATTCTCTTATTCATTAGATAGATTATCTCTGCACGAGGCAAAAAGGAATTAGTATTCGTAACAATAATTCTTTAGGCCGGCATTACTCTCGGCGTTGTATATAATTATATCGCACAATCAACACGCCGGCAAGTCAATGAGTGGCGCGCGAATAGAGACGCGGATTATCCCTTCCAATGATTTTAAATGCAACGTAAGGAGAATGCTTGTTAATATCAGACGACTATAATAACAAAATATTCGCTTCCTCTATTGACAGGAAGCCGATATGAAGAGGTAAGGACTTTATTATCAGATGAACTCTAGACAAGAATGCAAGAGCGAGAACGATAAGGAGCCGATGCGGGAGTCCGCGACACGCAGGGCACCCACAAGCACGGAGGCTCGCGAGGCTGAACAACAGCCTCATTTCCCCCATACGACGTCACGTACGGGCGTTCCCGACCCAGATTTCTGTAACTTCCATTCCGGTGAGATCGAGAGCGCAAATAACCCTTAGGCACGCTTCTCCGCGACGGGAAATATAAACTTCAGGAAGAGATAGGCAATGGCGTGTTCAGCCACGTCTTCAAGGCCGTTGACACTCTCCATCCCGATGAGTCCTTTGTCATCAAAATTTACAATTCGCAGGTTAACGGAGTGGGCCTCTCGGTTCATGCCCAGGAAGAGATTAACATACTGAAAAGGCTAGAGAAGGTGGACCAGGACATCGGCGTGGTCGGTATGCGAACCACCCAGCTAACTCTGTAGTGCGCCTGCTGGATCACTTCGTCGAAGGCCGGAATTACTGCCTAGTGCTCGAACCCCTCGCCACCACACTCTGCAAGCTCGCCTCTGATCACGGCTGCTATGGACTCAACATGGGCATCGTGAAGGTGTTCGCGTGGCAACTCCTGCTTGGCCTGGCCGAGATGTCTCTCCCCCACGTCAACATCATCCACGCTGACCTCAAGCCTGATAACATCATGCTAAAGAAGAAACAGCACATGCGGATCAAGATCATCGATTTCGGCAGTTCCCTCTCCCACGCGAGTACCAGTCACTGTCGCGTTCAGTCTATGTTCTACCGCTCGCCGGAGGTGATCCTGGGACTGCAGTACACGACGGCGATAGACATGTGGTCGTTGGGATGCATCCTGTACGAGCTGCATGCGGGAAAGCCGCTGTTCAATGGGCAAGATGAGCTTGACCAGCTTGTAAAAATATATCATTGGGATAATAGCTGAAATGGTAGAGGAAGTTCGTACGGGTCAAAGGCCCGCTTCCGTTCCATATGGTGTCGGTCGGAAAGGATTCCGCCTCGTTCTATCAGATCTCGAAGAATGACTGCAGACTTCACGGCGACATTGGCGATGGCTTCGTCACAGTACCTTCCGTTGTGGGCTAACACTGTCCATTTAGCAGCCACTGAGACAACTGCTCAACATCGAGAACGGCGGGCCCGAGGAACGCTGGAAAGATGACAAGCTTCACACTAAGGAGCAATACGAGCTGTTCGTGGACCTGCTGGAACATATGATGGAGTACGACCCGGCCAAGCGTATCCAGCCGCCGGAAGCCCTGCAGCACCGCTTCTTCGCCGACTCCTTCCCCGGTTGCCCCTGTCTCCCCGCCGTCTCGTTAGCGGAGGAGCCGCAGGTCCAAGCAATGGTCATCGACTCGGTGGGTGCCACAGCAGAAATCGTGGCCCCGGTCCAGACGTTGGTCCTGGCCGCGCCCTTCGGCAACCCCGTAAACATGGACCTCCTCCCCAACGTGTCCCATTTCTGCAAACTGATCGGGAACAAGAAGAGGAAGCTCGCGAGGAGCTCGACGAACGAGAGCCTGAAGGAGGCGATAATAAGGCAGATCATGTCGGTGGCAGAGCCCGAGCGCGGCGCCGGGTCCAAGCCGGAACGTGACAGCGCCAAGTCGGGCTCTCGCGAAGATTCCAAGGCTGCCTTCGCCGGCAGGTACTCCGCGGCTGTGACCTTGCTGGGTAGCGATCGGCCGGACTCGGAGGAGATCAAGGAGGGCAGCAGCGGCCACAACACACAAAACAGCAGCAGTAAGGGACTGGTGTTCCAGCTCCCCAAGGAGCAGCCTGCAAAGGAGGAGTTGTCGCCGCCCCGGAAGTTCCTGCTCGAGAATGACTCCCCGCCCTGGCCCGTGAATTCCTGTAAGTCGAAGTCTGTAACACACCCCGTAGTGAATTGGACCAAGGAGACCACCCCGCAGCAATTCTTCCTTCGAAGCTACACGCGATGTAACCCTACCGGACCGGCGGTGCCGGCAGTCCAGCTCCCATCCCAGCAGCGGATGTTCTCCTCCTACCGGGGACTGCCGAGGAAGCCGCGACATCCTTCGGGTCCTCAGCCGCCACAGCCGGGAGTTTTCGTTGAGGCTGCGGACATGGTACGGGGGACGAAGAAGAAGGAGAGGAGACGCACGAGAGGGACGATGGACATGGACGAGCTGAGGAGACAGGGCGAGACGCTGGGGCGGAGGTCGGTTGGCGACAAGAAGTAACCAGCGGAAAAAGGTATTGATGATGTTATGATATCGACGATACTACTATTTTTGCCACTTAATGTAATCACTCACTCTAAAGGACTGACAACTAACTTTGTAATAAGTCCTTCCGTGCATAACGTGATATGCATACAAACGATAGCGTTGTTATACCCGTATAATTTATGCGCCTATTTTAGCGCTTAACTAATAATAATACACAAAGAGAGGTATAAGATTTTAGCTGATGACACAAGGCGAAGGCGAAAGCAACATTGACCCTCGGAGCGAGTATTTTCCATCAACACGTACTCGCACAGTCGCTAATCTCTGCGTAGACCTGGAATCCACCTATATAACGAAGGCTATAAAGAAGCCGGAGGGCTTCAGCGACCCGGCGAACCTTGGTAGAATCGCGGATAAGGTGCAGGACAGTCTCACCGCCAAGACCTTCAACCTCAGCGAGGACTGCGACGTGCTCTGCGTGAACTGCATGACGATGGTCAGCATGTCCATGGTTGCCGAGCACTCTCTTTGGTGCACGAAAGTCGACACACAGGTCAGGCTGATGGACGAGTGCCCGCTGCTGCGGCAGGCAGACTTTTGCATCAGAAAGCTCTTGGAGTCGATCGAGCAGCTGGAGAACGACAAGGAGCTGCTCTGCCAGAATCCCAACAATCCTTGCAATATAAAGATGCTGACAGAGTATGCGGGGGACCTGAAGGGCATTGAGGACTGCACGAGCGAAGGCATCCGCAGGTGTAGCGAGGTCGTCCAGAACCTCAATGTGGTCACCGCCAACTTTGCAGGTTCTCCAAAGTTAAAATTATACCTGGAGCGGCTGTTCGTGCTGTCGAAGGAGAAACACGTCGAGCTGAAGCGGAGCTTCGAGGACATGCATTCGGGCGACCCTGCCTCCGGGGTCGCCGTCGTCAAATCCACCGAGGAACTCCTCGCAGAGCTCTGCGCGCGGGCAGAGCGATTCCGCAAGACCAAGGACCGTGTCCACACGGCGCGCGCTTCCCTTGGGTCGGGCAAATCGCTGGCGAGCCCAGCATACATCTGCCGGACCAACCAGGCCGTTGAGGACGTAAACAGCGCGATCCACAGCCCCGAGTATTCTTCCCTACTGATCCCAATTTTAGGCAGTCAAACGGCGTAAGCAGATTGTCGAGCACATCGAAAGAAACGGCAGGCGCCGCGGCGATGGCGGACGTGGACGCGGCCTTAGAGGAGAAGAATGAATTGTGGCAGAGAGATGCCAGCGGAAGGCGCTACTTCTACGCGCTGGCAGAGAAGACGAGGAAAGAGCTTGGCCAGTGGCGTAAGGGCTACTACGCGGACACGCTCAAGATGTTCTCCTATGTCATACGCAATAAGCTGCCGAGTGGCGACTGGCCCACGTTCCTCGTGAATGAAATGTCTCAGCGTCCTGACAACTGGCTCGATGAGAAGAAGATCCGGCTGATGAGGCAGTTGTATTTTCATCCTATAAAGGATGATGTAGAACCGCTAACGGCAAGAATTCTAGGGACATCTACACGATCCTAGAGGAGGGCCACACGGATTCGGCGATATCGATGTCGAATAAGAACCCGAGCAAGTGACGCGCAGCTATTTCGCTATAAAGGTACTGGTGGCGTAAAGTAACTAACCCTGAGTTGTTGAATATATGCGATACAGAAGAAAAGCGCAGATATATATATAATAACTGTGCGACCTTACTATCAAGGTATGTAAAAATAGAGGCATGTTAGAATATCAATGCGATTGCGTGGTGTTAATTACGATTCATCCTCGGCGTCGCCGGACATTACAGGAAGTCGAGCATGTTGGCTACAACTCGCAGTTATATCGAGGAACAATACCTCCGCTGGCCGGCGCCCTCGGCTGCGGCGCTGCCGGTCGAACCATCTGTGGCCTCGTTGGCACATTCCCAGCCGGGTACATGGAAGGAGGAGCCGCCGTTCCCATGAAACCTCCAGGCTGTCCTCCTGACATCATAGGATTTCCGGCAGCAGGAGGCATCATGCCCGGGCCCATGGGCATGTTGGTGGGGTAGGCTGGACCCGGGGCAAAGCCCATGGGCGGATAGGCGGGCGGCATCCCGGCGCCGTAGGGCATCCATCCTGGGTTCATCATTGGACCCATGGACATGGGGACGGTGGAGTAGGCGGCCATCATGGCGTCCTGCATCTTCTTCTCCTCCTCAGCCCTTCGCTTCGATTCTTGCTCATCCAGCTGCATCTTGGCCATGATCTCGTTCAGTCTCGCCAGCGGGTTGCTCTTGCTCGCCTGTTCAGCCTCCGCCTTCGACTCGGGCTTTAGCGGGCTGTGTATGTATTGTTCGGCATCGGCCTCCTTCTCGGCTTCTATCGCGGGCTTGGACTGCGCATCTCCGTCGAGGATGTCGAAGGCAGCCTCCGCCACGGCCTCGACCTTCTTTGCCTCGGCCTTCGGTGGTTCCGGCGCTGCTTTCGGCTGCGGCTGCGACCTCGGCTTAGTCGCAGGCTTGGCTGCACGGACCGGCGGGGGTGCGGGCGCCTCGGGAGCTTCGGGCTGCGGCTCAGTCTCGGCCTCGGGGAAAAAGAGCGAGCGGAACGGCTCAGGCTGCCTGCGCGCCCTGAGGTCCGTGTACCGCGAGAACGTCCTCTGTATTTCCTCGTTAATCGACTGGGCGAGGCCGAGCAGTTCGGGGTCCTTGGACAGACTTATGAATCTACAACCTCTCTCGCCGTGCCAGGATACTTGAGGAAACTCTGCTCGCTAGACTTGAGCGCCGCTACGAGGTCCACCAGCACCTCGTTCCTGCTGTAGTTCTCGTAGTCTTCGGCGTCGATGATCTCCTACGCACATTCGCACCGCAGCGCATCGTACATTAGCCACCTTGATGTTATCCACTATCACCTTCCACTGTTGTCGCATCTTCGCGTATTTGTCCTGCTTGGCGAAGGCCGCACTGTAGTCGCCCGGGACTGGGGCGGTCCGCGAGTGTTTGGTCGCTGTGGGCCGCTTGGGCTGAGGTTTCGGGGCCTCTGCGGGAATATCTGGCTGCGGCGCAGGATCCTCCTCGCTGTACTCCTGCGGCTGGGGATTGGGCTCCTCCTGAGGCTCCGCGCGACGGGCCGGGGCTGGTTTCTGTCTACAGGGAGAGACTTTGAAAGGGGAAGCTCACTTGCGCTCGCCAGGGAAGGTCACGCCCACAGACTTGAGATGCTTGTAGGCCTCCTGGAACAGGGGCAGCACGTCGGCCTGTCGCTGGAAACGCTGTGCCCACTCCTGTATCAGACTCAGGATCTTGCTCGAAACCTACGCGCTGGCCGCAATCTCGGATACATCTGGGGCGACGTCAGGCACTCGTGCGAGCTTAACCAGAAGCGGCATGAAGCCCTTGGAGGCCACCTGGATGTGGAACGGCAGCTTGCACTGCTGCATGGCGAATGCCAGCAGCTCCAGCGTCAACATCTGTATCTTCTGGCTCTTCTTAACAAGCCGGTTGTGGAGATGTCCAACTGCCTCCTTCGGTCTAACCTCCCTGGATCGCTCTGGCTTACAGTTCGGCGATAGTGTTGATGCTGTTGCAGATCTTCCTGAACAGCTCCACGTCCACCTTCGTCGCCTCTGCGGAGGTCGCCTGTTCTATCTCTGCCAATAAAATTTTGCTTTCCATAATGATTTTAAATTGATAATCCTTATTTGCTTACCCTCGCACGCACTGCATATCGTCCGGTTATTAGTTTCACATGGGACGAGACAATATGATCACGGCTAATTACCGGGCTCCTGAATATTCGCCGAGTCCTTTGGGTCCCCCGCGAGATTGATGCACACCCGCTTCGGCACGCTCATCAGTTTTATTGCCCCCATTTGTGGCGACTTCTTCGTTGCGGCCCTACCTTCTTCGAACACACATCTCTCAGTACTGTTGTGCAGCTGGTGTGAACAGTCTCTGCTTCAATACATTTCCGCTTGCCTTCATCTTCTCGGCCCGAAGCGCATCATACTTGCTGTTGATTTCAGCGAGCTTGGCGGCCTTGGCGTCGTCGACCTTTTTCATGGCAGCGGCCTTCGTGGCCTGCTTCTTCTCATTGAGTTTCTGAACAATTTTAGCCTTGGTAGGACTGTTCTCGCCCAGCTGACGCTCGATCTTGTGGATTTCCTCCTGGTAGAACTTCTCGATCTGCTCCTCCTCTCTCAGCATGCTGAACACGTACTCCTCGCTCGCCTTCCCGATTTCCACCGCCTGCGCCATCGACAGCTCCGTGAGCTCGTTCTGCGCTTTCTCCAGTATGCTCGTCACTTCGTTTTCGCTGTCTTCTCTGGGAAGCTCGGAGGCGGGCTCCGTTCCCCGGCCTATCCACCGCTGCGTCATGATCGTGAGGCAAACCTAGGCGGATTTTGCGGAGGGCGAGCGCCTGCTGGAACTTCTCCTCCTGTCGGAGCAGGTCCAGGCTTATGTTCTGTGTCATCTGGGCCATGAACTCCCAATGAGTCCGGATTACGTTGTTGGCGTAGGTCTCGTACATGCCTAGCTGGATTTGCATACCGTAAGCATTACTTTGGCTGCGAGCGTGGTAGCTGCGCTTGGGGCGCTGAGGAGACTGGGCGTGAGGCGGCGGGCTGCCTGTGGAAGTCTGCATGATTCTTATCACGTTGGAGTTCTTGGCGACCTGGGCAATCTTTGCAGTGTAAACTGCGAATCGCTTGTCCTTCTTCCACTCGTAGTACTCAACTGCCCTCTACGCTTCTGTCGTGATCCCGGCTACCGAGAGGAGGGAGAGAAGGGACTCGGCCTCCGCCTTGGACAGCTCGCCCCGGGCCATCTTCCCCTCCAATCCTGTGACTAAATCGTCGTCGTTCTTGTTCCACGTCGGGTTCATTTTGTTTACACCTACTATTTTTATATTTAAGGCCGCGTTTACCATCACGTGTGGCCCGAGGATACAGCGACCCGCGAGGCTTTCTGGTCGGGAGTGCCAAGAAGACTCGTTCTCGCTTAACTCTTATAGCTAATATGCGGCGGGGGACTTATATTATACGTTATCGGATGCATGGTAAAGTTATACCATGAAACCTCGCAGTGGGGGATAATACGTAACTCGCTCAATAATATAAAATAAAAGCACCAATCGCATATTCGTTTCAGCACAAAGCAAAGATGGAAGAGTTGCCCGCAGACTACGATCATCAATCCAAGTCGCAAATCAGAACTCGCCAGTTTGACTTCGACGCCTCGCCCGTCCCCCTCTCGAAATTCGCCGTATCTCCTTCCATCCCAGTGCGTAGGTGACCTCGAAGAGCAGAAACGGCTTCGGCAAGTGCGTCCAAGGCAGTCTCTTCGCCTCGCGGACATCGCAGAATTTCCAGCCGGCCGCGGCCTACCTCGTACCAATTCGGACGTTATTCATCTCGTCGGGTAGAAAACTGCGCCCAAGCTCCCCGTCAGCAAGCTCGACATGTCGGGCCTAGATCTGTTCAACAGGATCCACATGTCGTCTCGTCGCCCCGCCGTCCCCGAGTTCTCCCCGTACAAAACCTACACCGCTCTCTCCACCTTGGAAAAGCAACAGCGGCGAGGAGGACTTTCGCCCAGAACCATCCTGACCGCCCGCACCCCCGTTTTCTCAGAGGGCAGGACTGAGAACAGGAGGGGTGTGAAAGCCAATCCGAAACCTCAGGAGCTTCCGGATTCCTCGGCCTCCTTCGAAAAGAAGTCCGAAGATATCAAGCAACGCGTCGTTCGAGAGGTTCAGGTAAGGCACCTCCTCACACGAATAGGCAACACAATGCGAGGAAATCGAGGGCGCAAGGACCTTCTCGAAGTGCTTCATAGCAGCCATGAAATCTTGCGAGGAGGCCGCGGCAGACCCGGAGACCAGGTGTCGTTTCGCCGTCCTGCTGGCCCAGCTGTTCCGCGGCTGGCAGAACTTCCTCGAATCGGCCCGGGTCGGCGAGGCTGCAAACCGGGAGTCAACAGAGGCGCTGAAGAAGCAGATAAAGAGTCTTGAGAAGGAACTCGGGGAGGCGAAAGAAGAATATGAGTTCAAGATCGAGAAGATGAACACACGACTCGAAGCCAAGCCGCTGGTGCACCAGGCCAGTTTGCTTCGTAAGGAGAATCTTGAGCTTAAGATCGCCATCCAGAAGGAACGTCGCGAATTCGAGGGCCAGATCGCCCTTCTCACTCTTAACAACAAGGAACTTACAGAGACTCTGCGCGCCCTTCAGGAGAACGCGGACCGGATGCAGACGGTGTCAAAACTGCAGGCGCTGAGCGCAGAGCTCCGAACTACGCAGGAACAGCTCAGGAAGGAGAAGGAGGCACGCAGCGGGATCGGGTTCAAGTTTTACACCATGCTGGAAGCAAGCAAGAAAGACCTGCAGGACCGCGAACGGAAGCTGGAGGCGACCAAGACAGGCGCCGAGTTGCTGGCCCGCGACCACGACGCGCTTCAGGCCCAGGTCAAGTCCTTCTCCGACGCCGCCAAGGAGCGTACCGAAAGCGCTGCCATGATGCGTGAAGATCTGCTTCAGGCTAAGTCGAAGCTGCAGTCGCTGAAGAAAGCCTTGGGAAGGAAGGAGGCGGAGACGATGGAACTGGGGAAGAAACAGTCTGAGCTGGAGACACAGCTGAAGCTGCAGAGGGAAGGACTGCTGACACAGGGCGAGGTGAACATGGACGGGCTGCTGGAGCAGTTTGCGGCCAACGTCGAGGGGAGAGCGAACAACCAGATCCGGGCCGACTCGCGAAAGGACGGCGAAGATAAAAAACCCGAGGAGGAAGGCGTGGCAGAGTACAATCCTGAGACCGAGGAGTACAAGCTGTCCTCCATAAATCTCGCGAGGTACCGGTACTCGCGGCCGGCGTATCTGGCCTTAATAGCAGGACTGCTGCCGCCAGAGGGGACGAAGGCGATGTATGCCCCGCCGTTCCCCACCTGGCTAAATGTGACCATCCGCGCGATATTCGACTCGTACTGGAACGAGGTTCTGCTCTCGTTCAACAAAAAGAAGGCAATCTGCGGGTTCCCAGAGTTTGTCTACGCGTGGCTGGGAAGCTTCACGGTCGACTCCAACACGAAGAAGCTGCGCGGTCTCGAGTACACAGAGAGGGACGTTATGTGTTCCTCCAACAGACTGAGTCTGTACCTCGGGCTGGAGGTGGCCATGTCTACCAAGCTGTGGGAGGTGCACGCGTTCAGGGACTTCCTGCAGGAGACGCTGGCGCCCGACGAGCTGGTGTTCTACCTGCACTGCCGTTTCCTGCTCTTCGCCGGCCCCCAGCTCGACATCCCCGCCGCCACCTGCTGTGTGACCCACTTCGTTGCTAAGGACCGGACCTTCGAGCTGATCGACCGGGTCATGTGCAAATTCCCCCACGAGCAGAGGAAGCTACTGAAGAAGAAGCTCACCGACTTCGGCCGCGCCACCTTCAAGGACTCCAACGCCTACGACTCCGCCATGGTTCTCCGCGTCCTCCTCGAGTATTACATAAAACAGAAGAAGGAGAACATCGCGAAGTTCACGGAACTGTACAAGGCGGTCAAGGGGAAGTACTCGAGTAAAGGCTCCGGATTGATGAGCTTCGCAGGCTTCTACAACCTGATATCGGGGGCATACGATGCGGACGTGTCGGACACCGAGGCCGCCAGACTGTACCGCGAGGCCTACGTCGCGGGCGGCTGCTGCATTAACGTTGATTCCATACTCCTGACATTCAGCGAGTCGTATGCCACCCCGACGACATAAGGATAGGAACTTCTGGACCCGGTATCTAAGAGTGAAAGGACAGAGCACGGAGCCCAGATATGACGCGAAGGGCGAGCTAGACCTCGCGGACGAGAAGGCGCGAGAGTGTGCGGCGGTCTACAAGTATGCAGTTGTTCAGTTTCCCACATTGCATAGACACTGGGAGAGCAACGAGAAGCTCTTCGCCGCGGTGCGACAGAACCTGGTTCGATGCGGCTCGCCAGATCTCCTCCTATATTTCGACGGCCTCGACAACTACATTCGCTGGAAGGGCAAGGAGGACATGGCCCGCTACTCCGGCAAAACTATGCTCCGTATTTTCCCGCAGTTCACTCAGCGCACTAGAGGTCTATCGCATGGTCTGGATCCTCGTGCTCGAGCTCTGGGCCGTCAACGAGGAAAGGATTCAGCTCTCCAAAGAGCCCACCGTCAAACACGAACTTAGCACAGAATTCGCGGTGTACCAGCAGCTGGGAGACATGCTGGCGAGCAAGCTGGAGGCGACTTGCAAGATGGCCGAGAAGAATATGAACACGCTAATGGTTAGTCAGAACTTGACCAAGACGGCCGCAGGCGTGAACCTGGTTAGGAACATGCTGAAGTCGAATGCGGAGAAGGAGGAGCCCGCGGACTAGCTGATCCTTATCACACTTTCATTTCGCAATGTCTCGCGCATCGTGGATCTTTCGCTCA
>QFZN01010300.1_pt1 | contig 15196 bp, 14 predicted proteins | sample 1740101 | NCBI WGS metagenome assembly QFZN01 (sample SAMN09210849, study PRJNA391713) | Ciliate metagenome, whole genome shotgun sequencing project. | isolation source: combination of 50 Heterometopus sp. ciliate cells from an enrichment culture... | host: Heterometopus sp. ...
AGGAGAGATTTGCGCACTATTTATCTCGCATACATGCGCAAGTGAATTTCCTATCCCCGACAATGCCTGATACGGGCGTTACGTCCTAGCTTGCAATTAACTGGGATATTACATTACCAATGGGCTGCGGAACAAGCTGCACGAATTCGGTGGTCTGGCCGTTCGGGAAGAACCGCACTTCTTTCCTTAGCGAGTTCAACGTCGTCTGGTTCGACCCTAACATTAGCAACCCGGAGAACAGCGGGTACAGATCTGCGCTGGAGAAGATGTTTGCCACAGGGTACTACGTCGAGCTCGTCTCCAAGGTCAAGGCTGCCATTGAGGACTCCGAACAGCCGCTCATCTGCATCTCTTCTGGTAGATTCTACGAGGACATCATGAGCATTGTGGAGAACGAAGGCTACGTGGCCGCCGTCCTCATCTTCTGCAACTACCCGCAGAACTACATGAAATACAAAGGCGGAAAGGTGAAGGACATCATAAACAACTTCGAGCACCTCGAGGCCTCGCTGCAGAGTGTCCACGCCGAGTACAAGAACTTCAGCCTCGCCTTTAACATCACCGGGAAGACCTTCTACGACAAGAGTGATGCCGATCTTATCAAGTCGCTGGCGGTGGAAATCAACGGCGACAAGTTCTCCATATTCTACCCTCTCGGCGTGGACTCTAACCTCGAGAACCAGCTGACCAAATCGGACGTTAGGAATATCAAAGAGGCGGCGAAGGCGGACAAGGAGCTGACCGAGGACGAGCGAAGAGATGTGGGGGAGGTCCTCGACGAGCTGGAGTTACACCGCAACATGCCAGGAGTGCTGAGGTCGTACCTGAACGGCAAGCTGTACAAGATGATGAACAGGTGCTTCCGCGGCGGAAACGTGGACAGTCTCAGGCTCTTCAAGAGCTACCTCTTCTCTCTCAAGGCCAGCATGTGCGAGAAAGGCCTGCCAATCACGAAGGAGACTACCCTTTACCGCGTGTTCAGATTCAGTGAGGAGGCCAAGAACGAGTACCTAAAGAACCAGGGCAAGCTAGTCTTGCTACCCTCATTTATGACGATGATGCGTGACATGAAGAAGGCGAGGAAGTTCGTGAAAACTAGCGGCAAGGGCACTTCCACCGAGCTGCACGTCACTCTAGTGCCGTTCGAGGACTCCTTCGCAGATTTCCTCACCGAGTTCCACTTCCCTGAAGAGAACGGTGTCTACTTCCCGGTCGACATCTCCACGTTTGGAGATAGGGACACGGACGAGGTGGTGTTCCCGCCGTTCTATCCGCTGAGAATCACTAAGGTGGTCCCGGTCCACGGCGCCTGCATTATTCAGGCTCAGGCCCCATACTACGTGAATCTCGCGGGGAAGGACGCCCGGGCCAGCGTCTTCAAGGAGATGCCCAAGAGTTCGGAGGGGGCGAAGGCGTACCTGGAATCGATACTGCGACTCTCAGGCAAGAAGGTCATGGACAAGATCAGCGTTGGTACTAGCACTCATCGAGCCTGGGTAGTAAAGCTGGAAATGATCCGCAACGGACAGTTTGACCAATTCGCCAGCGTTATTAAGCAGCTGCCGAAACTGAAACGGCTGAGCATTGGTACCTTCCTTCCCATACGCTCATGCCACGTAGAGTACGAATTCCTAAAGGACGCACACGTGGCCACGCTAATGGACATCGGGATCCTAAAGTCGGAGTCGCTGGAGCACCTCTCGCTAGGAAACAACAGGATATCGGAGAAGAGCGCAACGGTGTTGGCCGAGGTCATTCGTGAGGGAAGGCTGCGGCATCTCGATCTCTGTATTCTCCATATCATATCTAGCATGAATAGACCACAACAAGCTGCACGTTCGCGGGGCTGCGCTGATCGCTGGGGCGGTGAAGGCGAATTCCACGCTGGAATACCTCTGGCTCAGTATGTATATGGGGTGGCGATTGGTAGAGCACAACAAGGTCGGAAACGACGGAGCCCAGGAGCTCAGCTTAGCGCTGAAGGAGAACAAGACGCTGCAGGTTCTTGGTCTGGGTATTATCTGTGCTTAAAAAAAGTAGGTGACAACGAGGTTGGAGATGTTGGGGCTGTTTCACTGGCCCAGGCGCTCGCCGTGAATCATGGGCTGAAGGAGCTAGATCTTGGTAACGGAACGAATGGTCGAGCACTCGTTTAGATCAGAACATGATAACAAGTCTGGGCGGGAAAGACCTCTTCCTGGCGCTCAAGAGCAACGGCACGCTCGTCAAGCTCACTCTCGGTTCGCTTTGGCCTTGACTGGCGATAGGCTACAACAAGATCAAATCCGACGTAGCAAAGGAGCTGGGACAAGGACTGGCAGCGAACAAGCGGCTCGCCACGCTAGGTCTTCGTAATAAAAATCCCGTTCTAACCTCTTAAGGCTACAACAAGCTGGGCGAGGAAGGCGGAGCCGAGCTGGGCACCTTACTGAAATCGCAGAATGGAACGCTGGCCGACATCGATCTCGGTATTAGCACGTGGTCCTCACAGGGGGTAGGAGGGAACGACCTGGGCGACAAGGCGGGAGAAGCGTTCGTTGCAGCGATTCGCGCAAACAAGGCGCTGAAGTCCGTAAATCTCGGTACTGCGCATATTTCAAAAGAGGATATTAGGCAACAACAAGATAAGTCCCACGATGGCGAAACGGCTGGTCGAAGCTCTGCGTGCGGGGAACAAGGAGCTGGTCATGGATTTGTGTAACCGCAGGGATTATCCAAGTGCGTAGCCGGACTTGGACTGAAGCAGGAAGATAAGGACGCACTGGCCGATAGGTTGCAAATATGATCAGCGCGTTATATTTATATGGGTTTCGTTATTGCAAAGCGCTACCCGCGACCACTCTGCAAAGAGGATATAACATTGCGTCAACAACTCGGTTTTAGCCTGAACGAACTCTATATTTTATTAACACTGGATAAGATAAGATGCAACAAGATACAGAGGTTCTGGACAGTTACGTCCAGCAGATCTACGCCGAAAAGGACCCTGACAAGCTTCTACCGCTGTTCAAGGAACTCGCGGCCCACCTGAAGTCGATCAATGCGCGGGACAACATGAAACTGGGGGTCGTGCACCATCTCTGCATGATTTCTGACCGTCTGGAGTCCCGTCCCGACTGCCTCAAAGCCATCCTCTCCGCCCTCGTCTCTGCAGCCCAACCTGCTCCCGAGGTCCCAAAGTTCTTCGCCACCTTCCTCCAGCCGGCCTCCCCCGAGGAGAAGAAGGCGCCCCCGCAAGCAATCAAGGTATCTTCCTGCTTTGCCATGCATGTGCGGTAGCTAATGGCTATCAACTGCTGGGGCGAGACCCCGCTCCACTACCTTGCCAAGCAGGGAAGACACAAGACGATCGACACTATCCTGCGGACACTGACCGAGCTCGGCGAAAGTAGCCCTTCTAGTTTCACCGTGAGGATTAGACAGCCGCGTCGCAGTCAACGCGCCCAACGCCCAGAAGGAGACCTTCCTTCACCTGCTCCTGCGACAAGACAAGGCAAATCCTGAGCCAATCGTGCAGCTGCTGCAGGACCACGCGGCGAACTACGCCTTCGACCTTGACTCCGCCTCGCCTGTCGCCGGCAAATCCGCAAGACAGATTCTCTGCGACCTCCTATCTGTGCAACTGAACAAGGCGCTTGAGAAGGCTGATCTTACCGCGACGGGAAAGATTCTCGATGTCCCCCGACGGCTCTCCGGTCTGGTCTCTCTCAAGTACTGGCATTGCTCATATCGTGATGTAGATCGTTGCTGTTCTTGGAAGAGTTAAGGATCACGGCAGTGAGACAGGTGGCTCGCACCGGGAACCTGGAGATGCTGCGACTGTTCCTCGTGGCGGCGAAAGAGCCAAGCGAATCCATGTACGTGTTCCACGAGCGGGATATCACGGCAGGATGTGACCTGCTGCACTTCGCCTGCCAGGAGTGCGGATACAGCGTTATTGCGGAGATCCTGCCCTTCTACAGGGGCGAGGACCTGGGCTCGCAGGCCGGTAATGGGGATACGTGTCTCCATTCCTTGACGCTAAATCGGCACACGACCCTTGTATGCGCGCCTGGTTTCGAGCTGCGGTATAGGCTGAGAAGCAGGAATTGGTGCGGGCGCTACTGACACTTTGTCCGAAGCTGTGCAACATCATAAATACTGCGGGACAGACTCCGCTGGTCTTCTGGATGCTTGCCTTGTGCAAAAACAAGCAGAAGGACCTATCGGACAGCATCGTCTCCGCATTGGCGGAACGGACCGACATGACTCGCTGGAAGGAGGACCAATCCACGCGAAACGCAGGGCACCTCGCCGCAATGAAAAAGCGACTTCTAAGTGAAGAGGACCGGCAGAAGAAGATGGCGAAGCAAAAAAAGGCGCTGCCGCAGAAGCGCACCAAGAAATTCACCAGGCGTGCTCGTGACCGCTGGTCCGAACACATGCAATGCGACTCAGTTTCGCCGGTGGAGGTCGCGGTGATCTGCGAACGCAACGACTGGCTGGAGCGCTGTCTCGGTACATGGAAACTCTCGGGCGACGTAATCACCAACGACTGTCAGCACGTTCTCACCTCGGCCCTCGTCCGGGCTGACTCCATCGCTATCTCGATGCTGCTGGAAAGGAGCGGCATCAAGAGGTTCTGCCCGACCATTCATGGCTGCTTTGACCTTGACGGCGTCTTCGTCCAGGCGTACCTCAGGACATACAGCGAAATGTTTCATGTCTTGAACGCGAATCCGATTACATCACAGGAGTGCGGACCCTTCCCTGCATTCGAGGAGGCCGCTATCAAGGGCGATTTCTGGGAACGCAGCTACCGGCAGATGATGATAGGAAAACCTGCTGAGACGGGTGCGGATGTCTCGGAATACCAGCGGAAGATTCTGGTTCTGAACAAGGCTCTCGAGTTCTACATGAAAGCAGTGCGAACGAAGGAGCCGGTTCCTCCGATGAAGCGATGCAGCTGGACTAAGGCCGAGGACAGCTCTGACCCTATTCCTACAGCCGACCCCCAGAGCTACTTTTCCGCGGCCTGCGGAGTTCCCGAACTTTCTGCGCTGATTATGCAGATGATGTACTTATCCGTGCGCCCTACTGTACGAATAGACTGGACGCGAAGGACTCAGAGGATGAGACCAGGATTCGGGCCACAAAGGTCCTCGACAGCGCGCTGTGGAAGGGCAACCTTGAACTGGTAGAAATGGTCGAATCGCAGTTCCCGAGCGCGAAGTCGTACTTCTCCAGCCTTCCCTCGTATTCTATTCGGCACATCTAGCATAGAGAGAAGCTTGCGCTCCTCCCCCACTTCACCCGGTCGCCGGAGAAGGTTCTGGCGCACATACATAAGATGTGCAGCGGCTCGGGGTGGATCCCGGAGCCTCCATCCACTACAACTTTCACGAGGGCAAAAGCTGAGTCGTCGTGGTGGTATGAGCCGATACACGTTCGGCTCAATCGGGCCATGCTTGAGGATGCCATGGGCGACCGGGTTGTTGCAGACTTCTACAACGTGGCCCATCGTTTCCCGGGACTCAGCGCCCGACCGCTTTTCCTGAGGTAAGTTTGGACGGCTCTAACCCCCGAGTAGAAAACTCCTCAGAGCGAAGCTTGTGCTACCAGCAGATCCCACAGAGGACTCGTTCGATCTGGTCACAAGGGGAATTCACTTCGTTTGCGACGGGCTCAGACACATGCTAAACACGGGGTACACAGCATTGCGCACGAATTTGATAGACATTACACGTTGGCATCAGATTTAGTCAAACTCGTGCACAGACTTGCGGGCGAATACTTGGTGGCCAGGACCAAGGGCTGCAGATTTGCAGTTGGATCCCAGGAGTTCTTGTTCTACCTCCTAAACTTCAGGAAGTACATGAAGAAGGAGATCCAGGCGGAATCTCCGCTGCTGAAGATTCTGACACAGGAAGATGTCAATGCGATGCGCAGGTACACGAAGTTCTGCGGGGAGCTATACCGCAAGCTGACGAAGTCGGTCGGTCGCTACCCACCCGGGCCAGGACTTCACGAGGTCTGTGTACAACTCAAAAGACTATTCGGACTCGAGCTGCACCAAACACACGAGAACGTCAAGGCTCTCGGCGAGGCCGCACGATACTACCAGAGCATGAGCACAACATTCTGCTCCGACGACTATCTCCCACTGGCAAAAGAGATCCTCGCCAACCCTCATTACCTGGTCCCGTACATATCTTATCGCTGTCTGGGCCACAAGAGTCACAGCAACCTGCGTCCCCTCAAATTCGTGCGCTGGCTCCTGTCCACGCGGGACGTCCCGCTGCTCGCACAATTCATCCTCGCCACCTTCCCGTTGCTCAAGCCTTCGCTGTTGTACAAGCTCACCCTGAAGTACGCCTCGACGCCAGAGGTTGTCGCCGAGTTCTGGAAGCTCTATCTATCCCAAACGAATTCGATTTGCGCCAAGCCGGAGGGCAAGAACGCGATCAGAGCGTTGTACGAACTGAGACACGCTGCTGCTGTTCGAAAAATCGAGTCCTCGCAGGAGAAGCAGCTCCGGGAGCGGCTGCGATATGAGGCCCCGGACGGAGGTTTCGCGGTGTACTCGCTCTTGGATGTGAGATACGGATATGTGCTGGCACACGCGTGCAGGGTACTTCCCGTGGGCAACGCGCAGGCGATCATCGATAAGTACTCGTTGCCCGGGAATCTGCTCTATATGGAACTTTCCCCACCATGTGGTGGAGCGCAGCGGCTCGTGCGGCCCGACCTCAAGAGTCCGGACTGGCTCTGGCTTCTCTGCAACCAAGAGGAATACCGGAAGAGCCACGAAGGACACATGAGAACAAGAGTGTTCGCGAAGAGGTCGAAGTGGTCCTGGACGATTTACAAGCGCGAGCTGCCCGCGCCTACCTACCTTCAAGAGACTCAGTACCGAGTCACATGTCCGCTTCTTGAGCTCCTCAGACGGGACGCAGACATCCCACAAGCAAAAGTGGACGATCAGATCCTCTCGCTTCAGGAGTCCCAGAGAAAGTACTATCCCATTCACACCGAAGATAGGCTGGCAACACACGAGTTTACGTACTACCTGAGCAAGCATGGGAAAATGTCGACACGAATTTTCGAATCCCTCTGGTCGGCCCGCGCGGACACAGACTTCGTCCACGGACTCCGCCCCACGGAACAGGTTCCCGTCTATCACTTCCTCGCAGAACAGCAAGACATGCGTACTCTGGTCCAGGTCATGCTCTACGGCATGAATCAGGGGAAGCACTATCCCTCGCGAGTGATGTCTGTTTGGCTCGCGGTGGCCTGTCAGAGACTCGATATCAATGTAAGGTCTTGTGCACGATGAGAGGAACGTAGTTGCTGATGAAACTGTACGCTATCAAAATGCTGTTCGGACTCGGGATCGGAGTTGTGCCCAGTGTCGGGGTGGCCGAGGATCCGAGGCAGGACTACATGATGAGCCTCTACAACCTCCCCGTCGAAGAGCTCTGTGTGCAACTTGTAATCTGCATTCTCATCGCGGAATAGTTTGCGACCGACACTCTCAAGCAAATGTGGCACGAATTCTTCAGCGTCCCCTGGAAAGAGGTATCCGCAAAGGCACAAACCTCGCGACTCCTTCAGCCTGCACAGCGGATCAAGCTGTTCCCGCTGCTGGCGCTCCTGGACCCCGCAGTTTGGTCACAGTTCGCCGACTGCCTCATTTGTACCATACACCACGGCATATAACGCGGGATAGTACTGCACGGAAAAGATGAGGAAGGCGTGTGCACCCCCATGATAAAGGCTGTAACCGCGACCCTGAACGTGCTGAGCGGGAACGAGGAGAGCAAACAGCTGCTGAAGACCATCGCTAGTCCTTACCGCGAGGTCGCGGCCGTCCAGAAGGCGGCCAAGACTCCTACCCAGGTCAGGCACCAGGCTGCTCCTCGCTTCAATGCGAAGTACTGACCTCATTTTGACTCGCCGGTAGTTACTACGAGACCCAGTTCACCTCCCGCGAATGGACCCAACCGGATGACAAGGGGGAGCGAAAGCCTGAAACCTTCTCCGCAAGCGAGCTGCGAGCCATCCTGCAGGGCAAGACTCTGTCTGTAAAACCTCGCATCTCACGGAGTCACATAGACAGAACGCAGAAAGTCATACACGGAGCTTCTCCAGGCCACGGCGCCCCGCTGGTCCCGGCCTTCGGCTTGGCTCATGCCCACGCGCGGCTCTGTTACGTTCCCGACGCCAAACCTTCAGGAAAGGCTCGCCCAGCTCGCCGGCCCACTCTGTTCCTTGGTCAAGGGCACGATTCCGGCTGTGAAAGAAGCAAAGCTGACATATGAGCTCATCCGGGCGATGCAGGCGGCAAATTCCCCGGCCCTGAGAGATCTGGAAGAACTGTGCATCAACCTTCCCAGCTGGTCAGAATACGATTTGGGACAACTTGACCACCTGGCCTCGTTCTACGGCGTAGATCATCCGGGGCCAATATGTACTCGTGCGATGGCAACATAATCAATAGACACGAAGGCGCTGCTGCATAAGGTTGCGAATACAGGTGAACTGTGGGAGTTGCTGCACAGCAGCAGGTTCATCAAAACCAAGGCTCCCTCGCAGCGACAGCTACTCATGGATGCGTTTGTGCCAGTGGTGGAGGCCGGCGAGACTGTGTACAGCACGCGGATGCTCATGTGGTTCAGCGTTGAATATGGTATCAATGCAGCACAAGACATTTCCTGTAGAAATGAAAGAGTTCGTGCAACGCCTGCTGCCACTATACGTGAAGACGCTGGATAAGCCCGTCGAGAGCAAAGTCGATCCTCTGAACCTGAAGTGTCCGCAATTTGTAGCTGCAAAGAAGGCGGAGAAGTCGAAGGCAAGCATGGAGATATTCCTAACCATGGTCGCAGGGCTCCCTATGCCGTACATATTCCCTGTGGAAGAGTGCGACCAGGCGATACTTCACTCTTGGGGGAAGATGACGCTGCTGGAGTACGGCATCTTTTTCGGGCTGACCCGAACGGTCAACGAACTGCTCAAATTCGAGGGATACCTTTGCTACGCGAAAGAGCGGGCCGAGCCGCTGGCTGAGAAGGCCTTGGCATACGGGAACTTCGACCTTGCCAAGCGGTTCCTCGAGCTGGCCGGCACGGAAATGAAACCTCGGCACCTGCTCATGACACTCAAGGGCTGCGGGTCCGCGGAATGCCTGGAGGTGCTGGCCCAGGTCTCAGTCTGCCCTCGTCCGCAAGAACGCACTTCGCTGCTGTCCCTTCGTGGTCGCGATTCAGAACGACAACATCGACATCGCGAACGCGCTCTATGTCAGGAGCAAAGGAATGGACGAGCTGTCAGACGACGAGTTCAATGTGATCACGGCGCCGACGAACCCTACCAAAGCGCTGAGCCAGCTGCGAGACCCGAAGAGGTACCCGCAGGAGGCCAAACTGTGGTCCGCACTGTACCCGCAGCGTGAGCAGATTATCAGGATGTTTGACCGGCTGGCCGAACTGGCCTTCTACGAGCGAGTTGAGCCGAAAAAGAGGATCACTGCTCGGGAGCAGCACAAGCATGTCCATACAATTGAAAAGAAGGAGGAGTACGAGACCCCGCTCAAATATGTGGAGGAGCTGGTAAAGAAGGGCAATGTCGGCCAGCTGCTTTCGCTGATTGTGTTCAGGAAGGACGTGTTCCGCACGGTTGCGATGATGGACCCCGTGTTTAAGCCAAAGGTCGGACTGTACGCCGCGCTGATGAAGACCAGATCGATGGCGCCGCTGGCGGGCCTCTTTGTCAGCCTCGGTTTTGCCCCCACGACAAAGGACGAGATCGAGGAACTGTTCGCCAAGCCGGAGCTGCTGGACGAGCGCACAATTCTGCTCATGCTGCAGATCCTCTCCATCATCCCTCTGAGCTCCTCCCAGTCCGCAGGCAAGGCTCCAGCAGATTCACTGTTCGCCGCCCCGCACGACTTCTTCTTCGGGAAGCACTTCATCCTTGGCACCCGGACCGAGTTCGCCCCCAGCGAACTGCTCTGTCTCCTTGGTCCGCCTGAGGAGGACGCATCCCATCACCAAAATCCTTACGGACTCGACCTTGCGGCGCTGGCCCTGCGCTTCTTCCACGCGATGCACTTCCGCGCCTTCATGACCCTGTTCCTGTATGCACACAAGCACGAGCCAGCCGTATTCGCAAAGGTGGTCTCGCAGCTGGGCACAAACGACGTATGCGCGATGTTCTTCCACGAGCATCCGGAGTGCCTCTCGCTTGCGGTGACGATGATACCGGAGCGGTTTGAGATGAGATATGATCGTGTCACGGGCAGCTTCAAGGATACGGAGGGAACGGAAATCGGCCTTTCCACCCAGAGGAACTCCGCAACTGCACTCATCTATCTGGCGACGAACTTTGCGGATCGTCTCATTAAGATTGCCGGAGAGGACACCGCGACTGAGAAGATAAAGCAGATCCTTTCATACGTGACCTACGACCAGCTCGGAGTCTACGGGAACGCGAGATCTGCAAAGAAGTCGGAAAGCAAGTGCAGAGTGGTGGAACTCAACTCGGCCCGACGCGGACTCAGGATCTGGACAGAGGTGGTCCAACGACTTCGCGAGATCTCTCAGGGCGACATCAAACTGAACTCTGTGGCCAGTTTCTCTCCTCCGCACCCGCTCATCTCGGAGTCCGACCTGGCCCGGACCGTGGCCGAACTGCTTGATCCTACCGGGATCGTGTTCCACACCGGCAACGGCTTCATGACTGTTCGCGTTGATGTGCAAGAACTCCTCCAATCGGTTCTCTCGTCGGACTCTCCCGTATCGGAGGTGAGCCGCATGTTCACCGACAAATTCGCACTTGCGGTGGACGAGATTCGTGACGCTGCAGAAAAGTACATAATCTCGATCAAGGTCCAGTTCGTTCGTCAACCTAAGGAGCCTATGCTACGGCACAAATTGTCGGCAATCACGGAGCAGGAGGTGCCGAAGGAGTTTCTCGATGGGTGCACTGTGGCTGGGGGAAAGCACAGACTTTACCACGGGGCCTTCCAGGCGCACAGAGTTGAGGTAGAGCTGATCGCGAATCCGGTTGGGGATTCGACTGCAACCGGAGATGTGGAGAAACTGAACGCGGCGATATACACGGAGATCGCGCTGGGGCTGGTGGCGAAGTTATCCCCGATCGAGATGAAGGCTGATGATCATCAGCTTCAGCAGGTGTACACGATTGATGTGGAATCTGTGCATAAGCACATCGGCACGCTGGAGGCCATGTTCAGTACTGATGTGAGCAGCAGACTGGACACGCTGGTCCGGAACGAGGTCGGTACACTGTTCAACCAGCTGCAACTGTGCGAGAAGGAGTACAGCAAACTGCTCGCTGTCCCGCCACTCCTCCAGGACCCCGCTCTGGCGATCCCCGCTGCGGCCAAGCACGTCCTGACCCTATTCCCGCACAGGAATAACGCCGGTGTCTTCACTGTCTCGCTAAAGTCCGCTGATGAACTGAAAGAGCTGAAGGAACATCCCTCGCCGGAGAAGGCAGTAGTCGACTCCATGCGATTCTGCGCGGATCCGACACATCATCTGGACGGAGCATGCAAACTTTCGCTGGAGCTCCCGACGGACATGAGCATGCAGTCGCCGGAGAGGTGGCTGCTGCCGGAGACGCATGCGGAATTCCTCGGACTCAAGGTCTTCGCGGCAGAGGCACGGGCTGTGATGCGGCTGATCTCGTTGACCCGTTCTGTCCAGCCGTACATACGGATCGACATGGAAAAGCTGCTGAGGGAGGTCGCCATCCCAATCTCGAGGGAAGTCTCAAAGCTGTCTCAGACACAAACGAACAACCGGTACTCGCACCCGCTGCTGGTCGTGGAGGAGTTCTGCGACTTCTCGGCCCTGTTCCCAGCAGTAATCAAAAGGCTGGTGACGCAACTCTGCGAGACCGGCGCCAAGTTCGGCCGCGAAACTGCGGTCCTCCTGGTCTCGTTCGCAGAGGGGAAGAAAGGTCTGCCCGAGGTCCCGAGCGAGGGTCTGCCGCTGGTTGACCGGCTGATTCGCTTCACTGACTGCGAACTGAGGTCGGAAGGGCCGGAGGGCAATGTTTGCACTGTTACTCTGATGTACGAGAACACCTGGGGGAACGGCCCGGAACTGGCGCGAATCCTTGCTGCGGACACAGCGCCGAAGGACAACGGGGTTGGAGAGAAGCCTGAACCCTCGAGCGAGAAATCGGCACCTCCTTCCTTCACGGTACCTCCCAGCGTGAAATAACGTCTTAGCCGTACCTGGAGCATATGCTGCACGAAGTGAAGGTGATCGAGGCACTCTTCTCTGAGGCCGAGATCCTTGAGCGACAGTTGAACAGACGGCCCGAGGATAGCGAAAGAATCGGAAACGAGATCTCGATGTTCTTCTGCAAGCCGGTGACCGTGACGATCGACTGGCAGTCGCTCTACCAGGTCGCCCGTGCCGACCTCCGTCCCAAGGACCAGTTCCCCTCCATATCTGACTACTACTCCTACGTACTCTCTCTATTTTTGCTATCACCGCACCCGATAGAAGCAAGAGTTCTACAGCAAGTTCAGGGAAATCGGGCGACAAATCACGGGGGAGAACCTGCGCAAGAAGCTGCAACACGTTGCCGGGAAAAGGCTCGACGACATCTTCATCTGCTATCTGAAGTCGAACGCAAGGGACTCGCTTGCCGGCCCCACGGCTTCCTCGCTCGAGTTGAGCATGCTTTCGTCGAAAACACGTTTGGACCCTGCGGACACCGCCGCAAAACTCCACGATTCCGAGCGAGCCGGCTCCTTCCGTCTCGACTGGCCCCACGGGTATGAGATCTACAAACGGGTAACCGTCTCCCTCGGAAAAGTGCTCAAGGGCGTGCAATGCATTGTAAGGGTAAGGTCCGGGGATCTTGTCCAGTACAAGATACGCGAATTGACAGCGGAGAGGTTCATTTTCGAGAAGAAGGACGGAAAGCTGGTCAAGGCAAAGTTGCGCGACGTAAAAGAACTGTACGTTTCTGTTTTCACAGAGGGGCTCAACACCAACCCAGACCTCGCCAAAGCTAAGATCAGCCTCATGGCAGGCCCAGCGGGAACACTGTGGAAGCTCTCTCCCGGTAAATTTTCCTCAGGTTCACCGTTGCGGTAGAAAATTACGCATCCATTCTGGAGGCACAAACCCGCGGCAGCTCGATATCCAACATCCTCCCCTCGTCCGCGGTGGTCAAGTTCTACTCGGGAAAAATCGCGGAACAGAAGCCGGGGACGACGCTGGAGATTCCGTTGCTGATCCGAGCGGAGTCGGGGTTGGTGGAGCCGGGGGTCCCAATGCTGTGCGGCTCCCTCCCGCTCAAGTTCTTCCTCTGCGGGTCCATCGACTTCAGGCACAGACTGGCAGATTTCCAGGATTCCGCGACCCGATTCCTTCAGGAGCACCACGTTCTGGACAAGCGGGGGAACGGCTTCAGTCCACATGTGATCGTGGACCTCTCAAAGCTTCCCAGCACACTTGACGAAAGACTCGTCGGCCCGCTATCCCTTGCCATATTCTCCGTGTTGGACTCTTTCGTCACCGTGATGCGAGATATCTCGGATATGCGCAAAGCCACACAGACCTCGCGACTGGAAAATGCGCTGACATGCAACTTTTCTCGGGAGACAGGGTTCGTGGAGAAATTCGTGCTCGCTCGACGCCTCTGCGCGCTGCTGCGAACTCATCCGATGCGTGTGGTCGTTACTGAACCTCAGGGAGAGATCGTGGAGCCGGCTGAACTGATTTCAGTGCGGAGCACGGAGCTGCTACTGCTGCTTCCGATCAAGTCTACCTCGGAGACAATATCCAGCGTGCTTCCTCCTAACTACGCCGAAACGATGTACACGAGGCTGCTTCAGATCATGTGCGAAATTGAGCTCGAATCCATTGGTCATCCCAGTATATCGGAAACAGTCGCAGAATTGACACAACCGTTGGAACTGACCTACGGAGAATCGTTCGCCCTGCTCGCCAGAAAGGTGAAGGTTGCGGTTGAGGACAAGGACAAAGCCAAGACGGGGTCTGTAGAGCTGTTCCGGACACTGCTGTCTCTCCCGATTCTTGCTGCAAATCTGGCCGACGCGATACGGATCTTCGAGGGAGTGACGGGGACGGCGGTGAAGGCTGAGACGGTTCTGATCACGGTGAAGCCGGGGTCGGCAACCGCAGCGAAATGCTGGATGCTCGCCGTGGGTCCGTCAGAACTGGACGTGAGCCTGCTGGCGTACTCGGCGAGCGAGCACGTGATTCCGTCTGAAAACGAGATCGTCGAGGAACTGATGCAGAAGACGCAAAAGTCTCTCCCCCTGGAGATGGAAGCCGCGATAATTAACATGCGCTGTGTACGTGTTGACGGGAAATGCTACCAGTTCGACTCCCCGCTCGTCACCAGTCCTGGGCCCTACTCTGCTCTATACAGATTGTTCCACGCAGAGCCGTACAAGCCGTTCTCCGCAGAAAAGGACGGCCTGCTCCCTTATCTTTCCGGCTGCGTAGTCTCGCTCCACGCCCCAACCGCCCCCGCAGCCCCGGCAAAGATCACGTCCGCCGATGATGGCAAGTTCAGGCTGGACGTGCCCATCGCAAACCTTGACGGGCCCTGCAAGCTGGTCATTAGTCTCGGTCCACGATTGGTCCTCGCCAAAGTCCTACTGTGCTACGAGGACGCAAAGATCCCGCATGTATTTCTCCAAGGGACGAAGCGAGGCGCACTGTTCGTGCTATCCGAGGCAGGGACGAGCAGAATACTGAAGTACATGCATTTCAAGGCGCCTCCGGGTGCTGGCTGGACTAATACCCCCGCTATGAAGTTCACTGTTGCTGAGGTACAAAAGTGTGATAATACGATATATATCTAGAATCTGAAGCGGTACAGAGTTGCGAAACGGACCGAGGGACTGTGGGTCCTGAAGGCCGTGAGGGAGAAGCAGGAGACGGAGCCGATAGCGACCTGCAAGGAGACGGCCTCGAATCGTCTGCTGCCAATATGTGCGGATCTCAAGACACCCGCAGCGCAGACCGAGCGGCTAAAGAAGCTTCTGCTGGAGCGTCACGTTCCGGAGAAAGAAGTCGAAGAGTACGTTCCGTACGCAGTGATACCGGAATAATAACTACCACCATAACTCACATCACCTATTCGCGTTCTCTCGTGCTTAGCTCACTCTTGGAAGACATCGTGGGGTTTTGGGGTG
>QFZN01005004.1_pt1 | contig 15183 bp, 26 predicted proteins | sample 1740101 | NCBI WGS metagenome assembly QFZN01 (sample SAMN09210849, study PRJNA391713) | Ciliate metagenome, whole genome shotgun sequencing project. | isolation source: combination of 50 Heterometopus sp. ciliate cells from an enrichment culture... | host: Heterometopus sp. ...
CAACACCCCAACACCCCAGGCGCGACGTTGTTGCGGTGAGACAGGAATAGCATTATGGGGAAGGGATAATAGTTATGCATGTGACTGGGCGATAATAATATCGCGTGTGATAATGGGTGTGTAATTATATAAATGGAGCAGCAACCGCAGACACTGCCCATAATCCTGTCCCCTGGGCCCAGCGACACCTCGGTCTCCGCCTTCTTCGAAAAGTTCCCCAACCTCCCTGTGGTCATCGAGGGCCCTGAGTTCACCGTCGACCGTTCCTACAAATGGTAGAACAACACCGGACCAAAACTAGGATGGCGGACTGCGGGGAGCTGCGGATGCTGGAAAAGGGGGTGCCGCTGGAGTCGCTGGGATCTGTCCTGGCGGAACGCATACAGGACAAGGTCGCCGACATTGAGTTCCGCGTGCTCCGGCGGATCACTGAGACCCAGTTCCACACCGAAGATTTGCACGAATGTGCTGCGGAGGAGCACAAGTACAATCGCTACTCCGACGTGATCCCTTGTACGCCCCCAAGATTGATCCTTCGGCTTAGTCAAGCAGACCAGAGTGAAGATAAGCCGGGAGCCGGGGAGCGTGAAGAGCGAATACATAAACGCGAACTACATCAACGTAGCCTCGAGACTTATCCCGTAGTCACTGCAGAGCGACAGGAGAAACGCCTTTATCGCCACCCAGGCCCCGCTCTCGCTGACCGTAGAGACCTTCTGGGACATGGTGTACCAAGAAAATGTCGAGCTGGTGGTCATGCTCTGCGAAGAAGTTAGCGGCGAACATGAGGCACGCTTTCTGATTAATAATCTCGTAGGGACATTCCTCGTCCGCAATCGAATATTGGCCGGAGACAGTGGGCGAGTCCATGGACATCTGGGCTGCCGAGCTGAAGCTCACGTATCTCTCTAAAACAGACATGGGAACGTCGGTGCACAAGCGGGAGTTCGCGCTGACCAACAAGGCTGGGAACAAGCGGATGGTGACGCAGTACCACTTCCACACGTGGGCGGACAACAGCGGCCTCTCCATGGAAAACCTGGAGGAGGTCAAGCGTCTCGTGGACATCGTCAATGGCTACAGATCCGGCAGCAAGCGACCAGTCGTGGTTCACTGCAGCGCCGGCTGTGGTCGCACCGGCACCTTCATCGCGATGTGCAACATTGTGACGGCCGTGGAAGAACTGAAGAGGCTGACGGGGACAAAGGAGAAACCAAAGACAGAGTATGACATGACGCCGCGGGTCAGCGTGTTTAGCACCGTGAGGAAGCTTCGCGAACAGCGCTGGACCATGGTCAAGACCGAGGCTCAATACAGATCGATATACGAATTCATTAAGTTCTATTACGCTAAATAATAGAAAATCGATATCATATCATGTTGTTGTTGTACATATGCGAGAGCACATCGAAACGAATGCTATTATTAACGATATCCCATACCAATTATTATTATTCTGCGACCTCGTTTTCAACCGCCGGCTTCTTATCGCCGTCCTTGTCGGGCTCCTTGGGGAACTTGGACCCGTTCTTGTGGCACAGCTTGAAGCCGAAGATCTTGGGGACGTAGTGCGCCGGCTCCTTCATCTGCACCAGCGCCTCGAAGTGCTACGCGAAATTTCATCCTCGGCGCCGTCTTACCTTGAGGAAGGTCTGCGGGAACGACGTCCCGAAGTACGACCCGTCCAGGTTCAGGTTCTTGTCCCTGGGGACGTATACTTCCTCGCATCTTGGACAGTAGACCTTCGACGGCGGTTAGTCTGTGTCAAAGTACCTTGACGCGGGAAGTGCGCGGTTCGTCACTCATGCCGATAGGAAGGAGCAGCTGCTTCTCGCAGGATACGCGCGGACACGTTCCGAACTGGCCCGCTATGTACTTCTGGTACATGAGCGCCATGCCTATCCTCGGTAGCTGAAATAAGGGATACCACAGGGCGAGAGAATGAAGCGCGAGTGGATCATGCCGTACAGTTCCGATGCCTCCTGATTCAGCTCGAGAAATCTACCATGAGATCGCTCCCCAGGGGAGTACACTTCATCCTGCAGGTCGGTTTCGGCTGGCACATATGGAGAGAGGATCAGCTCCATGCAGTCCCTAATGCGCGTGCGCAGGAGGAGATACTTGAACTTCGCGGGCTCGAATTTGTGCCGCATCCCGTAGAGGTTAAAGGGATCGCGGAGGAAGGCCTCGTCGACCTCGACGAAGAAGTCGTTGCCCTCAAGACTGCAGAACCACTGGATCCAGCCGCCCTCGGTGACGCCCTCAACTTCCACGTTGTCGCAGCTACTGTCCGCTGCCTGTGCTGGTTCTTCGGTTGCCACTAACAGGTGCACGACCGGCCCATACTTTTGAAAGTGACTCGCCCCTATTTAATATAATAATTAAAGTACGTCTTTACGCGCCTATATGTTAGCACAGGATAAATTAGTCCACAGCCTGCCGGCAGCAGTATCCATGGAAATTATATTAGCTAGCAAGCCAACTCGTATTCAGCGTGCACGAAAAGTTTTAAATGCGATTAGGTCTTTGGTTAGCAAATCGGATTTTCGATGGCCTCAGAGATGGAGTCGGCGAGGGCGGCGATGGCCTTGTCGGCGTTGAGGGACAGTCGCCTTTCCTTGTACGCCTCCTCGAGCTTGGGCAAGAACTCTTTCCACGCTTTGAGTCTTTTCTTCACAATCTCGTGCTTGTCGCAGTCCCGCGACACCAGTCTTGCCATCACCTCCTCTTCCCCCGGCGGCGCGTCCTTCAGGCTGTACACCGTCCCTGTCACAGGGTCAATCTTCTTGTACTCGTGTCTCTCGTACACTATGTCGTCGTCTATCTGCAGCACCACAACCATCGAAGGCGACTGTTTCATCCCTTTTAGCATGTTGATCTGGCCCTCGGTCTTGGGGAACCCCTCTAGCACCCAGCCGTTGACCCTGCAGTCATTCTCAGAGAGACGGGCCTCAACGAGGCCCACAACTATCTCGTCAGGGACCAGTTCGCCCTCTTTCATGAGCTGCGCAGCCACCCGGCCGTTCTTCGACTTTCCGGCGATCTCGCCGTTGAGCAGGTTCGATGCGCTCACGTAGATCAGTCCGTACTTCTGTGCTATCATGCGGCCGAGCGTGGTCTTGCCGCTGCCGGGGGCGCCCACGATGAGCACGCGCGGCGGCCTTCTGGGTGCGTTGGACTTCACCTTGAGCTTCATGATGCGCGCGATGTCATTGACCACCGTGTCGTGGTCCTGGTTCGCGTCAATCTCACAGAAGAAGCCAGCGAACGACTGCTTGACCTCCTTTATATTCCTAATGGATGTCGATATGCGGCATTACATGTTGTACTCGAGAATGGCGTTTCGGACTATGGTCTCGACCTCGGGGTCGGTCAGCGTCTTAGTGGCAGTTGGCTCAGCTGCTGCCGCTGTGATGCTGCTGCGAATCTTCTTATAGATTGTTGACTCGCTGGCATTGAGTATGAAGAACTTGTCGGGAACGATGCCCATGCGCTGGAGGGCGATGGCCTGTACGCGGGTGCGGGGATATCCTTCGATCACGTAGTTCTTGCCCTCCTTTTCGAGCTCCTGCAGCTGCTGGTTGACCAGCTCGGTCACGATGTCGTCGTCCACTATCCCAAATATCGCAACAAGGGTACCGCATGCGAACTTCGCCTTCGACTCTTTGATCTTCTTCCCCAGCTCCGACTTCTTGCTTATCTCGCGGTCGAGGAGGTCCCCCACGGAAACGGTCATATAGTTAAACTCCTCGGCAAGAGTGAGCGCCTTCTCCTTCTTCCGGCAGCCGGGCGGGCCCATCACGAATATCCGTTTCGCTAACAAGGATGAGCGGGGAGAGTACGCTCGGGGTTCTCGAGCTTGGAAATCATGAAGTCGAGCGGGTCCTTGGGCTTTTCCTTGACGACGGCCTTCATGAGGTACTCGAATAGGTCGTACACCTGGTGTTCTTCCAGGTACTTCTCAATCTGCTGCTGGTACTCCAGTTTCTGTGACTTGTTCATCTTGTATGGTTTATTTCAGTAGATATCGCAAATATGTTAAGAATGGCTTAAACGGGATAGCAGTTCGGTTGCATGCACCCGCGCTGTGTGCTCCCAGGTGCGAGTGTAAACACAATAATGCAAGGCGGACGCACATGGCTGCTTCACGAATTACAGTATGCATTATAATAATAGGGGAATAAAATATTGTGCTGCCTGGAAGCATGCTAGTGCGAAAGTGGCGATATATGTCTTCGACATTATAACTAACTAATATATTCACGAATAGAGTAAATGCTCAAGCACAGTTCCACGCAGAATCGTTTCTGCATCAAGAAGCAACTAGGACAAGGCTCTTTCAGTAAGAAATTGCCTGTGTCGAGAGTCCCGTTGCTCTCGATGCCTGCATGCTAACCTGACGTAGGCACAATTTACTCGGCATACGACAACCTTCGCCGAGATGTAGTGGCGCTCAAAGTGGAGAAGGCCGACAAGTCCAAGAAGGTCCTGATGTTCGAGTATCAGGCCCTCAAGAACCTCCAAGGCACCTTCGCTTTTTAACAGCGATATGACTAGGACTGCCAAACATATGCAAGTTATTCGACTTCGTGGAAAGCGACCAGCCCAACGGTCTCAACTTCATCGTCATGCAGATGCTCGGTACGTTATCCTCCTTACGTTTTATAGGCAAGAACCTCGCCACTATTAAAAAGCAGAAGGGGAAGGATTTCACCTCGGTGATAGCGATTAGACTGCTTGTATATTTATTGTGTATAGCGCGCGTAGATACAAATGCTGGATGCGATAGAGCGGCTGCACGACAGAGGGTACCTGCACCGCGACATCAAGCCTTCGAACTTCGTCATGGGCAAGGGTAAGCAGCGCAACCAGGTCTTCATGGTGGACTTCGGCCTGGCCAAGCTGCACCTCGAGCGCAACGGAGTGCCCTTCGCCCAGAGGCCGACCGCCGACTTCAGGGGGACAATCACGTACGCATCGCTGAACGCACACAACAAAATCGTATATCCGCTCGGGCCCAAAGGCGCGAATAGGACCTGTCCCGACGCGACGACCTGTGGAGCTTCTACTTCGTCATCCTCGACTTCCTCAACGAGCAGCTCCCCTGGCGCAGCTGCAAGGAAAACAAGGTGGACGAGGTGCGGGACATAAAGACAAAGTGCATAAACAGTCCGGAAGCGTTCCTGTGGAGAACGACGACGGCGGCAGTGGAGCCGGTGAAGCAGATATTCTACTCGATCCAGAAGCTGGCCTACGCGGATCGGCCGGACTACGAGTTCATCAGGCAGCAGCTGCTCCAGCTTCTGCAGACCGAGGAGGAGAAGGAGGTGCATGGTGACAACAAGGGTGCCAGCGCTGTAAGGAAGGAGAAGGATGACTTTTAATGCATAGAGACGGAAACGACGAATGGTCGCCGACCAGCCCGATGAGCTCAAGGAGCCGCTGAGGTCGCCGGAGCCAGCGCCGCCTCCTAATATGGTTCCGGCAGCAGCAGCAGCACCAGCACCGCAGCCATACACGCCGCCCCCGCAGTACATGATGGGCCCCGGCGGGTACCCTGGACTGCCAATGTACGCCAACGCCTTCCAGTCCTCGCGTCCCTCCGCCTCCATGTACATGGGCCAGCCGTATAACATGGGACAGGCCAACGGGGAGGGGGTTGAGATGGAGGAGCCCCCGCAGCGGCAGTTTATTGACGGGGAGGAGAACAAGATGGGAGAGATGCCGAAGATGGACCCGGCCGCCGCGATGTATAACTACCCGGGCTATATGTTCCAGGGCCAGTTCCCCGAAGACTACTACAAGTACTATTCCCCATACGGCCAGTACGCTCCCCAGGCCTACTGTCTTCCCGGCAGCGACTACATTCAGGTGGTTCGTCCCAACTTCATCAACATAAACAACGTCAATGCCATGGGCAACGCTCTTATAATAAGCGGGAACCAGAACGCGCAGGTGAACATGGCCCAGCCGGCCCCCGCGATGAAGCCTGCAGCAGAAGAGCCCGAGGCGCCTCCTCAGCCTGTAAACCTTCCCGAGAAGCTGCCCAGCGAGAGTGAGCACAGAGAAAGCGCGGACGGAGCAGAGGAGGGGGAGAAGTCGAAGGACGAGGCGGTCGAGCTCTTCCGGATAGAGGTCAACCTGGACTACTACCGGCGGCTGTACTCGGGCGGTGTATAGGTGTGCAATAACTGCTACCACGCGCGAAGACCGTCGTCGAGTGCTGTGCGATATCGAGTCTTCTCGGCTGGATCAGCTTCTTGATCATACTGACTTATCTCTGATTGTTTAGCTTCTCGCTGTGTTTCATCGTTGGGCGCTGATCGAGGGAGAGAAGGAAACAGCGCATCAGCCATACGAAATATCAGTCGTGGACATATGCATGTTGGGAGCCATATAAGGCTCTACCGCCATCACACGATTATTAAGATTATGGAAGGAAAGGAAGCTAAGGCCGCAGAGCAGACAAAGAAGCCCGAGGAGACCCCCGTCGCAGCCCCGGCACCCGCAGCAGTCGAGACCAAGAAGGAGGAGAAGAAGGTTCGGACCTTTCCCACACGGAGAATAGGACGAGGACGAGAATATGAATGCCGAGTTCAAGAAGATAGTGAGCAACCTGCCCGAGGAGGTCCGCGCGAAGTTTGTGGCCGTCAAGCACCTGGCCGTACCTTTCCCCCGCACTCACCCTCCCCTAGGACCAGCGCGAAGACCTAGAGGACAAGCTGCAGAAGGAGATCGACGCCCTCGAGCTCAAATACGCCGAGCTCTACAAGCCTCTGGACAATGCGCGCGATGAGCTGGTCAACGGCAAGCGCGATCCGACCGCAGAGGAGCTGAGCAAGCTGCCGGAGTTCAAGGAGCCGGTGAAGGCCAAGGAGATGCCGGAGCTGGATCTGGCCGAGCTGAAGGCGGCCAAGGGCATTCCGGGCTTCTGGCTGAAGGCTATGCAGAACGACAGCGATCTCAAGTCTCACATTTCTGAGGCCGATGTCGCAGTTCTGAAGCACCTTGTTGGCATCAAGCAGGATCTGATCGAGGGCACCGTAAGGCGAGCTATGGTGACCGAGTGATATAGAACTACAAGCTGGTGTTCACCTTCGAGCCTAATGAGTTCTTCAAGAACACCGAGCTGACCAAGACTATGATCATGGACACTGAAGATGACGAGATGTGCAAGGAGACCATCGGCTGCGAGATCCAGTGGAACGAGGGCAAGGACACCACGAAGAAGATCATCAAGAAGAAGCAAAAGAACAAAAGTACCGCCCCCGATTCTCACCCCTCCGATAGAGACCAAGGCTGTTCGCGAGGTCACGAAAACCGTGGACGTCGACAGCTTCTTCACCTACTTCAAGAGCAAGAAAGCGCCTGAAGGTCTCGGCGATAACGACGAGAGTGACGAGGATAGAGAGAAGCTGATCATGGCGATCGAGGACGACATCTCCATCTCCGAGGAGATATCGAGGGAAATCATTCCCCGCGCGCTGTATTACTACCTGGATCTCGTGGAGAGCTCAGACGACGAGGACGATGAGGACGGAGACGACTCGGATGAGCACGATCATGACCACGACGACGATGACGAGGAGGAGGAAGGCAAGAAGAAGAAGAAGGGTGGCAAGAAGCACAAGGATAGCAAGGATGATGGCGAGGGCAAGTCTGAGCCCGCCTCCAAGAAGGAATGCAAGCAGCAATAACGAGCTAAGTAATAGCCGCTCACTAATTGGATAACAACAGTGTGTCGCCGCCACACATATTTACACTGTGTCTCGCCATGCAGCTGCTATGTGCATGCTCACCAGCCATTGCTCTCGCTCAATATGCTGCGCGAAGTTGAGTAACAGATCGACACTTCTCATTAATTGATGGACTCGCCCGCAGGTCCGACCGTGAACTTGTCGTAGCAGAAAATGAACTTCGCCTTCGCCTCTCCAGCCGGCTTCTTCCTCCTCATCCTTGACTTCGCGTTTATCTATTAAGCTTCCGTCACGGAGCCGTACAACAGAAGTGCTGGCACTGGCTCGCAGCTTGCCCTTCTTCCTTCCCTTTTTGATCTTTCCGTCTGGGTCTGCGCCGCTGCGAGTTTCGTCATCCGCACTGTCGCTCTCGTCCTTGGCCGGAGGCTTGACCGGCTCCGGATGCATCACCTTAAGCTCGGCCAGGGCGCGGTCGATGGTCGCGGGGTCCTGCATGTCAAGCAGGGTCTCACAGAAGTGTTGTGCAAATTCCTAGCGGTCCTGATCAGCGGGCCATCCATACAAAGTAGGCGTTGGGCGTGAAATGGAGGTTGGATATGGCTCCGCCGGCGAAAGAGGACTCGCAGGTGTAGCTGTGGAGAATGCTGTACTCCTTGCACACAACAACCCTTGCGGTGGTCTCCCGCGGCTTCTGCACCTCGAAGCTGCAGCTGGGGTAGCTGAACGCCTGGTCTTTCTTGCTTAATATCCTATTCGTGGAGTAGAATCCGGAGCTGTACAGGGGGAAGACACGTTCCTTGAGTCGGTCGGACTCTGCGGCCGCGGCGCAGCCGTACATGAATATGTCCTTCTTGCGAGAGTGCCCATGGAAGTCGCAGAAGAACGCGACCTGTCTGCTCTCCAGCGTTTTGCTGATCATCTAGAGCAATTCATGGCACAGCCCGCAAATACGGCTTTGGCGGCACAGATCTCGGGGAAGAGGTGTCGCAGCGGGTCGCGCCACTGCCGGTTGAGGTCCCGTCCCGACAGGGAGCACCTGTAGTTTCCGATTACCACTCCGTCCGGGTTCAGCATAGGTACGATCTACAGAGTTTTTTAGTTGATGCAAGGTGCCTTAAAGACGAAGCGACTGCGGAGCTTGGCGGCACCCACGGAGCCCCCAACGAGGTAGCGAAGGACTCCCTCGGCGACGAAGCTCCCTGCGGTCTCTCTACAGGAGAGAGTCAAGGGTCAGAGGACAAACCCAGGATGGACGCGGGCGGTGAAAATGACAGCGGGTCGCTTGGAGATGTCCTCGGGAGGAGAGGAGAAGTCGGTGACGATGAACAGCGGACAGTCGTTGCCCGCAAGCGTCTTGCACAGCGTGGTTCTGCGGATGACATCGCGATCGACGCAATGGTCCGCACAGAACTTTAGCAAATCTGTGTACGTGTAAGGGTAGCTGCTGGCAACGAAGACGCAGTCCTGGTCGTGCCTCGTGGTCACGGAGAAGGTCAGCGTGTAGTAGCCGCACTTTCGCGTCACCGCGTTCCGGTAATATGCGACATCGCTCCCATCTCGTGTCCACCCCGCCTTGCACTCTTCTGCCGATTTCGTCGAGTACGTCAGCACCCTCATCCCCTGGTTGTATAGCGAGTCCGGCTTTGTCATGTTCATTATGTTAAACTTGTAGGCCTGTCCCTTGCGAGTGTTGGAGAAGCGGAAGTAGAACCACTGCGCGAACCCTGTGGTTCCGAAGTCTGTTCGCATGAACAGGTCGTACTCAAACTCACCTCTACCATCTCAGTTAGCATGGAGGAGATACATTTGGACGGCCCGCCGGAGGTTGCCGGACTCGAACCGGCTTTCAAAGACCAACGTGGCATCGGTCTGGGTCTGGGGGACGTAGAAGGGCCGGAGCAGCCGGGGGTAGCGCGCCTTCCCCGGGTAGAACTTGCTGGGCGCGCCCTTCCCGCCGCACACCTGGCTATATGCAGCCGTGGAGCCGTCTATGGGGAAGCACTCGGTGTTGTAGAAGCCCAGCTCATCGTAACCGTAGTCTTTCTGGTACGGACTCACCTCGTACGCATCGTACACGACTCTCTGTCCCCTCCCCGGCAGGGCGAATTTCTCGGTCTCCCGCTTCTGCACCTCCAGCAGTTCTGCTGCTCCTAGCGGCTTCCCCATCTCTTCTCTTGTGTCCACAGGAACCGGAAGGAGGACGGTAGCAGTCCGCTCGAGGGGGAAGAAGAGGCCCGTCCGCGGCAGCTCCTCGCAGTCCTCCTGTGCGACCGGGGGCAGCACTGGCATGTCAAAACCCGCCTTCTGCTCCTCAATCGGGGCAGGCTGGGTGGCCGGCCTTTTCGGTTCTGTGGGCGGGATTTGCTGGGACAACAGCGGTCGGCTCGAGGGGGAGCAGGAGCGCCGTTTTTGTGTGGAGCTGTGGGTGTGCTTCGGCGTCGCGGGGGCGGAAGACGTGGGTGCGAACTGTGTGGCTGGATGCATTCGGGGTTTGGATATACTAAGTAATAAAAGTGGTGCGATAAGTATTTAAATTTTATAAATAAAATTTGCATGCATGCGAGCGCGGACTGAATGCAGCGCTATTGTCGGAACATAATAAAAAGGAAAAATACTAATACATCCTCGCGAACTGGACCCATTATATAATCAGGAGTGAAAAATAAACAATATTTAACAGTTGTGTGTATGGACAATCTGAGCATTGCAGACTCAAATAAGACCACGTCGCAGGCTGGACCTGCAAATCTGCCGGCTGCGTCGCTCGTCCCCGCCCCCTCGTCCGCGCCCTGTCCCGCGACTCCGCAGTGTCTGGCTCCGGAGCAGAAGCAGGAGTTTCAGGTGCCGACAACGCCCGCGGCCGATAGCGACCCCCACTCGGCCCAAGCTTCCGGACAAAAGCGACTGCGGGCTGTTTCCGGCATGTCCACCAACGACGATCTTGAGCCCCCTCTTCACCTCGAAGAAGAGAAGGAAGGACCGAAGACGCCGAAGGGGCAAAAGAACAAGGAGCCGGGCCGCTGGTCCAAGGACGAACATATGCGTTTTCTCGAGGGTATGAACTAACTCGTGTGTGTGATAATTATAGGACTGAAGAAGTATGGTCGCAACTGGAAGAAGGTCGAACAGTTCGTCCGCACCCGATGTGGGACACAGATAAGGAGCCACGCGCAGAAGTACTTCCTAAAACTGCAGCGAGCCGGTGCCGATAAGCGTGCCGACGTGTCCTCGCTGGTCGGCGAGTCGGGAGAAATTCCGCGGAGTGACGTGGCCGGACGGAAGTTCTCCGATCTGCCCTCCCTCCCCGCGAGCGAGCATCCCCAGCCGGAACGCAAGCTGTCGCCTCTCACTCTCGCGGACGATCCGAGGCTCAAGTCTGCAGTTCCGGTTCAGCTTACTGTGCCGGACCCGCGACTGGTGCCCTTACAGATCTCGTACGGAGAGGAGGAGCAGGTGATGGAGCAGCGACTGGAGATGCTCAACATGCGGGTGTACGATATCTCGGGGAAGATTGCGTTGCTCCGCACCGGTGCTGTGGATCCGAGGGCTGGTCTCGCCGATCTCGATCAGCAGCTAACATGTGTCATAATGGAGCTGCAGCAGATCCTGCAATTCGTGGCGCTGAGTACGGCTTCGACGCTGACCCGCTGGTTAGACCCACGACTTTGTGAACGGTGGTCGTACGTGCTGCGCGGTGCGGTGGCGGCTGCGGGCAAGGACAATCCTTGGGCGAACTTGTACAGAGTCAGGGAGAGTGCCTTTCTGCCTGGACTGGACCAGAAGCCGGAACTGGCGTCGTATGTCGAGCCTTTTAAGGATAGGAATAACAAGGAACGGAGCTCAGAGGAATCGGGGAGCAAGCTGGCAGTAAGGTCGGAGGAGAGGTCGCGGGCGGACAGCTTCAGCGCCAACGTCAAATACGAGGGAAATGTCAAGAAGCTTAGGAGTGCCCTTGTTCATAAATAAATGAGAAACTTGTGTATATGATGTCTCTAACTTGTATCACTGTTTATCGTGCGTTTAATTCAAACGCGAACTCAATGTCCGATGTTGTTATATTTTATATTATTTGATTTGAATTCCCTGCTTACGTTGGGCTATAACCTCTGCTGCGTCAGCATGATCGCGCTTACTTTTGTTCCGATATTATTATTGCTATTTCGCTAGTGAATTTAGGTATGCCACATTCAAAGTCCATGATACCGACTGGATACTTCATAGTCTAATATTATCGGTCCTCTCCCGATGTGACGCTAGCAAATGGCACAGTGACGAACTGGCGCCAAATTCGAGATATGTGCTACACTTCGGAATAGGCTCTATGTCGCGTAATAATATTATTGGGATATTTGGAGGGAACAGCAATGGAGGCTTCAACGACCGAACAGCCCACGAGCGAGGAAACCGTTATTGCCGAGGAATACCGCGCCTGGAAGAAGAACAGCGCTTTCCTCTACGACTTCATCCTTGCGCGCGGACTCATCTGGCCCTCTCTCACCGTCGAGTGGCTTCCCTTGAACGAAACGTACCCTCTCCCCCGCTATCCTCTAGGCCTCAGGGTTCCGACTATAGCATACAGAAGCTCTTGCTGGGGACGCACACATCCGAGGGCGAGCCGAACTATCTGATGATAGCGCAGGTGCGGATCCCGCGGGAGACGGCCGCCCTGTCGGAGGAGGGCGCCGGCTTCGGGGCGGCAAGCAAGGACAAGCGCTTCCGCATTGAGACCGAGATCCCGCACGAGGGGGAGGTGAACCGTGCAAGGTACATGCCGCTCCAGTACAACGTCATCGCCACCAATACCAACTCGGGAGAGGTGCACATCTTTGACTATTTCAAGCACCCAACGAAGCCGCTGCCGCAGGACCAGCCGCGGCCCGAGCTGCGTCTGATGGGCAACGACCGCGAAGGCTACGGCCTGGCCTGGAACCCTTCCCGTCGCGGTGTGGTTGCCTCTGGCTCGAACAACGGGCGGATCTGTCTCTGGGACATCGAGGCCGCCACCCAGGTCGGCGCCAGGATGGATGCACTGGAAAAGTTCGAGGCACACACCGGAGCCGTGGAAGATGTGGCCTGGCATAGGTTTCACAACACGATTCTCGCCTCCGTCGGCGACGACCGGCGGCTCAGTGTGTGGGACACGAGGCAGAACTCCCGTCATGCGATTAAGTCTGTTGAGGCCCACGCCAAGGACGTGTCGGCCCTCGATTTTAATCCGTTCAACGAGTATTTGCTAGCAACGGCGTCGGCGGATCGCACGGTGGGCATTTGGGACCTCCGCAACCTGGGCCGCAAAGTATACAGTCTCAATGGACACACGGATGACGTGACCGGAGTGAGCTGGGCACCATTCAAGGAGTCGGTGCTGATGAGCTCCTCAGACGACAGACGGATCCTGGTGTGGGACCTGGCCCACGTTGGCGCAGAGCAGACCGTCGACGAGGCCAAGGAGGGTCCTCCAGAATTATTGTTCGCCCACGGCGGACACACGAGCAAGGTGCTGGACATGTCGTGGAACCGCTACGAGGAATACGTCGTGGCCTCGGTCTCCTTCGACAACGACATCCAAATATGGCAGATAGTATTCATGGTGAGGTAACATGTCGGATAGGCAGAGGACATATACGATGGGGAGCATCACAAGGACGAGGCGAAGGAGGGGAAGAGGGAACGAAGGGAGACTGAGGAGTCAAGGGCGGCGTCCATGGTGCAGTGAGCAGTATAATACGCGGTAATCCTCGACAGGTCTTATTGTTGAATATATATTATGTTAGTTATTAGCGTATTATAAGAACACATATATCGAGCACTAGACTTAGTGCAGCTGCGACACCCCATTCGCCGGCTTCTCTTCAGTTGCTACATCGACATTTATCTCCATTAAGATAATACAGTGGCGACTGCTGCTGCACGAGTCGTACTGGTTCAGCCCGTCCTTCGACCTGTTTGATGAGTGGTCGCTCGGCGTTTCCATCTGTCCCTTCTCCTGCATCGCCTTCGCTAGAAGCGACTCCTCCACGAAAGGATTGGTGATGCCTCTGCCCTTCCTGCCTGCGTCGCTGCTCTTTGGTGCCCCGTTCCCGTCCGGCGAGAAGAACTTCGTCCCGTCTTCTCTCTTTGAGCCTTTTGGACTCCCGCGACCGTGCCTGGCCGTCTTCGCCCCTAGTTCGAGGATGCAAAAAGCGAGCAGTACCATCTTTTGCCCGATGTTCCCCAACCTGAGGACAGCATGCACGCATGAGCTCGGGTGCGGTGGGAGAGGCTCCCTGCTTCTTCGCAGCCTTGCAGTCGTCCTCGGCAGCGAGGCCGTCGATCGGACAGCCGCCCTCCTTCACGTTCCGCAGGTCCGGGTCCTGGGCCAACGCGCTGGACCTGTCCTCGGCGTGTCTGTGCCGCTTCCGCGAGGAGGTCCTTCTGACGCACTCGTTCTCCTTGTCCCCGCCCTGGGTGTCGTGCGAACGTTCCGGATGCACCTCACTCTTGTCCGAAATCACGATGTTCTCGTAGAATTGCAGGTAGCTGACCTTCACGTGTGGCAGCGTGGCTACGAAGGATTCTAGCTCTGCTATCTCCTTGTTCAGCGTTTCCACCAGGTTGTGATATTCCTCGTAGGACGCCCCGTCGATGTTCTCCGCAAACCTGCTCAGACTCTCGCACGCGGTTAGAGCCTGCTCGATGTGCTGGCAGGTGACACCCTTCTGTTTTGTCATGCTGACCTTCTGCTCGCTAAGCGAGTACTTCAGGGTTTCGGAGAGCTGCTTCCGCTTGTCCATCAGAGTCTTAATAGCGGTCTCGTATGCCTTAGAGAGATTATCCTGCTGGAGAGCATAGTGGTCAGCAATCTTTGAGCGCGAACGTTCCAGCTCTTCATTTTCCTTGCTGATCGCCCGCATGGTCTGCTGGGTCCGCTGCATCAGGCCCGACACCTTCGTTTTCATCGCCTCGTCTATCGTGTGTGTTTCCCATAAGTAACGCATACAATCCGCCTTGAAGGCGACCGTTTTGTGACCGGTGCCCGTGTGCTCGAGCACGCAATTTGTGCACAGGTATTCCTTGTGCACTTCGCAGACGAACTTAATTTTCTTCTTGGGATGCCGCTTGCAGCAGAAGGCGGACGGGACGGGCGTCTTCCTCTGGGCAGGAATGTTGCTGAGGATGGCGTAACAGCAAGGAAGAGTGTCCACGCTGATTTTATGCTGGATCTTGTCGGCCGGACAAGACGTGTCGCCTACATGGGTTACCGCAGGGAAGAGGAAGAACCTTTGGCGGCCATCTGTCTGAGACAGGCCAAACAGTACACGTGTCCGCACGGCAGACTCAGCGGCTTGTGTTCTCCCGTGTCGTAATAGCTGAAGCAGATCGAACACTCGAAGATCGCGCACTGTTGCATAATTGAATTTAAATTGTTTGTCGTCGTATGAGTTTAAGGTTCGCGGTTAACTTTGAGCGCAGCGTTGGGTCCTATTGTACTATTCGCCCCCGGGGT
>QFZN01008669.1_pt1 | contig 15183 bp, 24 predicted proteins | sample 1740101 | NCBI WGS metagenome assembly QFZN01 (sample SAMN09210849, study PRJNA391713) | Ciliate metagenome, whole genome shotgun sequencing project. | isolation source: combination of 50 Heterometopus sp. ciliate cells from an enrichment culture... | host: Heterometopus sp. ...
CCCAAAACCCCAAAACCCCGAGAGAGAGTCTAGCGCGCCGAGCGAGACAAAGCCGTGACAATGTGACACAATAATAGGATAGAACGAATAAGAGCTATCGAGCTCACCCCTAGGCGAGCCACGGGTGTGCCAGTATCTCCTTCGCTGTTATGCGCTGGACAGGATCGACACGAAGACAGCGGACGATGAGGTCCTTGGCATGCGGACTGATGGCGTTCCAGTCCCTCTTCGGAAAAGGCAGCTCGCCGCTCCCTACAACTCGTCCATCGCGCTCTACCAACCGTATTTATAGCCGCCCCAGTCGGTGGGCCGGTAGCCGACGCACATCTCGTACAGCATCACTCCCAGACTCCATATGTCCACCGCAGTGTCTATGTACACGCCCTACCCGATGTTTGTGCTTAGGCAGGAATACGTTTCCAACCTCGGGAGCGAGGTAGTTGAAGGTGCCGGCCTTGAGCGGCATGAAGGCCTTGTGCGTAGTCGGGTCGAGAGGCAGGGCCAGGCCGAAGTCGGAAAGCTTGAGATGGATCTCAGGGTTCGCAGACTCTGTGTCCTTGCATGCGAAGATGTTCGAGAGCTTGAGATCGCAGTGGACCACACCCGAGGCGTGAATGTGTGCCAGGGCCTCGACGATCTCTCGGGCATATCTGGTTAATTTGGCTTGGTTTTTGACTGGTCGCAGCCTCTGTCTATGTGCGTGAGGGGATGCTGATACGTCGTGAACTTTCTCCTCCAGGTAGTCCGACAGGTTCATGTATTCCATGAATATTCGGATTTCTTCGTCAGTTTCAGTGTACTCGTAGAGCTTCACGATGTTCGGATGGAGCATGGCGGACTGGATGACGCACTCGCGGCGGGCGGATTCGAGCTGTTCGGGCGACATCAGCTTCTTCTTCATGATTGACTTCGACACGCATAACTAAATCGTCATCAGTCCGAATAGCGATACTCGGTCAGTTTTCAGATCCTTAACAAGTGTTACTATCGTCGGCGATATCGGATGTGCGTAGATCTGGCTGACCGTCGCGTAGTTCTTGATTATGTCCTGCTTGTCGGGCCTGTAATCTGCTGGGCACACGATTCTGTGTGACATTTCCATTAGCTATGTATATTAAACTGATTATCAGTCCTCTATTGCATTTCGTCACGTTTCGCTACGTACTAACGTCCCAACCCGAATTCGTACCGTACCCGCGCACAAATCTTTCCACAATGCCGCATCCCAATTTATCAAACGCGATTATCTCTTCGTCGCCGGACCGAGCTTCTGGCCCACATTCCTGCATACCGCCTCGCTGATCGACTGGGACATCAACGCCGCCGCCTGGACCTGCTGTGTCGTCCCCACAGTGCTTCCCATGGGGGCAGCCGCGCCAAATATGCTGCCGGATCCTGCGGAGGAAGATCCTCCCCCGAAAACTGGGGCGCCCGGAGCGAACCCGCCAGCATGCGAGCCGAATATCGTGGGTCCCCAGCCGGCGAACCTCGGAGAAAGGGCCGCGGGCTGCGGTTGCTGCTGATTAGGGATATTTACCGACTCCACCCCCGGGTGGTGCTGGACGAATATCGAGATCATGTTAGCGACGGAGGGCGTGAAATTGAGGACAAGCAACTTGATATCGCGCTCGTGCATCCGCTTCAGAAGCTCCTTGTAATCTTTGCCGCAGGGACAGCCGGCGGGGAAGGAGTCGGAGGCCGCGGCGAACTCTTTGCCGTGGGGCGGGGCGTCGAGGATCAGCACGGCCTGTCTCACCGAGTCGCTTCGCCACGAGAGTTTGCTCGCTGCATCCAGAGCGTCTGCCACCGCCTCTGCCTCGTCCCCGCCTCCGAATGCCGAGAGTTTATCGATAAATTTCAGGACGGACTCGACGTCGCCGGTCAGGTCCGTGAGTTGGAGCAGCGCGTTTCCGTCCTCATGGTCCCGGTAGGCTACGAACGCAAAAAAGATGGAGGCGTCGGAGTATTCGGCCCGGATGTCGGCGACAATCTTTCGCACGGTGTCCTTTGCCTTGTCGATGAAGATTCCCATGGAACCGGTGCAGTCGCAGAGGAAGGCGACATCGACTATAGCGTGGGGCGCCTTGGCTTCGGGGCCCAGCAGCTTCACCTGAATGGGCTGTGGGTTGGCTTGGCTATCTTTCATACAAAGATTATGAAACAACTATTAAAATGTTTTCCTTCCGGCGAAGAACTCTGCGTACTGGAATAATGTCCAATCTCTCGCGATATGTGCTGTACACGCTTTAAACACAAATTTAATAATACCAGATGATGCCGATGCGCATTCTCTTCTTCCTGATTCTGACCGCGAGCCTGGGGCCGGCCCTCGCTTCGACCGAGAGCCAGGAGGTGGACATTGAGGACGTGCCTAAAGATCCCGAGAACCGCTCGGCCGCCCGTCCCACGGTTTCTGTCGCGGACGAGGTTTCGCTGATCCTTCAGAGAGAGGTACTGTGTCGAGTCGAGCCGCACAATAGAACGAAACCACGAAGGAGGTCAGGGAACAAAAGATGCTGACCTGCACCCGTCTGGCCAAGATGACCCTCCTCCGCGAGCCCGCGAAGCTGGCCCAGCTTAGCAAGATGCACGGGGCGTGGCAGACCAAGCGCAAGATCATGGCCGAGATGATCCTGAAATGTTACAAGTCCATCCCCTTCTCGCTTGCCTCCCACGTATCCGCACGCACACGTTATACTATTGCTAGTTGTCCTACGGCGCATTCTCTGGCGAGGTTATGAACAGCTTTGCGAAGTTCCCGTTTGACGAGTACAATTCGCCAGACGCATACATCGAGCTTACCCACGACGAGGAGGTGATCATGACGCTCGCGAACGTTGTATCTTCGATATTTCGCTAACCGGGGGATAGACCGCGAACGAGCACAAGACGCATAGGACGGAGGACGGGCTGGCACGGTGGGTGCGCAAGGCGCTGAGGCTCGTGGTGAAATATCACAACCTGGCGATTTTCCTCGTGGTCTCTATACTGGCTGCGGTCGTTGGAGCCATGCTCGCGTGGCCGAATAAGCCTGCTGCTGCTGCGGTCGACGGGCAGGTCCGGGAGGAGGAGAAGAAGAAGAATGAAACAGTGGCAGCGAAGAGGGTTAAGAAGTTCGGGAAGAATAAGGCAGCAGATAAATTAGACTAACGTACACAGTGCTGTGACTAACACTCAAAATTTAACGCGAATATCGCCGCGGGCTCATAGATTAGATAAAGTAAAGATAGCCGTATTGGTTATCGTAGTAGTGTGTCCTGGTCTCAATCAAGTTCTGCGTCTCTTCCTTCCGATCGCTGAAGTGGTTCCCGTTCTTTCTGCACTCTTCCACGAAGAAGTTGGAGAATGCATGACCCAGCCTGATGGTGTCCCTGGTGCGGGCCACGAATTCCTCAGGGTCGACCTCGTAGTTCCACTTCTCGGGGTGGAACTGTGTCGCGTACACCGGATACACTTTGTGCTCAATCGCGCTCACAAAGAACGCGCTGCTATCGTTCAGCCACGGACTGTGAGCCAGAAGCGTGAAATTCTCCACAATCCGGCTGTGGGCATAAAAGGTGACATTATCGACCATCCGCGAATGGTAGTTGTACGTCACGTTTTCTGTGGCCATCGCGTGCAGGTGTCGGGCGGGGAATGCGGCGAAGAGGCGAGAATTTGCCCTGGGGTCCTCGTCGGCATTGGCGAATCGAAGGAAGGTGCTGTAGTTGGTGCAATTACTGCAGTTCTGGAGCAGACCGGGGTCGTCTGCGGTTGCCACCAGGATCAACTCGTAACCGAGACATGTCCCCCAGATGGGGAAGTACGTTCCGTTGTGGTTCATATCAAGCGCGATGTTGTAGATTCGCTGTGCCCCCTTCCCGTAATCGGTCATCTTGCCGTCGATGACGATCCTGGTGTCCCCGCCAGTGAGAACTATGCCGTTGATCCTGGACATCTCAGCGCGCAGTCGCGTCTCGTTCCATTTGTAGCTTATTGCGACGGCCCGTGCTCCGCCGCCCTCCACGAACTGGACGTATGACGATTCCGTGACCTCGGTAAGATTTGACTTGATGTCAGGGTACTCCTCTTGCAGCGGCTTCATCACTATCCCGATCACCGGCCACTCGTTGCGAGCCTGCATGGATCCCGCGGGCGCAGAAAGCGCTGCCACCCACAGGGAAGCCAGCAGCAGAAATATTGTTCCAGCTGCGGCCATCATATTTGCTGCAATTTGCTATTATTATGTGTGGACGCGAGAGGCGTGCCAATCGCAGCGAGAACTGAGACAGAGTTCGCTATAAAGCTCCTCCCTGGACCGGGGAAGGTATATTCGGTTCGAATTAGTAGTGTATATACACAACGGCGAAATTATTCGGAAATCTGAAACAGCAGCTCCCGCTGGCCATTAGACTGCACGTCTCGCAGCACCCCGCCGACGTTCTCCTTGTCCCCCGTGCCGTACCCTGCGAAGGTGTCATAGGCCCGTTTCCACGTCGCGAAGTAGCGCTTGAGAACAAACATGTGCATCACCTGCCGATATTTGCGTCTCATGTTTTCGCTGTCCGCGGCCAGTCGCGCCCCCTGCACACTTCGTCTGAACAGTGTCCTCGCGTAAAACTGCAGCGACTTCTGCAGATCGCTTATCCAGTGCTCCCGTTCGGTGCGAAGTCTCCCAACGTTATCCACAAGCATCAGGAAGGCCTTCTTTCGCTGTCCCAGCCGGTACTTCCTCGTCCCGCAGCTGATTGCGAATTTCTGTCTCATCCTATCCATTAAACTAAGCAACCGAAAACTTACAATGCGAAGTAGCGTCTGATAGTGCGATCACATTTTCCAGCACTAATCCGCTGGAACCTTTCCCTATCTCGCTTCTTCGCCACAGCATATCTCCGCAGCCCGACCAAACCCCTCCTTTCCCTCCCGACCGCGACCTGCTTGCAGAAGCCCTCAGCGGCGCGCCTCCGTGTGTGCCGGGCCTTGGTCCACATCTTCATCTTTCTGAGCGCGGTTCGGGCCATGTTCCCCCAGCATAATCTCACCACCTCTCCTTCCAGCGTCCGCTCGTTCGCACTCTTCACGGTCTCAGTTCTCCATGCCAGGAGCCACGTCCGGCCACATATACCTCGCAGGGTCCGAACTGCGAGCCGCTTTTTCTGCTTCGCGGATACAAGGCGTCTCCACAGGAGGAGTGCTTTGCTGACACGCTGCTGATCAGTGCCGTGAACGTAGCCGCGAGTCGCAAGCTCGAGTGCAGAAAATTGTTGGTGTTCATCTATCCACGCGTGGAAGACACGATCGATGCGATCGACCTGCTTCTCCGAGATGAAGGCAGACACGACCACCGCACGCTGTCGCGCATCCGCGAGGTGCTGTTTCCACGCGGAAAGGGACCGCGCTTGAAGACTGTGTGCGAGGTGTTCGCTGGCACGCTGAAGGATTTGCTTGTGCTGCCGACTCTGCTCGGAGTGGAAGAAAAGTTCGAAGAGCAGTCTTCGCGCCAGGCTGCCCAACGCGTTTTTGCGGAATTCGCGGGCCTCGCCGTCCCTCTTTGCCACAGCGCGCCAGCCGCCGAACGCGCCCTTCTTCGTTCTGAGTCGGTAGTACTCTTCCAAACTGTGGTCGAAGTGCCGATGGCGGGCGTAGGTCTGCAGCCTGCACAGATACTTTCGGTACAGGTGCTCGAGGTAGAAGTAGATCGCCTTCTTTTGTCGGGCCACCTCCGGGCACTGTGTGTAATCAGCCCAGCCCTGCATGAGCACGTGCAGCACTCTCTGACCTCTCATCGTGCGATACTCTTCCATCCGCGTTCTGAGTTCCCTCTGTCTGTGGGCCTGAAGCAGCCATTTCTTGATAGCCTTATCCCGGATCCGCAGCGCATGTTTCACCCCGGCATCGTACATCTCGGATTCGCGCTTTCTTATCGCAGCCTGCCAAGCCGTCCAGATCCTTCCGACCAGCCTGCCGTACTGTCTGAGTGTGACCTGCACTCCGGTTCTGCGGATGTTAGCGTCCCTCTTTGCTCCAGAACGGAATGCCATCCAGATCCTTTCTCGTCTCTTGTCACGAAAATGCTCTGCGACGGCGCCAACGTGCATCCGGGACTTGGCATGGGCATGAAGCGAGGTGAGGATCATGTGACAAAGTCTTGCGGAGCGAGCTGCTGTGAATTGCATTTCCTTCGAGCAGAGCCTGGCCCGAACGTGAGAATATCTGCGCAACGCAGCCATCACCGCAGATTTCGTGTGCATCTGTTCCCTTTTGATCAGCGAGGCCGTCTTCTCCCTCCGCGAAATCCTTACCCGGGCCACATCTCGGAGCTTGCGAAGCGCCGCCCTCTTCATATTCGATATATGCATCTGTGCTGCGATTGTGCTGAGTTCCCGCTTCCTCCTCCTGGAATTCACGTTCCTCTGCAGTATGTGGAGCAAGCTGAGTTTCAGCCCCCGCATTTTCTGACCGTGGGACGTGAGCGAATTCTGGTACCCGCGTTTCCAGATCGCCAGATGTACCCGCTTGGCATGAGACCGCCTGTTCCCCGCCACGACCCTGCGCAAATCTGCTAGCATCTCTCGCCGCAGCTTTATTCCCCGCCATCCGCGAAGCATCTTCGTCATGACTCCTTTGAAGTGCTGTTTCAGGAATCGACCGTAGTACTCCATGCGTTCGTACCGTCTGTTCACGAACAGCACCCAGCCTCGCATAGCCTTCCGTTTGCGGAGAGTCTCACAGTGCGTTTCTGCGACCGTTCCCTCCTGTCTCATCGATACCGCTGAGTTGTACTTCTGTTTCCATAGGTGGATGAACTTTTGCAGCACACTCCAGCGTTGTCTCACCCTCACGACCGCCTTGCGTTTCTTGCTGTTTGCAGCAGTCTGAGTAAACAGACTCCAGCCGTGGACGATTCGGGCAAGAGACTGCTTTCGACACTTCTTGGTGAACTCAGCGACGCCCCGCTTGATGGCCGCACATCTGCTGGCCACCCGTTTCCAGCTCTCCATCGTCGACCGTGTGTGCTCGAAGACGCGTTTGTATCTATTAGAGCCGGGAGTCAGAACAAACAGTACTTGAAGTCACGAATGCAGTCCGCGTTCGCCTTGAGCGCGTAGAAGCTCTGCGAGAGTCGCTGCTTCCGTTGGATCTCGAGCCCCTCTGCCAGCCAAACGTAGGTCGTGGATGTCTCCGATATTAGCAAGGCCTACACACGACGCATGATTTCCGTGGCCGGATACGTTTCTGAGCAGGCCAAGCAGCGCGTGGGATGAGAGCGAGTCCCAGTCGGTCTCAAGACAGCACCGCGAGTACAGGCCGACCAAGAACGAGAACGCAACAGGGTTTCCCACAATCCGGGCCCGAGGCTCCGTGGTGGCCGCAATATGCCGTCTGAACCCTGCGAACACTTTTCGTCTGAGGTTCCCGCCCCAGAGCTCCGTGGCCCGGAAGATCTTCGCCCGCTTTTCCACCCGAGTGTCTACCGGTGTTGCTTTCTCCGGCTGTACTGAATTTGCTGACCCAGCGAAGGAACGTTGTGGACTTTGTTTGGCTCGCGTGTTTCTCGTGGATAGTCTCGTACTTCGTTCGAGCGGAGCGGGAGCCCTGGGCGAATCGTTTGAGTGCCAGAAGCGACTTTAGCTCCAGCTTGTGATCAGAGTATTCCAGTGCCACAATGTAGCTCTCGATGAATCGATTCTTTTCCTCTCTATCACAGAATGATTATCCCCCATGGTACCGTTTGTTGCGCCTCCGAACACTGTTCGTGCGAAGCCCCTTGAGTCCCTTGGCAAGAAGCAGCTGATGGCGCTTGGACAGCACCTTCTTCAGCCTGAGCTCCTGCATCATGAACGACCTGTAGTTCTTCTGTGCCTCGCCAACCCGACGACGTTGGCAGCTGCGACTCCTGCCGGTTGCGGCGAAGGAGCGGTTCAGCGTGGACAGGATCTGCGGACGAGTCTTGGTGCAGGTCGTGCCGCCGACGAAGCGCGATTTCGTGGTCGCATTCGGCACGGGCGTTCGGAGCGACTTGGCCTGCTGCGCGGTGTACCGCCAGTACGAAATGTGTCTGCGCGCGAGGGTCCGCTCGAAGTGCAGTCGTGCCTTCTCCTTCTTTCCGCGAAGCTATTTTTGCTTAGATTCATCAAGTACCTCTCGCATCTCGGAGACACGTTTTCGCCAGTCGAATTCCTTGTTGCTGCTGGATATCATGCAGAGTTTGAGCAGGAGCTTATAGAGCTTGGTGTCGCGGATGTGGTCGAGGCCCCGGGCACGAAGCACCTGCTTGTATTGTTCCATGACCTCGCTCAGGATGAGAGGACGGGTCTGGCCGGGTCGGCGACGAGCTGCGGCGCGGGACAGGATTTCTTCGGCGATGTCTATGTCCGGGCAAGCCACCGAAGCCGGCCGCTGCGCTGTTGTGGTCGCTGGGTTCATCATATAAAATTTAAACTTAGATTTACGCTTCAATACTTAAATTAGTGCGTGTGCCGATTTCATTTCAAATAATATCGATACACACACTTACTAAACTTATGTGTATATTTAGCTGATTTGTGACGAAGCTTAGGCCTGGACGGAACGGGAGAGGGCCAAATCGTTGCCCTGCTCCTCGGCAGTTCCAGCGTATCGCAGTCCGTGACGATGTCGATGGTTCCCGCTTCTCCACCCGACTCGCCCATCCTCGATCTCGTCTTCGGCTGGTGCAACTGCAGCCCTTCCAAGCTATGGCGAGTTTGCATTATTGCTATATTATTAAGCAGATATATAAATAGCAGTTCCTTCATGCGTTCATTATTCGACATCGAGAAGCTCTAAAAATGTACAGCAACAACATGGTTCCTCATGCAAGGCCCGCCCCTACCGAAGTTTTCTACCTCATCGATTCCTGTCCACCGAGTCCGAGACGCGACCTGGACCTAGACTTGGGCCTTCCTCCGCCCCCTCCCGAGCCGATCCTCTCTCTCGATCCCTATGCTATCCCCTCAGCACCACAAGCTCTCCAGCCACGACTTGAACCAAGGCCGCAGGAGGAGGACAAATCCGCAGTTCCCGCATTGCCCAACACAATGTCGCCTGAAGAGCGGCCGGCGGCGAGGAAAAAGCATGCTGGGGGAAGACGGAAGGGCAGCTCGCCGGAGGAGGTGAGGCGGGCAAGAAGAGCAAAAAGCAACAGACGATCTGCGAGAGAAAGTCGGAAGCGACATATTGAGTATGTGAAGGAGCTCGAGGAAGAGGTCAAGGAGCTGCGTCAACAGCTCGAATTTTATAAAGTGCGTCTTGGCAAGTACGAGATGATAGAGAAGCACCGGAATTCGTTTGGTCGCGAGGTGTATGAGCACATTGCCAGTGTCAAGCGAGAGATGGGCGAGAAAAAGATATCGGATCCGAAGCTCATGAGGAAGGTTATCGCAGAGCAGTTCGACGCGTATATGGAGGAGCGAAGAGCCGCGATTGAACAGCTGGCAAGAGCAATGGTGGAAATTGCGGCCCCGCTCCCACAGCGCTTCTTCTCGTGGGCGGCCGAGAACAATCTTGACCTGATGGACCCAGAGAAAATGCAGCAGGCTACAGGCAACCTGGTCTCTGAGGGGCAGATGAAGAGCATCGTGGAAATATTGCGAGGGTTCACACCGGACCCGCGGAGCTACAATGAGGCGAAGGTCTTCTACGCCAGCAGCTCCGTCCGCCTCCGCAGACTTGTCAAGGGCCTTCTGGGGTACCAGCGCCAGATGCAGGACGAGATGAAGCGAGTAGGACTGTTCGTGTTCAGGAATTTCCTGCCGATAGTCGACCTGGAGCGGATGAAGCACATCGGGCAGCTGCTCACGGGACTGCGGTCCAGGCCAGAACTCAGCGACTGTGCCTTGTATAGGCTCACGCAAGCGGATTTCGGCCTGTCCAGCTCTTTCACCCGCAGCGAGGTTGGACATTCCATGATGAGGTCTGCAGGCAGGCAGCCCAAGCAGGTCTAGTATATGCTACTTCGAGATTGGGTTGCATATTGCGCAAGCTCTGTGATATAATGGTATCGTAATGGTTCTGCCTGAGATTGTGGCGACGTACACGCGAGCATGTGAATGGGAGGAATATGATGCTGTGAAAAAGTAGATGTGTACTAGCGTATGGGGAGGGCGATGACGCGATTTAGCTATATAATAGACGCATCCAGAATTAAATCGCCGTATAGTGTGTGCGCTTCAGAGGGGGTGGGCACTTTTCCGGCTACATCAGCAGGAAAACTGGTTGGAGGCCGACGTAAGCTTCGTGGGTCGGCGCCTCTTGCAAACCTGTTTCGTCTGTTCTGGGCCCTTCTGATTAGGAGGACTTACATGGACTCGGCCATTATGTAGGAGACTGTCGACGTCCCCATGTGCGAAATATACATTTCTGAATTTTCATTAAATGACTGTGAGGATAAGCATGTATGTTATATACACTCATACACACACACTATGTCATACAGGGGGTACTAGCCAATCGCATACATTCGCTCGACACGCCTTGCAATCAGAGGTTGCATATTCAAGTCGTTAGTGGTAGCATATTGGCAGCATGGCGAACTTGAGTAGCTCCACAGCGGACAGTCCCTCGTACAGGTGGTAGGGCAGTACCGGCATTCGCGGTACTATGGCCCCACCGGACCGTGCACAGAAGGCGAAGTCCCTGTCGTATCCTTCAGGGGCGCCGGGCCTTCTGAACAGCACTAATGTACACGTCACACATGGGGCGTACCGGTGATGGGAGGGAGTTGTCCACGTGGCCCCCACGACTGAGTATACTGCTCCGATTGCTGTGTCGCGTCTAACCTAATGAGATGGGTGGTCCGGGAGGTGCTGGACGACATTTCGTTCTGCTCCTGCGGCCCGGAAAGCTTGTGCTTCGAGCCGTGGGATTTCCGAATGCGCTTCTTTCTGTACCAGTTGCTGGCGGTAGCCTTGATCTTGTTCACCACCTTAACAGGCGGCACAGTCAGTCCCACACTAACGCAGGTGTCGCAGTAGCACCGCTTGCAGCAGACGGGACACTGCCAGTTCAATGTCGGCAGGTTCGCGGCCTTCGCCCGAGAGTACTTGTATCGGCTGGTTAGACAGCGACGACAGTAGAAGAGACCGCAGCCAGGGTTGCGGCAGCGGACGAGCTGGTCGATGTTAGAGTCACACTTGCAGCTGTGGCATCGGAGCTTCACGATCGCCTCATTGCAGCAGCGACCGTCGTGTCCTTTCGGCACTCTTTGCATTATTTTCTTCCTTTCTTTATAAAATTCAATACGTTTGTACTATATGTTGGAACCCAATCCATTCGCTTCATTATGTATTATAAGACTGCTCGCAGAAGGAAAGAGCTTTATACAATTCTGCAACGCGCGAGGCAGCATTCACTTTATATAATTTTACTTTCTTTTTAGCGTATATATGCAATACTATATATATACGTCGAGGAAATACTTATCAATATATCTATCCATTTTAGTTATACGTTGCACAGAAATCCAGTTCCGCTGTGCTGTGAGCTGCAGCCCCTCAAACGTACTCCGCCGCACTTAAGAACGCGCACAATGTCAGCCTGTCAGTGCTTCGACTCTAGTCTATTCACAAGTGCAGACAGGAGCCGCTGATATCCTGCGGCTAGACTCGCGTCCTCGTTCTCGCTGTACGGCACCGTCGACTGTCTCACTGCATTGACCACCACCGTGTCCTTAACCGCGTCTCGCCACACCTTCCCCACCGCTATTATCGTGGAAAGCCTCTGGAACGCCGACCTCCCCGGGATCTGCATGTCCGATGCGTACGTGTAGACTCCACCGTTGGAGGCGAATACGGCGCGCTTTTCGGCGAACTCGCGGTAGTCGCTGAGATAGGTGTAGGCCACCAAGTTCCTTGAGTACTGTTTGTACACAGCCGACTCCTTAACCCCAGCGTCCCATTTGGACCGGCCCTCCACGTCGCACAGCTCGTCCACAACCGACTGGATGCTGAATCGTCCTGACAGTCTCATCTCCGTCTTCACGATCGTCGCATTCGCATCTAGATCTGAGCCCTACAGCACGAATCAGCCGCACCGACCTGACCTTCCGCGTCCACACCTGCAGATCCGTCGACGAGAAAATCGACCTGTACCGCTCTGTCTCCTCGATGAAGTAGTCCACGGCATAGATTAGGTACTGCTTCGTCTATTCTGGGTCAGTACTGCGGTTCCGTCGTACAAGACTGCGCCCCTTCTCCATCTCTGAAAGGGTTTCGGGCGGAACTTCCGCGTTGTCATCCATCTCATATTTGGATAGATCGTCCTTCTCCGGCTTAGGCTTGGAGTACATGACGACCTCGCCAGCCGGAGTGGATTTTTCGCCGGCGACGGGCGCCCCGGCCTGAAACGTGTTCATATTCGCCTTCTGTTCCCGGGTGTCCTCCCTGCAGCACATCATTATCCCCATGTTGTAACTTATCTTATATTCGTGATTATGTCTTAACAGAGCATAAATAATTTTTAATTGATACATGCGCGGGACTCAAGGATAGAATAGACGAAGACAGTATGCAATTATATTATTCGAGTGTTGTATGAGTTGCAGAGAGGACACTTGGCGCCAAGGAAGTGGAAGTCGACCGTGCTCTTCCTACCGCGCATCGTTATCTTGCCACATTACCCGCTGCAGTCATTGCACAGAATTTCAACGCGCTTATTCTGGAAGTCCGCAGGCATCGGGTTGGCCGCGATCTCCTCTTCCAGCTGGGTATATGCATGCGACATGTCAGCGAAGCTCTTGAAGCAGAGCGGACACTGGTAGTTAAACTTGCAGAGCTCGGAGAAGCACCGCTTGTGCATGGCGTGGCTGCACTTGGGCAGCAGCACCGCCTCCTACTATCTTTGTGCGCGCCGCGATACCTCGGTCGAGTTCAGCATGTCCTGCATGCAAATCGGGCAGTCGGAGTTGAGGAGGTTAGGAATGCACTTGTGCTCGCCCTTGAGGTGCGTGGGAAGACAGCAGTTGCACGTGGGACAGTGGAAGAAGTTTTCGCGCCCACCCTTGCGACAGATGCCGCAGGCCTCGCAGTGGAACTGCTGCTTGGTGACGTCGTTGTCGAACAGGTTGCACTTCGAGCAGAAATATTTGCCGAACTCGAGGCCGCAGCCCTCGCACTTCTGGTGCACCTACGGAAAATAACCCAGGGAGAGTTGCCTTTTGCACCAGACTGCAGGACTTGCACTTGATGGTCCCAACAGTGCGACGATCAAGCTTGTGTCGCTCCTTGGTAGAGTCGGCGTCGAATTTTGCCTGGTCGTGGCAGAACCGGCACGGGAAGAACTCTTTGCACTTCTCGCAGAATACAAGACAATTGCGGTCGTAGTGCGCGCAGCCGGCAGACTTGGCCTCTTCCTCGGCTTTAGCGGTGTCTACTACTGATGAGGTCCACTGGCTACCCATTGTTCCGGAGTGTGTTCGCTATTAAATTAAAAATTGAGTGATATTATTATATCTGACTGCGCAAAAACAAGCCCGGCGTGCCGTTCCTTGATCGCGGGGACAGAGGGCGGCGGCGGCGACGAACACAATAACGCTCATTATGCGGGACACGAAGCGAATATTATGCTGCTATAGAGGGATGAATGAGTATACAGATAAAGAATGTAAGAGGGGTTATATGGTGGTGTTAAATGGAATGTTATATTTTTATGAAGGAAGCAAAAGATTTCGAGTCAATCGTGGAGAGCGTCAAGAGTAACCCGCGCCCTTTCCCAACCCTTTATAGCCAGCAGCGGCGAGGAGAAGGCGCTGGTCTACAAACTCCTCAAGAACTACGCCAAGCTTCCCTACCCTGCCCGCAAGGCCGTCATGCCTTCCATCGTCTCTCTCGCTGGTATTCTCCATTTAAACATGACCGGGTAGACGACCAGGAGTTGCAGCCGGGGAAGCTGAACCCCCACGAGATTTCCTTCGAGATCGAGCCGGCAGCGGAACCTAACGGACTTATTCCCTCGGTGGTGGGCGTGGGACTGCTGATTCTGGCCTTCGCCGGCGCGGTGCTCAACCTCCCTTCCTTCCTCATGCTCTCCGAACAATCCGTATATCTCAAGGTCATCTGGCGCTATCTAATAATGCTGGCGGGATTGGTGCCGCTCATGATCCTCGACTTCATCACCAGCGACTCCCTCATCGTCGACCTCATCCAGGATAACTGCGTGCCAGTCTTCTTTGTGTCAATACTCAACACAGCCTACATCTACATGGTCTACTTCGCGGTGACCCAGACTTTCGTGGTGCACACCCTGCTCCTCTGCTCAATCGGCACTACCTTCATAACCACCTGGAAAATCGTGAGGAAGATCCCGTTCAGCCGTCTGGAGTACATTGGCATTGGGGTCAACGTGTTCGGCGCGTACCTGTGCTGCTGCGAGGGCGGTGTTCCCATTTCTAGTATGGGCGATTCCTTATTATGCGTATAGAGTATAACATGCTGCTGGGCGACTTCTGCGCCATCGCCAGCTCGGTCGTCTTTGCCATGTACGCCCTCTCTAGCACTCCGATACTCAAGTCCGGGAAGGCCACTCTCTCCATCTATCTGGCCCTGATGTGCGTGTACATAATTCTGATGAGCTGCGCCCTGTCGTGGTTCATGGGGAACCCGGTGGACCTCTTCTCGACCGACGCTGTCACAGGAGTCTTCGGCATGTTCTCCACCTGGTAAGCTCCGCTGGCGAGCCTCTCCTTAGGCAAAACATATTGTACGGCGTGTGTGGACTGGGATTGATGTCGGGCCTGTCCCTGCACGTGTGTCCTTCTAAGGCAAAGGAGTACATCAGCCCGATGTTCGTGGACGTGTGCTTCAACTTCGCCCCGTTCATATCGCAGGTTGTGGCGTTCGTCACAGACGCGCAGAAGCCGTTCCCAGGGATCTGGACCACCTACGGCGGAGCGGCGCTCTTCATCGGCTGCACACTTCTCGCGATGAACTATCAGGACCAGAAGGATCTGGCCAAGCTGCCTATGGTTGGCCGTGTGGAAAAGGACGAGTCCTCAGAATTCACTCAGTCTGCCGAAGAGCTCCTCACCAAGCATTAACTAATAACAGATCGTATTGACTTCTTCTCCTCTTCCTCCAGTATACAAGCGTTGCTCCCTCTCGATGATATGTCCGATCGCGATTAGCATGCTTCCTTAATTTCATTGACTACTGATCGTCCGTGATATGCGCGCTGTTGTCGGCGCGTTAG
>QFZN01005015.1_pt1 | contig 15170 bp, 10 predicted proteins | sample 1740101 | NCBI WGS metagenome assembly QFZN01 (sample SAMN09210849, study PRJNA391713) | Ciliate metagenome, whole genome shotgun sequencing project. | isolation source: combination of 50 Heterometopus sp. ciliate cells from an enrichment culture... | host: Heterometopus sp. ...
CCCCACAGGCTGCACGACATCAAATGACGGCTAATGGTCTTAATCACTGCGGAGGTTGTATAGCGCAATAGTGATATATATATATTCATTGTTATGCACGAACTCCGACTGACGGCTGAGTCCCTGTTTAAAATAACTATTTGAAGTTAGATCACAACAAGAATAAGATGAGCAATCGCTTTGACTCCCTGGCACTGAGACAGAAGCCGGAGACGCCAACCCTGCCCTCGGACCGAAAGGAGGCCTCTGTATTCTCGCCTTTATAATCGGGCCTTAGCACGCAGCCGAGACGGCCACGAGCCGCGGCCACCACAATGCCGGCCCTGAGCCTAGCGAGGAAAACATCGAGGATGAAGGCAGCCCTTTGGCAGCGTGCCAGAACACCTCCGACTTCGAGATAGCGCAGAAGTTCAAGGAAGAGATCAGCTCGATGGGCTCGAAGACGCACTCCAAGGTGAGCATCTCCGACTCCTCTGCCCACCCTGCAGAGCTGCAGCAGGCCCCGCCCAGCGACCAGCCCTCCCTCAAGGGGTTTCCTGGGAATCTGCCGGCCAAGATTGGATTCTTCCAGAAGCTATACTCGGAGCAGCTCCGCCGTCCCGACCCCCGCTGCGGCTCCCCAATGACGCGCCAAGAGTTTCTCGAGCGTCAGGAGCTAAAGGAGTGCGTGTTTAAACCGAAGCTCAGCCTGAAGACCGAGGTGCTCGCGGAGAGCCGACGAAATCGTTCGCAGCATTCCCGGGTCGAGGACGCCCTCATGGACGACGCGACTCGTCGGGTCATCTACAAGCGACAGCTGGAGGAAAATGTATGTGATAGCACCGAATGTGCGGGATAGAGAAGGGACGACTGCAGGAGGGAGGCGGACAGGCCGAAGATGAGCGAGAAGTCGTACAACATCGCTAGGGGGAAGTTTGAGAAGGACATCGAAACTGTGCTCCGCCGCGTCGACCCCATCGGCCGGCGCCAGCTCAGCTCCGACATGCTTGGCTCCTTCATGCAAATCGTGGGAATATACAAGATCCTCTACAGCTCGAAGTACGGGAGCCACGCAAGGCCAGCGGAAGGAGCGAAGATAAGATGCACGGACGGGTGCAGACACAGCAAGAGCTTCCTCGAGCGGCTAAAGAAGGAGAACGAGTTCCACGCCAACTTCTGGCGCATGCTCAACGTCCTCAACTGCGGCTACATCCATAGCGAAATGCTGAAAGAAACACTGCTGACACTATATGAGTCCACCTACGTTCCGGTCAGCACCCTAGCCTCGCAGATAGCCAGTATAATCAGCCCTGAAATGTGATCGTGTAGCGTTGCTGAAGGAAGGATATGAGACGCTGAACTCGGCGGGGGAGTGCGAGAAGAAGCTGGTGCGCTACTGTCCCGGCAACGGGCGGGCCAAGGAGACCGTCTGGACTCCGGAACAGTTAATCACGGCCTTCAAGGACCTGACGCGCATCAGCTTCTCGGCCTCTACGGCGAGAATTTTGAGGATAAACGCGCTGGAGAAGGTGGATCGGCCGAAATACAGCTTCGCGCCCAAGATCAGTCCTCGTTCCCAGATTCTGGCCGAGGGCGAGCTCCGTAAGTTCCTCGAGACCTCCATGTCGGACCAGCACGTCCAGAGTATAGCAAGCGAATTCCACAGCGTAGATGACGATATCGACTGCAACGTTCACGAGATCGCCGACGAACGCGACTACTCTCTCGATGACAAGATCGACCCTCTACGCTCAAAGTCAATCGAAGAGGAGTCTCGTTGCTCGCCCAGCACAAGCATTAGCATGAGTGACAGACTGGGGACACGGATAAGGCTGCTGTACGACAAGAGACGGAGAAGTCTTGACAAGCTGGAACAGATCCGGGCCGAGGAGCGTCGCAAGCTGCGCAAGGTCTGTCCCTTCAAGCCTAAGATAAGCAGCAGCTACCGGTCAAGACAGAACAGCGTCTCCTCAACCTGTGCAGCAGGTGTCTCTGGTGCCCAAGTGGTACCAATTATAAGCTAATCTGGAAATAATAGCCCCGAAAGCCGCGCGAGAAGCCGCTGAGCTACGAGGACCGCGCCTTGGCCCAATGCACCTTCCGTCCCAAGATCACGCGCTTGTACCCTTCCTCCCCCGTTTATCCTTTGTCATAGCGAGCGATCCGTCGACGCCATTCCTGTAAGGACCTCCGGCCAGTCTCAGGACCCCAGTCGGGCCCTGGGCACACGGAGGTCGCCAAGCCCGAGGATGAGCAGGAAAGGAAGCGACACCGGGAGCAACAAGTGGAGGCACGGGGAAGTGGTGGTGGAGGTGATCATCGGCCCAGGACGAAAGGGCAAGATGGTCATGCGTCCCGGCGAGGCTCCCGAGGCTGTGGCCAAGCGTTTTGCCCTCGAGTATCGTCTCAGTCACGATGCCGTCAGCCTCCTTCGCACGCTGCTGGAGAAGCAACTCACTGCGATGATGAATAGTTCAAATTGTTAAAAGATATAATTGACACTTATTGCAGATGTTTTGCTAGACGAGAGACCGGCATTAGTGTGGTCCTAACCGCAAATAATTGCTCCGTGGCCAACAGGCCGTATTCAAATCTCCTAAGTTAAAATAAGAAATGTCAGTGGACCAGCTCTCTCAGCTGACTGACATGGACTTCCTCTCGCCCATCAAGCCGGTGAGCATCGTCTTCACGGACCCCTCCTTCCCGCCCTCCTCTTCCACCCTCCACAATCCGGCCCTGTCCACCACCAAGCTCGACATGCTCCAAATATGCGCACGGACAACGTGGAGACGTCCTGGAGAGATCTTCGCCGACAGAAAGTTCTCTGTCATAAACTCTATCTGTCCTCGCGCTATTATCCAGGGCGCCCTGGCCGACTGCTACTTCCTTGCTAGCCTGTGCTCGCTGGCCAAGCGGCCCGAGCGGGTCGAAAAACTCTTGGTGAGCAGAGAGCCTTCGGCCGATGGCTGCTATGCAGTGGCTGGGTACTTCTGCGGGGTGAGGAAGGAGGTAGTGTTGGACGACTGTTTCGCCTTTGACCCCCGGACCGGCCAGTCGCCCTTCTCCAAGCCTATCGATGACCAGCTCTGGGTGATGCTGCTCGAGAAGGCGTGGGCGAAGATAAACGGAAGCTTCACGAACGTGGAGTTTGGGGAAGAGGTCGAGGCCCTGGAATTTCTCACCGGGGCGCCCGTGGAGTGTCTCGTGCACGCGACCATGCATATTTCCACCGACGATCTCTGGAAGCGCGTCGTGGATGCCGACCAACGTGGCTATGTGCTCACATGCAGCACGAAGATGAACCAGCCTGTCGAAAAGTTCAGAAAGGCTGGTCTCATGCAATATCACGTGTATTCGATAATGAAACCTGTTGAGATGGCCAATCCGCGCGGGAACGCGTCGCGGCTCTTAATAATCCGCGACCAGTGGCAGAAGACCGACTGGAAAGGGCCGTACTCGAGGGGCTCCGCAGAGTTTCTCGAGAATGCTGCCGCCCTTGAGTCGGAGCTGGATGACCCGAACTCGTTCGCAATGCCAATCGAGTTGTATACAGAGTACTTCAAGGAAACCACAATCTGCCACTATGAGGACAAGTACGTGCACTCTACTGCCGAGATAGCCAACACTGAACAATCCTGCTACGTCTTTGAGGTTCACAGAATAACCAAAGGATACGTTGCGATCAACCAATACCACAGCCGAATCTTCCGGCTCTCCCGGGCCAACGACTACTGCTACTCGCCGGCCTTTCTGGTTCTGGGAAAACTCGACGCGCGCGATTCCTCAATCAGGTACGTGACAAGCCTCGTGACGATCAGCAACACCGAGTACCGCGAGGTCGACCTTTCTCCCGGGAAATACATAATAATGAGCGGTGCGGAGTGGAAGACGAAGAGCATCCGCAGGTACAACATTCACATGTACACCAACTTTGGGGTAACTCTGCAGGAATCCGACTGGAACCCTGAGAATCTCGTGAGCATGGCCCAGGACTTCGCGGAAACGAGGAAGAGCACGTGGAAGCGACTTGCACACGGGCTGTACCACTTCGAGCGGGTCAACTTCGCCCTGGGCTTCGGAATCAGCTTTGTTAAGAACATGGCGCAGGGACAAAGGATATACTACGAAGAGAACACGAAGGCAACGGGACTGCGCCGGATCCACCCTGACCCGTCGAACCGACTGCGTGTGACCCTCAAGAGCGGGGAGACTGTAGTCAGTTTGTTCAAGTTCACGTCGACCAGCGGGTACTCTTACGGCTACACTTACAAGTATATCCAACTCTAGCTAGATAACTGCCTAAAACAACTCGTAATCAACCAGCCATATTCACCCCGCTCATTCTTAACTAATTAGATTATTATTACCATAAGCCCAACGCCAGTTTCTTAGTGGTCGTTTTCGATCGCATCTCCCAAAACGCGCAATAGTCGGGAATAAATCTATATACGACACATAACTAACATAACCTGATGCCCCTCACCCACGCCGCATCGCATATATTTTAAGGAGTCAGAACCGATATAAAAGGAATGAACAACTCGAGCGAGGATGGCAACGAGGGCGGCTCCAACAACTCTTTCGGCGAGTACCGGCCCTACTCAGAGGGCAGCCGCACCCAGCACGGCATCACCAATACGACACAGCACACCTCGCCCGCGCCGGAGACCCGGGAGGAGGACAAAGATGTGGAGTCGAGCAGCGACACCGCTAATTTCTTCCCCAGTTCCCAGGCGCAGAACATGAGCTTCGACCCCGACTTCGCCTCCGTTGTCCCTGCCCCGCTCCCGCCCGTTCGCATGGCCTCTGTCTCTAACGTGCACAACGACTCGGCCGGGGGCTGGGAGTGGCGGAACGACAGCTCGGTTTCGGATAACCCCTACCTTGTCCGCAGTCGTCCGCTGGCGCTGCCCATACTCCCGCCCGTGGTGGCGCCGGATATTCCTGTGCTGCCGCGGCCCGCTGAGCACAGTCCTCCTCCCGAGTCCGCCCGTGAGCCTCTCTTTGAGGAGCGGGCCGAAGAGATTCTAGACGACGTTGTGTACCTCTCCAACAAGGAGAGCGCGAATCTCCGCGACACCAAGTCTGTGCTCACCGAGCAGCGACAGTCCTTCGAAGAATACCGCACGAAGGAGCAGCAGCGAATATCCAGCGAGAAGGAGCTATGGGAAGCCAACATGCGGAAAGCGCAGTCGCTCTTCTGTCCCGAAACCGACCTATTCGAGCTGGATGTAGGAGGCACACACAAGATCGTGAGCACGCGGGCCACGTTTTGTAAGTCCGAAAGCTCCGCGCTGGCCGCCATGTTCAGTGGCCGTCACAAGCTCCGTTCCCACAAAGGGAAAGTATTCATCGACCGAGACGGGGAGGCATTCTGCATGATGATGTCGTACTTAAGAAACGACCGGGTCCCTGTGTTCGCAAGCAAATCGCAGGAGGACCTTTTCTACGAGGAGCTCGATTACTGGCAAATACCAGTGCAACCGCAGCCAGCGATGGAGTCGCCGCAGGAATTCGACCCGATGTGGTGCGCCTCCACGCTCAGATTCGAGGCCGGCCATTCCATCGTGCGCAAAAACGGCCCTCAGCACGGCGTAGTCTTCTGCAAGCAGCCGATGGGACTAAAACGGGCATATGTGGAGTTCCGGGTCACCGCCCGCGACCGAACGCGGGGGAAGAGCAGTCTCTTCGTAGGACTGGTGGACAGGGCCCGGTACCGGCCCGAGCAGCTGGTGTCCACGTTCTGGAGAGACTCGCCCAGCAGCTTCTACTGCGACGTCTGGAACAACAAGCTTGTAAAGATCGACGAGAAGGGGTGCCAGAGCGGGGTCAGTGCCGGGTACGGCTGCGAATGCCAAGACGCAGAGGTGACGTGCGTAGGTGCCGAGTACAGCGAAAAGGACAGGACCCTCGCCTTCTACAAGAACGGCGTCTGTCAGGGTGTGGCCTTCCACAATGTGCCAACGGGGCTTTATCCGGCGGTGGACCTCTGGTTTGAGACGGGCCACGTGGAGGTGCTCAGCAGCAGGACACAGGCAGGGACTGGCTACAACCCCTTGGGCTAGGACCGGGTAGTTTAGTGAACGAGCAGAGATAATAGTCAGTGGTAAATAACAAGCATTATGTGCATGCAGCCGTTATTCTGCACAAACCATACGCGGACGGGAGATGGACCATAGGTATGAATATTGAATTTGAATAACGGAAATTTTTAATTGAGATCGCACAGATATAAGCAGTAACTGCACGTGTGGTATCGTGCTTCACCTTATATAAAATCGCGTATGAGCGTAATACTAGCTTATTCGTAAAATAATAATAAAGGAAATCAGATTGAAAAGGCGCATGAAACCAAGGAAGCCGAACTCCGAGGTGAAGGGGAAGTCCAGCCAGTATGCGTAGCCCGACCGATGGGTAGGGGACCGTACTTCATCTTCAACACGACGATCAATAACTTCCACACCGCCTCCGGTGCCACCCAGTCTGCCGGCAAGACAAAACCCCGGCGTCCTGCTCCCAACAGGCCCAAACTGAAGTCCCCACCTACGCCCTTCATCAACGTGCCCCTCTCCTGCGAGGACGGCTGTCTGGGTTCTGCAAGGTCCTCCATCAAATCGCCCACCCCCGACCGCGCCCTCATTCCCAAACTGTATTCTCCCCGCAGAAGCACAACGCCGTAATAGTTCCGCTAAGCTCGACCTCGGCCGGGCCTTTACGCCGCAACTGACCAAGGAGGGACTCATCTTCAGCAGCCGCACGAGCACTGCCGGCACCGGAGCCAAGGCGACATCGCGGCCGAAGGCCAAGCGGACCAACACCGTGATGCTCGACTTCAAGCAGTCCGTCAAGGCGGGTTCCAGAAAGAGCGACGCAGCCTCGAAGGCAGACCTGGAGCGGTACAAAACGGTCTCCCTTGAGCCCCCGCAGCGCGCTGCCAAGGCCTACAGACGAACAATGGGAAGGTCGGGGATCAAGCATGCGGTGAGCACCTCGGTCGACAGCAGGGAGGTTGCAAGGAAGAAATCGTCCACGTTGCAATGTTCCCCCAGCCGGCTCGGGGCAGCCGCAAAGGCGATGAGGCGGCAGGCTGCGGCGGTCCACCAGGCCAACGTCAAGGTTGTGGCCAGGGTTCGTCCCTTAAACAAGAAGGAAACGGTATAGGGGAATGTGTGCGAGGGAGGATGAGTAGCTGCTGATGAGTCAGGGCGTGGGCGAGGTCTGCTGCTCTGTTGTAGACAACACGACGATAAGTTTCCCGTCGGAGAGCTTCTCTGCGACCTTGGACTACGCATTTGGCAGCGACACGAAACAGGCTGCAGTCTACGAGGTGGTCGGCAAGGCTACCATCGACGACGTATTGAACGGGTACAACGGGACGATACTGGCGTACGGCCAGACGAGCAGCGGGAAGACGTACACGATGTTCGGCTCGGACATCTACGACGAGGAGTGCAAGGGCATCATTCCGCGTGCTGCCTTCGATATATTCCAGAAGTGGGAGACGCAGAGCGACGTCAAGGAGGTCGACATCAGCTGTTCCATGCTCGAGATATACAGGGAGGACCTCCGCGACCTGCTCGTTGACGACCCCACAGAGCTGAAGATAAAGGAATCGCCAGAGCAGGGGATCTGCGTGGAGGGACTCAGCGAGATGGCCATCGGCTGTGAGGAGGAGCTCATGTACTGGATCGACGTGGGGGAGTCGAGACGGGTGTGGGCAGAGACCCAGCACAACGCGGTCTCAAGTCGCTCCCACACTCTCCTCATGCTTGAGGTCAGACAAATCATGGGCGACGGCTCCGAGAAGCGCGGGATCCTAAACCTTGTGGACCTGGCGGGGAGCGAGAAGGTTGGCAGATCCGGGGCGCAGGGCAAGATCTTCCAGGAGGGCACCAAGATAAACCTTTCCCTGTCGGCTCTCGGGAACGTGATCCACGCTCTGACCTCGAATCTGGAACATATCCCCTACCGCGACAGCAAGCTCACGAGGCTCCTGCAGGAATCCCTTGGCGGAAACTACAAGACCACCCTCGTGGTCACCTGCTCGCCCCACTCCTCCGAACTGGCCGAGGGCATCTCCACCCTCAAATTCGCCCAGAGGGCGAAGAAGCTGAAGAACAAGGTGCAGATGAACATAAAGAACTCGCCGGGCCAGCTGCTCAAGGTCATCGAACAGCTGCGAGAGGAGCTGAGAATGAAGGACGCGCAGATGCAGCGCATGGCGGGCGGACAGTCCCTCTCCCCCAAGGATATCTTCACACGTAGCAAGAGCGCCGAGAAGGGTGTCCTCCTCGGCACCAGCAGCAGTTTCTCCGTCGTCAATGCCAGCAGCGCGGGTAAGCACCAGGACGAGACCACCGGCGCAGACCTGAAGATCAGCATCGACAACGTGGAGACGAATTCCGGCGAGCCCGACTCCCTCCTGTGCAAGCTAAGACAGGAGCTGAAGGAGGCGCGAACGACGATAGAGGGACTGCGGAAGGACAAGGCGGACGCGGAGGCCAAGATCGCAAAGCTGGAGCTGAGTTTGGTTGAGGAAAAGAAGCGGGTCCTCGCCGCAGAGCAGCACGCTGCAGAACTGGAGCAGACCGTGGCTTCCGGGGAGCTGAAGGCGAATAAGAAGAAAATGGGGGAGGATTGCGGCAACTTGCAGGTGCAGATACTGGAGAACCAGATAAAGGCGCTAAATGAGGCCCTGGACGACGCGGAGGGCGAGTGTTTCAAGCTGCTAAAGGAGAAGAAGGAGAAACTGCAGAAAGATGCTGTGGAGCTCTACAGTCTCAACATCATCGACTATGTTAACAAGTCCACACTTCAGACCTCCGTATTCGCCACCGATATAGCAATATGTAGTTCACGTCAAAGTGGGTCAAGGACCTGGGAGAGGTCGGACTCGAGGTGCAGGGCGCCTTCGTCGGCCCCAAGAATGTATGCACACTTTCCGCACCATCCTGGTAGCTGTTCAACCACAAACAGGAGGTGAAGCTGGACGACAAGCAGATCATGTCGACCAGCAAGTACGCCGCCAGCCTCGACTCCGCGGTGGTTTCCGGCTACGTTTCTCCCGACACCATCATCTACCTGCTCAAGAACCAGCTCATCGACGCTTCCATCCTCAACCACAACCTGAAACGCGTGGTGTCGCTGCTGGCCTGGAAGCTGCACGTGGAAAAATCTGTGGCCGCGGTCAAGGGGGACCTGGGGAACATGTTGCAGAAGACTGTCGACTCGCTGGAGGTGCTTTTGACCAGCTCCTCAGCAAGGCATCAGACCATGCGCAGGAGGCTGGAAAAGCTTGACTACGAGATCTCGTTGCTCAAACAGCAATGCGGTTTCAAGCGGAGCTTTGTGTACGCGGGCTCGTTCCTCGCAGGGTCCAAGCCTCGTCTCCGCAAGCCCATCAAGAAGCTCGGCGCCCTGAAACAGAGTGCCTTCGCCCGGTCGGAGAGTCGCGGACTCAGGCTGCTCAAGCGCGGAGTCTATACGCCTGTGTCGTTCCTTGGAGCACCGAAGGAACTGCGCTGGGAAGACGTGTGTCGTCCGCAGATCTCGGGCGGGAAAAAGCCGCTGGAGGACGACGGACGGCCCCAGGTTGCCGAGATGAACGAGGAGGACGAGAAAACGCTCATACTAGAGCTTGACGCCACCGTACGTTCCCGTCCCACGGAGCCGCCCCGACCCTCCTACTATAACAGCAAACGAATGATGGAGCTGGGCGTGACGCCGCAGGCCGCAGGGGAGGAGGTGGAGATTCGGGGGGAAGAAATGGAGGCCCTGGAACACGGGCTGAGGGATGCGCAGATCGATCTGGCCTGGCACAAGGAGATGACCGACCTGCTAATGAAGGAGCTAGCTAAATCTCGCGAGCAGGTCACCACCCTGAAAAACCAGGTGGCCGACATCAAGCTCTCATCCGAGCAGGTCATTCAGGACGAAAATCGCAACTGGAAGATGGTCACTGATTCTCTAAAGGTTTGGGCATGTGCTAACCACGACCATTAGGAGAACTACGAACAGGAGCTGGAGCGGAAGCAGAAGGCCATGTCGGCACTCCACGAGTTATTGGCGCAGTGGATTGTGAAGTACATGGAGCTGGAGAAGTCGAAGGTGCCGGAGTCCAGTTCGCTCATCGCGCTTTTGACTGAGTACCGAGAGTTCCACATGACACGAGTAGGACAGTGGCACAGAGCTCGACGGCAGTGGGGGTGGCAATGAAAAAGGCTGGCGGCCTGTCGACGTAGCGGGCGCATGTGCGTACAAATGTTCTAACTAACGTCGTATTGCGTAGTATTTCTCCGACTAGATGTATTCCCTCCGAAGCGCATCACGCGTAGTGTGAACAGTCCGAGAGAGCAAGAAAGGTACGGATTATCATTACGTAGCATGGACGGATTGCGAAAATAGCTTCATGTTATTTGCAAGCTTCGTCCTGTGCTCGAGGGAGAGCGTGGCATCCACCTGCGACATGCGGGCATAGTAAGCCGGGATGGTCCCCAGCTGGTTGAGCCCTTTCGAGATCTTCACCGCAGTTTCGCCCGTCACTTGGTCCGTCTCCAGCACCTCTCCCAATATTCGCAGTATGTCCTCGATGTTCTCGCCCCGCGATCCTGCGGTGAGGACTGAGTCTGAGACCAGCAATTCTGCCAAGATCTCGCACTGCACTCGTGTTTCCTTCGTGTCGACCTTGATCGGCATGTGCTTCAGCCAATAAGATATCAGCTCGGGGAGGAGCTCGACGTACATCTTTCCCTGGTACATGATGAGCTTCCCCAGACTGGACACGCCGTTGTCTTGTGCAACTCGCCAAGCTTTGCGGTTGACCTTCTCCGACATCGGCGACTCTATCGCTTGTCGCAGCGCCCAGTAGCAGTTCTCCGCCACCTTCGCGTAATATTCGCCCGCTGTGCAGACGATGGCGCCGACCCCGTAAAGACAGGTCCTGCGGACCCCGGGCTCGGCGTCGTTGGAGTGTGCTATGACTATTTCCGCGAGACTGGGGTAGACAGCAGGAATTCGGGCGTAGGTCAGGTGCTCAATGATGCCCACCACGAGCTTGACCGCAAAAAGTCGCTGTGTGGGCGAGGCGATGGGCTTCAGCATTTCGCCGATCAGATCCGGGTAAAGAACAGGAACGAACACCACCGACTCATCGCGATGTGTCTTGAATATCGCCCCCAAGAGCTCCGCTAGGGCGATCTGCAAGTTGTCCTCCTTCGCGTTATCCTCCCCTAGGATCCTTAGATCCTGCTCATCAAGAGTCTGGGACTCTTGGACAGAGTTGTTGGCAATTTTGCGCCGGTTCGAGTCGGAGAGCAACTTCATCGTCTGCTCCAAGAACCGCACCAGCTCCTTCTGTTCCAGACACTTGCCGTCGCAGATCTCCAAGATTTCACGCATCATGTTGGCCTCCGTCTCCACGTTATCAGGGTCGGTCTCGTTCATGGCGCCAGCGATCAGCGCCTGGATGTAGTTCCTGCCCGCCGCCGGCACGTATCGCGGGTCGCCCTTCATGTTCTTTAGCGAGTACAGCGCATTCCGGAGAGAGATGGCCGCGGTCCGCTTAAGACTCTCCTGTGGCGAGAACTGTATCGCGTTCATGAATATGTTGGCACAGTCTTCGAGGTACTTGCCCAGCTGAGGACCCATCACATCAACCAGTATGCTGGCAAGACTGATGGCCTCTTCCCGGTCCACGGCCTCGGGATGCGACTTCGACAGCGATTTGCTGCTCTGCGTCTGCTGGCTTTCTCCGCCGATGAGCAGCGGCTGTTCCAGCAGTTTTGCCAGGTCCACGCTCGACGGCTTCGCTTTTCCGGTGGAGATGCCGGGGATGGTCTGGACAAGCTTGAGGATGGAAGGAAGAAGGGTGGGCAGAGAGGGCGCAAGGTCTTCCCGCAGGGCGAGGAGCAGATTCTGCCAAGCATTGAGCAGTGCGCTGCGCAGATGTCCTGCCGGGTCCAATTCGTGTTCCTGTATTGTGTAGAGCTCCTCGACCAGAGGCTTCATGTAAGGCCCGAGCTTGTCCTTCCCTGCGCTTTTTACTATCATCACGATGCAGTCGATGGTGTTGGACTTGAGGACCCTGTACTTTGGCTCCTTGCAGTTCTTAAGAATGTCGAGGAGGAATGGCATGACCTGGTCATAGTAGTGTGCCTTAAAGGTTTCTGGTGCAGCCGCAGCAACGTGGCCTACCACACTCATGGCACTCTCCTGGATTGCAACACTCGGCCCCGGCGCCAGCATCTTCGACAGTTTCTCCATTAGGTTCTGCACGTATAACTCCATGTGCTCGCGCTTGATCTTGTCAATGAAACTGCGGAGGGCCGAACAGGTCTGCTGCTGAAGCCTGGGGACGTGCATGTCGAGGGCTGAGAGGAGTGCAGGCATCACCTTATCATGATACATGACGTGGAACGCCGGGTCGCAGTCCTTCGAAATCTGTGTCACGCAGTACACCGCCGCATACTTGAGCTTCGGATTCGGTATCGCGGTTATGTGACTAGTCATGATGGGAACGAGCGACTCGAGAGTCTTGGGATGCCGGATGTATGCGCCCACCTGCGAGGCCGCCATCAGCGCAGCGTTCCGGTACCTCCAGTCCTCCCCGTTGGCGAAATACTGGAGTAGAATGCTGCCAAGGATGCTGAGCCCGACCTCGGCCTTGGTGCAGCTGAGTAGTCTGTCGGCTGCCTGGCGACCGAAGGCCACATTGTCCTCGTCGTCATCGGACAGTCCCCCGTTCTCCGCGGAGCCGCTGTTTCCATCGTACGAAAGGACCTCGGCAGGACGTGCCCAGGCCTCGTCGATCTCGGCCGGGATCTGGCGCATCACGTAGAGGATGGCCTTGAACATGTCCTCGAAGTAGGCCTCGGCGGAACGACTGCCTTTCAGAACCTGAACGGGTACACGGTCAAAGATGCCGAGAAGCAGTTCTAGCGCCATCTGTCTCAGCTTCTCGTTGCCAAATCTGGCGGGCGAGATACCGATGCCCACGCAGACCACGAACAGTCCCTCGAATTGCTCCCTGAAAAGTCTCGGCTCGTTATCAACCACCAGCGACAGGGCCTCCACTATCTTTCCCAGAGACAGTTCGTCCCGCACCTTGAGACAGTGGTCGAGCACAACGTTGATTTTGGCGAGAAGTTCTGTGAAGGCGTCGGTCTGGTCGGACTCGAGGGAGTAGAAGACGTTGCACAGCGCCTCGATACATGACACCTTCACGGCTAGCGGGTCGTTTTCCAGCGTGTAATGAAATGCTGCTAACAGCTCGGAAAGTCGGGTCTCGTAGTAGTCGGCGAGATGAGAGAAGACCTCGGTGAGCAGCAGGTATCCCACGTCTTTTCGCATGATGACAACTCCCCCAGCCTCGGACTTAGGCGGGACGGGAGCGATGAGCTTCTCTATTAGCTGGAAGATCTCGGGCCAGTCCTCGTCGAAGTCTTGGAGGGCGCTGTCGAGTTCAGAAATCGTGTGGGCCAGGGCCCGTGCCATGCCCTGGTCGGTCTCGCTCTCCAGCAGCTGGAGCAGCTGCTGTTTAGCATAGCCCTTGGTCTCCTCGGCAAGACCGGGCCAGATGCTCTTTTCGTTGGGGGCGTTCATCGTTGACACGTATTTCTCGATGAGAACCGCAGCGAGCTTTCGGTACTGGATGTAATCCTTGGCCGGACTGTCGGAATGGAGGATTTTGAGGAGAGTGACGACGAGTTTGTTGGGGTCTTTGTCCCGCAGCGCGGCCAACTGTCGCTGCGCCAGTCCCCGCTTCTGGTCGTCAATCCCCAGGATGCACGCCAACAGCTCGACTATGTGTGCAAAGGGATCATCGCCTTCCATTAGTAAATGTTAAACTATAAGAATATGTCACTTTTATATGCTGATATCCAGCAAAGGTATGTCCTGCCTCCTCTTCTTATAAATATTAATAGATTTTAATGAGGAACGACTGGGAGCCGTACACAAGCCAGAGGGTGAGCCGGAAGTCTTGCAAGACTGCCGCCTCCGCCCGGTGAGATTGCGACCTGACTTGTAGACACGTTAGACTCAAATACGATCGCAGACCTACCGCCTGTGACTCCTGCACTGCTGGAGATCGTATGCTATATCCCCCGTGATAACGAATAGGGACCAAGCTGTGCCGCACCCTCGACTCCTTCAGCCTCCCTCGCCGTTCCAGCGACAAGACCTCAGAATCTATGCAGGATTCGCAGATGGAGTTCTACAAAATGAACCTCGGTACGCATCTGACTGAGAAGTAGCGCAGGCCCGGGGTCGTACGACATCCCCGCCACCTTCTCCTCTGCAGTGAGCGCCTCCGTCTGCTACAAAACTAACCCCTGCTTCACCTTCGCCCGCGACAAGCGTCTCAAGCTCAAAACCCTCCAGACTCCTTCTGTGGGCGAATATTCGCCGGACTACCGCAGAAACGCTGTGCGAACCCCTGAGTACGGTCTGGGCTCCTCCCCGCGTGACGAGCACTACTGGATGAAGCGCCTACAAGCGCGGTCGCCGGGGCCAATCTACCATTACACACTCGACAGCGACACTTCTTCCAGACACCACCAGCAGAAAGCTGTATCTCATCCCTTGATTCGAGGAACCAAAATGTAGCCTGCGTTCAGGCCGGGGAAGCTGGTGCGGAAGATCGACTCGCTGGAACGCTGGAGCGACGCGCCCTCGCCCGAACGCTACACCCTTCGGTCGCTCTTCGGCGAAGACAGAAGGAAGGGCGCGCCCATCGGGAAGGAGCGGACCGGGTCGGAGCGGCCGGAAAAGAAGGACGTGCCCGGCCCAGGTGCATATCATTCGCAGCATAAGGTCATGAGGTTCCGTTACAGCTTCTCGAAGGCACCATTGATGTGGAAGAGGAGTTCGTAGGGAAGACGAACGTACGAGCTGAGCAAAGATCTGTATCCAAAGCTCTCCCCGCTGAGCTATTCGGTGGAAAACTACTGTCGACTCTCGCCGTTCAAGACACACAATGGGTTCGGCTTCGGGTCCGGGGCGCGAAGGATAAACGTGACCCAGGTATCGCGGACGCTATTTGCAACATAACCGTAGTGGGGCGAGATGAAGTAGTCGCCAGTGGGCTATTATTACTGACACTACTATATTATCACATGTATTCAGACGACGCAAACATCATCAGCCGTATCTTTTCGCAGAGCCACTCACTACTACGTGCAGACACGTCTGTT
>QFZN01005027.1_pt1 | contig 15109 bp, 2 predicted proteins | sample 1740101 | NCBI WGS metagenome assembly QFZN01 (sample SAMN09210849, study PRJNA391713) | Ciliate metagenome, whole genome shotgun sequencing project. | isolation source: combination of 50 Heterometopus sp. ciliate cells from an enrichment culture... | host: Heterometopus sp. ...
ACCCCAAAACCCCGAGGGGGAACATTATCGGAGGGATTGACACATGCTAGATCACACACATAGTGTGAATAGGACTCGAGCGCGATGAATCCACGTAGGGTAGTAAGAGTCGGTCATTGATATAAGGGAGCGCAGTTAGAACTCGTACTTCTTCTTCTTGGCGAGGGCACGATCGCGGAGTTCGTTGAGTGCAGTGTTGATCTTGCGGAAGCCCTCCACCAATCTGTAGAACTGCTCCTCGGTGAAGTCGCCCACTTGCTGCTCCATTCCTCTCACTCTCTCGTACAGCCCGTCGAAGTCGATGCCAGCCAGCGTGCCACCGATCTCGTCCTCAGGTTCCTTGTCCCGCAGCTGCTCCATGTTCTGTATCTGTGCCAGCTCCTCAATATTCTCGACTCCTTCGAGCCGCTTCTTCTTGTCGAATATGACCTTCTGGACGTCGTACTTTTCGACCAGAGCAGCCACACGCGCTTTGACGTCCTTCACTTCGAACTTGTTGTCCAGCTTGATCTGACTGTCACGAATGAGCTGGTCAGTCTTCTGGCCGACCTCGCGACGGTAGGTGGCCAGCTGGATTTGCTTCTGCGCCTTGAGCTGGTCCTTGTCGCGCAGTCTTCGGTCCAGCTTCTCCATCATCTTGTTCTCCTGCCGCTTCTGTTCCAGCGCCATCTGTGCTCCAAGGTTCTCCAGGTCGGTCTGATAGTCGGACATGATCTTCTGCTTTTCGGCCTCCGTCAGTCCTTCCTGCAGCCTGAGCTTCTCCTCCTGCTCCTTCTTGCGTCGCTCTATCTCCGTCTTCCGCTGTTCCTCGTGTTCCTGCTCTCTCTTTGCCAGCTTGTCGAGCATCTGCTTCGTCCCTTCGTTGAACTTCTTAATGACTTCCTCGTTCTCGATCGCAATGTTTTGCAGACGCATCCTGCGCTCCTCGAGTTCGGCCAGCTTCTTCTCCCGCAGAGTCCTCAGCTGCGCCTTGTACTCTTCCAGCTCTTGCATGCACTTCTCCGCATCTCCTCCTCCCAGGATACTCTGTATGTTCATCTGCACGTTCGCTGTGGCATTGGGGATTGCGAGTGCGATTTCGCTTATGATCTTCTGCTTGTCTCGCCACTGGGACTCGTGGAGCTGGATCAACTCCTGTTCCTGCTTCAAAGCAAGGGTGCTGCAAAGCTCTTTCTCCATGTCGTTCTGCTTCTGTATGTACTCCAGCTCTATGTCGCGGATCATGTCGTTCTCTCTGCTCTGGATGTCACGCAGCCGGCGCTCGTAATCTGCAGGGGAGATCATGGCCTTCTCGAAGGATGTCTTCAGCTGCTGGAACCTCAGCTCCATCGCCTCCTTGACCCGATGCATTTCTCCGAGCTTGCTCTGTATGAGTTCGCCCACCCGCTCGCTCAGCGCGTGTGCCCTCTCCCTGTACTGTTGGCCGAGCAAATCCGACTGCTCCTCCATCTGTGTGGCCTCCACGACGTTTTCAACGGCGATGGGCAGCTCCTCGTCCTTTGTGCGCTTCTTTAGTTCCTCGATTAGTCTCGCCAGCCGGTCGCGGCGCATCTGGGCACGAAGCTTCAGTTCCTGTTCCTCCCAAGCCTTGTCGAGCGAGGACTTCTGCACGGCTGTGGTCTCCTTGAGGTCAGCCTCGTGCTGTGCCCGAAGTTTGCGGCGTTCGCGCAGCTTAAGCTGGAACTGCTTGTCCTCCTTGACCACTTCCTCCTCGATGCGTTTGCCGAGCTGCATGTCCAGTCCCTTGATCTGCTCATTTATTGCCGCAACCTCGCCCTCAGTTAGCAGCGATTTCTTCTTCTGCTTTAGATACTTGTCCTTCTTCTTTTGGATGTCCTCGCTCTTCTTCTTGATCGCGTTCGTCACTATCCGCTTCTGCACCTCGTAGTCTTCTCTAATCAGATCCTCGTCCTTGTTGTAGTCGTCGCGGATCTTTGCTAGCTTCTCCTTCTCCGCATTCGCAATATCGTCAGCCTTTTTCATGTACAGCTCATTCTCTGCCTCATACTTCGCCTCCTCCTCCCGGGCCCGCATGCGATCTGCCTCCGTGGCCTCTGTGATCTTTTCGTCTATTGCCACGTTCCCCAGCTTGTTGAGAATCAGCAGCTCTACATCGCGCATCTGATCCAGCTGCGTCTTCATCTGTTCCTTCAGTGCCGTCCTCTCCTTGGCCGCATTTGCGTTAAGCTCCTCCAGCTGCATGCGCACACGCTGATTGAGTTGTTCCGCGGAGCCCTTGAGCTGGTCTTCCTTCTCCTTCTCGAACAGACGTTCCACCTCCTGCGTGTCCTTCTCGAGTTGTTCTAGGAGCTGGGTGCGTTTGCGCGGGTCCGAGATCCTCTTGAGCCGCCTGTCGTAGTTCCCCCTGAGCGTGCGCTGAGCCTCTGCCTTCCTGGCATCAACATCGGTGACCACCCGAGCCTTCTCCTCCTCTGCGACCTCAGCCACCTGCCTCTGCGCCCGGTGTAGCTTCTCCTCGAGATCCGCGAGCTGCCCTTCGATCAGCCTTACCAGGTCCTTGCGTTGGGCGTGCAGCTTGTCCAACTGGGCGGCCAGCTGTCCGCGGTTGTTCCTGCGCCTCTCCAATCTGAGCTTGAGGTGCTGCTGCTGCTCGAGCTGATGAATCAGTAGCTCTTTCTGAAGATCCTGGAGCTGGTTCTCGTACTGGCGGAGGAGGTCCTGACGATCGTCCTCCGAAATACTGGTGTTCTCCAGCACGCGTTCCTTAAAGGCCTCGAGGCGCCGACCCTGGTCCTCAACGTAGCTCTTCATGAAGTCCTTCAGACGCTCGTCCTCCTGTTCCTGAATCTTTGCGAGCTCCTTCATATCGTCCGCGTTCTTTGACTGGATTGTGTCCACTATGTGCTCCATGTCCTCGTCGCGCGGGATCTCGTTGCCCGCGTCAGCCTGCTCAGCTTCCAGCTGTTCCTGGCTCTCTTCGGCCTTGGGAGACTCGGCGAGGGACGACTTGGACTCCTCGGGTCGCTTCTTGCGGGAGAGCAGGTACTTGATGTTCTTTCCAAAGATCGTGGCGATGCTCTCGAGCTTGTGCTTGATGCAATGCTGCAGCTCCTTCATGTACTCGCGAACCTTGGCGATGTTCTCATTGTCGATCGCCGCCTTCCTCTGGAACTCTTCTCGCACGTACTGTGTGTGTTCTCTCAGCTGCTGGTATATCTCGTCGAATATCTCTGGGTCAACTTCAGTCTCTTCGTCCTTGTTCGGTGCTGTGAGCAGGGACTTGCTGCTAGTTCTGTTCAGGGGGTCATCAGTTGCATCCATGATGCTGTTGCTCTTCAGCAGTCTCGTGCGATCAGTGCTTATAGGCGGCTGTTGTGGGGCCGTGGGGCGAGACTTGGCGAACCCGATCGACGCAAGAGTGCGTTGGGCCTTCTTGCCGCTGTTGTAGAAGTACGAGATGCACACCACCACTCCGGGGACTAAGATGAGGATCACAGCGAACGCGCAGCCCACGAAGGCCCAGTTGGGGGTAAGAGTGACGTCTTCGCGCTGCTTCACGCCCATGCGAATTAGCGAGGAACCGGTGATTGGCACAATGTACTTGTCTGTGTCGGGACAGGCCTCGGAGTCTGACATGACCGCGATCACGGTGAGCTGGGTCGAGTCCGAGCTATCTTCGAAAACGTACACTCCCGCCTGGTTAAAGGTGAAGATGAAGAGTTCGGGCACCTCGCCGTTCTTAATCTTGTTAGCGAGGGCCGTGAACGCGCTGTAGTCGAAGCTCGGATTGCTGTTGGCCATTGCGTCCTTGGAGTAGACCGGATAGTGGGAGGCGTCGGGAATGTCGAAGGTCACTGTGTCACTCAGACTGATGCACATCGCTGGGTTAGTAATTCCCTCGTTGGTCGTGGCCGATTCCTCCAGTCTTCTCGCCAGTTCCTTGTCTTCGCTCAGCAGCCGCGAGCTGTTAGAGATGGCCTGGAGCAGAGTGGACGTGGGATTGTAGTTCGCAGAGAAGCCGCCGGTGGAGAGGAGCTTGAGGGAGACGAGATTGCAGCCGCCGGCGGGACACTTGGGCTCGCCGAGGATGCTGGTGGAGGTCTTGATGCTGTCGGTGCCGTTGTACTCCGCGCTCGTAGTCGTCACCTTGCCCGCCTGCGTAATTGTGAGCTTCGCCGCCGCCGCCCTGCACGTCGCATTGCACACGCTCTCCGTATCCGTTATGCCCTCACACTCGCAGATTCCGATTCCTGCCGTCCTCTTCCCCGACTTACCCTTGCACTCGACAGTGCAGTTGTCGGGAAGAACACAGTTGCCGTAGACGTCGCGGAGGTACCCGCTAGAGCAGCGTTCCATCACAATAGGCCTGCAGTCGCGCTTGGAGTCCTCGGTGTCGTCGTACAGCACTGAAGTGTAGTACTGCTTGCAGATGCACTTGCCCGTGCTCATGTGGAACACGCGGTTTTCTCCCGCGCACTTGCACGTCTGCGCGCCCCTCTCCGAGACCGAAGACGGTCCGCATGTCTTGCACCCGCTCTGTCCCTTCACGTCGTTGTATGTTCCGCTCTCACACGGCATGCACGAGTCTTCGGTCGTTCCTCTGAGCTTGTTGTTGAAAGTGCCGGCAGGGCAGGCTGTGGGCTCGTAGGAGCCCTCGGGACAATAGTAGCCCTTCGGGCACTCGTACCCGTTGTCCGAGCTGCTGTTTGTTGGATAGGCCATGGTTGCGCCCTGCAGACACACGTATCCTGCAGTACACGGCACACACTTTGTCGCGTTCTCGTCCACTACTTCTGAGTAGGTGCCAGGCTGGCAGGTGGTGCAGCCGCTGATCAGGTCCACGTTATCTTGAACGGAACGCCCGGTGGTGCCGGCGGGACAGGCGGTGGGCGAGGAGGAGCCAGCGGGACAGTAGAAGCCGTTGCCGCACTTGATGGGGTCGATCGTGCCTTTGGGACAATAGTAGGCGGCGATGCACTTCTGGCCCATAGGAATAGACCTGCCATTGTGGATCGTGTACCTGCAGTAGTAGCCTGCCGGGCAGGCCGTCTGCTTGCTCGATGCCTCTGGACAATACTTGCCCTCGCTGCAGATTACCGGCGTAATTGTCCCTGCCTGGCAGTAGAAACCTTCAGGACACACCAGACAGTCGGATATGTTAATGCCGCCACTTTCGTTGAGATAGGTGCCCTGAGGACAGGAACGAGGGGCCTGGCTGGAGACGTTGCAGTAATGGCCAGGCGGACACTTGACCGACTCCAGGTCGGCGATGGCTTCTTCCGTGCAATAATAGCCTGCGGGACATAACTTGCAGTCCGTGGACAGGTACTTGTAGAATTCGTCCTGATAGTAGCCAATGGGGCACGGCGTGGGTGTAAACGTCTCGACCGGACAGTAGTAGCCCCTCGGACATATGAACGGGGTCGACACGCCTACGATGCAGTAGTATCCCAGTCCGCATGTTGTACAGTCGCTGGCCGACTTGCCGCCGCGCGCCTGCCGAACGGTTCCGAGCGGACAAACATTGGGCACGGTGCAGCCTTCCGTGCAGAACTCGCCCACGGGGCACAGCATGTTAGGATCGTTGGGAATGCTGGCACCAGCCTCGCAGTAGTAGCCCGCGTAGCAGTTGCCCTTCTGGATTCCGCCGGCACAATATAGACCGCTGGGACAGGGCCGGCACTGGTCGACGCTCTGCAGTCCTTTGGCGTTGCTGTAGGTGCCGTCGGGACAGATGGTGGTCCCTGAGGCGCCCGCCGGGCAGTAGCTGCCTCCCGTGCACTCTGTCGGCTCCGTGGCTCCCGCTGTACAATAGAAGCCGGCCGGACACGTCTGGCACTGCGCCGAGCCCTGTCTTGGTTCATACGTGCCAGCCGGACACAGCAGCTCGACGGTGTAGCCCAAAGTTGCGTCCAGTGAACAATAGTAGCCAGCATTGCAAGGTCTGCCGCCCTCGATGAGCATGGTAGGAGTGGGAGAGCTGGCCTTGCCGAAACAGAGGTAGCCGCCCGCGCAGGGGTACAGTGTCGGGGCCGACATGTTCGTCGTGGGGCAGTAATAGTTCGCAGGACAGTCCTTGCAGCTGGTCTGGCCGTACTCGTCCTGGTAGGTTCCCACATCGCATAAGGTTGGCGCTGAGGAGCCCGCGAGACAGTAGCTGCCAGGAGGACAGAGACCGTCGGTCATAGCGGCATAGCTGAACTTGAGCGTGGCACTGTTGCCGTTCTTCGACCCGCGCGGACACACGTACCCGGCCTGGCACTTCCCCGTCACTGCGCTGCCTCCTCCCGTGCAATAGTAGCCTGGGTCGCACGGGTAGCACTCTGAGCTCGACTCCAGGTTAGTGCTCGGGTTATAGGTGCCCGCGGGACAATTCACCATGGCCGAGCTGCCAGTTGGACAGTATCCGGCCATCGGACAGCCCGTATAGATCGTGAGTCCAGCGGTGGGACACAGTCTTCCGGCAGGACAAGGCATGCACGAGCCCTGACCCTCGTAAGGATTGTAGGTGCCGGCGGCGCAGTTGTACTCGGTGGCCAAGGTCGCACCTGCGACACAGAATTTTCCGGCCGCGCACTTTCGTCCCGTGACTCCGTCGGTCGGCGTAGGTATCCTCGCTCCTCCCAGACAAACGTAGCCAGCAGAACAGAGGTGGCTGGCGTCAGTGCCGATCCCGTAGAGAGAAGAGTATCCCCCACGGAGCGGACAGTAGTAGCTTGCTGGGCAATTTACGCATGCGGTTGCAGCTGACGACATCGCAACGTTGTTAATGGTCCCCGGAGGACAGGCGATGGGGTAAGCGCTTCCGGCCGGGCAATAGTAGCCCAGCGGACAAGCGCCGCCGGTGTTGTCACCGGACTGAGGAGCCCTCCACGCGCCCCTCATGCAATAGTAGCCAGCAGGACAGTCGATGGTGGCGTCGGCGAGTCCGGTGCTGCTGCACATTTTCCCTGGCAGACACGAGTCGCACTCGGAGACGTAGCACATGCCTTCGCGCGGGTTGTAGGTGCCGAGCGGACAGTCCTGTGGCAGAATGCTTCCTGCGCAATACTTCCCCGCCGGGCACGGCTTCGGCGCCTGGGCGTCCGTCGGGCTAGTGTTCTTGCAGTAGAAGCGGGCAGGACAGGGGAGACAGGAGGACTGGACTGGCAGCGGCTGGTATGTGTTGTCAGGACACAGGATCTCGCTTCCCGAAGACGCCGGGCACATGTATCCTGCATCGCACGGATACTGGCCGGAGATGGCGGTGCCATGAGGACAATAATAGCCAGCGAGACAGTTGGAGCCGACCGAGGTCATGGCACGAGCCTTGCAATATGTGCCGTCGGCGCAGAGCGTGCAGTCCCCCAGACTTTGTCCATACGACGCGGTACGGTACGTCCCCGGCGGGCACGAGATGGGCTGCGGAGTTCCCGCTGGACAATAGTTGCCGGGAGGACAGGGCATGCCGTAGGTGCCGTCGCTCTGCGTGGCGCTCGTGGCTCGTTTTGCGCAGTAGTATCCGGCGTTGCAGGGGCCGGTCGGCGCGCCCAATCCGGCTGTGGCGCAATAGTAGCCAGGTGTACACTCGTACTGCATGGCGCTGCCCGTGGGACAGTAATAGCCTGCGGCACACTGAGTCCCCTTCTCCGACCCAGCCCCGCCTGGACAATATCTTCCGGCGGGACAGTTGTTGAATTTATCCTCGGTGGCCGCCGGACTCGCGGGACAGTAGTACCCTGCAGGGCACGACAGACAGTCCGAGACGCTATCGGTCCCTATCCGCATGTTGAATTTGCCCTCGCCGCAGGAGACTCTGTAGCGCGTGCTCACGCCTGGGCAGTAGAACGACGCCTTCTCGTTCCCCGGGGCGCACAATGTTCTGGCATAAGCAGTGCACTCGTACCCACCGGGACACGTCTTGCACGTCGCCTGTCCTCGCAGGTCCTGGTAGCTAGGATTGGGACAGATCACCTTATCGGTGGTCCCCGCAGGACACATGTATCCTTTCGGGCAGATATTGTCGCTAGGAGTGGGACTGTAGAAGCCGATGGTGCCGGTGACGGCGCAGTAGAATCCAGCGGCGCACTTAGTGCTGTAAGTTGTGCTTGCGGTCCCGCAGTAGTAGCCGGAAGGGCAGGGAGAGCAGCTGGTGATCACGGTGCCGTATGCACCGCCCTGGTAAGTTCCGGCAGGACATGGGGTCTGTTGGTAGCTTCCTAATGGGCAATAGTAGCCGGCTAGGCACGGGTGCGTGCTAGGTGTGGTGGACCCAAGCGGACAGTAGTAGCCCGCAGAACAAGGGGTACTGACAGCCGAGTTCCCACTTCCGTAGCAATAACTTCCGGGTGTGCAGGGCACGGGATAGGAGGCGCCGGCTGGGCAGTAGTAACCTGCGGGACAAATGTTCCCAGTGACACCGTCAGTAGGATTCGCCCTCCACGCCCCGCCCAGACAGTAGTATCCTGCCTGGCACGGCTTGGTGGTGTCTGGCGTGGTCCTGGCGCTGTCCGTGCAGTAGTAGCCGGGGCCGCAGCCGAGACACTGAGAAAGGGCGAAGGCGTTGGAGCTGGGGTTGTACGTCCCGGCCGGGCAGGGATATTGTGTGGACGCCCCCGTGCCTTCCGGACAATAGTAGCCGGGCAAACAGTTCTGTCCGCTGAAGGAGGTGCTCCCTGCTGGGCAGTAATAGCCTTTGGGACAAGGCATGCAGGCGCCCTGCTTGACCGAGTTCTGGTAGGTGCCAGCGACACAGGCGTTCGCGACCGAACTGCCCTTTGGACAATACTGGCCAACATTGCAGAAGTGGTTTGCAGGTCGCGGCACGCTCGAGCCTGCTGGACAATAGTAGCCCGCGTCGCACTGGGCAGTGGGGGTGGCCAGACCAGAGCCTTCGCAGTAGTATCCTGCTACGCAGCTAAAGCACTGGCTGATGTCGTATTGGTAGTTGTATGGGCCGTAGGTGCCAGAGGGGCACGGCAGCATAAGGCCGGTTCCTGAGGGACAGTAGTAGCCGGGCTTGCAGTACGCCTTCACGCTGCTGGACGAGCCGTAGTCGCAGTAGTACCCGTTGCTGCACTTCGCGTAGGGCGTGCTCCATCCTGCGTATGGACAATAGTAGCCCGTTGTGCAGGCCAGACAGTCGGTGGAAGCCCTTAGATTGGTGATGGGATTGTATGTTCCTGCAGCGCAGGCGCTCGGCGAGCCTGAGCCCAGAGGACAGTAGTCTCCTGTTGGACAGTCCGTAAAGACTCCTGCGTTTGCGCTCGAGGAACAGTAATAGCCCGCCGGACAGGCGTTGCAGCTGGTTGACGCGTAGTTCTCTGAATATTTGCCGGCGCCACAGACCTGCTGGTTGGCCATGCCCGTGGTGGTGTAATATCCGGGCGAGGCCGCGTTCTCCGTCTCGGTCTTCGCTCCTGTCGGGCAATAGTATCCGGCCTTGCAGACGCCGGAGACTCCGTTCCTGACTTCTCCGATGCAGTAGTATCCCGCGGTGCATGCCGTGCAGGAGCTCGTTGAGGTCAATCCGACCGCCGCACTGTAGTAACCGGGAAGACACGGCTGCGCTGTGACCGAGCCCTGAGGACAGACTCCTCCCTTGGGACACAGTGCGCCGGTCACGCCGTCGATGGGGTTCGGCACCGTTGCCATGGTGATGCAGTAATAGCCGGGGTCGCAGCGACCGTCGGGGATGGTGAGGGCGGCCTGGGAACAGTACCGGCCGGACCAGCACGCCGTGCACTGGTTCAGGTCTCGCAGCAGAGGACTCGCGCCGAAGTAGCCGCGCGGGCACTTACTTGGGATGACGGTGCTTCCTGGGCAGTAGTAGCCGATAGGACAGGACATGGGCGTGGAGGTGGCAAGAACGCAGTAGTAGCCTGCAGGACACGGGCCGCAGTCTTGCACATTCTGGCCGTTGGACTTCGACCTGAAGGTTGCCTCCGGGCAGGGGACCATCATGGCCCGCGTCGATCCCTCTGGGCAGTAATAGCCGGGTGCGCAGTCGCCCTCGGGCATGGTGGCGTTTCTTCCGGAGTAATAACCAGCTGGGGCCAGGAGACAGTCGTCGGCAGATTTCCCGCCGCGTTTCGGGTTGTATGTGCCAGCCGGACAAGTGATTGCGTACACACTGTTCTGAAGACAGTAGGAACCAGCAGGACATTTCAGACTCTCGTGAGGATATTCGCCGACGCCAACCGGACACAGGAAGCCGGCGTCGCACTGCAGCTTTTCAGCAATCATATCGGACTGCGTGGTCGTTGTGGTGTTGCAATAGTATCCGGAAGGGCAGATGATGCACCTATCTGCGGCAGGGCCGGAGTAGTATCCAAGACCGCACTGGACCATGGCGATTCCCGCCACCGTGGGACAGTAGTATCCTTCGGTGCAGTTAACACAGTCTGCGAGCGCGCCCTTGCCGAACTCTGGATTATACGTTCCGTTGGGGCAGCTCATGATTTCCACTATGGTCGTGTTCAGCGGACAGTAGTGGCCCATTGGACACTGCAGACATTCTCCGAGCGACTTAAGACCCGGACCCGTGGAGTACGTGCCGGCGGGACAAGGGATACTCGTGTTCTCTGCCGATCCCTCAGGGCAATAGAAGCCGTCGAGACATGAGCCGGCGGGCCAGGGCGAGCCTGCGGGACAGAAACTCCCGGGCGGACACTTGTACGTGGCGCAGGCCGAGACGTCGTCCGCACCTGTGAATGGCTGGTAGTAGCCGCCGGGACAAGGATTCTGCGTGGGCGAGCCGGTGCCATCGGGACAGTAGTACCCGGGCGCGCACTTAAGGATCTGGTTGTTGTAGCGATTGGTGCCATTGCTGCAGGCGTAGCCCTTGGGACAGATGAGGCACTGGGACACGTCGGTCAGCTTGTACTCGTCCGAGTAGGTCCCATTGGGGCACGGGAACTGTGTCGGGTAGCCGGTTCCCGCTGGACAGTAGTACCCAGGGGGACAGACGATGCCGCTGTAGGACTTGATGTTCCCGTACTTGGGACACGCCGTGCCCGCGTCGCAGTTCGCGCAGTCGGTGCTCACAGATTTCCCGGTGTCGGGGTTGTACGTTCCGGGCGGGCAATATGTGGGCATACCGGAGCCTTCGGGACAGTAGGCCCCCGCTGGACAGATGGTGCAGTCCGCACTGGTTCCTATAGCCTTGAGTGCTGAGTAGGTGCCAGCATGACAGGCCGTGCTGAAGTTGCCGGTGCCGGCAGCGCAGTAAAATCCCGCAGCACACGTTTGCGGCTCGGTCGCCCCCTTCGGGCAGAAGTTGCCAGCCGGACACTGAAGACAATCCGAGGTCAGCGACTTCCCCACATTCGGATTGTAGGTGCCAAGAGGACAGTCAACGGCGACGGCGAGGCCGAGGGTGGCGCACACAGTGCCCTTGGGACACGGTATTGGCACCGTCATTCCTTTGAGCGGGCAATAGTGGCCGAGAGGACAGTCGGAGCAGCCGGTGACCACGGTCGAGCCGCCCTCGGCGGACCCGTACTTTCCCTCTGGGCACGGCACGAGCTGCAGTATGTTGGTCGAGTCAACAGTCGCATAGTTGCAGTAGAAGCCTCTCGGACAGCGACGGTCCGCAGGAGTCGGGGTCGTAGATCCGGGCAGGCACACGTAGCCTGCGGTGCAGGGAGAACAGGCGGTGGCGCCCACGTTGGAGTAGGTCCCGAACGGGCACACGATCGGCGCCCTATCGGTGTACAGGCAATAGTAGCCAGCAGGGCAGGCAGAACACACGGCGGAGCCGCGGATAGAGTATTGTCCTGCAGTACACGCTGCACAAGTTGCGCTGGCCTCGACGTTGGTGGCAGTTCCGGAAAGGCACGGCGTTGGCATTGAGTTCCGCGTGCTCCCACAGTAATATCCGATCGGACACTTGTGGCAGTCCTTGTCCCCCTCCTGAGAGTAATAGCCGGTGCCGCAGTCCTGGGGCGGGGCGACGTTGCAGTTCTGTCCAGCGGGACACATTCGGCAGACCGCCCATCCTGCCAGTGAATAATAGTTGGACGGACAAGGAGTGGCTGTGGTCTTGTCGATGCACTGGTTGTTGATAGGGCAGGGGATGCAGGCGGCCATATGCGTGTTCGGCGCATAGTAGCCCGCATCGCACTCCTTCTGCAGCGGCCGGTCTGTGTACGGACAATACTTGCCTGCCGGGCAGTTTGTGCAGCCTGTATACGTTCCTGCTTCCGAGTAGGTCCCCGGGTTGCACGTATAGATTCCGGAGCCGTCGATGTTGGGACAGACGCTGCCGGCCGGGCACATTGTACACACGATATCGCCCGCCGCCGAGTACCAGCCCGACGGACATGCCAGAGGTGTGCTGTACGCGTCCACGTAGTAGTATCCGGCGACACTGGCGACGCACGAATGGCCAACAAGATACGCCTTGGCAGCACAGGTGACCACGTCGCTGGTCTTCCGGCTGATGGAGTAGGAGTTCGCTGGTACCGGCGTGCACGCTGATGCTGAGGGGCCCGACGTCCTCCAGTCCGGGCAAGCGTATTTATTCGCGCTGAGGCCGCTGGGACAGGCGTAGGAGTCCTCGCAGGGGATGCAAGTGCTGCTATCGGACGAGGCGTACGTTCCCGGGTTGCATGGAATTGGTGCTGTAAGTCCTACGGTTGCACATGTGAAGCCGTCTGGGCAGTTCGTGCAACTCGTGGACGCTGCGGGAGAGTAGGTGCCGGCGGGACACTGGACGCGATCTGACGGGTCGGCTGTGGGACATGTGTACCCCGCCTCGCACTGGGTACATGCTGTGGAACCTGCCGCCGCGTATGTGCCGTCCATGCACGGGAACTGGTTCCCCATAACGTTCGGACAGAAGTATCCAACAGAGCACTGGATGCACGTGCCGTACGTGAACTGTTGTAGATAGTAGCCGGCAGAGCAGGCAGCGCCCAGCCCGGTGGCGGAGCAGGCGACCCCTCCCGGACAGGGCTTGCAGGCGGCAAACTGAGATAGCGAATAGTAGCCGGTAGGACAGGTCTGCGGACTGGAGTCAGTAGTCGCACAGTAGCTGCCGGCCGGACAGCTGGTGCACGTGGTCGATCCGGCCAGGGCATAGTAGCCAGAGGTGCAGGCGGCCGGAAGGGCGGAGGCCGTGGCGCATGAGAAGCCGGCAGGACATTGCACGCACGTTCCCGAGCCCAAGGTGGAATAGTAGCCGCTTGCGCAGGCGGAGATCGTGGAGGCCGTACATTGGCTTCCCGCAGGACACGCGGTGCAGTCCCTATCATCGCGTTTCTGGTCGATTCATACGCTGTGGAGCCGAGCGAGTAGAATCCGGTGGGACAGTCGGCGGCGAGCGTGGGCGACCCTGGACAGTACTTTCCGGCCGGACAGCTCACACAGCTTCCTGAGTTGAGGTAACTCCCCGGGTCGCAGGCCACGTCGAAGGTCGCGTCCGATGGGCACACTCTACGGGATCCATGGCGATGCGCTTACGGGCTTGTGGACCCCGCCGCTGTTCCCAAGCAGGTGTTTGCGCTTGTCCTCGTTGGGCATACAGAGTCGGTTGGACACTGAGAGCAACTTGAGCTGGACCCGACGGAGTAGGTGCCCAGAGCGCACATGCTGATGGTGGAGCCGTCGCAGGCGAAACCAGCTGGACAGGACGTGCAGGAGGTCACTCCCTCGAGCGACATGCTGTATGGAGTTGAGGAGGAACACTTGATGACCGCAGAATTGTTCGAGTTGGTGGTGTAGCCCGGCGGCGCGGAGAGACAGTAGCAGAAGTCGTTCGGCGCGTAAAATCCTGTGCTACAGACTCCCTTGGAGGCCAAGTTCAACGGGCTGCACCAGTATCCTGGCAGGCACTTGCCACAGACGGCCCAGCCGGCGTAAGAGTAGGAGCCGCCGACGCAGGCGCTTCTGGTAGAGTACTTTGTTGTGGGACACTGGTAGCCTGCCTCGCAGACTGTGCACGTGCTTGCGCCCGCGGCGCTGTAGCTCCCGGTGTCACACAATATTGTGGCGGCGCCTGCTGCGACGCAGTAATAGCCTTCGGGACAGGTGGTGCAGGAGGTTGAGCCAGCGACCGCGTACTTCCCTGCGCTGCAAACTGTCGGCAGGGCGTTCTTATTGGCACAGGAGTAGCCGGCCGGGCAGGTTTGGCAGGAGGTGGAGCCGGGAAGACTGTACTGTCCGGCAGAACAGGCTACGGGGACAGAAGACTTGGAGGCGCAGCTAGACCCGGCAGGACATATCGTGCAGGCTCTATACACACAATTAGATCCCGTAAAGCAATACGTTGAGGGACTGGTCGAGTAATAGCCTTCCACGCATTCGATCTCCTGACTAGGGTTGCCGGGACAGTAGTAGCCGGCGGTGGTGCAGGACACACATGACGAGCTGCCGGTGTTATACTTCTTCCCCACGGTGCACGTTGGGTAAGAGGTGCAGCTTCTATGGCGGATTCAGGAAGCTGATATACGAGCCGAGGTAGCCGGCAGAAACTCCCGGGCAGGAGACAGGGTCGACACCAGGAGGGCAGGCATAGTTGGCGGGACACTGTTGGCACGATGTGGAGCCCGCGGCGGAGTACGTTCCTGCGGCGCAGGCCTCTACGTCGGCACCATTGCATTTGTATCCTATAGCGACATTACTTACACTATATACCTGCGGGACAGACGCTGCAGGCAATTCCGGACGCGGGATTCGAGAAGGGAGTGCCACTGGAACAGAGAGCGATGCCGCTCTGATCTGCGGTGGGGGCGTATCCGCGGGGTGGGTAGAGGCAGGTCCCGAAGCCCAGCGGCGAGTACTGTGTGGCCGGGCAGCTCCCAAGGACCGTGCCCGTTCCTGCTGTGCAGTAGTCGCCCGCAGGACATGGTCCAGCAGATACGAACAGAGCGAGGTTAATGAATATAGCGGCGCAGAGAGCGAATCTTCGCATCGATATTATGAGATTAATATGGTAATACGTATTTATGGTGACGCTGATTTAGGCTCGAAATATAGCGTAGCGACCTCAGACACATTCATATGCATTGCTTTATAATAAAAATTACTCTAGCGTCGGAGCGCTCTATTATATGATGCAGTCACTAAAAATATCCTTTGTCGATTATAATATATGGTCACTGTCGTTTCTTCTGTTGTCCGACTCTTTCTAAAACACTCGGCGCTGGTTCCTCGTCTGAGTCTGGGG
>QFZN01005037.1_pt1 | contig 15097 bp, 20 predicted proteins | sample 1740101 | NCBI WGS metagenome assembly QFZN01 (sample SAMN09210849, study PRJNA391713) | Ciliate metagenome, whole genome shotgun sequencing project. | isolation source: combination of 50 Heterometopus sp. ciliate cells from an enrichment culture... | host: Heterometopus sp. ...
CCCCAACACCCCAAACCCCCGAGGGCCAGCAGGAAAGCAGGAGCACGGTGCTGCGAGATGTAATGCACTGGAATGCGGGAACGGATTATATAAAATAAATTTTAAACCTCGAATATTCTCGCTGCATGCGTTGGGCTATTCCTCTTCTTTATCCTGCCTCAGCAATATTATATAGAGCCTTAGCTCACCTTCTTTTATTCGATATACGTTGATTGAGAGTGTCGAAGAATATGATGCAAATTAGAAGCGAATATTCAAACTAGCTATTAATTAAAGGACGCCACAGCACACTCCCATGTAAGCGCCGTTTCCGTGCTCGCCGGGCCCCCGCGGCCTGTTCCTCAGCCCAGTTCCTAACCTCTCTAGGTCGCTCCTTATCTCTACACGAAGTTCCTGCAGAAATTCCGCCGCCGTTGCCTCGATCCAGTCCCCGGCAGCATCCCACGTATTTTCCTGAGTTCACCCCTAGTCCCGACTCCGCTCCAGGCCCAAGACGGACTCGCCGCAGTCTCCTCAGCCGGCCGCGAAGATCCCGCGCCGAATTGGCAGCAAAGTGGTCCGTCACTCTTCCTTCCGCGATGTGGCCCTCCTCGGCCGCGATCCATCTCTTAAGAACAAGACACAGGACCGGGACGTGGACGAACCCGGCGTGAAGGGCAGACTCAGGGGGAACGCTTCCAAGCGTACCAAGCCCGCGATTCACCTCTCGATAGCCAGTCCCAAGCAAGGATATGTTGATCCTTTGAAATTACCAGAACTGGATGCGGTCCCCGCCGACAAAAAACGAGTGGCGAAACTCAAGCGGAAGGCCAAGAAGCAGAGGCCGACCAGCCCGCGGACGAGCCCATCGACAAATGACTCCGAGGGCGACCGTCTTTACTGTGTGTGCAGGTGCCCGTATGACGACTCGCGGGCGATGATCCAGTGCGACCGCTGTCTCAACTGGTTCCACTTTGACTGCGTCCACATCGACGAGGACTCAATCCCCGAGACCTATGAGTGCGACAACTGTTCCTTCCTCCAGGACGCCGGGCGGCCCAGGAAATCAGTGACTCCTCGCCCCGACCTCTCCGCCTGTCCAGACAAACGTCGGCTCGACGGCTTCATTTGCATGCTATTGAAGGCAGCGGCCCAGCAGGACCGACGGGGGAGAACGAAGAAGACCTTCTCAGCAAAGCGGCCCCGACCCGAGATCTTGTCCAGCGGCGACTCCGACCCCGGCGCCAAGGCCATCCTTAAGGAAGGCTTCGTGTACCTCGTGACCGAGCAGGAGTCTCGAAGCGAAAGCGCGATCGGCCCGCAGACCACTCGGCTGGAATACAAGCCGCGGGGGTTCGAGGAACACGTGGTGCAGAGCTTCGGCGCAGAAGGGTCCCGGTACTGAGTTCGGAATAACTGCGGTGGTAGACTGGTCAGACTGTTGGGGAAGCGAGAGGATGCGGCACCAGTGGGCGGCGAGGACGTGAGACAGATGATAGCGACCATGCGCGGCGTGTGGCAGTTCGGCCCCAAGCGCGTTCCTGCCATCTATCATCATTGTGTATAGGCGGTGTATGCTGTTCGCATAACACTACTAATGTTAACCACTTACTTTCGTATTATTATTTAGTTCGCGTCACCTCTAATTGTCCCTTTGCTTCCCACAACTGGCGATATGGACGCACTCGCGCTGTGCGAATGCACCGTGTGATGTTTATGTGTTTACCGCCACTGCTGCTGCTACTATTATTATCCTTACATCTCTTGACAACGCTAATAACAATACGCCCCTATATTCCACCGCGTGATCTAGCAGCACTTTCTGCCTTTGCTCTTGTCCATAGGCTCCTTCCCAAGAACTATCCGCTTCTTCTACCCAGTGATCCCCACCTGAGTTCTACTAACCTTTCCTTCCTCCGTCGCCGCGATCCAACGACCTGCGACCATGCTCTGTGCACGAGCCTTGAAGAGTTCCATGGCGAGGTCGCGGAACATGTCTTCGACCCCCGTGTTGTTCTTGGCCGAGGTCAGATAGAGGCGAATATTCTCTGTCTCCGCCAGCTTCATCCCTTCCTCTACCCCCACCTTCTCCTGCTCCACCATGTCCGCCTTATTCGCTGCTATCACGAGATGGATTCCCGCCGGCGCTTTGTTGCGCAGCTCCAGCAGCCACGCCTTGAGCCCTTCAAACGACTCTCTCGCAGTCAGATCATAGACGAGTACGGCGGCATCTGCGTTTTTGTAATGGAGTGCGGCCAGGCTGCGGAATTTCTCTTGGCCGGCTGTGTCCCAGAGGACAAGGGTGACTCGGGGCGGGAGGTCGAGCGGCTTCTTGGCGAAGGAGACGCCGTAGGTAGAAACAGTCTCGCTCTCAAAGATGTCGTCGATAAAGCGTCTGATTATGCTCGTCTTCCCCACCCGCGAGTCTCCCAGCATTACGACCTTGAATTCGAGGTTCATCTGCACTCGCGATGTATTGTTGTTATAACTCAAGTTAGAATATTATATAAACTAGCACTATGGCCGATAAAAGCGAGGATAGGTCAAAGGAGAAAATCGCCAAGCTCAGCCGCGTGCTCAAGGAACTCGAGGAGAAGTACAAGAAGGTCATGAAGGACCGCACCGCCCTCCTCACGCTCCTTAAATCAGCACTGCCCACCACGGCCGAAACCGCCGCACAATTTGAGGCGTCGGCCGGCCAGGTGGACTCGGACAAGCTCGCCTCCATTCTAAAGCAATTGGACGCGGACAAGGCAAAATCTGCGGGGGAGGAACTCGAGGCCGCTCGAAAGAAGGCCCAGGCCCTCGCGGACGAGAACGCCGTCCTCAAGGCTGCCGAACGTCCTCTCAAACTGAAGATAGGAGAATGTGTGGAGAAGATCGACAAATTGGAAACCGAGCTGCAGCGGCAGGCCAAGCAGCAGGTCACTCCTGAGGCCAATGCGTTGCTCGCCAAGCTCAAGAGTGTGGGCCATCCCTCGCCTCCGGTTGTTCCCGACCCCAGCAAAGAGCTTGAGGCCAAAATGCGCGACCAGCTCGATCTAATCAACACACTAAAGGCCCAGGTGGCTGAACTGCAGCAAAAGAAGGAGACACACAACGGACAGCCGACGGGTAAGAGCGTGGTGACGGACGCGGAGGCGCAAACACAGTCCGCGACCACGGAGAAGGACCCGATTCGGCTTGCCTTGGAACTCGACACCCTCCGTGCCGAGCTCAACCTTGCCCAACGCCGAATCTCCGAGCTCCAGTTCGAATATAACGTACGCAAAATCCGCAATAATATCTCCTGGATTAGACAAGCAAGAAGAAGGCACAGACGATACTGACGGAGAAGGACGGGGAGATAGCGCGACTGAAGGAGACGGCGCGGCTGGTGAGAGCACACGCCAAGAGTCCGCCGCACGCCGACTCCGCGGTTTCCGGCAAATTAAACGTGACGGCGTCCTCGTCGGGGGCCTCGCTGGGCGGCGATGACAAGGCCGTGATCATCCAGCTCGAACAGCGTGTTGCTGAGCTAAGTGAGGTCATAAACATGCACAGCCAGAGCGAGCAGGAGACCGCCAAGAAGCTGAGACATTACGAAATGACCAGGAGCAGCGGCGACATCAACTACGAGTACATCAAGAATATCTTCCTGAAGTACCTGGCATTTGCGAACAACGGAGTCGTTGTGGAGGCGAAGCGGCTGGAAACACTGATGCTGGACCTTCTTCACGTGAATATGGAAGAGAAGGCGTCGCTGCAGAAGGCAACCACGAGCAAGTCGTATTTCTGGGGGCTGTTCTCGGCGCCGAAGGAGGCGGGACTGGCCAACCTCAACGCGTCTTATGTGGCCCCGAATAAGTTCCTTCACCGCGCCCAGACCGAGTCCATGTTCGAAGGCAGGCGGGACGGGGACATGTCGATGGATATGGGTAAGTTGGCCAGCTTGGAGATGGTGAGTCACTCGGCTGCGAAGGCGCTCACCAAGAAGAAGTAATTGCGCTCTCTCACAGTGTCCCTATTTTTATTATGTCTGTAAGCGCTTGCCGTACCACCGCATAATCTTCAATTTCGCCTATCACTCCGCGAAGACCGTCGCTCTCACCACCGTTGCGTATCTGATCTGGAATAACGATTATTATTACGTAGACACAATAGCGAGAAAGCAAACGCGCACATATCCGCTCTACTTCCAGCACTCCGGCATGATGGCCTGCCTGCTCATGTTCTCATACAGTCCCATATCCACCACCGGCACTCTATAGTCGGGACTCTTCTCACGTCCGTTGTTCAGTTTCAGACACAATGTTGCCTTGTTGTATCTGGAGTCAGGACGACACTCCGACTTCGTCTGCGGGGTCGACATGCGCATAACCCTGTCGACACGCGACTTGGCGGCCGCAGTCTGGGGAGGCGCCCCGGCCGGCTTGTGCTCGCCCAGGGTGATTCCAGTGTTCGGCCTCATCCCCGCAGCCGCAGGCTTCGTCGGCGCCGGCCCCTGTTCCTTCGCCATCGACCCGTAGAACGTGTCCCACCGGCCTTTCCATCCTGGCGGGCTGGCTCTGATTTGCGCCTGCTTCTTCTCCCCCTCGGGCAGTCCGTGGGTCTCGGGCCGCAGTTTCGGCAGTCTGGAGAAGAAATAGTCCGCTGTCATGCGGCCGCGGGTGGCGAGTCCCTCGGCCCGGTCGCCGCCCGCAAGATAGGCGTGATCGGGGAGAACCCGAGGCACGACGTAGGGCTTGAGACGCTGGTTCTGGGCGCCGAAGATGACCCGGATGTTCTTCGGGGCTGGCCGCAGCTTCTGGTGCTCATTCTGTCCGGGGTCTGCAACTTCTCCGGGACGCATATGGGCGCAAAGAGTCTGCGGACGGGTGAGCTGGTCGCGAGGGTAGTTCCGGGCCTTGACCGGAGCGTGGTCTGGCAGCCACGACTTCTGCGTGCTAGGTCGAAGTTCTCCAGGATTCCACTGGGAACGGGCGTCGGCGGCGTTAGTGTCGTAGCCCTCCATCATGAGTTGGGTGCGAAACTTATTATTATTTATACTAATCTCGATCGAAATTTATTATTTGGCTTCGGTTATTCTGGAAGGCAGATCACACATTTCTTGCTTATATAATATACAATTTCTCCAAGGATAATGTTTACTTCATCAAGACGTAGTGTTCTCAAGTTATACTTACGTAGCCCTGAGATAGCATATGAACACTACCGCCACGACGATCGCGACCACCTACTCCGTTTCGCTACTATCATTACTAGGATTGACATCGTGCCACGCTTCAGCTTGGCGATCTCGGCCGTGAGTTCTTCTGCACGCTTTCCCAGCTCTTTCTTCGCCATCGCCGCCCCCTGCTTCTCCTCCTTCTTCTTCTTCCCTTTCGGCGACCCCGGCTGGTTCTACCCAATTCGTGTCCATTTCTGTACCTTGTTAAGGTCCAACAACTCGTTGTTCGCCTGCTCGAGCTCTGCGCGAAGGGCCGCGGTTCGCTTTGCGCTTTCCTCAAGTGTGGCCTTGTTATGCAACAGTTCCGCGTCCTGCGCCTTGATCCGCTCGTCCTCTTCCACAGCCTTAGCCTTCAGCTTTCCGGCCTGTTCCGCGAGTTCCTTCTTTAATTGGATCTTCGCCTTCTCGCCGGCATCTATGCGCTTCTTCAGTCCCTCGCATTCCTCCCCCAATGCAGCCATCTCGGCCTCCCGCTTCCTCGCCTTCTTCTCGAGTAGCTGGGAGTCGCGCTCGACCTTGGCCTTACTGAACTTAAGATCCTTGACCTCCTCATCGAGCGTCTCGAACTGCGACTGGACCTCGTCGCGCTTCGTCTCTGCAGCGACCCTCTCCTCTTTCGCCTTGTTCGCAGCAGCCTCTGCCTCGATCAGCTTCCCGGCGAGAGTCTCGAGCTCCGCGTTTTCGGTGGGCGAACTTGTATCCTCAGCCAGCGCAGATATTTCCGTCTGGGCGGCCTCCAGGTCTTCCTCCAGCTTGCCCCGCCTTTGGGCGGAAGCCTGGATCTCCGAGTTGAGCGAGTCAATCGTGGATCTCATCTGCTCCTGCTTCTTGGATAGCTCTGAGATCTTCGCATCACGTTTGGCGAGCTTTTCTTGCTGCCGGTGCTGGAGCTCCTCCTTTTCCAGTAGCGCCGATTCCAGCCCGCTTTTCGCGGCTTCGAGCTGCCTCTTTATGTTGAGCACGTCGGCGTCTCGGGCCTCGGCGCCGCGGATATCCTGCCTCATCCCCGCGCTCTCGCCCTCGAGTGTCTCCCTATTTTTCGTCGCGGCCGAAAGCTCCTCGGCGAGAGTATCGATTTCCGCCTGCCTCTGTCCTCGCTCCCTCGCAAACTCCGCGGTTGTCTCCATCCTGGCAGCCTCGACAGCCTCTTTGCCTGCGTCGAGCTCGGCCTGCGATTTTGCATTCTCGCGTTCCAGCTCCTCAGCCGACCTCCGCAGCTGGGCGACTCGTTCCTTCAGCAGCTTCTGTCTTGCCTCCGAACCCGAAAGCTCCCCCGACAAGGTCTCCTGTGACTTCCTGAGCCGATCGCCTGCGCTCCTGACCTCGAGGAGCTCCTCCAGCTGTTTCTTCAGGGTCTCTCTGGTCAGGCCGAGCTCCCTTTCGGCCGCAGCCTTTCCCTTCGCAGTCTGTGCGAGTTCGACCTTAGCTTTCCCCTGTGCGTTGGCGTATGCCGCGAGACTCAGCCGGAGCTTCTCCTCCATTCCAAGAAGCGCATCCAGCTTATGCCCCCATTGCGTTTCAGTCTTCTCTATCGGAATCGTCTGGCTCTCCTTCTACTCGCAACGCTACCGATGCGGGATATTACCTCGAGTCTATGCATGAGTGCGGCACGACGTTCTCGACGTTCCTGGGCCATCGCATCCAGTCTGGTCTTTTCGTCCTCTGCGTTCTTACGATCCTATGGGAATTGCGAAATGCGAGGATACAGTCTGGAGAGAGACTTCCGCTGCAGAGGAAAGCTTTTCGGAATCGTGGAGTCGTTTGGTGAGCCACTCGATGCTCCCGCGCATTTTGGCGTCAGATTCCTGGCTCTGCAGCAGCTCGGCCTGCACGCCGGCTCGTTCCTGTTCCCATTTCTCCTCCTTCAGTCTCAGCACGGAAAGCTCTTTCTCCGCAACATCCCTCCGCTTCTGTAGCTCCGCGAGCTTCTCCTCTGCGGCCGCAAGTTGAGGCAAGAGCAGCTCCTTTTCTTTTGCGGCGGCCTCGCGTTTTCGGGCAAACTCGCTGCGCTCCGACTCAAGCTGTTGGACACGTTCGCGGAGCCCGTCGGACGCGGCCCCCGGAGGTGAGCCGGAACTGAGATCCACGGTGGCTCTGGGGTGTCGAGCGGAGTATGAGAAGTCTTCAGGACCGAGGTCGGCGCCGGGGTCCACGGTTTTCCGCTCATGCGGGCCGGCTGGCGCGGAGTTGCCGGGTTGGAATCTGAACGTCTCCTTGCTCTTCGCAGTTCCGCTGTTGCTTCTATTGAGGACGGACTGACGGCCCTTCTTAAAGGGGTTGTGGCGGCTGAGGAGGTCCTTGCTGGGCGAGGCCAGGCCCGAGGCGATGGAGACCGAGGTCTGCGGCACGACCGACTGACGTGTCCTCTGCGCAGCTACGAATAGTCGAGAGGGGCGAGACGATACTGTGCGCGAAGGAGGAAGCGGAGTCGAGATCGAGCGGAAGTCTTTTGTCTGCCATTGCAATTTATAAAATAGATTCTAGAGTTTGGTTCGGCTGTGATGCAATATCAAATATATGCATATATCCTGGCCCAATGTTGGCTGGCATATCTATACTCCACATAAGTTTAGATAATATGAATTATGCTCGGTATTATCACTATCGTGTTTAGCTGCCGTTCGGTGTGTCATCCGGCACGCGCTCCCACAAGAATTCAAACAGCGGAATTCCAATATATAAAAAGAAAATGTACGAGCGAGTGGAAAAGCAGGAGAAGTTCTCCGAGGATACCCTCGGCTGCAAGACCATGAAGAAGGAGTTCGACCAGAGTCTTAAGGATGAGACGGTCCACAAGAACGAGGACAGCGCAAAGAAGCTCGCAGTCGCTCAAGGTCCCCTCTTCTTGCCTTTATCCCTCGCTAGGAATGGACTACGACGGATTCCACCAGATGGTTCTGGGGGCGAATTTGAAGCCAATGAAGAAGGGCGACATCATGTCGGCCAAGCCGCAGATCCGGCCGCTAAATCTCGTGGCCACCGCCGCGGACAAAGAAGGCGCCGTCCCGATCCCGACCTTCGCGGGGATCAAAGCTCTCGAGGAGGAAAAGTGTCCGGATCCGAGGAACCAGGAAGAGTTCGATAAGTACTTCAGCAAGCGGCTGTCCTCTCCTGCGGACAAGTACAGGTAATCACGATGCCAGAATCAGCACACGGTAGATACATGCAGAAATACGCGATGCCGATGTTCGAGAAGCTCTTCGGGTTCGACATCGACTGCGAATTATTCACAAGGATGATACATAACATGCTGGATGCGGCGAAGCGGCAGATTCCTGATCTGGATGTCGATATGAAGTTCCTCTGCACACTCCTTCACAGTACGGGACTGAGGCTAATCTTGGTGATAGATTTCGCGAAGGCTAGAAAGTTCGGCTTCGTCTACAAATTCATGACCGAGAAGGAGAAAGGAGAGCTGAAGGAGCTACTCACAGAACTTGATAAGACCATGGGGGAGGATGCAAAGGAGCAGCGCGACTTCATCCGCGGCAAGCTGGAGTAACAGCCCTGCTAACACATCATTCACATCCCACCGAAAAGCTAATACCAACTTCTTATCGATGTGTGTGTCATAAGCAGTGATAATAGTATAATACGATTGACGCGATTATGATGATGATGAGCATAATTACTTCAGCAGCGACGGCTTCATGCCCTCGCGAATCCTGTACAGGTCCGTCGCGGTCAGGTTCGGGTAGAGATACTGGAGGAACTCAAAGAAGTCGTGCGGCCGCCCTGCATTCACCCTCGCATACTGCTGGTACACTGTCTTCATCTGGTCGCACTGCTGCGTGTCGAGGTCGTCCAGCTTTTCCGGCGCCTTCGTCCCGTCGCTCAGCGAGTCGTAAAGCTGTTTCACGCTCCTCACGTTTATCACGTTGTTCCGCTTTCCCTATGAGTCATGATGTCTCGAAATACCGGAAAGAAGTGTTCCGATGTCACCGACTTAAAGTTGGTCTGTCTGGCCCCGCGCTTGAGGCTCCAAGAACCCAGCGGGGTGCCCCAGTCTGTGGACGTCTTGCTGTAATTGTGGTTCTTGGACATCGACTCAAAGTGATGCTCCACGATCTTCCCCACGCTTCCCTCGCTCGCCCGCTGGATCCGTGGCTGCTCCACCGGCTCCCTTATTCTGCGAAGACTGCGGGCCCTCGCAATAGCTTTTCCAGAGTTATTCCGGGCAGCCGCAGCCAAGGGACGGAGAACGGACTGGCTGGCGACCCGGCGGCACCTCACGGTGGATCCCGGACGGGCCGAGGGCATCACATCGGGGAGAGGACTCGTTTTCCCTGCGGTGGACTCAGCGGGCTGCAGTCGGGTGCTTGACGAGGCCGCGGCGCTCGCGACCGCCAGGTATCCGGTCCCTTGGAGGTACTGCAGGTAGGACAGCTTCCCGATCAATGCGCGGGCACGATAGTACTTGGGGTTGGTGCTGTGGAACTCCAGGTTCATCTTCTGTCGGGCATACTCGATCTTCGCCACGTTCTCGCCCTCTCCCGGCGGAGGCTTGGGGTCCTGTCCCTTGTACAGGCAGTTAAGGAGAAGCATCGAGGAAATGGTCGCTACGATTATCACGTGGAATTCGGTACGCCTTCTTATTGCGTCGTAGTTGACGGTGAGATACAGCACATCCTCGACGAAGCCGTCGATCTCCCAGTGAGGCAAGCCGTAGTTGACTTCATCCTTGGTTTCCACCCGGTGCGCCGGCTCGAACCGCGCCAGGAACCTCACGAATTCCGGCCGCGCCTCCGCCCAGTTCACCACACTACGTCTCATGTCACGATTTTGCCTTACTCAATGTACTCGATGCAGCCGTCGTTGTTGACATCGGACATCTCGAAGGCTTTGCGGGCGATCAGCAACAGCTTGTCGTACTTCGGCACCGGGATCCGGGTCATTCTGCTAACGCCCATGCAAGAGTTCATGAAGATAGCGAGCATCTCGGGCTCCATAAATCCTTCGTTCCGGTCGAAGTCGAACACGCTGAACGCGACTTTTATTTAAAGGTCAGCACAACGCACTTACATTTCAGCTTCGCGTCCTTGTTTGCATGGGCGGTCCATATGAGGACACACATGAGCTCGTATATATTGACTCTGTCTACAAACCAAGTGCGATCTGGGGGATACTTTGGTTTTCGTAGTCGAAGTTCTCGAAGAGCTCGATTATGGCGGACTCCTTCATCTGCATCAGCTCGAACAGCACGCGTTTAGATATGTACTTGTATTGTTTGCCGTTACAGAGGAGGAGGAACTTGTCGTAGAGCGCCCGGACGTCCTCCAGCTTCCCTACGCGGCTAGCTCAGCGCCGGATACAGTTCTCGAGGTAGGCCAGCTCGCCGATAACCCGGCCGCTGAGCGTGATAGATATCCGCTTGTCGATCCCTCCCTTCCACTGTTTAATGAGTATTGCACCCATCTTTGTGATAATAAACGATTATATTGCAGAACACGCAGACGCCCTTCCTTTTCATAGGAGCGAGGGCGCCACGACCGGGCTGATAAAATTCTGCCAGCAGTTTGAATAATTTGAAATTAAAAAGAAATCGCATGCAAGTCCAGGAAGACGGAAGCAGGCAGAATTCCCGCCTGGAGCAGTCGTGGGTCGATAACGAGCTTGAGAATTCGGTATCGGCACCGAAGGACCAGGTCAAGACTCTTGCGGCTCCTGCCCAAGATCCGAATGCCTCCCTTTCGCTCGGGAAGACCGCAGAGTCCTACCCCCACATGTCGCGCCAGCCCTTGATGGTACGGAGGCCCGGTTATATGTAGTAGAATCCCAAGGAACTCTCCAACGAGCAGCTTGCCGATGTCCTTCGCACCGGAAAGTTTAACTCAAAGCCAGAAGAGCCCTCGCCGGCCGCCGAGAAGACCTTTAAGCCAATCTCATCCTACGGGGCCGGACAGATCGCCCACACTGGCGAGCCGCAGCTGCTCAACAAATCGACCTCCACGTTCCAGCGCTGTCTCTTCTCCAACCCTGCCGACAAATGCACGACTCCCAATAAGCCTGCTGCGGTTACGAACAGCCTCTCGCAGAAACAGCCGTATTCGGCAAGCAAGTCGTACACGTCGGCCATGAAGGCGCTGCAGGAGCGGGTCCGCCAGCTCGAGCGAGAAAACGAGCAACTGAGCAGCCGGACGCAGACGGCGGAGCGGGTGCTGGCGGAATCGAACGTGAAGACGCAGTCGCGTATGGTAGAGGAGATGAATCGTGCTGCGGGGGTTGAGAAGGGGCTCCAGGCCAGCGTTGCGGGGATGAGGGAGGAGATGGCGAAGCTGAAGCAGGAGCTAGCAGAGGCAGTCGAGACTCGCGAGTTCGCCCAGAGACAGGCGCAGCAGCTGGAAAGGGAGAAGGCCAGGCATCTCGAGCAGAATTCACTCGACCGGGATCAGTGGCGAAAGGAAAGGACGCAGCTCGCAGCGCAGGTTTCCCAGCTGGCCGAACAAGCCCAGGCACTGTCCAAGGAGAAGGCAACTATGCTGGGCGAAATCGAGGAGACCCGGTCGAGGCTGTCCGAGATTGAGTCCTTGCTCGATCGGTCTAAACGGGAGGCGGGCTCGGAGAACAAGAAGCTGCGGGCCGAAAATGAGGAGTTAAAAGGCAAGCTCAGATCTCTTCGTCGGCAGTTCGACTCCGACCTATCCGTTGCCAAAGCCGTATCCTCCCTTTATATAGTCGCGCGAGTAGGATATGCAGACCGCCACCTCAGAGCTGGAGCGGTGCAAATCTAGACTGCACGAGACCGAGGTGCGAGAACGCAGCGCCCGCGCCAGTCTCAAGCGGACTGTTGAAAACCAGAAGAAGGAGATCGAGCTCCTCAAGCACGATCGTCCCTCTCGCGTTCCTCTCCTCAGATCATATCAGCAGGAGGAGCCACGACTTCAGAAGCGGAAACCCAGCGTCGCAGCGCCGAATAAGAACCCCGCGGCAAGATCCGGGTCGAGAAAGGAAAATGCGGGAGTGGCCTCACGCAACGGCGCTGGAGTGGAACGGAGGAATTCTCGCAGCAGGTCGCGGTCCAAGGGCGTGAGTCGGCAGAACTCTGCGGAAAAGCCAGCAAAAAGTGGCCGGAACCCATCCAAGCGTTCAGAGCTGAGGTATGTTTGAGCGAGGTCATATAGTAATCGGTAGCCGAAGCAAGGAGGGAGGCATGGAGTTATCGTCGGGCTCGGTTGGGGAACTGGTCCGGTCGGGGACGAACCGGACTGTCAGTATAGACGTGCCGTCGGTGCTAAACCAGGTGGGGGACAGTATCAGCCAGGCCTCGGACTCTACAAGACCGAAGGACGGACATGGACTAGAGGAGGTGTCGAACGAGATTTTCTTCCTGGAGAGAGAGACCGCTGACTTGGGCAGACAGTACAAAGAACTGCTGGCGAGGTCGCAGGAGTCGGGCAGCGTGGCGGCCATTTCTACGCTGAGGAGCGATCTTAACAACATATCGCGGGTGCTGGAGGAGAGGAACGAGAAGCTCTTCGAGCTGAAGAAGCAGCAGCAGCTTGCCCTCAAGTCTTTCTAATTCGTTTATTCCAATCCCAGACTTCATAATTCCGCGTGTTCTGCGCCCGCCTCCCACTCCAAGTGACAGCGTGTTGCATTCCGATAGGAAACAACTGATAGAATGTGCATCAGCGTAGTCACTTATCTTTTATAGTATCATTAGCTGACTCCGCCTTCTTTTCCGGCTCCTCCTTCTTCGCAGTAACCGTCTCAGCCGCAACCTGCTTCTTCTCCCCCAGCTTCGGCTCCTCTGCCGCTGCCTTCTGCTCGGGCGCCGACTGTTTCTTCTCCTCCGGCTTCGGCTCTTCGACCGCTACCTTCTGCTCCGGCTTGGCCTCAGCCGCAACCTGCTTCTTCTCCAGTTTCGACTCCTCGACTGCCGGCTTGGGCTCTGGCTGCTTCTTCCCCTCAGACTGCTCTGCTGCCGGTTTCTCCTCCTTCTCTGCAGGGACAGTCTCGGCCGCAACCTGCTTCTTCTCCTCCGGTTTCTGCTCCTCTGCCGCGGTCTTCTGTTCCGGCTTGGGTTCAGCCGCAGCCTGCTTCTTTTCCTTCAGCTGCTCTGCTGGCCGTTTCTCTTCCTTCTGTGCAGGGATGGCCTCGGCCGCAACCTGCTTCTTCTCTTCTTGCTGAGGCTTCTGGCTCTTCTTTTCCTCTTTCTCCGGCTGTATTGGCTTCAGATCTGGTTCCGCCACCTTCTTCGCAACAGCCGGATTTGCCTCAGTCTTAGGGACAGTTGCGGCGACCTTCTTTTCTTCATGTGGCTTCGCAGCCTCCTCTTTCTGGACTGGCGGCTTCTCCTCTTCCGCCACCGGCTGCTTCTTCTCCTCGGGCGGCAGCTCCTTCTTTCCCTCTTCCGACTTCTTGGGCTGCGTCCCCTCCGCGTCCTTATGGGGGACAGACTTCGTCCCCGACTCCTGGGACTTGGCCCTGGGCGGGACGTCAACAATCATCAGCGAGGACTTGCTCTCCTCCTCCGCGGGCTGACGACCGGCGCGGTAACCGGGCGGGTAGGAGATGCCCACCTCGATCTCTTCCTGCTTCTTGGGTTCGGACTTAGCGGGACTGGAGAGGATGGACTGGACCTCGCGACTCTGCATGAGCTCCTGCAGCTTCCTCACGTACGTCACATGCACCGGGTTGCCCAGCGCCGAATAGTACTCTATCGCCTTCTGGTATAGCAGGGCCAGCGTTTGCACCGCCGAAACAGATATTTCCCCGCTTGTTATCGCCGACTCGTACAATGCTATGTCCTCATTAATCTCGTTAATGTCAAGCGAAGCCACAGACTTGACAGTGACATCGTCCTCGTTTAGCCGACCCTTGGTAGATATTGGGACAGACTTGCCCTTCTTACCAGTGACCTTGGCGCCCAGCAGTTCCAGTCTCCGCACCAGCATCGTCGCTAAGACGTGCGGATCCTCCTCAAGTATCTCCAGCGATTGTTCCCATGCGCTGTCGGAATCGGCAAGAGCCCGCCAGGAGAGGACCAGGGCCGAGGAGCCGGCCACACGCACTCGGACCAGGGAGTACAGGAAACTCCATGCCACCAGCAGCATCTGTTCCGTGTTCCCCTGCTTCGGCTCCAGCAACAGAAACGCATTGTCTGTGATGACCATGTACCGCGCAACCGAAACCTTTCCGGATGGCCTGAACTGCTCCCTGCATTTGGAGACATCTATCATGTTGGTGAACCAAACTGGGTACGGCAGTGGGAGTTGCCCTTCCAAAAGTTGAGACTGTAGTAGTGTCCAAGATGGAAGCTGCCACACATGGGGTAGACCGGGTGGGACATGAGACCTGCGATAAACTGGGGGATGGTCTGTATCATGTCCGCCAGCGTCGTCACCGGACTCCACTCGTTCTTGCCGGTAAGGTCGTAGGTGATGTCGCGCCCGTCCGCTATGCTCGGGCTCCCAAACTACGCGTCTGATATTCCTTTAGCCTCTACCTTGGTTCGACACATGATGATGGGGGCGTAGAAGGGATATTGGACGTCGAGGATCACCTCGAACTCGAGAGACTTGAGAGTGGGGTCGTCCTTGAGCTCGTCGAAACACTCGATGGCGATCTCAATCTAGGAACACACACAGGTTATGATCCGACGAGGATGCCTTGAGGATGGTCGTCTTGTTGAAGACGCGCGCAGTGGTTTTGTAGCAGTTCCGCGGCAGCATCGAGAGCAGCGAAAGTTCTGTATGTTAGTGAACTGCGGGGGTGGGACAGTACCTTTCTCTATCCGCTTGTTGTGGGCAGCGGTGGTCTCCATGTTGCGTACGTATATGGCGAGTATTGTTTATCTGATTATTATTAGAAGTATCCGAAATTTAGTTTGACGAAGCAGTAAAGAAACATAAGTGCGCGCGGGGATACAAGTTGCGCGCTTCATTCCCCTGCTGAGGGGTTTTGGGG
>QFZN01005048.1_pt1 | contig 15057 bp, 14 predicted proteins | sample 1740101 | NCBI WGS metagenome assembly QFZN01 (sample SAMN09210849, study PRJNA391713) | Ciliate metagenome, whole genome shotgun sequencing project. | isolation source: combination of 50 Heterometopus sp. ciliate cells from an enrichment culture... | host: Heterometopus sp. ...
CCACCCACCCGCCCGCATCGACCACCTGGCGCTGCGCGTCGAGCGTGCCGGTCAATGGCAGGCGTTGCTGGCCCGCCTGCGCGAACACCGGATCCCCTACCTGCTGTCCGGCCACCGGGCGCAGCAGGAGCAACAGCTGTTCGTCACACCGGTACCGGATGTCACCGTCGAGTTCGTCATCGAAGCGCAGTACCTGGCCTGATCAGGGCAGGTACTGCGCCGGCTTTCCAAAAGACAAGGCAGGAAATCGGCAGCTTTTTGGCATCCCCACGCGCGACGCCCGGACAGATCCGCAGGCGCGCGACAGGGGATAGGGTTTGTGTCAGTATCCGCGAGTCGCTCCACCCGGCGCGACCAACTTACGGGGGTTCAAATGCGAAATCTTTATGTAATGTTGTTATGGCTTGCCTCCCTGCTGCCCCTGCCCTCCGGCGCGGCCAGCAAGGATTTCAGTTTCCCGGCCGGTTTCCACGGCCAGAAAATCACCACCAACGGCACCCGCCTGTATGTCCGCGTCGGCGGCCAGGGACCGGCCGTGGTCCTCTTGCATGGCTTCGGCGAAACCGGTGACATGTGGGCGCCCCTGGTGGCCAAACTGGCCGCCACGCACACGGTGATCGTCCCGGACCTGCGCGGCATGGGCCTGTCGGACCATCCTCCTGGCGGCTTCGACAAGAAGAACGAGGCGCAGGACATCATCGGCGTGCTGGATGCACTCAAGATCGACAAGGTCGACGTCGTCGCGCACGACATCGGCAACATGGTGGCCTATGCCCTCGCCGCGCAACAGCCCGAGCGCGTCACCAGGCTGGTGCTCATGGATGCCCCGGTGCCTGGCGTGGGGCCGTGGGACGAGATATTGAAAAGCCCCCTGCTGTGGCACTTCCGCTTCGGCGGCCCGGACATGGAGCGTCTGGTCAAGGGACGTGAACGCATCTATCTCGATCGCTTCTGGAACGAATTCTCGGCCGACCCCAAGCGCTTTGACGAGGCATCGCGCCGTCACTACACCAGGTTCTACGCCTTGCCGGGCGCCATGCATTCGGGATTCGAACAGTTCCACGCCTTCGACCAGGATGCTATCGACAACAAGGCCTACCTGGCCAAGGGCCCCCTGCCGATGCCGGTCCTGGCCGTGGGTGGCGAGAAGTCCTTCGGCACGATGATGGAAACCGTGGCCCGTGCCGCCGCCAGCAACGTGCAGGGCGCGGTCGTGCCGGACGCCGGTCACTGGCTGATGGAGGAACAGCCGCGGGCGACCATTGCGGTGATTGTCAAATTCCTCCAGTAAGAACACCGGGCACAACATCGGCGGTGTCTGGTTACCCAGCACAATGAAAAACGGCCCGGTCGACAATTCGTCCGGGCCGTCTTGGCACTCACGCTTGGTCAGGCCGCAGTGGCAGCCTGGGCAAACCTGGCACGCGCCTTGTGCAGCTTGCGATAGCTATCGAGCAGGCGTTGATGGCGGTCCAGGCCTTCGAGCTTCATGCTGGTCGGCGTCAGGCCAAAGAAGCGCACGCTGCCCTCTACCGATCCGATGGCCGCATCCATGCGGTCGTTGCCGAACATGCGACGGAAGTTGGTGTCGTAGTCATCCAGTTCCAGCTCGTCGTCCAGTTCCACTTCCAGCACGACGTTCAGGGCCTGGTAGAACAGACCGCGTTCGACCGAGTTGTCGTTGTATTGCAGGAAGGCGCCGACCAGCTCATGGGCCTCGTCGAACTGCTGCAGGGCGAGATGGATCAACAGCTTCAGTTCGAGCACGGTGAGCTGGCCCCATTCGGTGTTTTCATCGAAGTCGATACCGATCAGGGTGGCGATGTCCGAGTAGTCATCCAGCTCGTTGTTCTCGAGGCGGTCGAGCAAGGCGGCCAGGGCATCATCGTCCAGGCGATGCAGGTTCAGGATGTCGGCACGGAACAGCAGCGCCTTGTTGGTGTTGTCCCAGATCAGGTCCTCCACCGGATACACCTCGGAGTAACCCGGCACCAGGATGCGGCAGGCGGTGGCACCCAGCTGGTCGTACACGGCGACGTAGGCCTGCTTGCCCATCGCTTCCAGGATACCGAACAGGGTCGCGGCCTCGTCGGCGTTGGAGTCTTCCCCCTCGCCGGAGAAATCCCACTCCACAAATGCGTAGTTCGACTTGGCACTGAAGAAGCGCCACGACACGATGCCGGACGAATCGATGAAATGCTCGACGAAGTTGTTGGGCTCGGTCACGGCATTGCTCTCGAAGGTCGGCTGGGGCAAATCGTTGAGGCCTTCGAAGCTACGTCCTTGCAGCAGTTCGGTCAGGCTGCGCTCCAGCGCCACCTCGAAGCTCGGGTGGGCGCCGAACGACGCAAAGACCCCGCCGGTGCGCGGGTTCATCAGGGTCACGCACATCACCGGATAGACGCCGCCCAGCGAGGCATCCTTGACCAGCACCGGGAAGCCCTGCTCTTCCAGCCCCTGGATACCGGCCAGGATGCCGGGGTATTTCGCCAGGACGTCGTGGGGGACGTCGGGCAGGCAGATCTCGCCTTCCAGGATCTCGCGCTTGACGGCGCGCTCGAAGATCTCCGAGAGGCACTGCACCTGGGCTTCGGGCAAGGTATTGCCGGCACTCATGCCATTGCTGACGAAGAGATTCTCGATCAGGTTGGACGGGAAATACACCACTTCGCCATCCGACTGCCGCACATAGGGCAGCGAGCAGATGCCACGCTCTGCGTTGCCGGAATTGGTATCGACCAGATGCGAAGCGCGCAGCTCGCCGTCGGGGTTGTAGATCTCCAGGCTATACGCATCCAGGATTTCCTTGGGCAGATTGTCGCCGCGCCCGGGCTTGAACCAGCGCTCGTTGGGGTAGTGCACGAACTCGGCATTGGCGATCTCCTCGCCCCAGTAGGAACCGGCGTAGAAGTGGTTGTTGCTGATGCGTTCGATGTACTCGCCCAGGGCCGAGGCCAATGCGCTTTCCTTGGTGGCGCCCTTGCCGTTGGTGAAGCACATCGGCGAATGCGCGTCGCGGATATGCAGCGACCACACATTGGGGATGATGTTGCGCCATGACGCAATCTCGATCTTGATACCCAGTTCGGCCAGCAAGCCCGACATGTTGGCGATGGTCTGTTCCAGCGGCAGGTCCTTGCCCAGGATATGGGTGCTGGCGCCGGCCTCGGGCTTGAGGGTCAGCAGGGACTGGGCATCGGCGTCCAGGTTCTCCACTTCCTCGATGATGAATTCCGGCCCTTCCTGGACCACCTTCTTGACGGTACAGCGCTCGATCGAGCGCAGGATGCCGCGACGGTCGGCCTCGCTGATGTCGGCCGGCAGCTCCACCTGGATCTTGAAGGTCTGCTGGTAGCGGTTTTCCGGGTCGACGATATTGTTCTGGGACAGGCGGATGTTCTCGGTGGAAATATTGCGTGTATTGCAGTACAGCTTCACGAAATACGCCGCGCACAAAGCCGAGGACGCCAGGAAGTAATCGAAGGGACCGGGTGCCGAGCCGTCTCCCTTGTAGCGAATGGGCTGGTCGGCGATGACGGTAAAGTCGTCGAACTTGGCTTCAAGACGCAGTTTGTCTAGGAAGTTGACTTTGATTTCCATGGCGGAATTCCGAAAAAGGAGCCGAAAATGAGGCTAAAAAGAGAGAGGGCAGTATTATCGCCCATCCGGCACTGGGCCGGTGGACGGGGTCGCCTCACCACGCGGAAATTCCCTGAGCGGCCTGGGCGTTTTCCCACTGTCTCCACGAATCCTGCTGGATTCGATTGATCTCCCCGGTCACGGGACAATGAACTCGACTGTACGGCTGGCAAGGATCCGATGCGCTGCGTCGGCCAGTTCGAGCGTGAGTTGATGCTTTCCGCTGGATAAGCCTTGTAAAACAATCGGCCCGTCATCGGCATGTACCCAATGCCACGCAGCGCTGTCCAGCGTAACGTGTAAATGACCCAGGCGCGGTAAGACTTGAGCGGCCGCCTCTCCATAGAGGGGGGCAATTTTTACCTCCTCGGCCTTGAAGGGAATGACCACGACGCCTTTTAAAAGCAATGACGCAATCGGAGCGTTTACCGACAGCGCCACCGATGTCTGATCCACGCTGCCATGTCCACTATGCTCAGCCCCTTGAACTGCATTGATGCAGCAAAGCGCAAAGATGATGCCGAGGCAAAAACGTGCCGGATTCATTCGAATTTTCATATGCATCCTTGAAATGATGAGTAAATGTAATCGCTGATTACATTTTGATTGTAGCCATTTCACTTTAGAATGTAATCAGTATTTACATTCCCTGGAAATCCAAGAGTGGATCAATGGCCTCTACGCATAAAAAAAACACGCAAAAGCCTGCTGAAAAGGAAGCCGGTCGCCGTGCATACCATCATGGCGACTTGCGGAAGGCGTTGATAGAAGCCTGCGTGCGTTTGATCGAAGACAAAGGACTGGAAGCTGTCAGCGTGCGAGAAGTGGCAAAGCTGGTTGGCGTGTCGCCCGCCGCGCCGTTCCGCCACTTTGCCACTCGCACTGCATTACTTACCGCCGTTGCGGAAGAGGCTCAGGACAGGCTTGGCGCGTCTATCGCAGACGCATTACGCGCGGCAGCTTCAGAAACTCCATTGATGAAATTTCGTGCTATCGGTGTCGGTTTTCTACGGTGGTCGTTTACTAATCCGACACATTTCCAGGTGATATCTTCGCGCTCTGTCATCGACTATGAAGGGGCGCAGCTAAGAAGTCGCAATGATCTTATTCGCGTCAACATGAATGAGTTAATGCAGGATGCCGCGTCGCAGGGCTTGCTTCGCCCTGGCGATGTGACGCGATATCAAATTGCGGCGCGCGCCATGGTATACGGTCTGGCGCGTATGTATATTGACGGTCAGTTTCCGAGTTGGGGCTTGCCGGAAAAAGGGGCGTTGGCTGAAAGCGTGCGAATCTTGGACGGATTTATCGGCAGCATTTCGATGGAAAAAAAAGCTGACGATCCAGTACCGCTGAAAGATGTTGACGCGCGCCACGCGACACGCGCCAGATAGTGTGTGTCGGCTTGCGGCGATGTTTTCAGGCTGGCCGTCATGGGCGAGCGGTCAAGCGACGTCGGCGATATTCAGTCGGCTGGAATGCGCCCGAATTCAGCTAGCAACTCGCGCAGTTGCGGCACGGCATAGTCGATGAATCGGCGCTGCTTTGCCGGCATCGCTTCCCGGGAGAGAAAAACCACATGAACCGGAATCGGTTCGACCTCGAACTCTTGCAAGACATATTTCAATTTCCCGGCCTCTACCGCGTCGTACACATCGTGCTCCAGGAGGAAGGTCACGCCGATCCCTGCGATAGCCGCGTCAACCGCGGCGTCCGGTGATGATACGAGCAACCTGGGCACATCGGAAATAATATATGTCTGCCCCGTATCGGGACTGCGGTAACGCCATGGCGACAGGCTCGGACTATCGAATACGACGCAAGGAAGATGACTCAGATCGTCTGGCGTCTCGGGCCGACCATGTTTATCCAGAAGCGCCGGGCTGGCCACGGTCACCACCCTCAAAGCCCCCACTCTTGTCGCGACCAGACTGCTGTCGCGCAGGTGCCCGACGCGGATCGCCACGTCGGCGTGTATGTCGACCAAGTCCATGATTCGATCAGACTGCACCAGCCGGATTCGTATGTCTGGATACAACGCCAGAAACCGATTGATGACCGGCAGCACCCGCAGGCGCGCAACCTGTACCGGCGAGGTTACAACCAGCTCTCCCCGTGGAATGGTGAATTCACCAGCGGCGCGCCGCTCCAATTCTTCCACGTCTTCAAGGATTCGCTTTGCCGCTGCCACATACTCAGCGCCCGCATCGGTCAGTGCCAGCTTCCGTGTCGTCCTGATGATCAACTTCGTCCCCACCATCGCTTCAAGGTCGCTGACGTTCCTTGTGAGTGTGGGGGCCGATACATTCAATTTCCTGGCAGCGGCCGACAAGCTGCCTTCCTCAACTGAGCACACCAGCATCGCCATCGCTTCTAGTCGGTCCACGTGATATACCCGGAAATAACATCAGGAATCGATTCTAACTCCAGTTTGCCTGATTCAACCCGATGCCCGCCCGCCAGCGCGGGTCCCGGGTCGCGGCGACTTGTTGTCGCCGCACCTTAGAACTGCGTCAGGCCGCCATCCACCACCATTTCGGTTCCCGTGGTGTACGACGAATCGTCGCTCGCCAGGAACAATGCCGTCTTGGCCAGTTCATCGGGATTGCCGAAACGCTTCAGCGCAACCTTGTCTGTCATGCTTGCCGCGATCTGGGACAGCACGTTATCGGGCAGACCGATCTTGCTGTAGAACGGGGTGGCGATGGCCCCCGGGCTGATGGCGTTGACCCGGATGCCCAGTGGCGCCAGTTCGGCACCCAAGGTGCGCACCAGGGAGCGCGTTGCGGCCTTGGCGGCAGCCAGGATCGACAGGCCCGGATAACCGATGGCATTGAGGAATGAAGTCGTCACGATCACGCTACCGCCGCGGCTCATCAGCGGGGCTGTCTTTTGGATCGTGAAGAATGTGCCCGTGAAATTCAACGCGAGATTGTCGTTGATGTAGTCCTCGGTGACGGACGCCAGAGGAGCGACGGTAGTGGCGCCAGCATTGGCAAAGACCACGTCGATGTGGCCAAACTTTGCACGGGTCATTTCGACCGCACGCTCGATGTCCGCCACCTTGCGGATGTCGGCCTGGATCAGCAGAGCGCTGCCGTTGAGTGCCTTGCCGGCCTCTTCCAGACGTTCCGTCGTTGAGCCGATCAAAACGACATTGGCGCCTTCGGCCAGAAACAACTTTGCTGTTTCCAGTCCGATGCCCGATGTGCCGCCGGTAATAAATGCCACTTTGTTGCTGAGTTTCATGATCTGTTCCTTTGAGCGATAAATTGGATCGCAATGCAAAAGCTGACGTCTAGGTCGCTTCATCAACGTGATGTGTTGAATGCTTTGCTTGGAACAGATATTAGATTTCGTCACTTTCGAAGAGAATCCGTCAAAACTGATTAATATCTAATCAAAATACGAGGAAATGCTCTGCCCTGATAGGCAGGATCTGGAACACCGCGACCTCGATCTCACTCTTGTGCCGAATTGATTGGCACTGCATGGCGACGTCGTTCCTCGGAACTTGACGGAGTACGCTCCACAGCAATAGGAACGGCTCCGGATCGGAATTCCAAGTCTGACATTTTTGTCATTTAAATGTCATGCGAATGACTCCTTTGTGTGACTAGCATGGGTGTTTTTCCAACCCACTCGACTGGTCAGGATCTCATGAGCACCTCCCTTCGCACCCTCATCCATGGCATCGCAGTCTCCGCCATCTTCGCCACCTCCGCCTCCTACGCACAAGCGCCCGCGCCCGCCGCCATGGCCGGCATTCGCGGCGCCATCGTCTCGGTTGCCGCCGACAAGCTGGTCGTCAAGAGCAACCGTGGCGGCGAGCAGACCATCGGCCTCGACAAGGACACCCGCGTGGCCGCCATCTCGCTGGCCAACATCAACGACATCAAGCCCGGCAGCTACATCGGCGCGGCCGGCATCCCGCAGCCGGACGGCTCGCAGAAGGCGCTGGAAGTGCATGTCTTCCCGCCGGCCATGGCCGGTACCGGCGACGGCCACCGTCCGTTCGACCTGGCGCCCAACAGCACCATGACCAACGGCACCGTGGGTGACGTGGTGGCCAGCAACGGCCGCACGCTGACCTTGAAATACAAGGGCGGCGAGAAGAAGATCGTGGTGCCGGAAGACGTGCCCATCGTCAACATCGAAGCCGGTGAACGCGCCATGCTGGTGGCTGGCGCCAAGGTGGTGGTGCGCGCCCGCAAGAACCCCGACGGCAGCCTGACCGCCGCGTCGGTCAGCGTCGGCCGCAACGGCGTCACGCCGCCGATGTAAGAGGCACGTAATGTCCGGCAAGCTGGCTCTTCATCCAATGGCGGTGCGCATCGCCCACTGGCTCAACGCCTTCGCCATCGGCTGCATGCTGACCAGCGGCTGGGGCATCTACAACGCTTCGCCGATCTTCGGCTTCCGGTTTCCGACCTGGATGACCCTGGGCGGATGGCTGGGCGGTTCGATCGCCTGGCATTTCGCCGCGATGTGGCTGCTGGTCGCCAATGGCCTGTTCTACCTGGGCTATGGCGCAGCCAGCGGCCATTTCCGCAGGCGCCTGCTACCGCTGCGCGCGCGCGACGTGGTGGCCGATGCCACCAGCGCCTTGCGTTTTCGCCTGCCGCATCATCCGGGCGCCTATAACGCCGTGCAGAAATTGCTGTATTGGGGAGTCATGCTGTTGGGCATCGTCGTGGTCTTGTCCGGACTCTCCATCTGGAAGCCGGTGCAGCTGGAGTCGCTGTGCGATTTCTTTGGCGGCTTCGATTTCGCGCGCAAGGTACATTTCATCGCGATGGCGGGTATCGCCGCGTTCGTGGTGGTGCATCTGGCGTTGGTCGCCATCGTACCCAAGACCTTGCTGCCCATGCTGGTCGGGCGCAGGCATAAGGAAGGGAACGCGCAATGAGCCGGCCGGACGAAAAACCTCCCCGCCAATCCGAGAAGATCCGGCTGGCCGACCACCGCAAGTCGCTGGTCAAGGTCGAGCGTCGCCTGTTGCTGCGCTCGGCGCTGTCGCTGGGCGCGCTGTCGATGCTGGCCGGTTGTGACCTGCAGGACAACGACAGCGTCGACAAGGCGCTGTGGGCCATGTCGCGCTGGAACGACCGGGTCCAGGCGCTGCTGTTCCGCGGCGACAAGCTGGCGCCGACCTATGCGGCGAGCCAGATCACCCATCCTTTCCCTTTCAACGCCTTCTACGACCAAGCCAGCGCACCCGACATCGATCCCGCCGACTGGCGCCTGGAAGTGAGCGGAATGGTCGCCGACAAACGGCCATGGACGCTGGAGCGCCTGCGCGCCTTGCCGCAAGCCGCGCAGATCACGCGCCATATCTGCATCGAGGGCTGGAGCGCCATCGGCCAGTGGTCAGGCGTACCGCTCAAGCTTTTTCTGCAGGCCATCGGCGCCGACCTGTCGGCCAAGTACGTCGGTTTCAAGTGCGCCGACCGTTACTACTCCAGCCTCGACATGCCCACCGCCTTGCATCCGCAGACTATCCTCGCGCTGGACTTCGGCAAGGAGCCGCTGCCGACCGAGTTCGGCTTCCCGCTCAAGGTGCGGGTGCCGACCAAGCTCGGCTTCAAGAATCCCAAGCACGTCGCGGCGATCTTCGTGACCAACCAGAACCCCGGTGGCTATTGGGAAGATCAGGGCTACAACTGGTTCAGTGGGATCTGACTAGATCAGCCCAAGCGTCAGCCCCTTCAGGGTGGCCGCCGCGCGCGTGGAGCATCCCAGCTTGCGGAAGATGCTCTCCATATGCGTGCGCACGGTGGACGGACTGATCTGCATCACGCGCGCCGCTTCCTTGTTGCTCTCCCCCAGGCTGATGCGGCGCAGGACCTCGACTTCCCGCTCCGACAGCAAGCCCTTGCGTACCGGTGCCAGGCCGCCCGCTCCTTCACCGTCGGCGGCAGCCATCACGAAAGCGGCTGCGGCCGCGTCGATGCGGCCGGCTTGAGCTTCTTCTTCCAGCAGTTGTGCCGCCTGCTTTGGCTGCAACGCCCTGCGCCATGGGCGCGGCGCGCACATTGCTGCATAGGCGCCGGCGGCGGCCAGAAGACGCTGTGGCATGCCCAGCGCGTCGCCTTCATGGCTGCGGAAATAACCGCTGCCGTCCAGACGTTCGTACATGTGCGAGGCCAGCGCGGCTTCCTCACGCAGCTCCGGCACAAGTGCGCCGGCGCGCGCGGTCCAGTACGGTGCCAGGCGAATCCTTTCCCAGTCGGCGCTGCTGGGCTTGCCCGCGCGCTCCCATATCGTGTTGGAGACCGAGGCGCGACCCACGCCATGTATCAATGCGGCGCGCGCCAGCCTTGTCTGCTGCTCCGGCAACAATCCAACGAGCGCCGCAGCGCGCCCGGCCAGTTCGGCCACGCGACGCGAATAGCCGGCCAGCCAGGGCAACTTCAGTTCCACCAGGTCAGCGACGATGGACAGCGCTACCTGATGCGCCGGAAAGGTGCCGTCTTGATCGGGACCCTCCAGCACCGCCAGCAAGGCGTCGGCATGTTCTGCCGCCAGCTCGGCCAGTGCAGCCGGATACTTGGTGCCGCCCAAGGCCCGGATCATCTGCACCGCTGCCTGCGCGTCGACCGTGCGCGCCAGGATCTCCAGGTCGCCGGCCAGGCTGGTGTAATAGACCACCGCCGGAATTGCCGGTGCGCGCAGCTGTTGCGGCGCGCCGCTGCCATCGTAGTGCTCCCACACGTGGCGCAGGCCAGCCTCGACTTCGGCGGGTAAGCCCAGCATGCCGGCGAGGTCGCCAGCCACCTCGCAGTGAATGCGCGCCAGCGGCTCGACGTTGGCGAAGGTCAGCGGATGCCCTGCCGGCAAGGCGTTGCGCAGCATGGCGTCGCGCCCGGCAACATCGTCGCCCAGCAGGACGGCGAAGCCGGCCGCATTGGCCGTGCAGCCCGACCAGCTCAGCAGCGCCACCAGGCGCGCATGCATGGCGACATCAGCGCTGGCCCCGTCCAGCAGAGCCAGTCGGCCCGCCAGGCGCGCCGAACGTGCCGATTGGTCGGTTGGCTGGCCCATGCTGAGGTCGCCGGCCAGCGCCAGCAACTGCACGGCCGCGTGGGCGGAGACGGTGGTGGAAAGGAGGTTGTCGGTTGGCATGCCGGCACTCTAGCGGCAATGGCAGAAGTGGGCAAGGCGACACAGGCAGCGGGTCGGTCAATTGACCGATACCGGCGCGAGCAGGAGTTTTCTAGACTTGCTTCACCGATTCAGTACGACCACCCGAACCACACCCCCTATCAAGGAGCATGTCATGAAAGCAATGTTCAACCTGAAAACCAGCCTCTTCTTCCTCGCAGCCGCCTTCTCCGGCGCCAACGCCATGGCTGCCGGCCCCACCGAGCAAGCTTCGGTCGTGATCGTACACGGCGCCTTCGCCGACGGCTCCGACTGGGCCAAGGTGATTCCGCTGCTGCAAGCCAAGGGCATCAAGGTCACCGCCGTGCAGAACCCGCTGACCTCGCTGGCCGACGACGTCGCCGCCACCAAGCGCGCCATCGACAACCAGGCCGGCAAGGTGGTGCTGGTGGGCCACTCGTGGGGTGGCACCGTGATCACCGAGGCCGGCAACGATGACAAGGTCGCCAGCCTGGTCTACGTGGCAGCCTTCGCACCGGACGCCGGCCAGGCCACCGGCGACCTGGGCAAGGATCTGCCGGTGCCGCCGGGCATCGCCAAGCTGGCAGTGGACAAGGCCGGCTTCGCCAGCCTGCCGGCCGCTGCCGTCGCCGCCGATTTCGCCCAGGATGTGCCGGCCAGGCAAGCCGCGGTCATGGCCGCGACCCAAGGCCCGATCGCCGTCAAGGCCTTTGGTGAGAAGGTCAGCACCGCCGCCTGGAAGACACGTCCGAGCTGGTACATCGTCAGCCAGAACGACCGCATGATCCAGCCGGACCTGGAACGCGCCTTCGCCAGGCAGATCAACGCCAAGACCACCGAGCTGCCGACCAGCCACGTGCCGCAACAGTCGCGCCCGGCCGACGTGGCCAAGGTGATCCTGGACGCCGTGGCCGCCAGCAAGTAAGCCACGCGCGCGCACCACATCCCCGTCCTGCTTCTGCGGGTGGGGATGTTCGCGTTGGTGCAGGCTGCTCACTGCAGGAAAGATGGCTGCAGCGACTTGCTCGACACTCCTGCTGACGACGGAAAATGCTGCCAGGATTGGGCGTCTTCTGGTACTTGCCATCTCGGCCGCCCCCCACTCTGACAGCAAGTGGCAAGCCTCGAATCGCTATCGGTCGCACGCCATTGATATACCCGGGTGCATGGCGGTCCATCCGCCCCGGTCAACCATGGGTCGGTCGTCAGGTGTGCGCGATACGCCCTGGTCCCTGTCCTGCAGACAAATGAAGATCAAGAATGATCCGGCGCCTCATCGGAGAGGCTCAGGGGCAGCGAAAGTCGTCGTTGTTGTCGGGTATCGCCTCCAGCAATTGCACCAGTCCCTCGCAATGCAATCGGTGGCCCACGACGATCAGGCATTGATATAGCGCGCGTTCCAGGCGTTGACGGTCGCTATCCTCCCGCAGTAGTCCTGAACACGGCATGCCTGCCCACATTCTCAACAGATATTGCATGTCGTCTCCTCGGTTGCATGTCGCCTACGCCACCAGCGTAGCCAGCACCTCTCGCAAACCGGTCGCACCGCGCCGCAACTCGATGCCCGCCTCGGCGCCGATGCGACCGCCGTTCTGGGCGTCGTTGGTTTCCATGATGAGCTTTGCCAGCCCGTCGTTGATTCCCGCGCGCGCGAGCGTGGCCGCCCACTCCCCACGTGGCAACGCATGGATGCGGATTTCCCGACCGCATACCTCGCCCAGCAATCGCGCAGCATCGTCAGCGCTATAGCGGTGCGGCCCTTCCACGCTCACCAGGCGCGTGTCCGTATCATCCCTTTCCTCCAGCAATAGCTGCGCCGCGATGGTGCCGACGTCATGCGCCGAAACGGTGGGAAACGGCGTGGATGAGGGGGCGTGCAGTGTCGGCAGATACCCGGTGGCCAGCGCCACTGGCAGCACACGCGCCCAGTTCTGCATGTGCTCGGCCGAGCGCAGCAGCGTGAGACGGGAGACGGCCTGCGCGAACAGCTGCTCCAGCTCGCGGTAGAGCATGGTGATGCCGGTACTGGCCTCAAGCTCGGCGCCGTAATCCGACACCGCCAGCACGTGGATGCCGGAATGCGCGCCCAATGCCTGCGCCGCGTTGCGGATCATGCTGCGCATCGCGGTCGTGGGATCGGGGGCGTGCATCGTCACCGGGCAGATCAGTTGTGCCGCCTGCGCACCGTCGAGTGCCCGTTTCAGCGACTGCACGTCATTCAGGTCAGCGATCGCCACGTCGCAACCGATGCGCGCCAGCGCCTCGCCCTGGCCCGGCTTGCGCACCACCGCGCGCACCGCCTTGCCGGCCTTGCGCAGCGCCGCCGCACTGCTGGCACCGACCTTGCCTGATGCGCCAAAAATCACGTACATGATGAGCCTCCTTCGTTTGAGGACCCCGGATCTTACTGAGCGCCGCGAATAAAAACGCGCAAGAAAGGAGGGCTGGAAGCAGATTCGGATGACGATCTACGGTACACATCGGCCGTAATGCACACGCCGCCCCGGGAATGACGCAGAATGCGACATCCGCACCATGCGAAGGAGCCTTGATGACGACCCAGCATCCACAACCCATCCCATTGATGCCGCACTCTGGCCAGCGCACGAGATTACTCTCCAGCAAGCCGCTCGGCTGGTCGGGCTTCGGTGCCGAGATGTATCGGGTCGCCGCCGGCCTGCACCGCATCCCGGCGTTCTCGCATCATCGCGTAGGGGTGCACGTGGGTCGTCCGGTCAGGGCGATCTGCCGCTGCGACACGGCACGCGCGGTGCGCGTGCAGGCCCATGGCGACGCCGATATCGTGCCGGCCGGCATGGATGGCGAATGGTCGGACGACGCCGACTGCACCATCTTCAGCGTGTGGTTCGCCGAGCAATTTGTGCGCAAGACCTGCGAGGAAATGGGATTGCCGTCGGACGCTGCGGCGATCAGGCCACAGTTGCAATGGCGCGATGCGCGCTTCCAGCATGCGGCTTGGGCACTGCTGACGGAACTTGAGGCGGACGACGCCTCCGATGCGCTGTACGCGGAGAGCCTCGCCACTGCGATGGTCGTGCGCCTGGCCGGCGCCGAAGTCGCCACGGACCGCAAACGGCGCACGCTGTCCGCACGCACCGCAGCGCGCGTGATCGACTACATCGAAGCCAACCTCGACCAGGACCTGTCGCTGACCGAACTGGCCGCCGTGGCGAAACTGAGCGTGCCGCATTTCAAGGTGCTGTTTCGCGAGACCATGGGCTTGCCGGTACACCGGCATGTGGTACAGCGCCGACTGGAACGGGCCAGGTCACTGCTGTTGCAGGGACGTCTGAGCATGAGTCAGGTGGCGCTGGAAGCCGGCTTCGCACACCAGAGCCACATGGCTTCCTGGATGAGGCGGCTACATGGTGTGACGCCGCGCGATATTGTTCAGGGCAGGATATTGCCGGGTTGATCTTCCTTCCGGTGACACCTATTGCAAGTGAACATGATCTTACCGTTCGGACATAAGCAGCCGTTAACTATTCAGGAGCAGATTTGATTTCCAATCGTCGTCTCATCAACGTCTCTCGTCATCGCCAAACTCAACTGGCGGCCCAGTTTAGATGGCTGCGAAGCGTTAACGAGGATGAACGGCATCCAGACGTGCAGGTTATTTCGGTTTCGATATTTGACCATTGGCTTTCGCGAGAAGATGCCTGCAGACTGCTCGAGAACATTCCTGCTGAGGAGAAAAACCGCCGGAATCAGCTTCTGGAACACTTTTGCCGGACGATGATTTCCAAGACCGAGGTTTTATCGTTTGTCATGCGAGGCCGTAACAAGGATCGAGCAGTTTTCCGAACGTTCACATCAAAGGATTTTTTGGCGGCCTACTGCAGACCAACCGGTGGAAAAACCTTTAAACATCGCGACTTCCAAGTGATTCTTCCGGAACTAGGGTGCGCATTTTATGAAAGCTGGGACGATACCTATCATTTCTTTTTTACGTCACCAGGGATAGAGAACGCAGCTAAGGATTGGGCTAGGGAGAGCGGTGTGCACATTTTGGCCCACGCCAGAACAGCATGACGCCAAGGAATTGAATCATCGCCGGCAGAGGCCGCAATCGACCAGAAGCAGGCATTGAAAATGCACACGAATGAAACCTTAAATGGAGAAGTAGCTTGAAAAAAAACATCAATAAAAGCACTTGGATGGGGCTGTCAGAAATTGGAATAGCCCCTTGAATCTCAGGACACGAAGACTCTCTTAAAATAGAGGACAGTCTTATGACCAGTTTTACGACTAGGCAAACCGTGGACCATATCG
>QFZN01005061.1_pt1 | contig 15048 bp, 14 predicted proteins | sample 1740101 | NCBI WGS metagenome assembly QFZN01 (sample SAMN09210849, study PRJNA391713) | Ciliate metagenome, whole genome shotgun sequencing project. | isolation source: combination of 50 Heterometopus sp. ciliate cells from an enrichment culture... | host: Heterometopus sp. ...
CCAGGATGGGCCGCAATAGGGATCAATCAATCAAGCAAACACGCACAGCAAGAACCGGAAGAGAGTGAGTGCTCGCAGTTACTGCATTTACTTAGCTGCGTGCTTGGTGCAAACGGCCTTGTGTCCTGCCTTCCAGTCCTTCAGCTGGCACTCCTTAGAGCAGTAGTACACCTTCTTGCACGCCGAGCACATGTCAAACTTGCCCTCGCCCTGCGGTTTGTTGCAGTACCCGCACACTATTCCCTCCGTGGCCTCCTCCTGCTCCTTGAAGTAGCTGGGATGGATGTAGTCGGTGTAGAGATACTTCTTTCTGTCGGCCTTGGGGGCAACGGTGAACTTCTTCTGTCTCCGCTTGAGCTTCTCCATCAATCCTTCAAGTCCCTCTGCGAGGTAAAGAGTGACCAGCTCGATGGCGTCCTGAAGCGCCTGGATCTTCGCCTTGTTCTTCTTCTTGCTGGATTGAGCACGGGCCAGCCAGTTCTCGAGCATGTATAGGCCGAGGCTGGAGAAAACGGGGAGCAGCTCCTCCTTGAGAGTGATCACGAAGTCTGCCAGCGGGTACCCGAGCACGTTGCTGACGAAGTTCTTCACCTGCATGCTCAGGAACCAGTTGCCCTTGTTCTCGAGGAAGACCACAGAAGGCCGCTTGTACAGCGCGTCCGTCTGGGTTGCGTCGTTCATCCGAGTCGTGAGCTTCCCTATCTCGCCCTTGTGGATGTTAATGAGCTCAGCATCGGGCCAGGCCTTCCAGCTGTCGTCGAGAGATTTGAGCTCTGCCATGTGTCCCTTGAAGTATTCGTGGAGCTCATCCTGGCAGGGGACGGCGAACTCGCAGCACTTCCTGAGGCACTTGTAAGCCTTCACCACGTTCAGGAACTCGGGCGCCTTGCTGTAGAGGAGGAACAGCTGGTATCCGGCGTTGATGTTGGCCTTCTTGTACGAGTTCACGAACGACTTGTATGCCACGTCCAGCTTCTTCGTCGACAGCACGTTTATGTACCCCACCCAATACTCCGCGTACGCGCATCCTTGCTTCGCTGCCATCTCGTAGCACTTGAGGGACGTGTTGATCATCTCCGGAGTGTGTTTGGCCTGCATGTAGTAGAGTTCGCCAAGAGTGCTGGCGGCCTGGGCGCTGGGCTGGCCCGATGCGGGCGATGCGGCCTTCTCCAGAGTCTGGATGATCTTCTTGATGTTGAAGTGCGGGTTAAACTTCATGTCGTAGAGCGCTACGGGAGGCTAAAAACTGAATTAGGTACCGAGGTACTCCTCAGACTTGAGGTGACCCTTCTTGGCGTTCTCCTTGAGCCACGAGAGTCCCTTCTTATCGTTCACCGGGCTGTTCGTCAGCCAGCAGCCCTCGATGAGCTTCCGGCCGAGGTAGTAGATTGCCTCCTTGTCCTTGTTGTCAATGCCGCGCTTTTCCAGCTCCTCACAGGTGAGCTTCTGATACTCGACTTGCGGCGCCTACTCTCTCGTTCCCAGCGTACGTACCACTGAGGTCTCCATTTTCGACATACAATACTTTATAAATTGTGGGGCGCATATCAACGCAGGCGCGAACAAATCGCCACTCCAGATTCATGTGCGCCTCTATTGTATCCTTGGTCACTGTGCCTATTCGTCCACAGAATGCAAGATATCATAATACATGGAGAGGGATAACAATCTAACAACCAGACGCGTCATAAGATTCTCTAGTCTCGAGCAAAGATATTTATATAACGGAGCAGGCAGAATGAATAAATATCAAACGTTGCCCTACACAATCTCGGAGTTAGGCTACGTCGTGTCCGAAATGACCGCCTCGAAGCTGAAACCCACCACCGACTTTCTGGCCAAAACGTGGTCCGCACTCGAGCCCATCTCCTTGTGTCTCCACACCTCCGAGGAAGTTCTCTCGGCCTATTTCGGCGATATGCAAAGTAAGCGGGCGGGACCCGAACCGTGGCTGTCTGTTGCCATCGCTCGTCCGAAGGGGCCGGTCGTGGGGGCCTCCTTGGCAAGGAAATTCAAGTCCGTCCCCAAGGATCTCAGTGACGCGCCCGCCCAGTTGGTTGCCAGGCGCTCACCCAATACGTAAAGGAGGTAGGGAAAAGGCCGGGCAAGACCATGTAGATCTGTGCCATGGGATGTCATACGATCTTCTGTACGGCCCGGTCTTGGCAGCCGCAGCCCTCGGCTATAACTGGTGCATAGTTGAGGCCTCGCACATGTATTCTGCAAAGGCGTGCGAAAGCATCGGCATGAAGCTGATCACTTCAGTACAGTACGACGACTTCGAGCACGAGGCTCCAGATGGCACAAAGGAGAAGGTGTTTAAGGGGATGGACCCCTGGTACACGGTGATACTGAACAAGTCGCGGCCGCCTGACAAGCAGCTGAAAACTTCGGCAAGCGCGTTCTTGGTGCACGAAGGACAGATCATGGATATGCTCCCAGCTATTCGTTCATTGCTTGCGTAATCACGTGAACTACGTTATTTGAGTGGTCGTTATGGGAATCGATAATGCTGACTACATGCCTTAGATTACTGTGGATTCGGTTATACTTTCGTGTTGTTACTAGATATGTCGATGTTACCACGTGTCATTCCCGCACGCACGATGAGAATGCAGACGAGATCTCTATGTTGCGATACACAATGGTGCACATATACGGGAGGCGGGGGTCAAATTAGTTACTGCATCGGAACGATGTCTCGCAGGTCTAAGTGACCGCAGTCAGTCGCTCCTGGCTGGGTTGCGGTCGGGCCGCGAGTCTCCGCAACGCTGTATGTGCCGACTGGGCGGATTCGGATTCCGCAATACTGGCTACGTGGACCGAATATACATTATAATAGCCTCATGTTATTTATATTTATTTCAGACAAAGAAAGACTATGGGCCACATGCGAACGATTGCGCTCCTGTTGCTGTCAGCCTTCGTGCTGGACTTCGCGCTCCACCGCTACGTCTTCCCGCTCACCGCCCCCGCCCCGGTTCCGCCAAAGGAACAGCCGGCCGACATCAAGCCCAACGTGACCGAAGCTCTCAACGAGACCGCCGAGTCTGAGGCAGCCACCGAGGAGGAAGAGGACGTGCCCGCTAAGGACGAGAAGGCCGCCGAAGCCCCCACTAACGCCACCCACCAGCTTGAGGAGGACGAGCCCGTCGAGTCCGAGTCCAAACCCAAGCCTAAGAAAAAGGCCAAGAATCAGACGCGCAAAGGCAACTTCAAGTACATCAATGTCCACATAAAGCTATGGTAAGGGATGCGAAGGTTATCCGGGTAGCGTGCAGTGCAACTACATGAAGCACTTCGACGAGATCAGTACGAGGGCGCAAACTAACCTCCCCGTAGAGAAGCACCTGGAGAAGGAGTTCCCGCACATCTCCGTCACCCAGGAAGAGTACCCACTCGACTTCTCTCGCACGGTCCTTTCCTAGTATCCCGTCGTAATCGAGCCGAAATAGCGCGGTGCTCGCAATTCAGCTGATATTTGCCGTGATCATCATGGCGGGTGACCAGCTCTTTGCCAAGATGCAGATACAGCCGCCGGCGATATACAACACCATAAAGAACAACAAGATGATGGCCGGAGTCATGGTGTACTTTGCAGGGAACTTCGTGAAGTCGTTCATAACGAGCACAAAGGCGTTCGAGATCTTCATCAACGGCACCCTGGTCTCCTCCGCGCTCCAGACCGGCACCATGATGAGTCCGCAGACTCTCGCCAAGGAAGTCCTTAACTACATATAGAGGAATCGTTACATCAGCGTTCACACATTTGTCAACGCATATTATTCCTTGCGCTAGATTCACATCATTATTACTATATACAGTGCATTAAATAATAATTTAAACGTTATGGAGACATACGCATCAAAGAAGGAACGCGAGGAGCGGGAGAACAAGGAGTACATGAATCGGATGAAGCGGACCCTCCACCAACGGATACAGGACAACATCTTCCCCAACTGGCGGTGCCACGCCTCGCTCAACGGTTTGTCCCGACGCCCGACCCCTAGGCTGGAGCTCCATGAACTATCCCTCCGTTCTAGGGAACCCGAAGAACCGACTCAAGGAGTACAAGCCGGATAGCGGCGGACACTTCTCCAACCTTCAGCGTCCCGTGGTCTCCCCTGCGCTCCGCCACATGCGTCCCATCTCAACAGACGCAGAGGTGCGGGCGGCGAAGATCGCTGTAGATCCGAACTACACCGAACAGCTGGTGACCCGGGTCGGAAAGGTTCATGCCGTTCAGGCTCTCAAGGATTACAAGGAGATCATCGAAGAGAACAAGCGGCTAAAGTCGGGGAACAAGTTTTCGGCGGGCACGCTGTCGACCTATACACATGAGGAGAAGAAGGAGGTGGTGGAACAGCTGAACAAGGGGTCGGAGGAGTACGCGCCGCTGAGGCCGATTTCGTCGTACCTAGGGCCGAAGGTGGACCCGCTCAACTGTCGCAAGGTCAAGCAGCTGGACGACATCGAGTTCGACGACGAAGAGTCCAAGGAAGATGAGGACACCTATATGTACAAGGTACCCAGTTAGTGAACTAACATGAGATAGAGACTGCCAAGAACGAATCTGACCGAGTCCACGCTGAAGAACTACCTCACGCCCACACTCGAGGGCCTCAACCTCGAACGGCACACCTGGATACACGACGACTTCGTTAACAAAATCGGCTACGTGGCCCCCAATCTGAATGTATATCAGCCTTCCTCAACCCGATGGGATAGAACGTGGGACTGCGCGGACTCGATGTGCTCGACGAGACGATAGCCACTATCACGAAGGAGTGCAAAGGGCTGGAAAGTCTCGACATCTCCCAATGCTCGAAGCTGACCGAGGCGGCCGCGACCTCGATTGCCCAGAACTGCGAGAAGCTCAAGGTGCTAAAGGCAGCCTACTGTGCGGCCGTGATCAACGACCCTTCGCTCAAGAAGATCGCCGAGTCTTGCAAGCTCATCCGCACTCTTGACATCTCCTACTGCAAGGCTGTAACGGACGAGAGTCTCGAAGCCTTCGCCAAAAACAAGACCAGTTTCGTCGGCCTCTTCATTAACGGACTGGAGAACGTGTCAACACTCGGAGTTGTGGCATTGCTGCGGTACTCGTATACCACGCTCGAGTGTCTGGAGATGGCCCTGCTCGATCCTGTATCTGAGCCTGTGTATCATCTGCATCGTAGGCTAAGTTCGACGAGGGCATCTGCTCGTATCTTTGCAAATGCGAGAAACTGAGGCTGCTCGACCTCACCGGCATGAGCAGCATTAAGGACGAGGGCCTGATGTCTTTCCAGATAAGTAAGGCGCGGGTGCCACATCCCTGATAGCCGAGAAAGGAGTGGACCACGGGGTGGTAAACCTGCAGCTGCTGCGTCTCAACGGTCTGGACAAGATCACAGACGATGCAACGACAAAGTTCTGCATAAGGAACAGGAAGCTGGAGTCGCTGGAGCTGTGCAAGTGCGCTGCGCTGACCGTGGCAGGAATCGACCTCATCATTAAAAGCATGAACTGTCTGCGGAGTCTTAACATTAACATGATTCCAAAGATCAAGCTGGAGGAACTGAAGGAGGGCATGAGTCAGCGGCCGAACCTCAAGGTTATACAGTAATCTCCCGCAAGGTAGAGCGTAGATTTGCGCAGAAGCCTGTGGATGCTCGGGACAACGGGCTGCGTGTCCCTCTGCCGCCGAAGAAAAAGAAGAAGAAAGTCAAAAAAGGAAAGAAGAGCAAGAAGTAATACTCTTCTATCGTCACACTCTTGTTCTAACTGCGACTTTTCCCGTGTCCGAGTCCAGAATTTTCACATAAGGGATTTAATGTGCAGAGCAGTGAATAAAATATATTATGATGTATTTTCGTTGTTATACAGCATTATAATATAGCAGTGCATTTAATGAACATAGAGTATATCGTGTAGTATATGTTTCCCTGTAAATTGCATTACGATAATAACTAATGCCTCCCATATATTCCATCTTATCACCAAACGTCAATTATAAAGCTAGAAAGGAACACATATGGCAACGATGGTAACAGACGCGTTGTGCGAGATCAACAACGAGGATGAGCCCTCGCAGTGCATGTCCGACCGCGGCGGCCGGGCTGATCCTAGCACCCAACAGACTGATGCAGTGCCTTACACTGACCAGTTCACCGGTGCCCATTTCCGCTACGAGGAAGTCTGTGCAAGACTCCTCGGGCTGCAGGAGCGTGAGGACCCTGAGACCTTCTCTGAAGCTCTGGATGAGCTAGAGATCGAGGACAAGGTGAGGACGAGGAAGCACGGGCTGACTCAGAATCTCACTGAACCTGACGTTGGGTCGCACTTTGCTCAAGCACTAATACAGGACAGTGGCCACAAAACGATGGAGGTGGAGGCACAGTATCTTTCGACGGGCGACGACCTGCCCGCGGCCCAGGAGGTGATCGAAATCCAGGAGCGCAAGCCTGCTCCTGTCGTGCGCAAAACGCAGGTCATGGCCAAGCACAAGAGCCAGCACGTTATCGTCAAGGCCGGCCGCTTCGGGATGACCATGGTCCCTTCCCGCACATCTGTCGCCACCTTTAATAATACGAACGGAGAAGGGAAGGCGACGTACGATCTGAGGAACGGCTGGGGAAGCCAATACAGCACCGTGCGGGACCCGGCTGCCGACGAACTCCGGATATCCGCCCAGTTCTCCTACAACTCGAACAACAAGCCAGGAACGAAGGGCAGAAGACTGCAGCACGCCAGACTGCCGGCGGAAGGGACAGCGCAGTGTCCATTCCAAGAGATAGCCCGCAGCAGCAAGTGTCCTCCAGGACTTGCCAAGACCCTCTACCAGCACCGCGAAAAGCTCGTCTCGACCGCCCATCTTCCTGGAATGAAGACAACCGAGAGCACGAAGCTCTTCCCGGCACTGGGCAAGGGGCGCTTCTCGGTAACCAGCGCACTCATGGGCGTGACTGCTAAAAAGTCGCTGGAGGGACGAGCTCACGTCACCACCAGGGCAATCCCGAAGCCAAAAAGCAGACAGTTTGGCGGAATCGGGAAACTATTATCGGGCCCTCTATAGGATTAATAAGAGGTCAGCGCGACACTACGGGGTAGCTAATAGTGTCTTTTTAACGCACGCAAAATTTTATTTATTCCGAGTTTGCTTTCCCTATCCACGCCTTAGATTCTCTATTATCGATGCCCAACCATTGTTGCTACCGTACGCACAATGATTACCCGCCACTCTGCCCACATGTGACAACTGCACAGGCGACCTTCCGAATACTCACGCACTCTGTGAATAACATTTATAAGTAAAATGAGTGCTAAATCATCGATTATCAGCACGCAGGCCAGCGACAATGGTGCTTCTTTTCTGCAGCAAGAGGCGGAATCGTACAGCTTTATCAAGGACCTGCAGATGCACTCGTATCTGGACGTGCAGGACACAGCCAGCGCCTGGTGTTTGGCGGAGGTCACCGAGATACACAGGAACATTGTAAGAGTCCATTACGACGGCTGGAGCGAGAAGTACGACGAGGTAACGAGAGCTTGACATTATGCTAGGACTTGCGCAATGACTCCAAGCGGCTTGCCCCCATTAGGGAGCACACTCGCGGATACACGGGACAGAAGTCGGCGGCGATAAGATATCACGGGGTGCAGGAGAAAAGAGTGAAAGAGCTGGTGCAGATGATGCAGCAGCTCATTGATACTGACCTGGCGGGGGTGTCCGCCAAGGAATTCAACCAGTTCGTGAGGGCGCAGCTGTTCGTCGCGGCCGACTTCCTGCTCACCAACTGGCCGGCGAAGAAAGATCCTACTGACCCCAATGCAGAGGCCATCGCGGGCTTCTGTTCTGTTCTCATCAAGCTGATCTGCAAGTGGCTCAGTCTCGCGCCGAAGTCCTTCGCCCTGGTAATCCCTCGTGTAGCATTCGTAGTACGCAGAGGAAATCCAGCAGCCCAAACTGTACCTGGTCTCTATAAACCACGCAGTGCTGATGGCGCTGCCAGAACTCTCGGAGATGCTCAAGCTGCTCTTCGGCCTGAACCGGCGCTGCGAGAACACCTTCGCCGTACCGATTCGCCCTGCTATATCGTCTCATAGTTCATCTCCCAGGATCTTACAGAGGAGAAGCCAAACCCGGCAGCCACTGTCGGAAAGTCGCCACTAAGGAATCCGCTCGGAGCCAATCTGCAGAGAATTAACATCGCGGCATTCCAGGCTAACCACGGGTTCGAGCTGGTGTCCGCCCTGATCAAATTGGGGGAACAGCGCTATCCTGCTACAATCCTCATTGACCTCCTCGACCCCCTTTCCGGCGCCCTTCGCGTTGTGAGGGACGACTTCTCCAAGAAACTGGCCGGAGAACTGCACAAAGAGGTGAGCGACCGGCTGGGCACGCTGTCTGACAAGGACATGAAAGATATGAGCAAGCCCGTGCTGGAACGCCTGTTCTCGACCCTGGACTCGTTGCGACAGGCTCGTGACGGCACCTCGCCCACCGGCCGCGAGACCACGCTTTCCGTCATATTCGGGATAGCGGTGCAGCTGATCAACTGCGCGTACATTCAGAAAAAGCTCCTCGGTCTCTCTCTCATAAAGGATATGCTGCCCAAGTCGAGCAAAGAACGGGCGCTGGCGGAAAAGTCCGGCCTGAACCTCGAGTGGCGCGACCCTAAACAGCTCATCCGTACCATTGAGGAGCACAAGCTGATCGAGATCTTTCTTGGGGAGAATGCACACGCAGAATTGCTTCGGAAGGTCGAGGATGTGTTCGCCTTCCTCCTTTCGAACGACAGATTCGATGTGAAGCACCTGGAACGGCTGTGGAAGTGCTGCAACGAGAAACATGAGAACATAATGCGCACGTGTCTCGGCCTGCTGGGAAACCTGGTCGTCCGCATGTCGTACCCGCTGATCCAGGAATTATTCAAGCTCGTTGAGGCCACCGCCTTCGACTCCGAGATCCTTGTCAGCTTCCTTGAGAAGTACACGCTCAACGTGATGATGATCGTGAAGGAGCGCGATGGAAAGTTCGCCTTCAACTCCAAGAAGCTCCTCAAGCCGTCCCCCGCAGATGCCTCCAACTTCCGGCTTTACAACCTGGACCTGTTCTGGAACCTCCTCCTCGACAGCTCGCCGGTGCCAGGAAAGATCAAGGACCAGGCCATGGAGGCACTGATCGGGATCCTGAACAAGTACACGGGGATGGCGGAGACGTACGTGACCAAAGCTGCGGAATGTATCCGGGACGGACAGGCGGTCACCCGAAGCGTTCAGCTGCTCCGCGACATTGATTTCGCCGAGCTGTACTTCCCCGGCCGCAGGGAGTCCAGTTGCAATCTCAAGTCCATGAACTCCGCCTACCTGATTCTTCGCAACACGCTGAAGGACTGCGAGATATATCACGGCAAGGTGCAGAAGGACCTCGCCGGCCGTTCTGAGCAGCCCAAGGACATAATGAACACGGACTTCTCGACCGGACTGACCTTCGGCAAGCAATCGCAGCTATACGTGGACTTCTTCGAATACTACTGCGCGAAGGGAGGAGTGGCGCTGGGCAAGGAGGACCTGCTCAAGCTGTGGAAGTGCTATGTAGAGGACAGTCTGTGCGAGGAGCACTCCGACATCCTCTTCTCCGCGCTCATGAAGGAGCCGAAGTCCAGCCATTATGGAAGCAAGTTCATCCTCTTCGGGGACAAGGTGTCGCGGGCGATATTTGAAGAGGTTCTCTGCAGCACCGTGCCCTTGGCCATCGCTCGACTCACGCAGGCTGGCTTCGCCTGCTTCAAGAGCTACATGCTGTGGGCAAACCAGAAGGAACTGATCAGCGTGCAGACCTACAAGATAGGCTACGACCCGGCCGCGAAGCAGGCTGCACCGGCCAAGTCTGCGCCTGCGCTCGACGGCTTTCAAGGTCTCCCCGCACTCTGGGCCATTGCCTTCCAGTCCGCGGTCCCCCTCATTCGCGAGCAGGCTCGGGACTTCCTTGTTAATTTCATCGACAAGATCTGCACGAGACACCGAACGAGGCGGGGCGAGATAACGGAGAAGGTGCTCGAAACTGCGCTGGACAACGCCAAAGATCTGGGGGATGTGCAGCAGGTCAGAACTGCGCTGCAGATTATTGACAGTATAATCGAGAAGACGGAATGTCTCAAGCACGAGGAGGTGGGTCCTGCCTACACATATCAGCCGCTGCTGGCGCTGCAGATATACACATCTGTATCCATGACAAAGCCGCGGACAGTCAACATCAGCGAAGGGATGAAGCTGTCAAATCTCCGCTGTCTGCTCTCCAGCATATACCAGGTGCACAAGACCAGGATCGTGATCAAGTCTTACGATCGAAAAATGGAGTTCACCGACGACAACGAATACTTCCTCACCAGTTTCAAGAGATTGACGGAGAACAAACTGTACGTGGAGTTCAAGAAAAGCGATGTCCCCCTGAAGGAGACGCCCAGATTTATTCTGGCGAACTCGGCGCTCTTCGGAAGGCTGCAAACGCTGCTGATGACTCCTAAGGAGGAAATCGTCAACGACGTCTGGAAGCTTATCCTCAATCTCCCGCTGAACGAGAGCTGCAAGGAGAACCTGAAGAAACTGGCGTTGTCCGACTCCCCCGTGGATCCTGTTCAGCGCATCCAAGAGTGGGAGAAGGGCCTCGAGGTCGCTCCCCCGTACGACTCGGTCGGACTCACGTATTATCTGTACATATTGAGCGAGATGATCCACACAAGGGAGACCGCGGAGAAGAAGCTGCTTTTCGACAGGTTTCTCAAGAGGGGAGGCACGGCGTTCCTGCTTGCCGTGTTCGCAAAGAAGAAGTCTGCGCCGCCCACCAAGCTCAACCTCAAGTCGCTGGAATATTGCATCCGTCTGATCTCGCTTTACATCACCCGGGAGACCCACAGCGCGGTCTTCTCCGAGAGTCCGGCGGCTGCCCTCGGCTTCTGGAACGACATCCGCGGGATCATCGAGTGGGTCGTTGGCCGGGACGCTAACACGCCGAATGAAGCTGACCGAGAATGCGAGGCAGAACTGTTCGCTGCATGCTGTCAGGCGCACTACGTGATGCTCAGGGCTGATGAATCCTTCGTGAACGAGGTGACCCGAAAGGACCACATCGCGGTGGTGAAGGAGTGTCTGCTGAGGAGTCGTGGGATAGAGGTCAAGAAGAGTGCCTGCAAGTTTGTCCAGGCGCTGATGGTCGATATACTGCGTGATGCAAAGATGAAATTGCAGAGGAGAGAGCTGATGAACGTGCTGATGCTGGAGTTCATGAAGGCGGCGCTGGAACAGGGGGATAACTCTGGCTGCTACTTTGAGCTGATGGCCTCGCTCATCGCAAAGACAGAGGAACTCGACTGTCCCACACTCATAAAGGAACAGCACGTCCCATTCCTGGTGAACCAGATCCTCACCCGGGAGATCCACGAGAAATCGACCCAGGACGTTGACTATTGCCTGGGCGGAATGATGGAGATGCTGCGACTGGAGATGACGAAGAGCGAAGAGCTGAGGGCGGAGATCAAGGACCCGCTGGAACTAACAAAGGGATTGCTGTCGTCGCTATTTGAGGTGGACCGGTCGGACCAGAAATGCAGGAGCGAAAAGAGTCGCAGCAAGGCCATAGGACTGCTAGAGGTTGTGATGGGCGCCTTCCCTTCAGTGGGGGAGACCGTGCTGCGGTCGCTTTCTGGCCTTCACACCAGCGGCAACTGGAGGACCAACAAGAAGGCGGATTGGAACATCAGACCAGGACTGGGCAATCGTGCGGGCAACTTTGTGGGGCTCAAGAACCTGGGCGCGACATGCTACATGAACTCTTCGCTCCAGCAGCTGTTCATGATCCCTGCCTTCAGACAGCGCATAATCGAGGTCGACCGGCTGGGTCTGGCCCGCGAGGATAATCCTTTGTTCCAGCTCCAGCTCATCTTCGCCTCCCTCCTCAGCAGCCAACGTGCTGTGTACAATCCGAGAGCATTCACGCAGGCCTTCAAGATGGACGGACGGCCGCTAAATGTGGGGGAGCAGAAGGATGTGGACGAATTCCTCACCAACCTGCTAGATCACGTCGAACAGGAACTGAAGGACACGCCACAGGCGAAGCTGGTGAAGAACATGTTCAAGCTGACCCTGGCGAACGAGATCATCTGCCGGGACTGTCCGCACCGCAGCGAGACCAACGAGGATGCCATATCGATCATCCTGAGCGTGAAGAACAAGAAGAGCATCTACGAGAGCCTCAACGCCTACGTTCAGTCCGACACGCTCGAGGGCGAGAATGCATATTATTGCGAACGCTGCGACAAGAAGGTGGCAGCGTACAAGCGGCAGAACATAAAGACGCTCCCAAACGTGCTCATCATAATACTCAAGCGCTTTGACTTTAACGTGGAGACGCTGGCCAAGGTCAAGGTCAACGACTATTGCGAGTTCCCGCAGGACCTGGACCTAGAAGAGTTCACACAGGAGGGACAGACGTGCAAGGACCTGACCAAGGATCTGGAGTCGGGCCGGCTCGCCCAGGAGGACCTCACTGAGGACCAGCGCAGGCTTCTCCAGCGCAAGATCCCGAAGTTCTACTACAGATACAGACTGAAGGGCATAATCGTCCACAGCGGCCACGCCGATTCCGGGCACTACTACTCGTACACAATGGACAGAGAGCGGGAGGGGAAGGACAAGGAGGAGCGGTGGATGGAGTTCAACGACACGGAGGTGCGGCCATTCGACCCCAAGGACATTCCTGACGAGACCTTCGGCGGGGAGGAGGACCTGTACTATTCCTCTGGCGCTAAGAAGGAGCAGTTCAACGAGAAGACTCACAACGCCTATGTGCTGATATACGAGCGGACGGTCACGATGGACGGGGAACGGCTGGCAAAGTTCAAACAGGAGGAACGGGAGGTGGACCCGACCGAGGTACACAAGCGCTTCGAGCAGATGCGCGTCCCTCAGGACGTTCCACATCCGACGGTGAAGGTTCCGGAGGCGCTGCAGAAGATCATCCAGCAAGACAACAAGAAGTTCTGGCTCACCCAGTACATCTTCCATCCCGACTACCTCTCCTTCGTGCGGAACATAGTGACGAAGATGAGGATACTGGAGGACAACAACTACGTGGCCGCGCAGGAATTCCTGGGGAAAGCCGCAACGCCCGAAACTTCAGTGGACGTAGCGCAGTTTGCGGCCACGTTTTTCCTCACCACCGCCCTCCGCGCCGACAGCAAGGACGCTGTTCCTCCTATTCTACAGTACCTGAAGGAGGCCTGCGCGAGGAACATCAGACTCTGCATGTGGATAACGAGACTGTTCTGCCACCCGGAGATAATCCAGGAATTCCTGGCAGATTGCCCCATGGACAACGTGAGACGGTGGGTGGCCGGACTGCTGTTCAGCGCAATGAGGGAGCTGTACCCGATAGAGAAGTCCGCGATTCACAAAATCGTTCTAAAGCCGGAGAACGCGACATCGGCCGCGAGTCTCGCCAAGGAGGTCGGATTGCCGGAAACTGTGGGCAGTGTGCTGCAGGTTCGTGGCGAGAAGCACCGGATCCCCTACGTTCCGATGATGATCAACTCTCTCCTCCAGCAAATAAGCAACACGAGCGAACACAGTTTCGGCCAGTTCTTCCAGGTGCTCTGCTACTTCGCACGACTGGGCCCCGAGGCCCGCAAGTACCTCAACTCTTGTCAGGTGCTGGGGGTGGCCTGCGAACTCCTCTTCGCCGGGAAGTCGAAGTGCGTGAGTTTCGTGGAACGCCACATGGTGCGTCTGGAGCTGAAATCCCCCGTGCCAATCGGTGTTATGACGCGCGAACACGTCTACATAAGCAAAAAGGCGCTGCTCAGCAAGAAGCCTCAGCAGCAAATCTTCCTCTTCGAGCTCCTCTTCCGTCTCGTTAGCAGCGCGGAGATCACAAAGATGAACAAGTTGCCGGCGAGGGAGGACGAGGGGATGATGTCGCGGTTCAGTGAGAGCGAGGAACGATACATCATTTCGCTGCGAGAGTCGAAGACCCTGGATACGCTTATGCAATCTTGCCAGGAGAACAAGGCCTCTCTAACTTTCCTGTCCAAGACCCTTGCCCGACTCTCCTTCGACGACCGCGACTTCACCGCCTTCCTTCTCAAGTATGCTATAAGCAAACTCATGGGTGCGGAATGCGACAAGCTGAGACTGTACTTCAGGATGCTGAGGTTCCTGCTGGAAAACGAGGACCACTTCCCGAAGGCGCAGACCGTAATCCGAAACCTGTACGAAATGTTCCGCAAGAACGTGCTCTGCTTCCGCGTCGCTGAATGTTTCATCGACTTTGTTATCAAGATATGCAGAGAGAACGAGGTGTTCCTGTGCACGCTGAGACAGGACAAGAGCGCGGAAAACACACTGATTCTGGACGGCATGGACAAGTGGCTGAAGGACTACCCGTTTCCGAGCTACCTCTTCCCTGTACCGGCTGTTGCGGATCCATAACGCGTCCGTGTAGGGGTCGATATTCAAGACAAACCAGAAGCTCAAGACCGCGGTCGAGTCGTCCGAGTCCATGGAGAAGCGCTACAAGCCCTTAACTGAGGCCAGGAGAACTGCGCTAAGGACGATAAGGAAGCCGAACGCAAGACTGGACCCGGAGGATGATAGCGACGACGACATGTACACGGCGGATAAGAGGTTCAAGGAGGGCGAGGTATACGACATAAAGCTGTAAGTTGCGCGAAAGGATGATGGGGGATAGAGCGGATAACCTGTCGTGGGTCACGGCGAAGGCGGCGGTGGTGTCGGACGAGGTCGTCAAGTTTGAGTACACGGCGGAGGAGGAGAAGAGGGAGGAGTGGATCGAGGCAGAGTCGGATCGCATCGCCGATGCCTATACCATGACCAAGAACCTGAGGTGGCGGATCGCTGCCGACATTGACCGGCACCTCTACCCCAACAATGCCTCTTCCGGCGCGGCAGCTAACGTATAACCCCCTCAGAGGCACAATAACAAATCTATTGTTCTTATCTGCCCGCACATACTGGCACACGATATTGCCCCCTACGATGGCATCATCG
>QFZN01005072.1_pt1 | contig 15041 bp, 27 predicted proteins | sample 1740101 | NCBI WGS metagenome assembly QFZN01 (sample SAMN09210849, study PRJNA391713) | Ciliate metagenome, whole genome shotgun sequencing project. | isolation source: combination of 50 Heterometopus sp. ciliate cells from an enrichment culture... | host: Heterometopus sp. ...
CCCCAAAACCCCTCCCGCACGTTCGGAGTGCAAAGACTCTTCTCGCTCTCGGAAACGACAAATAAGGTAATAGAGAGGGTGCCAATCGATAACATGCTCTGCGATTCAGACCTGCTCCTGATCATCTGCGCCCGAGTCCTCCGCCGGCCTCAGCCTGCTCATTATCCTACTCATATATCCCCTCGTGCTTACGCCTCATTGGATCTCGTCTGCGCCCGCAAATATGTCGAGGGCGGGCTGGTTGCCGGCTCCATCTCCTTCTCCAATTCTTGAATCAGACCGTCGAGGAAGTCCTTTGTCTGGGCATTGAACACGTAAGGCATGCCGAACACTTCCTTGATCGCACACTTTATCGCCTTCTTCTGATGCGGCTTGTCCCTACCCACGCATTATCATCAAGCCCATACCTGAAATTGTCCATGACACTAGCCACATCCATGCCGCTGACCATCCCTTCGGCCGCCGCATCTCTCACGGCTCGACTGCTGTCATGTAAGGCCAGCAGCAAGGTCCTAAACGTGGACGGACCAATGTCCCCCAGACCGTAGGCGCACTCCCTGCGGATGGTCGGGTTCCGGTCCTTCGTCACTCCCTCGATAAACAGCAGCTCGCCCTGCGCCCCGAAGCTCTTAATGCAGAGAAGCGCGCATTTTCTGGCACCGTTGTCGGGGTCGGTGAGGAACTGGTAGAAGAAAGGTAACAAGTGTCTCGGTTTTAGGTAGGTCACGGCGTCGCGGGCCTGGATGCGCAGTTTGTCCAGCGAAATCAGGCACGCCTTCCGCACGTCCGGCGCCCTGTCATGTGCCATGGAGAACAGCAGTTCGATCACATGATCGATGTTCGGGTCGGCCACCTTCGCCGTGGCCAGTGCCTTCGCGATATACTCGCGTGTCTTATAGTTCGACTCGTGCTCCCGCTTGAGGAACTCAATGAGCGACTGCACCCCAGTCTCGCCCATGCTGATTATGCTCTCGGCAGTTATCTGCTTGTTAACAGAACCGTCCTTGAGGATCTTGAGCAGGAGAGACATAGACGGGGCCGCCGCCTGCTCCCCCAGACAGCCGACCGCGATGCACGCGGCAGTTTTCACCTTCCAATAGTTGTCCTTGAGCAGGTCCATCAAGGGCCTTACAGCCTTGGTCCCCGCGTTCGGGCCCAGTCTTCCTATGGCCCAGGCGCACATTGCCCGAACGTTCGAGTCAGGGTCCTTCGTGGCCACCAGCAGCGCGTCAAGGGCGTCAATCGTCTCGGGCAGACTTATCGTTCCTACCAGAAGTGACATGAGCAACTCAAGTTTGCGATTGAAATGTTTGAGGAGGGTATCGTGGGGCCGAATCCCTCGCGGCCCACGCTCTTATCCTCATTCACACGAACAATGCACGGCTCGATACTATACCAAGACTGCTGGCGGCGGTCTCCCTCACAGCGATGACCTCGTCCTGTAGCGCCCCCGCGAGCGCCTTTATGACCGCGGGGCTGGTTCGCTCCCTTTCTTCCGAATGTCCCGTGGCCATCGCGTTGTCCGGGTACTGGTTCGCCTCAAATGCCAGCATCGTTTGTTCCACGTTGTAAGGGTTGAAGGAGTGGAGAAGGAACTGATATGGGGAGCAGGGGTGAGAGAGCTGGATGTCTTCGGAGTAAAGGTTACGCATGGTGAGAAGTCGCTGGAGGGCGGCCAAAAAGTCCCGCGGGTTGACCTGCACCAGGCCTTCGCACTTGTTTTCTTCCTCGCTTGCCGAGATCGGGTTGTTTGGTCCCACATAGGAGCACATAACGCCCAGAGGCTTCTTGGACAGCGAGACCACCTCGTTGTCCTCCAGCACGAAGCTGATCATCTCCGGGCACTTTGGCCGTCTCCACTTCATCACTGAGGCCACTGCCACGCGGACCCGAGAATTGGGGTGATATCGCAGCAGCTACTTTCGATTTCGAGAACATGCAATACCTTGATCAAGGTCGAGTCGCCCTGGGGCCCGGCGGCGCGAATTGCGCTGGCAAGCATGACCCGCTCGACCGTGCCTTCCTCCAACAGGTTCACGAGGGAAGGAATGCCACCCGCGGCGTGGATGAGGGAGTGGCAGCGACTGAGGGCAGCCACCGTCGTGAGCTTCCTGTACCCGTCGGTCGTGGCCAGCTCCCCCAATAGTTCCGGCACCAGGATGCACATCTATCGGGGATATGTGTAATCATAGTACCTGGATAAAAGGAGTCGCACAGAGCCGCGAAAGGATCACCTGCTGCAGTTGTTGGTAGTCCTTGTTCGCGAGCTCAATGAGCACCTGCAGTCCGGGGTATCCTAGCAGGACCAGCGTGTTAACTGCGGTGAGTTGAAGGTCGGAGCCTGTATCGGCGGTGCAGAGGATGGCACGTATGATGGAGACAGAGCTGCAAGAAATCTCGTTGATCCCAAAGAAGCCGATGAGTTCGAGTGCAGCGAGAAGAAAGGCAACGTCTTGGCTCTCGTAGTGGATAAGCTGAGTGTAAATGGTCTGCAGAACGTGGTCCACCACCAGGGGCGTTGTCTCCGTGGGGAATGTTCGCCACATTATGTACACTCCCACCACTCCGCCAAGTCTGACGTCCTTGCGCATGTTGCTGATGCAGCCGGAAAGCTTGATGACCTGTTCGTCCAAGGTAGCGTTAGGGTCCAGCCTCCCGCCAAGGGACTCCACAGCGGCCTCATAGCTGTCCTCCAGGATATTCTTGTTTGTCGGCGCGGCGCCTCGTCCGGAGGAAATGTTCCCCTTGCCTGCGGTTGTCTCGACAAACTTCTCCAGTATCGTGTTCGTCGTTCTCAGCCTTTCCTCATTCAAGATATCTGCCTTGCTGGGGGTCAGCGACTTGTGCTCCAGCTCTTCCTGCTGCTTTTTGCTCGGAGAATGGATGGAAAGGTTGCCGTCGAACACGCGGCTCAATATTTCCTGAGAGGCGTTAGGCGGTCCTGCAGGAGTGTTGGAATCGCCCCCAACCACGACGAGACTCCGAGGCGGCGACCTTCTGAACCCTGCCGGCTGCGTCTTCCCCGGCATCCTGTCGTATTTGAATGGACTCTCGTTGCGGATCGCGGTTGTCGCCAGATTTCTCGCCCCGGCGCTATTTGCCTCCAGCAGCATTTTCTGGCTGTAGCTGCTGTTGGCGTCGAACTCTTCGTAAATCGCCTGCGAGAGCACCCTCTTGCCCGGGGATCGGTTCTGGACCGGCTGCAGCTGGTTAATGCGATAGAGGGAACCCTTGCCGGGACTGAGAGAGACCTCGTCCACTCCGGACTTGGACGGACTGTAGTTAACTGCGGAGCGGGCAAATTGCCTCTGCTCGGCGTGTGCGACATCCTTGTGCATGTGCAGTGATTGGTTTATCCGCTCCTTTATCTCAGCGGAAGAAACGTTCTTGTCGTAGGGACTCGTTCCCAACTCGTCGCGGCCGGGAGGCATGTAGCGAGTTTCAGGACTGTCGGTGTCCCTGGGATCGGGCTGGACCTCAGCCTTGCGCTCCTCGCGGCCGAGGCTCGCTTCCTCATTATCGGCGTTCTCTGTGGCCATTGCCGCCTGTCTTAATTTGTATCTTTATTTGCTAAGTCACACTCTGCATATTTTAACTCTCTCTCTATCAGTCGGTAGCGTATCCGCATAAATTCCTTTCCGAGTGCGCATATACGACATTCAATAGAACGGAGCATGCAGCGGTGTTGAATCAAGAAATATCATGCCCAGATTACTAAGCGTCGTCAGCCATTTCTTCCTCCTCAAACCCGAAGTAGACCTCGATGAGATTGACGGCCTTCTGGTATATCCGCGAGTTGTAGTGCGCCTGCAGCTTTTCCAGTGCGGTGAGTCCTCCGCTCTCGTCCAGACTCAGTGCCACCGGGTTCACTCCTTCCTAAAGGTCGGTTCGGAGACGAAAAATACAGGAGTGAGGAAGTGCGTCTTGCCGCGCTTGAGCAGGTTCTCCACGCCTTCCATGGTCACGCTCAGCGTTGTCGCGTCCGTCATGTTTAGCATCACAGTGAACGCATCTATTATGTGCAGATTCAGCATCATCTCCGTCTGTCTGAGATCCGCCCCGTTGACTGCATTGGCAAGAGTCCATACGCACTCTTTCTTGACCTCGAAGACATCGGTGCGAACCAGGTCGATGGCCTTGAGAATTATGCCGGAGTCGAGAAGGAGCTGGATGTGCTTCTGCTTGCCGCCCGCGATGTTGGACAGCACCCAGGCCGCCTCCTTGCGCGCGCTGGTCCGCTCGTTCACCAGCAATTTCCGCAGCGGCGTTATTATGTCGCGGGCCACGATGTAGTCCGAGAGCTCCTCGACCCCGCTCAGTGCGTTGCCCAGCACTCTTAGTGAAGGAATGACGACGCCGAGCGATGGGTGCCTACGGGAAATGTTAGATGAGGGCGGCTAACTCAAGGAGCAGCACGAGTCGGGGAAGGACCTCGCACTGAAACAGCGTCTTATGGCTCTTGTTCCCGCCTGCCTCAACCAGATAGGTCAGCGACCAGCAGCACTCCATCAGTAGCTCCTGATCCTCCTGTGTGCATATTATCTTGCAGAGTGGCGGGAACACCTATTTTTTCGTGAAGATCGGAGTACCAGAAGGACCTCATCGAAGTTTATCTGCGGCTTCCCACGAACGAGATTCGTGAGCGTCCAACATGCGTTCCGGATGATGTCGACGTCAGGAGTGCTCACTAGCAGGTTGCAAATCGCGGGGAACACCCCGCAACTAATAACGAGACTCTGGTACTCCGAGTTCTCTCCCGCGATGTTGCCCAGCGCCCAGACCGCCTACTTCGTCTCCAACACGATAGATCAATACCTGATCGCGGAGGGGCTTATATTCGCTGGCCATTAGCTTGACGAATATCGGCACCGCTCCCTTCTCCGTTATGCATTGGATGTTCTCAGCGGTCCCGGTGGCGATGTTGGTCAGGCACCAGCATGCCTCAAACTGCAGTCGGTGGCCGTAGCGTTCGTCCAGGAAGTCGATCAGTCTGTGCACCACGTTGCTGTCAATGACCTTCTGAATGTACAGCTCGCCGTCTACATCGCATCGAGTCTCAATCCTGACCTTTGACGAGGAGCTTCCGCACCCCAATGGCGCCCATGAGCATTTTCTCAGGATTGGAGTCACCCATCCACTCCACGAGCTTGGGCAGGTCGTCAATCTATATCGTGACGAAAATGTAAGGTACCTGGTAATCCATGCTTGCGGCCTCGGGAGCGTCCTGGTAGGAGGAGAGGGCCATGGCACGCCGCTTGGCGAAGTGCGTCTCGCGGTCCTTCTTTCTTCGGAGCTCGTCTTGGTCCTGATGAAGCTTCTTGAAGTCGACCTCGTTGAGGAACTCTTTCTTGCGCGCCTCCAGTTTCGAGTCCAAGCCGCCCGATTTCGCTCTTGTCTCCTCTATGAGCCTCTGCGCATTCGGCTCCATTTCCGGTCTAGTAATTAACAATAAGTGAAAATAGCAGCCATGCGTGCTGATTCCGTTGGCCATCACTTATCAGTGTGTGTGTGTGTTCGCGCGCGGGGAGCATGATATGAATACATTATCCGAGTTGGTTTCGGATGTAGCGCGCACGCCTTGATATTTTGTAATCATTGCGCGATAATAATAACAACATCAGCGACACGACTGTATAATATATAATTAAAATAAGCCCGTCGCAACAATCCAAAATGTCCGAAGAACAGCTCAACACCGATCCCAAGGAGGAACTCAAGGAGCCCTTGAAGCCCCCTCCGGCGCCGTCCAAGGACAGTACACTACCATCCCTCATGAATCCAATAGCCCCCGTCCCGCAGGAACAGACGACCGAGACGATCCTCGTGGGCCCAGACGACACTCTCACCTCTATTGCCTTTCAGAGGCAGATGAGGCATCCCTTCGTCTTTGTCACAAATATAGTGTGGAGGTGCTCAAACGGATGAACCAAATCGGGGATGCGATCTACCCAGGCCAGGTGGATTTCCGATACGATGACCGCGAGTAGAGCTTGAAGGTGTACAGACCCAAAAGCGGGGAGAATGTTTCGACGCCAGCGGCCACTGAGCCGGTGCAGGAAGTCGGGAAGAGCGAGTCCAAGCCGGCGCCTGAGGAGAAGATCGTCATTTCCGACGCCGTGGCCATGGTCGCCGACGCCGCCAGTATGGGGATAAAGCGCGATTTCGGTAGAGAAGTACCAGGACATCCAGAAGAGCAAGGGCGAGGAGGAAAAGGGCGTCTCCCCCAGAAGTAGCCGCATCTGCATCTGAGGGTGTAGAAACCAGCCTCAAGGGGACACTGCTGGCCGTCGGGTCCGGCGCTGAGGAGGAGAAGAAGAGTCCCAAGGCGAAGGACTCGGTGGACATCGTTCTGGACAATCTGCGCACTTCAAACACCTTCAAATGTTCCCCCAGATTAATGGTGACCGAATAGGCGACGCGTCGTACATGACGATACTGGGGGAGGTAAAGGGCAGCTTCATCGTCTCGCCGTACTTCCTGATCTTCGACCCCGAGCTCTCCGAGAACAACCGGCACCTGATCCCGGCATATTCGCTGCATCTCACAAATTCGGGTAGAGCGCCTCGCAGATGTCGCGTTTCCAATGCTTCATTGACACTAGCGACATCACCGAGTGCTACATGATCGTCCTACCGAGTCCCAGCGCGCTGGAGAACGATTCGCCGGACTACTACGACGACTATTACGTGCAGATAATGCTATCCTCGGTCGAAGGCAAGGTGTATGGCTACAACATGGAGCCGCAGCCGAAGGAGTCCACGCCATCGGCTGCGATTCCGGCGCCGCCTGCACCTGCAGAGGCAAAGAAGCAGCCGGTGGCCACGGTCCACTTCAAGGTAAACACATGAATTGAGCATGGTGGATAGCTGGGGTTCCGACAGATGGACAAGGTGCCGAACCAGCTGCGGAAGCGCATCGCGATCATTGTGGCGGAGAAGCTCAACACCTACTGCAGCACAAATAAGGCCCGGAAACACAACCTGTCCTCGACGTACGTGCCCTTCTACGACCGACACGTCCCGTATTCGCGTATCGTCCTGCTTAATGGCGAGCACATTGGTAGCGGCAACGCTAAATCGGACGGGGTCGGCGGACATCGAGAAGGCGGCCGAGCAGAAATGTACGGTCTCGCATAACGCACTGGCGTAGTGAAGTACGTGCAGGATCGGCGGCTGAAGCTGAAGGAAGGGACGAAGTCGGAGATTCTGACTGAGGACATGCTGCAGCAGCTGGGGGACAAGATATCGCCGCTGATGAGGATGCGCTGCTGGGAAATAGTGTACAAGATCAGCACCGACGGCGTGAGCATGCACACCTTCTACAACAATGTGCAGCACTACAACCCGACCATCCTCGTGATTCAGGACAAGAACAAGTGCGTGTTCGGCGCCTTCGTGTCGGAACAGTGGAAGTGCTCCACACACTTCTACGGCACCGGCGAGTCCTTCCTCTTCACCTTCAAGGTTCTTCACGTGGAGGTTACACTAGGATAGGACGGCGGGAAGATCGCGACCTATCGATGGACCGCATTCAACGAACAGATCATGTACAGCGACATGGGAAGACTGGGGGTTGGCGGCGGGTACGAACGCTGTGCAAACCAGGGGGTAGAAAGTGCTACGGACTGACGGTGGAGGACAACTTTTCGGTGGGGAGGTCGGGGAAATGCGAGACCTTCGACAACGAGCCGCTATCTACGGCTGAAGAGTTCCACATACTCGACCTTGAGGTCATCGGACTAGAATACTAAGAATAAAGCTTCAAGTGTTTACAATAATGATCTTATCATCATCACATCTTATATCAGTTGTCGTGCCGCGGAATCAGCACCGCGACCCCAAATCAAAGCTACTGGCGCCTAATTGCTTCATACGTATATTGATATTTTCATTCCCACAGCAATCTTAATCTTCGAGTACTCGTATACTCTTATCTTATCAAGCATAGATGTCCGCCGCGAGCATGGAGAGAAGAATGTCGCCCTTCTTCTACGGCGAGAACGAGGAGCTGCTAGTTGCCGCCCTGTCCGCCGTGCGCAAGGGCAGAAACGCCAAGAACGAGTATGTGATAAGGTCCTCGCCGCTGGACGACCTCTTCGACAACACGACGCTGCGCAAGTCGCTTTTCGTGGGCATCTACCACATGCTCATCGTGGTTATTGTCACATACATATGCAACCACTGCTTTGAGCGTCTGCTCGAGCAGAAAGATTGGCTCGATCTCGCTCTGTTCCACAAGGTCGAGGAAAATGTTATCCCTCTCGCCATAACATTCCTGCTGTGCGTGGGATACTCGTTCACCGCCTTCTTTATGCAGAAGCTCACGATCTGGACGAACATGAACCTGACTCTTGCAAAGACCCTGGCCTACCCTGTGCAGTACTCGATTCTGCTCCTCCCGCTCTGGGTCCGCTTCAATTTCAAGTAAGGCTCGATATTCGCAAGATCGCCGGAAATAGGTGGACGCTCTCTCACTACCTCTTTACAACTGTCAACGCCTACATCTTCCTGCTAAAGATGCACTCATATGCTTCGGTGAACTTCAAGATGCGGGCCGACTTCCTGGCCGCCGCTGCCGACACCGTAAAGCAGCACAAATCAGCCACTGACTACCCCAACAACGTATCTTCCTCCCGATTCAAACCCGCATAGATCACCTTCTGGAACTACTTCTACTACATAAGAGTGCCTGCAGTGGTCTACGAGGTGGAGTACCCGCAGAGCAAGGGAGGCTTCCGGCCGCGGTACTTCTTCCTCAAGCTCACCTTCGCCATCATGCTTGTGGTAATGAAAATTGCACTTACGCGATGCGAAGGTGCTGGCGTACCTTATGACCAGCGACTACTGGGTCCCCCTCTGCAATGACTTTGTGAGCGGGAAGGTGGCGAGCGTGCTGGAACTGTACGTGCGAAGCGTGTGTCTGGTCGAGTCTATCGCCTTCATCCTCTTCTTGCTCGTCTTCGAGTTCGTCAGCAACTGCTACGCCGAGCTGACCACCTTCGGCGACCGGCTCTTCTACCAGGACTTCTGGAACTGCACCACCTACGACGAGTTCGGCCGCAAGTGGAACTGCATCGTGCACGAGTTTCTGTATCGACACGTGTACCTGGTCTACACGGTCGACTGGGGCCTCACGTCCACCCAGGGCTACATCCTGACCACGCTGATCAGTGCGGTCTTCCACGAATATTTCCTACTGTGCTTCCTGGGGTTCGTGCGGCCGTACATAATCATCCTGATGCTGGCGCAGGTCTTGATGACCTTCCTCTTCAGCGGCATTCTCCGTCTCAAGAAGGTAAGGACTTGCGTGCAAAATAATTTAGGGATCAACAATGGGGAACCTGTTCTACTGGCTCTCGATCGTCTTCGGCCAGGCCTACCTCTTCCTTCTGTACATTGTCGATTTTATGGACACGAGTAAGTAGCTGCGCTCACAATTTGATTCATCTCGTGCATCGAGGTGTGCGATTTGGCTTCGAGTTGCGAGCAAAAACACTCAACTCCGATCTTATGTATTATTCCTGCACATTTTGCGCCTTCTTGGGGGAACGTTTGCCCTCCACCTTGCTGGCTCGTTCAACCTCCGCCGGACTGTAGAGCTCTATGAACTCGTCCAGCACCAGGAATCCGCCGCCGACTCTCACTATTTCGTTTTTGTTGTTGCACCTGATGTTACCCATGATCTTTTCCTGCTCTATCTTAAGGAAGACCCGCTTGGAGCCAAAGCGGTAGATGCCCGCACTCTCCCGAACGAAGAGCTGCCGCACTCCCTGGGCATCTGGCATGCTGTTCAGGTACTCTGCAAGTCGCATGTCAATCGGGTCTCCCTATTTCGTGTCATCGCGCGGGCCAACCTTAGCCGGAGTGTAGCCCTGAACCCTGACTGTGAGGTCACGGATCATCCCGCGCATGGCCTCAATCTGCGAGTCCCGGGCCCGCAGCTGCTGGGTATGCGAGTCTGCCCGCTTTTCCATGATGTATGACTTCTCAGTCGCCTCCTCGAGTTCTGTGCCCGCGGCGGATAGTTGAGACTCCAGTTTAGCCTTTTCGACTTTGAGCACCGAGAGTGCCTGTTCGTAGCTATCCGCCTTTGCGTTCACGTCCTCGCTCGTGCAGATCAGCTGTTCGTACGCGATTAGCTTGCTTTGAAGATCCATGTGTTCTCCAGTCAGACCTAGCACATCGCCTTGCTCTCTCCAGCATACTTCTCATCGTAGAGTCAAGCCCGCTCTTCTCCGCCAATGCGTCGCGCAGTTCAGTGCATTTATCCGCCAGCCTCGCAGCAAGCTCCTGACTCTCCCGCTCGCTCGCGTTCCGGAATTCGCGCATTGCAGCCTTCTGTGCCAGCAGCTCCCTCTCAAGGGTTTTCACTGCTTCCTCTCTCTCCTCCACGAGTCGCCTGTATGTCTCACATTCCTTTGCCGCCGCTTTCTGCAGTTCAATGCTCTCCTACGAGTGGCGATTTTTTTATTGACGAGATACAGAGAACCGCTGGTTCTGCCCCCTGAGACGGTCCTTCTCTGCGTTCGATGTCTTAAGCTCGGATTGCAGTCTGATGACCTCGCCCCCAAGTTTGCCGATCTGTTCCTCAAGCGTTTTCTACCCCGATCCAGGCCGGATCCTTACATTTTCTTTGACGATCCGATCCAAGCTCGCCTTGTGCTCGGCAGCCTCCTTCTCTTCCCTCGCCAGACTCTACCCTCTCTCATCACGATATCTCTTATCTTACATTCTGATATGCCTGCTCGATCTCGCCCTTCATCTGCTGGAGATCCCTCAGCGCCTCCTTCACGGCCGCCAGGTCCTTGGCCTGCTCTTTAAGCACAGCCATCTCGGCCTCTGCACCCTTCTTGTCCTGTATCGTGGCCGCCAACTGCGACCTCAGGTCTGCGTTAGACTCCTCAAGCTTGTCCGCCCTATCCGCGATGTGAGCTTATTTCGGGATACGCCTCGCGGAGCTCCGAATTCTTTCCTTTCAGCGCCTTGTTCTCCCCCAATACGGAATCGCGCTCCTTCTTTCTTTTCGTCTCCTCCTCTTTGGCCTTAGCAGCGGACTCGTCAAGACTGCGCCGCAGATCGTTACGGGCACGTTCGGCCTCCTCAAGCAGTCTTCGCGTAGTTTCCAGCTCCGCCATCTTTGCGTCCATCGCCTACCGAGGTCTCAGGCAGAAACGCACGGATGCCTTCTTGCCCAGCGCCTGGATGATGCCGCTCAGATGCTCCGCGGAGAAATCGCTATTCGTTGCGGCTGCTACTATTCCGACGGTGTGATTATTGTGCAAGGAAGGTACATCGGCCGTGCTCAGGGGAAAGGAGCCGTTCTGGCGGGGTTTGCGGCTTCGGCAGATCCTTGCGCGGCTCCAGTATGTTTGTCGATGCTGCCATCGTTATTAAATAAGTGTTTGTTGCTGCTGTTCGGTCGGTGCGAATATTTGCAGGAAGACAGTGAACTTCGCCGTTGCGACTGTGTGAGGGTGACCGCAAGTAGGCAAATAATTAATAAAATGAGTACAAAGTTAGGTTATAATGAGGGAACATACTATACTATTCACTTAAATAACAAGCGACTAAGATTTGCACTCAAGTATGCTCAACCCATACGAACACGATACCATAGTGTCATCGTCTACACAGCTTTCCACATCGCCTTCGGGGGAGAGCGGGGCCCGGCCCCACGCCAGCCTGCGCATCCGCCGAACGCGTCGCCGGCAGCAGGAATCCGCCAAGAAAACCGCCTCTAACTCCCTTGAGTTCCCCTCCGACCCCTTCTTCTCCAGTCTGGACTCCACCTCCTCTCAGGGCAAGAGCAGAAGCGTGCTGGGCAGGCCGAGTGAGCCGATATCTTCCGCCACGTTATTCTCACGACTCGCCCAAAGACGTTCCCAAACCTCCCTTCAGCTGCGGCATTCTGGTGCCTGCTGGCTGCGGCCGGAGGGGCGGTTCTCTACCCCCAAGGTCGTGCGTGCCAGGACTGTTCATTTGCAGGAGGGGAAGAGTCTGCGGAAGTTCTCCGGCGACGGCTACGGCAGCGGGAAGAAGGAGTCCAGGTCGCAGCCCAGAGGGAGGTCCGAGGAGATTAACAGGATATTCAAGACTAGCAAGCTGAGACGAAGGATAGGCTTCGACATACTGCTGGACAACTACAAGGAACGCATGAAGAGAGAGTTTGAGAGCCAGCGCACCCCGTCCCGCGGGACGCCTATGAAAGTTTTCGCAGGTGGCCGCTTCATCGGCTATCTGAACACTAGCGAAAGGGCGGGGCGAACGGGACTGAGACACTGCGGCAGGAAGTACACGTAGAGCTGGCGGATAGATAACTGACCCAATCATTTTTCCGGTCGTTCCGTTTGGGTTTACATTGTTTGTTTTCGAATATAATATAAGCTATACTCTGCGGAATATGACTCAAATGCATATCGGCTGCCATGGGTGAAAGATAGCGATAAATAGCCTCTGACTTGATGCATCGGATTCGATATGCTAGATTAAGGAATTACGCACGAGTTAGTTGAGAAAGGCGTCCACCAGGTCCTTGTAGCTGTGGCTTCCAAACATGTAATTGGTCCTCGTCCTCAGGTGGTGCATGAACATCGCCATGGCGTAGAAGAAGTTGTTCTTTCCCTAAAGTTCATTTAGCCCTCCGCCATACTCCTCTGCAGTACCAGTGGTCCCCGCCCGAGTAGATGTCCCAGTGAGGTTCGTTCTTGTCGGTGTTGGCACGGTAAAACCACACCTCTTCCTTGGGCCTTCTCACGGTCGCTACGAACCCGTCGCCGGCAGGAATATACGGGGACAGTTGGGGAAATAGGTCACGAACTGCGTCGCCCTTTCCGTTGTGTCCTCCGAGGACTGTCCGAACGAATATCTGATGATCATCCTGAACAGCAGCCACGACACGACCTATCCCCCACTGTTAGCCACAAAACGATACATCGGAGTCTCGGGGGAATGCGGGGGACCAGGGCTCGCCGCGGAAGGAGCCGCCGCCGTTGTTGCTGTATTCCTCCATGAAATCCTTGGCGAGCTCCTTTAACCTTCCGATCACGTATTCACGCTTCTCCAATGTCCCGTCCTTCACCCGCAGATATCTCTCAATGTCCATGCGCTCCTTGACCAGCTCCCGCAGGTCCGCCTTGCGCTGGTCGCTCCCCGATGGGGTGTAGTTGTATCCGCTGAGCATGGGAGAGGGGAAGTAGGAGTCGAAGGCTGCGCGGTTGTTCATGACCACGTCGCACAGTTCCTCCCATAGAATCGGCCGCGGGGTCGTCGAGTACAGGTTGTCGCATTCCTGGAAGACCAGCTTCCTCCCATAATCGTAGAGGACCTTATTGAGCTTGTCGATGTTATCGTTGTGCCGGTCAAGGAGCATCGGGATGAATCGTCCCGCCATCCAGTTCTTCAAATTCTCTACCCACAGCGGGATCTGCGACTTGATTCCCAGAAGCTCGTAAAGCTTCTCGGCCTGGCTATTATTCATCTGCAGCTCATAGTCATTCAGGTCGCTCTGATATGTCGGAGGATAGGCCGATTTCCTCGGACTGGCAGAGGGAAGTCTGCGCGAGGGCTCCCCAGTTGCGCCCGGCAACATCATGGGGGCCGCGGTCTCTGGCTGCTGCTGCAGTCTCAGCGGGTTCCAATACCTGGACGGGAGCTCCCTTTTTTCGCCGAGGCCGAGCATCGTGGTGCCCTCATACCTGCCCACAACCGTGCCGAGCTGCTGTACCGGGTTAGTATAGGGCGAGAGACGAGTGAACTGGGGCGTGGCGCGGGCGGGGAGGGACGGCTCCTCCCGGGCCTTCTGTTCCTGGCCGCGCTTGAGATTGTTGATAAGGTGCTCGCGGCGGGCCTCGTTCAGGAACATCTGGTACCGCTGGTCCGGCCTCACCGGCTCGTATGTCTCCTGTCTGTTCTCCACATATTTGCTGAGCTGGAGATAGACGATCATAGCCAGGAGGAAGCCGAGGAAGATGTACACCACATACGGGCTGATCAGCGAGGTCTCAGAGTTTCGCATTAGGAGAGAGTAGATGCCGAGGTAGAGAACGAAGAAGGCGAGGACGACAGTGAGGATATTGTTGCGGTTCTCACGCCAGTAAAGCTGCCAGTCGTCCAGCGAGGCCATCGGCTGGCCCGAGGGGGTCCTCTGGTTAGCTACGTTCATTTTCTTGTTTTCTATATACTTGTTGGCATTTATCAGCGGCTATTATATACGTGTTGACCCAGCTGCCGCATTTGTTGCGCCTTAGCGAGCCGCGGGAGCGCATTCCTAATTCAAATTTGCCAAAATAGATTTAATACTAATAAAGCGATGGGAACCGACTACGAAGATAGGACGAAAGCAGTGCTGGTGGCAATATTCTTCCACTACTTGGGCTACCTGACCTTCCTCTTCCTCGACGCCTTCCACTACCCCAAGCGCATCCGCGTGGCCTACGGCTTTCGTACCGTCCTTTCCATGTATTATCGCCTAGGGAAGGTACTGCATCGCCAGATTCCGGGAGAGCTCAACGACACCACGATGGGCCACCAGCCTGCCAATCCCATCGGTCCTCGTACTATTCTCCGTGTGTAAACTCTGGTAGAGGACGTGAGTGTGGGCATTCAGGGAGGAAACGCACCGGTCAAGGACCCAGCAGCGAACGCCGCAACAGAGGAACAGACATATTTTGCAGACAGGGACACGCACTACTCGAAGCTGATCAAGGGACATTACCTAAAGAACAACCTGTTCTTCTTTGTGGGCTGCCTGTGCGCTGTGGTGGCGGGGAGCAAAGACTACTGTGTGATCCTTATATACCTGGTTCTGGGACTGAGGACGGGGGAACTCGCGGGGCTGCACTTTGGACTGTTGTGGGTGTCATATGCCTGCCACTTCGTCTCCGTGGTCTTCAACTACACGCACATGATCACCGCAATCTACTTCTACGCCTCGGGATAACGAAATGGATAATCCTTGTTGTGTACCTACTTTTGTATGCTTCGCAACCTGAATCGTCGCGAGTGCTCTGAGAGAGGATACAGTGGGGTTTTGGGGTTTTGGGG
>QFZN01001179.1_pt1 | contig 15015 bp, 5 predicted proteins | sample 1740101 | NCBI WGS metagenome assembly QFZN01 (sample SAMN09210849, study PRJNA391713) | Ciliate metagenome, whole genome shotgun sequencing project. | isolation source: combination of 50 Heterometopus sp. ciliate cells from an enrichment culture... | host: Heterometopus sp. ...
ACCCCAACACCCCAAAACCCCAAAACCCCGGATGCTGTGACAGCAGTGCGACAGATGTGCTGTGCGCTCGTACTGCGATATATGCTTGACAATATGACAGTGCCCATGTGCACGTACGCTTGCATACAGATGTGTGTGTGTGGATCGCGAATTAAGAGTAATAGTGGTCAGTTAGAGAAGGCCCATGAACTCCGCACCCTCCTTTATCGCCATGAGCAGCCGCTCCTGCAGAATCTCCTTCGACGCGTATTCCGGCAGGTCCAGCTGGTTGAAACTAATCGAGGTTAGTCTCTATTATCGCATACCATGTGTGTGCGCTTGGAAGACGTTCGGAGTCGCCGTAAACTTTGTGGATCTGGAAACGCTGCACTCCCGAGGCGCCAGGAAGGTTCTTGAAGCCGTCGAGAGGGACCTTGGACGTGCCTGTGACGAATTGGAGGAACTCGGCACGCTCCTTGGTGCTGAAGGACTCGAGCACCTCCCAGAACCACTCGATGAACTTGTTCTTCTCGCTATATCCGGAATACTCAGTGTTCTTCTTGAGGTCAATGATGTCGACGTCGGGGAGGCCAGAGATCAGCAGCTCGATCTCGCGGTAGTCGAATATCGAGATCAGCTGCTTCGGAATGACCTCGTACAGTCCTTTCTGCAGGGCCTCGATCTGCGGCTTGATCGCGTCGTACAGCATCGCCTTGCATGTCTTGATTATAAAGAGATGCTTGTTCTCGTTCGTCACCTTCAGGGTCTTCCCGCCCTCCACCAGTTCCTTTGTCATCGGCTGTCCGAAATAGTCGACAGTGTAGGTGAAGTAGCAGTCAAGAGCAGTGGCGTCGTTGTCGCGGACCCAGAGCAGGCCCTTGTACATCTCCGCGTCGTAGTCCTGCATGTCCTGAATCGTGAGCGTCTGTCCCACCAGCGTCTTGTACAGTGCTCTCGTGAAGTAGCACTCCAGGTACTGTCCGTCCAGCAGCGCCTTCCCTATTATCCTTCCTATGAACTTGAAGTAATTGAGATGGTTTGGCTCAATGACCGACTTCGGGTCCGGCTGGTACGTGTTCCCGTGTGCCGACTTCTTGAATAGAGCGACGATAGGATTGAACATGGCGCGGGAGAGCATCGTGTACCATTCTCTAGTGACGCCGCCGGCATCGGCAGCCTGTTCGCCCTTGAAGGAAACCCTGACGCGGTTCTTGACCTCGCTCAGCGGCAGGTTTGCCAGCTGGCTGTACGAGTCCGTGAATATCGAGTCCCTCCCCACGTTCACCCTCAGTGTTGCCATGCCCTCATGGCCGCGGATGCGCTTCTGCTCGTGCTTGAAGTAGTTGCGTTTGTTCTCGAAGTCGAGGAGACTGGGGAAACGGAGGATGAAAGGCTTAATGACGGTCTGGAAGGTGTGCTGCGACATCTGTCTGATGAGGTTGTTGAACGCCCTGTGGTTGCGTTCGAGGAACTTGTAGAACACGTACGCCCGCCTGTATTTCGCCCCCATAGTCTCGCGTTCCTCGGGCTTCGCCTCCCTGATCTGCTTGATCTGTCCGAGCAGCTCGGTGGTCTCGGTTATGTCCTTGAAGTTGTAGTCGTAGGTCATGATAAGACTCTCGATGGCCGGAACCAGTCGGAGAAGTAGCTGACTCTTGCGCGAGTTGTTCTCGCCGCCGGAAGACTTCTTGGATATGATTGCCACCAGGTCCGTCAGCACATCAAAGGTCCCGATCAGCGACTCCTTCTTTAGCATGGCGAAGACGGACTTGCGTATTTTTATGGAACGCACCTCGGAGTCGGTCTGCGGGGCCATATCGGCCTTCTTCTGCATGGGTATCGCTTCCTCGATAGAGTCGCCCTCGGTCACGTACAGCTTCAGGATCTTGCTGGGACTGTCGTCCTCTCCCTTGGGGGTGTTGATGTCGTAAAGTCGTTTCAGCAGCCGCAGGATCCTTCCCAGCTTCACCTCTATCCTCGTGTCCTGATGCTTATCCTCCTCCTTATCCAGGTCCTTCATGAGTCCAGCCAGTTTGGCCGACTGGTCGAGCTGCTTGATCTCACGACGCCACTCCCTGGTGGCAGCCTCGCCGATGAGGTCGAGGATGTGGTCGATCTCGCCGAGGATTGCCAGTGCGTTTTCCTCCACGCCGGACAGTTTCGCTAATATCTCCACCAGCTTGGAACATGCGGCGTCGCTCATCACTTCGAAGTAGAAGATATTGCACAGCTGGTGCACGTTCTCCACGCTGATCACCGGCAGACTCACCTTCTCCTCCTTCCTCTGCTTTGCAATGAGTTCGGAAGTGTTGAAGAGGTCGGTCACGAAGTTAATCACGGTCTCGAGATGCTTTTCGCTCGTGCGGTAGGCTGCGCTGCCTGTGAGGGACAGCAGTTCCGTCAAAGGCGTCCGGACCTTGTTGGCGGACTCATCGAGCTTCTCAATCTTGCGGCCGAGGTCGGTTATGTCCTTGAGTGCGAGTTTCTCGTTGGCAACCTCGGCTTCGGGCATGAAGAAATAGCGACTGACAGTGGGCTTGCAGAGTAGGGCGCTGAGGAGCGAGAAGATGCGCAGGGACACCACGCTGTAGGTTAGGTGGCTGAACTCCATGCCCCGGTACAGGCAAATCGGCGGGAAATCCACATCACTCAGCTTCGTCACCGACATGTAGTCCGACACATTCATCGATGTCGACTTAGATTGGTAGTACTTTTCGTAGAGGAAATGCTTGGAGAGGATGAAGAGCAGCGAGTTCAGTAGCTTGTACAGCTTTGGCTTGGAAATACACAGATTGGTCAGCAGCGCGTTCAGCGGGATCTTTGACTTCGCGTTGATGTACAGTAGCCTTATTAGAGACTTCAGCGAGTCCTCGCCTATCTTCGAAGTCTGCCGCAGAACAGCCTTGGCAATCTCCGTTTCCGCAGAGTCGCCCCTGTCTGGAATGAGTAGAAGGCTCTCGACCGGGTCGTTCACCGAGGTCTTCCGATCGCTTCCCCTCCGGTCGTCGTCCCTCCCACCTCTCCGCACCACTCTTTCGAAGGCGTTGCGTTCCCGCAGGTTCTCGGCACGGGCGGTCATGTCCGGCGGGAGGGAGGCCAGGAACTCTGGTGTAGCAGTCATCAAGATCTCGTCACGGAGGTTCTCATCGGCGATGGTGGCGATGAAGGTCGCCGGGTCCATGTCTGCCGGCCCTCTGTTCCCTCCCGGCGAGGCTGGCGCGTTTGCCGGCCTGTTCTGTGCCAACAGCTGCTGGACAGCGGAGGTCCGCATATCGGGGGTCAGGGCGCGGAGGAACTCGGGGTCGATCTGCAGCAGCAAGTTATCGTCCTCCACCTGCACATTGGGCACCAGCAATGCTAGTTCGTGTCTGCGTTGGGCGATAAGGGCATGAGTAAGGTCGACTATGCCCTTGTGCTCTTCCTGCTTCTTCTCCTCAGACTTGGCCTCGGGGGCAACGGGCGGGGGCGGAACCGGCAGGGAAGCTCCGGGCGGGACTGGGACTGGTGCAGCCGGAGCGTTAGGAGGACGTGGGGCATTGCCCATAAGCGAGCCGAGAAGGTTGGTGAATTCTGCCAACGAGATGCCGGGCAGATCGGCCCTCTTCTCCTCCTTCTTCGCCTCCTTCTTCTCCTCCTTCTTAGCCTCTTCCTTGTGCACTTCGGCCTTCTTTTCCTCCTCCTTCTTCTCTTCGATGCGCAGCGACGAGGCGGCTTCCGGCTCTGGGACTGGGACCGCCGCCGCTACCTTCTTTTCTTCCTTCTTCTCCTCTGGGACAATCTCCTGTATCGGCATGCTGCTCATCAGCTGGTTTTTCAGCAGTTCGCCCACCTTCTGCTTGTCCAGAGTGTAGCCGAAGAGGGAGACAGCGGGAAGTTCATCGCGCCTTTCCTCCTCCTCACCCTCCCGCAGGCGCCAGGCATTGACCTCCTCGAACATGTGCTGGCCGAGACGCTCCCGGTCGAAGTCGCGATCCCGCCCCTCAACGGGGGCGTAGTTCTCCTCGCCCAGCACGTCGCCCTTGATCACCTTCATGATCTGGTTGTTGGTCTCACCTGCGGCCTCGCGCTCGTATATGTCCGCCAGCCCACTCTTCACATCTCTGCTCTTCCCCTTGTCCTGCGGCTCTGCGTTGATCTGCACCTGCACCGCGTCAAGTTCTACACTGCGATTGTCGCGCGGACGGGACTGCGACCTGCGACTGCGTCTCCTCAGTCCGTCCTCGCCAACAGGATCATATACGTCGCCCATGCGTTGGCGTAAGTATTCTGGCGGGGAATACCGCTGGTCGGCGCCCTCCTCATCGCTCATGCTTTCATTCGGATCGTATTGGAACACCGCGTTCCGGTAAGAACTTTCGCGGTGAAGCGGTGGGACCTGGCCGTCTGAGCCCTCGGGTTCTGCGGCCGGGACCTTGACCTCCTCCTCAGGAGCAGGCGGTTCTGCGTCCTCGCCGCCCTTGGCTTCTTCTTCTTCCTCTGAGCCGGTCGAGACTTCCATGGGCACGGGTCCATCCTCTGCGAAGTCCTCGTCGTACAGTGCTGGAATGGGCTCGGTGGAGGAGATGGGAGCAAACTTGAGCTCCTCCATGGGAGAGTCCTTCTTCTCGATAGAAGCTGCAGCTGCCACCGGCGATGGCGCTGGCATTAGCATGAGCAGCCGATTGAACCGTGTGATCCGCTCGAGGACGTTCACTATGGACGAGACCACGGGCTCCGTCTGGCCAGAGTGCAGACTGAACTTTCGCATTATGTGTGTGCAAAGCTGGATGAGCGACTGCTTCTGGCCCACAATTTCCTTGAGCAGAGTGTATTGGTTGGTCTTGGGGAACTGCACGGAGTTATCCGCGGATATGAGCAATCCCTCGAGTATACTGAACGTGCTGTATGCGCATGCCAGAACGAATGGGTCCACCGTCTTGTCCTCCTTCCGACCCAGCTTCCCGTTAACATCGCGGGAAAGGACGCGGAAGATCTCTGCAACAACGCGCTTGCGCATTTCGGCGAAGACGACCCGGTGGCGCAGACGATGGAGCCGGGAGTTCTCGTATGTCAGGAACCTGACCACCTGAGTTGTCTTTGCCTTCCACTCGTCGTTGGGCTGGAGACGGGCACCGGAGGCCAGGTTGAGACTGACGTGCTGGAGCGGGAAGAGCGAGGAGAACAGGAAGGACACGATGTTGTTCCCCGTAACCTTCGACTTGTTCTTGAAGGTCAGCAGCAGGCCGAGGGTCTCGGGATAGATGCGAATAACCTGGCCCAGAATCTCTATGAGCAGTGTCTCCGTGATTATGTATCGGCTCATTGGCTTTGCCTCCCCAGAGACGAGTCGTTCCTCTAGTCCTTTCTTTGTCTCAAAGTGAAGATCGATGATGCGCGAGATGAGCTGGACGATGACCTCCACGTTACTGGTCTTCATTATCTCCGCGCTCTCCCTCACACCTGCCCCCAGCAGCGCCATGTACTCGGTCTCCTCTTTGCTCAGCGGATCCTTCTTCCCCGTCTGCACCGGCACGTTCGGTATCCGCGCGCATCCTTCCTCGATTAGCTGCATCATCGACTCCTTATTCAGTGTGAGCATGTACTTGGCCACGACTTTGTCCTTGCCTTCGCGCTGCATCTCCCGCTGGAGCACGCCGACACGCTGGCAGCTCTGCAGGAAAGCATAGGCATTCCGTCCCACCAGGAAGCTCATACTTCCCAGGAACCGGTCCATGTCGGTCGCCGACGCTTTGCGCAGATCTTCTACCTCTTTCTCGCTGGCAGGCTTCCCCTTCTCCGGACTCCACTGGGCCTTTGCGAAGAGAGAGGAGACGACCTGTCGGATTCCGAAGAGTCGCTGCAGCACTCCGCTGCCTGCCACAATGGCCGAGTTCTCGTAGTCTTTCGTCATGTGGCACAACAATAGCACGACCGCAGTTATCACCTCGCTGGTCAGCAGCACTGCGGAGTTCTTGCTTTTTGTCTCAGATTTCATAGTGCGAAGCTTCGCGGTCATGGGCTCGTCCATGTCGAGTAGCTCGCAGAGAAGCTGCACAAGCCTGCGATTGTCATCAGCTGCAGGAAGAAGGCCAGTGTACCGCTTCTCGGTTCCTGGGCTGCCCGCAGATTCGCCCAGCAGCGACTTCATGTTCTGGTCCAACTGTGCCCCCTGGAGAGTCTGGTTGACCTCCTTGTATATCATGGTGAGGAGAACAAGGACTTTGGGAATAAGCTTGCGGCCAGGGAGGATGAGCTCGTTGGTGGTAAGCTTGGAGAGAACCACGATGAGACATTGGGCGATCTTGTTCTCGCACATCATCTTGAGCAGCTCGTTGGTCTTAGACAGTCTGAGGAACGTGGTGATCACGTCGACCAGAGCTGCCATTTTGTGAAGGACAATGATCTGGTCCTCGCGGATGCCTTCCGCGCTCGTGTACTTCTTTATCTTCTTCCGCAGCTTCTCCGTTATGTTCACCTCCGCCAGCTCCGTCACCGGGAACTCTTGGTTCTGGATTGGCTCGAACCCGTACGACAGTTCCAGGCTGAAAAGCAGAGTCTGGAGCTCGTTGAGTAGCAGGGCGAAGGCGTGGCGGACCTTGTACGGCCTCGACACGGACTGGAACTCGCTCAGTGTGTACATCAGGTATTTGCACTTGTATGAGCTGGTGGAGTAGAGGGCCTCGTAGAGCGAGGCCAGGATGTAGTCGAGCCAGCCTTCCATCTCCTTGGGGATTCCCTTAGCCTCGAGCTTGCGAATGCCGCTCTTGGGCCGCACTATGGCCGCCGGGTCGCTGAAAATCACCTGCTGTGCTTTGTCGATCTCGTCGCGGTGGGTAAGGATGTCCACGACAGACTTGTCGACGTCGAGGTCGTTGTGCCGCAGAGCGTCCTCGGCCTCGGTCTGGCTGAAGCCCATCAGCACCATGTGCTCCACCATCGAGGGCGGGACCGGCTGCTGCGCTCTCTCGCGCCGCATCCTCCGCATTATGAATTCCTCGTAGGCCGTCTCAGGTCCAGCGCTGGGCGAGTCCTGCAGCAGCTGGGTGAGGGTCTCCTTGTTGGGGTACTTGCGTACAACGTTGAGGAAGATCTTGAATCCGAGGGGGACACACTCGGCAAGGAATCTGACTGCGGTCTTGTAGTCACCGTAGCGGGTCTGGAACAGCAGACTCTCCACCGTGTACGCAAGTATTGACGCCACGAAGTCCTCCGTTGTCTTGAACCCTTGGTTCACCATCTCCGCCTTCACCCGTTCCACCGGCTGTATAAGCTTGGAGGACAGCATCCGAAGCTGCTGCGGACTCATGATCGTTGTGTACGTTCTCACGAGGTAGGTGGCCAGGATGTTGAGCTCATCCGCAATCACGCTGTTCGTGGACTTCGCGGATATTATTAGGTTAACCGTGTTCTGGTATAGATTGAGAAGCTGCTCGAAGCCGCCCTGGCTGTAAAACTCGTAGAGCTGGATCACAGACAGCACATCGTTCATCAGCACACGGTTCATGTCCCTGACAAGCAGAATATTGTGAAGCACCCGGGCCTCGCACTCGGCGACCTTCTCTTTTCCGTCGAGCACAACCGCGGAAAGCTGTATCGCAGGATTGCTGGAGGCCTCCTTGATGAACTTTGCGGCACAGCGGCCGATGGGCTGGAGCATGTCGAAGCGATTCTCCCTCGGGTCGAACTCATATCTTCGAACCTTCCTCACGGTCGACCGCGCCAGGTCTGCCAAGGCATGGCTCACCTTGTTGTACACTAAGTAGAGACGCTGTTCGTACGGCCCGTGGGAGTCGGAGAAGAGCAAGGAGTTCAGCCGTTCTGAGGCCATTGAGTCGTCGCTGTCCTCCATGCACTTGCTAACCTGAGAGAGCAGTTCCTTGGCAACCGCAGCTTCCTTCGCGGGGTCCTTTCCAGTTCTCTGGACACGCAGACGGACGACCTCGCGGATCAGCAGCAGGTGGAACTCACTGATGAAGTAAAGCGCGATGTCGCCTCCGCTCGGAAACGTCCTGCCGAAGAGCTTAACAGTCTTGCATATCCACTCGACAACGTTGAGCGCAATGAGTATCATCTCGTCCTTCGGGAAGAAGGCGATGGGATCGTCTGCCGACACAGGATGGAGCGGCCTCTTCCCAAGCACAAAGTCGCCGAGCTCGACGCCGCCCTTGCCGGGGACCAGGCCGAAGAGCGTGCTGATGTTCCGCACCGCAGTCTTTATCATGTCTAGCACCACGCTCTCCGGCGCCTCGCCCCCACCGAGGTCCAGCCTTCCTATCTCGCCAAGGTAGAACTTGAGGATGTGCGACGACTGCGAGTCGTCGTATTTCGGCACCGTCTCTCTCCCGTCCAAAGCTCCATTGAGTATGGCCTCAAACTCGCTGATGGTGAGAATGTTCCTTAGCACCTCGTTGCTCTCGTTCAGACTGGAAAGGAACTTGGCGTGCTCTCTGCTGCTGACATTCTGGACAAGGGAGAACATGAGGTCGATGACGCTGCGCAGGGCCTTGGCGTAGTCTTTGCACTGTTCCATCGTCTTCAGTCTTTCGCTGGTCCGGGTCGGCGATTCCTCCTTGTGCGCCTCCCTCTCCGCCGTCCTCGCCTTCTGCATCGTTCCCAGCTCTCTAATTGTATTGACGCCCTGGGCCTTGAGCTCTGATAGACAGTGTCTGAGATCGTGGACGATGTCCGACTTGATATTGGGCTTTGCCTGGGTGTAGAGGGTCAGCAGTTCGCGCGCCAGACTCTCCATCCCCCGCACCCCCGGCTCGTGGCTAGAGAGGAACCTGGAGTAGGCTGGGGCGATGAGCGTGCGGAAGAGGCGGCTGATGACCTTGTGCCGGGCTACATGTTCCGCCCCCTCCTCATGCAGGGTGAACGCATTCAGTGCCGACAGTATTATGTAGAAGTAGTCCGTCCCAGGCACAATGTTTCCAGACATGTAGATGAGAGCCTTGGTGATGACCTCGTTTCGGATTAGCTCAGGAATGCTGGTAGGAATATCGCGAGCCACGCTGGTGATCAGCCACAGGGCGGGGTACACCACGGGCTCATATGCCACACTCACTTTTGCCTTCGTTTCTCCCGCCAGCGCGTCGAATACGTTTCGAAGTGTCGCCATCAGTTTAGACTCGAGGACACGCCGAGAAACCGCAACTGACTCGGCATGGGGCGCCTCCTCGTCCTTCTCTTCCTCTGGTTCGTCTCCCTCCGGCTGTCCCCCAGGCATGCCCAGCTCGCCGGCAGCCCTTCTGCGTTCCCGGAGCACTTGTGCCATCTCCTGCTGTCTTCGGCCTGAGGATGAACGTCCGCCGAGCGCTTCCACAACGTTCTGTTGCATGCGTATCTGCATCTCGTGGGCACGGATAAAGTCGTCATCTTGCTCATCGTCGTCCAGCGGGCCAATGTTGGCGATGCTGGAGTTCCTGGGCATGCCGCGGTTTATGCTCGAGCTGATGAGCTTCACAAGAGAGTGACAGAGTTCCTGCCGATGGTCGAGACGCGGGGAGCCGGGACGGGAGGCGGGCTGCTGGACGGGGTAGACCATGGTGCTCTCCTCGGCCTTGAGCGCGGTCAGCTCGAAGTCCAGCCGGGCGATTATCGCGTCCACGTTCGTCACGTCCTGTTCCACACTCTGTTTAACCGAGAGGAGGAACAGGAGCTGGGTGGCGGTGATGGTGACCGGAATTTGGTATATGTAGCAGTGGCCGTCGGCCGGGAGCTGGAGCATGTTCATCAAGGCAGTGCGGACTCCGCCCCAGAATCGGCCGGCCTCCTGGTTGTTGAGGTCTTCGCGGTCCGAGTTCTTGTGCACACAGATCAGGAAGTTGAGCAGACACGTTAGAAAGCTTGCATCCTCCGCTGTGCTTGCGGCCAGGACTTCGAGGTTCTCTACCGGAACCTGACTGCGATAGACGTTGGTCCGAGTATCGTGTGTTACTTGGAGACTAGTGGTCTCGCGGATCATTGCGTGGAGGAGACTGCTGTGGGCCACGTTGACCCCCAGTTGCCGCAGCACCTCTTCCCCCAGCTCTGTCCCCGTATCCCCCACGGATTTCCTGAAGCTGCTCTCCTGCTCGATCAGTCCGGTTAAGATCTCGATGGCGGCGATGTGTAGCTCAGTCTTGCCAGGACAGTACTTGATAAGCTGGGTGAGGTCGGTTATCAGTCTGGTCCGCAGCTCGGTCTCGGCGACGAAGTTCTTGACTTGCTGCTCGTTCTCGATCTCGTGCACTATTGTCACAGTGATTATCGCATGTCTTACGGAACACGTTATACGCTAGCAGCGAGGCCAGAACCGGATAGTATCTCGCCTCCTCGGACTCCGCGGCCGTCTTTGCTAGCCGAACCTTGCACCACAATGCCGGGAACAGCTCGTTGGGGACCCCGCATTCCTTTGCTAGATCCTGGGCCAGAGTCAGTGAGGTGCGCTCCCCCTTGAGGCCCCCGATGCTGCCCAGCCTTATGGTCCTTATCGCTGGCACCTCTTCCGTCCTCCTTGGCGACCTCGGCATTGTCCCTAGCGCGTCCTGCCCCATGGAGAAGTATTGGAAGACTGGCTCACTGGGTCTCTGTAGCATGTCGAAGAAACTCTGCTTGACGCTGTTCTTGAGGTTGTGGCTCAGCGCAATGTAGAGCAGCCAATGGCACAGCTCGCTCTCTTCGGCTGACTTCAGGAACAGCGACCTCTTCTTCCCGCGCGCTGCGTAATCTCGCATTATCTTCAATGCCTGCACCACGAGGGACCAGTCGTCGAGCTTGAGGACGGCGGCGACAGAGTGAATGAAGGCGGAGTGCTTGTGTCCCCGCGTGGCGCGGAAGAACTTCTCTGCGAAATTCAGAATGATGCGCAGCTCCTCGGTTTGCTCTGGGGCCATGGCGTAGGCGTCGGCTTCGGCCGCGGTCATGAGCGCGCGGAGTCGGGACTCGAGCAGATTGATGACCGGAGCCCAGTCCTTGGGCTTGAGACTGCGCGAAGGGCGGTCCCGCGACACCAGATCGGACTCTGTCGGGTCGACCGCAGCTGTTGCTTCTCGTAGCAGGCTGTAGAAGGCTGGCCTGTCCTCGGCGTTCTTCTCAAGCATGGCCCTGTAGTTCTCGAGGAGCATCTAGAGCGATGAAGGATGGAACGATACCGCCTTCTCTTCGAGAGGCTTCTCTCTTTGCGATATATCTTCAGCGTGCATATTATTTATTGTATACAAAGAATTCCCGATATGACCCTTTAAAGGGAATATGTGCGTGTGGATTATTCTAATATTTCATTATATATGCTGTGTTATGATTGTATTGCGCTTCATTAACTTTGCATTATATCCCTCCCAGTCAGCACTGGTATTGTTATCATATCTGAGCAACCCGCACATTCGTATCTGTGGCATCAGACGAGACCGTGATGAAAATATTGCACACACGTCACGCGCGAATTCTGATCAGGCGTTATTGACGTTCTGGTTTTCCTTGTTGCCCACTCTCCTCGGCTGGATCTTCTTATACCCTCCCAGCTGCTCTTCCTTCAATCTCAGCTTAATTTCTTTCTCCTTGAGCTTGATCTTCTCCGTCTCAATGCATCGCATCTGCAACTCTTGCTTGCGCTTGAGTGCCTGAGCGCTCATCTCGATGCCGAGCATCTTGATCTGAAGCTGCTCCTCAGAGTCCTCCTTGGCCGCCACTTTGCGTTCGCGTTCGTCCAGCTCTTCCGTCTGCTTCTTCGTTGCCTCTTTCTTCATTCTGATCGATTCTTCGGCAGTCTGGACCGCGGTCTCCCGATTCCCGATCAGCTCTTCCCTCTCCGCAAGCTCCGCCTGGATCTTCTCGAGCGCCTGCCTCTTCCGCCCCAACTCGGCCGCCTTCGACTCTGTCTCCCGTCTGCTCTGAGCCAATTTGTCAGCCGCAAGGCTCAGTTCCTGCTCCTTCATCAGCAGCACCTTGTTCTTCCCAAAAGTCTTGAAGTGTTTCGACTTTATCTCGTTGAAACTTTCGAAGACCTTCTTTTCTTTGTCGCGGAAGCCATCACGGAGGGCCTCCATGCCTTTTAGTCTCTCTTCAACCTGCTCCCTCTCTCGTGCAAGAATCCGCTGCCGTTCTTTCGCAGCCTTCTCCCCTGCATCGAGCTCGCGTTTCCGCCGTTCCACAGTCTGCTCCTTCTCTGTGGTCGCCTTCGTGTCTGCACTGAGTTCCGTGTTCGATCGTTCCAGCTGTTCCTCTCTGGTCTTGGCACGTTCCCGCAGATTCCGCAAATGTTGGTCGAACTCGGCGACCCTCTGTGCGGCTTCCTCGGATTTTTTGCGGTTCGCAGCGATTTCCTTGTCCAGTGCCCCCTCCTTCACGGCGATCCGCTTCTCCTTGTCGATAAGATGGTCCTCAAGTTCGGCGAGTTCTTCGAGCTTTTCGGCATACTTAGTCCCGCCGCAAAGCTCCTGCCACTTGTCCGCGACCTTGCCTAGCATGGCCTTCTTCTGCTCCAGCTCCTTCCCCGCCCGCGCCAGCTTCGTCTCCCTCCGCGCCAATCTCGCCTTAACCCGCTGCAGCTCATGCAGGTCCTTGTTCAGTCCCGCATACTTCTCCCCGATCAGCCCGAGATCCGTGGTGACCTTGTGCCGGATTTCAAATGAGAGGTCCTCATACCTCCGCATGCCACACTCGTACTTCTCAGCATTGTGATCTGCAGTGGGGGCGACGATCGCGGTCTTGTTCGCCCTGTGGTTCTTGGTTTGAGGAGCGGGCGAGGCGTTTGTCAGGTACGAGGACAGGGTGCGCTCCGCGGGCTGGGTCCTGGGGAAGATACACGACTTGTTCACATTGTGCCGTCCGAAATCGCGTCTCTGAATGCTTTGGGATTTGTTGTGCGACATTAATTTTTTAAAATTTAAACTTTCGGGCTTCAACCGACTTCAGTTCGAGCCCGATCGTTGTCGCAGGTGCAGAATAAGAAGGAGAATACGAGGAAAGACTAAATATGCTAGCTCTCGGACCTATGAACAGCCGCACATGCAGTAGGACTTCTGGGGCTTCTTCCGGCCTTCGCCGCGGGCCTCTGCTATCGGCACCTCCCTTTTCTTCGCGGCTTCCGTGATGATTCCGACTCGGACTCAGGCTGCGGCTCCACGTCATCATCCCCCGGAATCAGCCGTTCCCGCGGCTCCTGGCCCTCCTTCGACTTCTGCTGCGGATCAGTTATTATTATCTCGATCTTGCTGCTGTCGTTCACCGTCTCTTCCCCCAGCATCTCCACCAGATCTCCCCTGTGCTCCTTGAAGCTGTCCTTACAGCTCGTCAAGGCCACATTGGCATTCTGTACGAACACCTCAGCACCGGCGCCCAACTTGTCGCCCAGGAGCGGGTCCAGCAGTTCCTTATTGTGTTCCGCCAGCACGACGCACTTCTCCAGGATTTCGACCCTGCCGCTCTGCAGGACAATATCGTCGGCCAACTCCAGCCGGCGAGTTTCGCAGCTGCTTCTCTCAGTTTGCGCCTATTCGTTGGTTCGTCTTGAACCTGAGAGAAAATACCGATTGGAGGACGTCGAAGGCAGAGGAGGTTGCGGCCTCGAGGTCCTTCTGATCAAGGACGCCGGAGATCCAGGCGGTGAGGGTTTCGGCGACCGCGGTTTGCGGGTCGTTCTGCAGACTGGAGAAACCGTGCAGGCCGGCTTGGAGGGGGCGAAGTTCCGTGCATAACGAGTCGTCCAGCTGTTTCAGGTCAAACTCCTCCAGCAGCGCTGTGAATTTCTTCTGGTTCTTTGTCAAGAACTACGCGAGCTGTTAGAATTAGGGAACGGTACCTGGAACTGCGGCCACGAGCAATAATGAAACCCCAGAACTTTCATCAAGCAGGTGAATATGTTGATGATGAGCTGGGGCACTCCTGTCTGTAGCCGAAGAAGGAGGAGACTGTCGCGGAACTGCTGCGAGGCCAGCCGGTGAGCAGTGGCAGCCCGCAGTGCGTCCTTGCGCTGAATCAGTTCCTCCAGCCTCTGCTCCTGCTGTCGCTGCTTGTCGTATAGTTTCGTTAGCTGACCGAGGAGCGCTTCAGAGTCGGCACGGAGGCGCCAGACCGCGAGCTTCATCTAACCAAATTGCTTGCTCAGATGTACGCTTTCAATCGCGGACTTGCAACGAACCTGGATCTGGAACTGGCGATCGCGAGCGCGTTCTGCGGGACAGGTTAAGAAGAGTCACTTACCGAGACGACAGCGGGTCTCCTCGACCAGCCGGGCACTCGTCTGCGGCGTCTCATTGGCCGTCTGGAATGTCCGCGACACCGACACTGTCTCGCTCATTCTTTCTTCGCTCTTTTTAAAAAATAATGCTATTATTGCTGGGGGCGCGGGGACTGTTACGGTTTACAACGCAGACAACTTACCTTCCACTATATTCTCTCACGCGCCGCACATCACAACGAACACACATAACTCGCTTTGGGATAGACGTTTCAGTAAGATTCGGTTACTTGAGCTCACACTTGAGGACGTCCGGCGACTTAGTCCAGTCGTACTTCGGCACATGTGCTTCGCCCGTCTTGCACTGGCCCTTCTTGTTGATAACCAGCTTGTAGGTGTCGCCGCAGACCTTGCACACGTTCTCGCCCAGCGACTTCGCCACGCTCAGCTTCTGTGTCCAGTACACGTCCATCGCCTTCAGATATTTCTGGTAGTCCTCGGCGCTGATTATGCCGATGTCAGCGCAATGCTTGATCTTCTCTTCTGACTGGAACTTGACGATGTTGTTATCAAGGAAGAAGACGGGAGACATTGTGGGAAGCTTGAGACAGGTCTTGAGGTTGCCGTACTGCTTGCGGAAAAGGTTGGGCTCGCACTTGGGCGGGAGGCTGTGCATGTACTTGGAAAAGTCCTCGAGGGAGAGCCACATCTCGGCGGCACGGTGATCGCACATGTAGTTCAGCACGAATGATATGAAGTTCTTGTCAGAGCTTGGCACCTTTTCCATTATTATATTGACTCGTGCATGATCTGCTGAAGATATATCTGCGTTAACTTGCGCTGGGAGACGGATTTGCTATATGGCTGACTTTGTAACCTTTTTGCCAGTGTTCTGCGCA
>QFZN01010394.1_pt1 | contig 15013 bp, 20 predicted proteins | sample 1740101 | NCBI WGS metagenome assembly QFZN01 (sample SAMN09210849, study PRJNA391713) | Ciliate metagenome, whole genome shotgun sequencing project. | isolation source: combination of 50 Heterometopus sp. ciliate cells from an enrichment culture... | host: Heterometopus sp. ...
CCAACACCCCAAAACCCCATGCGATGGGAAAGGAGCAAGATTCGTGCCGGTATTAGAGACCGCCAATCAGAATGATATATCACAAACAATATAAGCAGCAATATGCAGACGAGACTCGATGACTATTTTGGAAACGGGGGACATGGCGGAGGTACGATTCGCCGCTAAACCAGCAAAATAGCCGGCCGGGACGACGAAGAATCGAAGGGCGGCAAAGCCCACACCGCAATGCTGCCCATGGGATACGAGAAGTACTGGAAAGATCTCAAGAAAGTCCTCTACGACGTCGCCTTCAACGGCCGTCTCAAGACCAAGGTTGACCTACTCGACCTCATCCAGTGGTGTGTCGTCAGGAATTACATGGCAAAATCGGCGGACCGCGTCGACCTTCGCGCGCTCAACGGATTGCTGTTACAAATTGGCGCCGACGGCCTTGCCGCGATCCTCAACGATATAGCGCCATTCATTGCACTTTCGGCGCTGCAGGTGGACATGTACTTTGCCCAGCGGACAGACGTGTCCCCGCTGGTGGCGCAGAAATCGGGGGTGCTTGAGCTCACCCGCAACCAGGCCACGTCCATCCTCGCCCACTGCTTCCTCTGTTCCATGCCGATTCAGAAGGGACTGAAGACAATGAAGTTCCACAACTTCTACCCGTGGTACTCTGGCGGGTTCACTCAGCTCTTTGCAAGCAAGATACTGTTCATGCTGAACTATTTCGCCACGGTCAAGGCCATCGAGGACCCGAAGCAGATCAACGCGGTCATCAAATACACTCGCATCGTTCTCCCCCAGCAGGACTACGACAAGTTGACCATAGAACATTGGCTGGGATCGAAGAAGCGGCTTACGAAAATGGAGATCCGCGAGAAAGGCAGCATCGAGGACTGCCACAACTCGCTGCTGGTCGACTTTGCCAACAAATATCTGGGCGGCGGAGTGATGGAACACGGGGCGGTGCAGGAGGAGATCCTGTTCTTGATCATGCCCGAGCTGCTAATCACCCGCTTCTTGTGTGACCGCTTGGCGGACAACGAGGCGCTGCTGGTGGAAAACCTGGGACTTTTCAGCGAGTACGAGGGCTACAGCGGGGAACTGCACTTCTCTAGTCCATACCTCGGTCGTGAGGGCAAGTTCGGCCGGTCCGTCGTCGCTATAGATGCGCTGCCCTTCAGCAGCAGCAGGGACCAGCTCATGCAATTCCACAAGAAACCGGTGCTGCGGGAACTGAACAAGGCGTATATTGGGTTCAACGTGGGTGAGTGGCAGGAGTCGCCGGCAGATCGGAAGAAGAGCATAGCAACTGGAAGGTGGGGCTGCGGGGCGTTCAGAGGAAACGCGCAACTAAAGATGGTGATACAGTGGCTGGCGGCCTCTGAGGCGGGGAAGAGTGTGATTTTCCACTGCTACGAGGACCCGACCCTGGTCCGGGCAGGTAATGTTGTCAAGAAGTATGAGGGGAAAACTGTCGGCGAGTTATTCGCTGAACTCATCAACTTCGATAATTACTTCTACGACACGCTGCTGAAGGACAAGAAGGATACTAGATCGGCCAGCGACGTGGCGGCGTTCGACACGCTGCTGTTTAACTTTCTCCTTTCACAGCCTTAACCGGACTATATAGCGACAACAATACGATTAATAATAGCTTTGCGATTTTGGGTAAGAATAACACGTAAAGCGTTAAAAAGGACGAAATGGGTGAGTATGATAAATTATTTAAATGGAGAACATCCCCCAGCAAGTAAAGGACCCGAACCTGTCCCCCGCTGCGTCGTCTTCCTCGGACTCAGCTCATCACCACGTCATGACTGGAACCAGCCCCAAAGCTGGCCTCAGTCCCCCGCACAACCCTTCTTCTGGTTCCGACGTCGAGAGCAGTGACGACCTATTCGAAAACCGCGCGAAGACCCAGGACGAGAACAAAGAACCGGCCCAAAGAGCCTCCTTGCCCGCAGACCTGGTGCCGCCCTCTTCTCAGGATAATGATCAGGACCGGGCCGAATACGCCACAACAATAGTAAAAGATGACCTGAGCTCGAGAATAAGCCAGATCGCGTCGACAAGGAATCAGCTGGCCGTGGCAGTGGCCAGTCTGCCGTTTGCGGAGAGACAAAGGTATTTTGCCGCGGACAAAGATAAGACGCGGGCTGACGAGGCGACGGAAGGGATTGAGGCGGTGCGCACTTTTACGCCTCAGGTCAACAGGTTAGTTGCAAAGCTGTTATAATCGGGGGATAGAGAAAACACGGGGAGAGGCTTGCGCGAGTTCTTACAGGAACAGCAGAAGGTCGCCGAGGGTCGTGAGGCAAATCTCAGCAGGCTCCAGAAGTACCTCGAACAGAAGGAAGAAATGATAACGCAGAGCACGCCGAGAATAAACAAGAAGTCGGCGATTTTCTCCCCCTCAAGCGGGGACAGGATCCGCCGGATGAGCAGCGCACGGAAGCTGCCTACATCGTCTCAACCGTCAATAGCAAAGGGACGGTCGCGCACTCCGGGCCTCTGCAAGGGGCACACTGTGGCCCCGATGTTGGGCACGACAATAGGAGCTCGGAGGGAGGAGATGGCGGCAAAGCAGGCGAGGGAGGCCGAGGAAAGGAAGCGGGCCCAGGAGAGAATAAGAGGAAACCGCTTCGTGTTGCAGAAAGTTCTTCGCGAGTTAGAGCAGGCCTGTGTCGACTGCAACGGGAACACAAGCGACCCTATCAAATATTCGACTCTGTGTAACCCGGGAGCTCACGAAATCTGTTGATAGACTCGATACTGCACTCGTTCGGAATGCTGAGAGACGCTGCAGCCGACAAGGCTAACACAGAGCGCAGACTGGTCATTAGAATGTGGGAACTCCTCGCGGGTGAAAAGCGCGGCGGCGTTTCCTTCCCCAGCCTCCGCACCGTAGTCTGCGCCATCCTGGGCCTTGGTCCCAGGCCTACCTGCAGGACAGCGGGCAAAACTAGCTTTGGAAGATACATACGCGACGATTTCACGGTGGGAGGGTCCGAGGCGGTCGAATGGCGCAGCCAATTTAGACCACTGTGCCTGAACAAAACAGCGGCAGCGGCGCAACGGCGGCCAAAGAAACCGGCCGTGCCTGCTGTATCGGAGCACAAGCCAAGGATAAACCCGCAGTCCCAGCGGCTGGCGGGACACGCAAGGGAGAAGTGGAGAAAGGCTGCGGGCGAGGGACCGGCTCAGCGGGCCAAGCCCAGTCTGGCTGATTTGTTAAGCACGGTCAAGAGGGCGCAGGACCAGCAGTCGATGATGCTAAGGAAGAAGAAGGAGGAACTGCAGAACTGTTGCACGTTTAAGCCACGGATCAGTCGGTACAACTCTCACAAGCAGCCGCTGGTGGAGCAGGGGAAGAATCGGGTCGATTCTTTGCGCGGGTACTCAAGGATACGCAAGAAGACGGCAAGCGAGAATGATGTGACTGTTGGGGAGTAGAGCGGAAAGACGACCGAAGAGGTCGAGTACGAGAAGCAGAAGGACCAGCTCACGTTCCGGCCCAAGATTTCCAGGTATTTCGCGACCAGATACAATGCACACTAGTAGCGGCCGAACTAGCCACAAGCTCAGCGTGGGATCATCTACTGCACGAAGTCGCAGCGAACGCCAGCCGCGCGGGTACACCACCTCCGTGGAGCGGCTCAAACGTGCCCGTCAGGTTCGTCCTTTTGATTGCATCAATTTTTGTTTAGGAGCACGAGTACATCCAGCTGGCGAAATCATTGGGGGTGACCATACAGAAGGCCGAGGCGATGGTTGCGGCCGCGGGGAAGATCGGCGGTCGCAGCGTGGCTCCGACGAGGCAGCAGCAGCGTGAGAGGGAGAAGGAGAAGGAAGATGATAACGTGTCGGAGACCGGATCGGTCCGCGTCAATCCGGGGGTCGAGTCCACCAGGAGTACTAACTCTTTCGTGCGATGGCTTTGTAGTACCGTTGTTGCAGGTCGAGATCCAGATCAGCGACTCCGTCAGAGAGCTCTGCACCATATTTGAGGGCCAAACCGCGGATGAGATCGCTGACTGCGTTGCCGCCAAGCACCACCTCGACTCCACCGCCCGAGCGGCCATGGTTTCCGAGCTAGAAAAGCACCTGATGTCACTCGAATGTTTCTGACCCTCTCTTCTTTTATCCAACATTCCCACAGCACTCCACAAATCACTTAGCGCAATAGAACTCGCAAACCAAATTATGCTCCCCCTATATTTCTCCAGGCAGCTTCTTTAGCTCAGCGAGTTCCCCCAGCAGCATCTTGTTTATCTGCTGCAGCACGTCCTTTATCGCGTCCCTGAGATCTGCCTCCCGACTCGATATGCACTCCACGATTTCTGGCATCAGGTATATCAGGTGTGCCCGACTGCCCGCCAGCAGGTCTGCTATCCCGCCCTCGCGCTTGGGTAGGGCGTTCGTGAAAATCGTGGTCTGCTTCAGCTTCTCCAGCAGGTCGATCATGTCCGCACTCCTCTGCCTATCCAAACTGTGTGAGAAGGATGCGAATCATACCTGGGGAGAGGCACCTGTCCGCTCCGCTTCTCGTCGGCCATGTACTTGTGGAAGATCGCCTTGCACCTGTTAATCAGGACTGGAGTGGTGATGGCGGCGATCTTCTGCTTGATTTCGGCGAAGTTGCTAATAGATATAGATTGGTCCTTGGGCTCGACGCTGGAGCAGAGGCTGATGAGGGTCGAGATACAGAACTTGGAGAGAGTGTCGCCGGCGCGGGCCTGGGAAGAGGAGGAGGCGCCGAAGGTGGAGTAGAAGGCGGTGCACCCGTTGTCGATCAGGCTGACCAGCTCCTGCTGGCTTTCCTTGGAGAGGCCGGCACTGCTCGGAAGCAGCACGCGAAGGATGAAGTTGACCAGGGCCACGTCGAGGTCCTGACTTTTCTTTATGACTTCCTCGGCCAGCGCCCTGTCCAATGAGTTCAGCGCGCCATCCGGAACCCGCAGCATCTCCTTTATCAGCTTTATTATCTGCCCCCACGCCAGGTCCTGCAGCTCCTTATCCGCGAGAATAGCAGTTTTTCTGGTCTCAAACTCGGGCGAGGCGAGGGCCGTGGACAGGGCGGCTGCGGAGTCCTTCTGTTCCTCCGATGAGGCATCCTCCTGTTGCTGCTGCTGCTGGTCCTTCTCGGGGGACAGCTTCGGAGGAGTGTAGGTCTCTTTGAACATCTGCGGGTTGACCAGGTACGTCGATATCTGCACAAAGAGCTCGCCCACGTCGTACCACAGCGGCTGCGAGTCCTTCGCGTTGAAGAGAAGAGTCTTGCAGGCGTCGTTCTGGAACCGGAGCGATATGATCCCTGCGAAGCGCGGGTACACAACCGGCACCAGCCGCTTCACCAGTCCTAGCGGCATCATCCTCACCACAATGAAATTCTTGACTATGCACAAGGTCTGCCTGATGAAGGCGTCGGAGTGCGGGTCTTCCACGCGGAAGCCCAGCATCTCGACCAGGTACGCGAAATATGCGACGTAGGACTCATCCTTCGTGTAGATCGTGGGCAGGTACTCCACGAAGTCGAAGACCGCCCTCTCCTCCGTCAGCAGCCTTATCGGGTTCAGCATCCCGTGGCTGCCTTCCGCCTTGCTTGTTGCGCTTAGCAGCTTCTTCAGCAGTTCCAGCAGACTCGACTGCAGCTTCTCTGTTAGCAGCGTATCCGAGTATTCCTTCGCGTTCTCTGGAGCGAAGATGCAGCGGAGAGTTTCGACCACGACGGGGGCGAGCTTGACCACCAGCGGCCGGGCATGCACGTGGGGGTCAGGCTTGTTGCCCACCAAGCATGCGACCGTGAGCACGATGACCAGCCACATGCCCTCGAACCTTCTGAACACGCAATCTCTGCACTTAGCGGCCATCTGTTGGATTGCCTTTAAAATGGTGCTGAGTATCTCGTAGGACCCATGCTTGGCAAGGTCGGCCCAGGTTTCCAGCAACAGCGACCACGCCTTGTCCACCAGTTCAGTCCTCTCTTTCCTTTCCGAGCCCTCGACTTCCTCGCAGGCTCCTGCTGCGGGTCGAAGGTGAACTTGGGCGTCGCCACGGAGGACGCAAGGCCGGCCCCGTAGTTTCCGCCGGTGGCGCATGCCAGGTAGCAGATCTTGCTCGTCTGCAGCAGCTGCGAGCATATGTCCACCAGCATATACGTCCATATCTTAATTGGGATGACCTCGGCATGTCCGGTCATGATCTGCTCCAGAGTCCTGTAGGCGGCGTTACGGAGCTCGCTACGCTCGTCGGTGCCGATCTCCTTCAGCCGATTGAGAAGGTTGATCCAGATGCCGTTGAGCTGTTCTTCGGCCTCGGCACCAAGCTTCTGCTGGCACACATAGTCGGCGACATTCTGGAGGAAGGCAACGGCCTGCAAGGAGACGTTGAGGTTCTGTCGGAGGGTCGCGAAGTAGTGGATCACTGCCGAAAGTGCGGGCAGATTCTCGATATGAACTCGGTGAAGAGAGTTGTGGATGATGAGCTCAACGCACTTGAACGCCCGTTCCACACGTTCCGTGGCCTCGCCCCCGGATTTCTGCGCCCCCGCTACCAGCTTCTCCACTATTCCCAGCACTATCTCCCATCCCTCCTTCGCCATGTAAGGCCCGCAATTCTCAATGATGCTCCTCAGATTTGCGAGAACTGCCCTCACACACTCGACATTTCCGCTCAGCACCGCGTCCATCATCGGCTTTAGAATAGCCGCCTGCCAGCCGTCGCCCTCCCAGAGAGGAATGCTGGCCGCGAAGAGCACGGTCTTGCGGGAGTCGAATATGTTTATGATAATGCATGTGGCCGCGTCCATCGCCAGTGTCCTGTACGGCACCACCCGCGAGTTCGCCAGCGCCTCTATGTGCGAAGATACGTAGTCCCAGAGGAAGCAGACACGGAAGGCGTTGGCGATGACGGTCTCAAGCATGCGGGTGAGGCCGAAGAGGTTGAGCTTCTTGGTGTCCTTCACCTCCACGGTTTTCGCCTGCGGATTTGCCCCGGCCAGCCCTTCCATCGCGGCCATCGTTATCTCGCCCAAGGCTGCGACGAACTCGTGCAATGTGTCGTCCTATTCGCTGGCTTGAGAAACGGGGGAATTACATCGAAGTACGTGGTGAGGACAAAGAGAGACTCGAGGGAACTCTTCATGCACTCAATCTCGCCACGAAGGTTGCCAACGCGGAGGGTCGACTTGCGATTTCCGGCAGTCAGGTCCTTCTTGCGGCCCAGCTGCGGCGACGAGTCCTCCCGCTTTGAAAACAGGCTGTTGTTCAGTCTGTAGAAGTTGATGCTCGCATCTATGCTGTTTTATAACCCAATTCTTACCAGGGGGAACGAGCTTCAGCGGACTGGCGACGTCGCCGGGCAAGGCGTGGTCCTCGCGCTTGTGCTCGGCCGCAGGGGCGGTCGCGGTCTTTATCCCGAACGAGTGTATTTTCTGTATGTGCGTGTCCTTCTCATCCTCCTCCGTCATCGACGGCATCCTCACCGGCGAACTAGGCTCCTCCTCCTTCTCGCTGGGGTCTTTGCTCAGCTTGCTGTCCTCCCGTGCCGGGGCCCGAGGCACATCGCCAACGCCAGCCGAAAACAGGGAGTCGCGCTTTGACATGCGCACGGGTGAGACGCCCTTGGGCAGGTAGCGGGCCATGTTTTCTGTGACCCACTTTCCAATCTCCGCGAAGCCGAGGGTTTGTGGCTCCTGTCCGGGCACATCCCCCTCTATCTTGTGCACGCAGGCCGCTATTCTCTGGAGCGCATCGAAGACGTAGGTCCAGGCCTTGCGGTCCAAGATCTTGTTGAGACATTGGGCGACGTTGAAGATCGCATTGAAGACATAGATGTGCTTGTACCCCGCATCCCAGGTCTTCTCCTCTATTTCAGCGATGTGCCAGAAAAGAGATACCGAGATCGGCCGGAATTTGCCAGCCGCAGAGACTCGACACGATGTTCTGAAGGGCAGCGGAGAGGCCGACGCTGCCGGACATGTTGATGAGGCTCTGGATGTTGTGCAGAGTCTGCTGCACCTGCATCTCGCTGTCTGAGGTCTTGAGAACGAAGCCGAGCATCTCGTGGACCGGCTTCCAAGTGTACTCGAGGATGTCGGCAGCCTGCTCGGTCTGGCGCTGGGTCAAGGGCCGTGCCGCTGCCTCGCCCAGCCGGATGCCCTCCGCCGCGAACAGTTCCTCCAGGTTCTCCACGAAGTTCCCCAGCGTCTCGCCTATGCTGATCAGCTTTCTCCGTGCGATACACAGCAGCGCGAGGTATTGTGAGGGACTCGGAATGGGCGGCTCGCACGCTACGGCCTCAGAGAGCTCGTGGACCTTGTTCCCGCGGGTCAGGTTGAGTCGGGCGGGCGAGTCTTCGGCCGTCCTCTCCGGCAACTTGGGGGCGATTGTCACGATCGCGTTCATGAGGTCTCCCAGCAGCTATATCGCATATCGAGAGAGAGGATTATTACCCGCATGTTTGTCACGTTGTTGATCATGCCGTGCATCAGCTGGATCTGTCTGTACTCGCCGAAGAGGGTGCAGAAGGACTCGAGCGCCAGATAGCGGTGCCAGGAGTGCGACGAGGCCGAGATCGCCAGGATCGGATGCACCAGATTGTACGAGGTCTGCAGAGTTAAGATCAGCTGTGTCGCCGACTTGACTGCCCGCGTTATTAGTGGGAAGGAGTTGATCTCGTTTGCCAGGTAGTTCTTGAGGAAGGGGGCGTAGCTCTTCTCCAGCAGTTCGGCGATGCGTGGGCTAGAACTGAGCTGGCCCTGGGTCTCCGCGAGGATTACGGTGAGCAGGTCCATGCCCAGTCCCTTGAAATTCGTATACTTGTACTTGTCGCCGGCGAGGGCGATCAGCTGCTCGATCTGTTCGGCACAGACCTTGTGGATCTCGCTTTCCTCGAAGGCAGGCTGCTCGTGCTCCTTGGTATCGTCCTGCGACGCCTTGTGATCAGTCGCATATCGTTCGAACAGCAGCGAATACATTTCCCTGAGAACCGCGAAAATGTTGTTCTTTATCAGCTGGCTTTTGCTCGCGAACGCCTTTAGACAGAGCGCGAGGATCTACGCTGCGGTTACACTTTGCCCTCACCTTATTTGCAAGCGGATACTTGCCTACATCCTGCTTTGTTAGCATGATGAGGAGAATCTGGATAACCTTGATCGGGATCATATCGTCGGAGACGTCGAGCAACTTGGCGGCCGACTCAGCGAAGGTGACCTTGTGCGGAAACGCGAGAAGGTTAGCTGCGGACAGGACCTGCACAATCGACAGGGCGGGCTGGAAGGCACGTGAGTTCTTGGCCTGAAGAAGCTGCTCGACAGGCTTGATCAGCAGCTCCACGGTAGTCTGCGGGATTTCCTTGGGCTGCTCCTTCTCTGCAGTCTGCACTGCAACGAGTGCATCATTGAGGCTCTGTGGCAGGTTAGACTAGAAAGCACTTACCGCGACCAGCGCCGTCTCCTTCTTCCGCACTTCCCCCAGTAGCTGCCTGTAGTTCCCCTGGATGCTCTTATATGGCAACTTCTGCATTTAAATAATAATGATAAACTGATATCGGGTTGATAGCGAGGGGCACACAGCGAACTATCGAGAGTATCACCGGTGAGAAACTACTTCGTATATTGCGCGACTGTTGCGAAAAAAATCATATTAAAGAGCAAGCTAGTTGGCCGCAAATGATGCAGAGAGAACAGGTGAAGCCCATCACCAAGGAAGAGCTTGAGGCGCGGCTGTTAACCCTCGCCGTGCCCAAGCGCCAGACCTCAAAATTCTTGAAGCACACCTACACCGACGGCCGGTACCTTCGTTTCCAAACCGATATAGCTTCAACTATAATCACTACGACGAACAACTTCACGGCGTCAGCTTCTGTCCCACGGTCCGCGATCTTCCCAGGTATTCCGGTACACCAGCATCGTGTAGGAAATACAAGTACTCCACCGCAGGACTCAGTCGCGTCTTCGACGCCCGTGCCAGGGTTCTAGAGAAGATGAACGCGGAGGAGAAGGGAAAGAAGAAGAAGCAAGATGTGAGGAGGTTCAAGGAGTACGGGGACCTGATGGAAAATGACGTCGTGATCACGATCGAGCACTGGTACCATGTGATGGTGAAACCGCGGTAGCACAAACTGTGCGGAGCACCAGAGCAACACGCGGCACATTCAGGAGAAGTATTATCTGTACGCGAAGACATTGAAACAGGCGGTGCTGATGCGATATCCGATGGTAAAAGTGTACTGCAAGCCGATAACGGACTCAGTGGAGGACTTCGTCAAGAGCTTCCCCATCAACAGGAACGCGACAGATCAGAGGTCGCTGATCATAGAGAGCCACAGACCGGAGATGCGAATCGGCGCCTTCGAGGTCCAGCTCTGCATCAAAGTTCACGGTGAACTCAAGATCGAGCTCCTTCACTCCAAGCTGGCCACTCGCGTTTGGCCTCAGGTCGGCGCCATTCTCAACAAGATCGGTATCCGCCGCTGCACTTATACGGAATCTGTAGCCAACTACATTCCTCACACGAACATTAACGTTAAGGTGTACACAATCACCACAGAAGGCGGCAACAAGCCTCTTAAGGGTACCTTCTCCAGCATATCTTCGTAGATATTAAGATATCACTGAGCGGAAACCTGGAACGCATGAACGCGATAGCGAAAAGCTTCAACGAGTCGCTGCAGGCGATCGAGACGCGGAAGCTGGCGATGATGCGCAGCCACAGCAGTCGGAAATCTGCACAGACGCTGCCGTCTATCTCTGAGACTGGCCAGTTCTCCATGGCATCCCCGCGAAGACAGTTCTTACCCTCGTCCCGGCCCGTGAGTGCAGTTACAGTGCGCAGCATCGACTCCGGGTAAGCCTTCTTTTTGCGTAACCTCGGTTGGCAGTAGGGCAATGCCGAGCAGGGGCCAGGGTCGCAGATCGCTCGTGCAGAGCTACACCACCAAGCAGGGCTCCGTGTCAAACTGCAGTTTGAGTATGAGCGAATCCACCACTCCTCCCGATAGGCAGGCCGGCATCAGCGCTTCCGGTGGTGCGGAGGAAGCAGTCAACTTGCAGCGTGTTCAAGACTACCGACGCCACCGGGACCGCGGTCTTCGAAAGTGTCCCCATAAACAACTACATAATCGCGGTCGAAGAGTCGAAGAACTATTTGGGGACCCAGAAAGGATTGAACCTGATAAGCGAGCGGACGATCCAGCCGTCGTTCACGGTGTTCATAGAGCTGAAGCCGCAAGTTTCTTCCTTCGTGGAGATTTCGCTGGTGGACGAGAACCGCTACAAGCTGGAGAAGGCCGCGGTCACCGCACAGATGCTCACGATCGATGGGATGCTCGAGTCTGATCGCTGCCTCTTCGATCTCTTCAAGACCAAGCGGGGGACATACAGTGCGACCTTGCTCCCGGGGGACTACGTGATAAACGCCACGATTTCTGGGTACAAGGAGGTGAGCGAGTACTTCTGCGCTATCAAGGGCGATTGTCCGGGAGAGTTCAAGGTGTCGAAGCGGACCGAGGAGAAGCTGATCATCACCGCCAAGGACATAATCATCGGCGCAGCCGTCCAGGGCACTCTGATCAAGGTACCGTTGCTTTAGCACAACCTGTGAGAGTAGCTGTCGACAGTCACAGGGTCGATGAACGTGGAAGGCCTAACAAACTCCGAGGGCAAGTGCGAGTACACGACTGACGGCAGGGGCGACTACACGCTCCACGTTTCGCGCGACGGCTACGTCCCCTACGTAAAAGACATGTGCGTCTCAAAGAACAGTCTTGCCAACATAATCGTCCCGCTTATTCCCACTGTCCAGGCGGCTCCCGACCGCACCACCGTAGAAATCTGTATAAGCGGAGACGCCGCCTGCAAGGATCTCTCGCTCGTGCTCTTCTGTCCCTTCGGTAACGAGAGGCTGGACGGGACGCATGCAGAATCGGAGAGGAATAAGGCGCGGATCGTAGACTCCAAGGCAGGAAAAGTAGCGATAATCACAAGTGGACTGAACGAGTGGTACCGCGTGGGCGTGGTAATCAAGGACCCGAAGCTGACGACTCTGGACAAGAAGGGACTGGACCAGTACGTGCAAAATCCGCTGCAGTCGCTCAATGTGATTGTTCATGTTGTGGCGAACAACGAGGTGAGATACACGATATATCCGCCTGCGTGCCTTGCGGGAGAGTTCTGGGACCTCGGATTCGTCAACGCACTCAATGGGGAGATGATGGTCGTTAATGCGCTGACCTGCGTGGTTCCCGATAATAGGGTAGAGCTGTGTGCAGAGTTCTTCGCCTTCTATGGATATATGGCGGGCCAGGGGGCGAACTGCAAGGCGGCGTTCGGTATGTGGATAGGAGTGATTCGTAGAATTTGACAAGGCCGGGATATCGAGGTTGGACGACCTGGTGATGGACCCGGGAACGTTCGGGCAGATATTCTCGAAGTCGGTGCCAATGGACCCGCGGACGGCCCCGCAGTTCCTCAAGCGGCTGGTCAGTGGCATCAGCGACGTGTTCGGCAGTATTTCGCTCAGGCTGCTGATGCGTCTAATAAACATGCACGTGGCGTCGGAGTGGGAGATGGAGTACTCGAAGACGGTGGGCAGTTCCGGGACCAAGAAGGTGGACTTCGGCTTCCTCAAGTCTTCCCCGTCGACCGTGAAGAAGCCACAGCCGGAATCCAGGCCCAGTCCTGTCCCCGCTCCTGCTGTCAACAAGTCGTCGCCGCCGCCGCAGGCACCCGACATCAGCCCCCTGCAGAAATTCAGGCAGCCCGACGAACTGCTGAAAAAGCCTTCTCAGGAGTCCCCACCAATAAAGGATGAGGAACAGTATCCGCCCGACGACAACGAAAAAGAAATCGGCTCCCCTTCTATGGATCGCGAAGACATGTGATTCCGCGGCCTAACCTAACTTCTTAAGTCAGAGATTTGTTGTCTTCGATTCTCTCGGATTGATGCTACGCTATGCTATGCCGTGGATGGTGCAACTCTCAATATGAGGCAAAAGTGTATATCGTGCGTATAGCTTCCAATTATTCCGGTGCGCTCTCACACGACTCGCTGCGCTTCGGGTCCACCTGATACTTGTAGCGTTGGTACAGATAGATGACGAAGATCACGTCGTCGCGGAAACAGGCCACACGATGCAGGGTCGGCATCTTGATGACGAAGGAGAACAAATCGTCGATAATGGTGTTGAGGAAGCGGTAGAAGAGGGCGCGCCAGGGGAGGTGGCCGACGCTCTGGAGACGGTAGTTGATGTACAGCTGCGGCGTCATCAGGATGAAGCCGAAGAGGTACACGCCGCCTGCCAGCGTCCCTATGACGAAGGAGTAGTAGCCCTTGTGCGTCTTGTACATGAAGGAGTAGCCACTGTAGCCGAGGAAGAGCGGGAACAGGAAGTACGACATGAACTTTATCGCCGTCCAGTCGTAATCATCCGTCTTGCTCGCAGTGTACTCCTGCTGATAGGTCATCTTGACGAAGGGGTAGGTTGGGATCAGGGAGAACTTGCAGACACGGGTAACCTTCCAGGCGTCGATGGCGATGGAAAGGCCCATGGTGATCAAAATGTAGGTCGAAGTGTTGGACCTGCTATCCAGCACGTAGAGGAAGAGTATGACATCGAATGCGATCTGCACAAACACCGACTTCACCGATATTCCCTTGAACGACTTGTTGGTCATCCAGAACTGCACGTCGTTCTTGAAGGTGAGGATGTCCAGTAGAGAATGAAGCAGACTCACCACCATGGTCACTGCGAGCAGATATACATTCGCATCGACGAACACCTCCTTGAGCTCCGCTAGGATGTCAGGATAGCTTTCGTAGAAGGACAGGGCGTGGCTCATGATGTACTTGCCGGGCGAGATCATGTTGATGCCCACGGTCAGGTTCACCTTTTCCATAGACGAATTGACCTTGACGAGGTGTCGTTTGAGTGTCCAGAAGTCGTTCACGTAGAACATAGGCGAATAGTACATCTCGTTGGAGACACGCTCGTAGGCACCGAGCTGCTTGGCAGCGAACTCGCCCTCAGCGTACCCATGCTGATCGTGCATCAGATTGATGTACAGTATCGACTTCAGGTACGGGTACATCTCTGTGTCGTTGCTTACTGTCACGGACGACTCAGTGCCAGTGTCGGCCTCCATGAGATTTTTCTCGTGAATCTCGAAGGACCGCTCATGCTGGATAATGGGCATGTCTGGGGTGGTGAATGTCAGCGTCCGGGTGTCGATCAGCTTGCTCAGTCCTCGTTTCTGCGGCTTCGGCTGCTGTGTTTCCGCCTCATCGTCAGCGTACTGGTGTCCATGCTTCGAGACGGGCTTTTTCTGCTGCTGCGGCTGCACGAAGAACTTCTCGCGATGGACCCCGAAGTAAAAGTTCGGCGCGGTGATCGTCGCCTTTAGATATACGGTCTGGTTGTTCTTCATGTCGGGGATCACGGGCAACTCCAGGGTTTTCATAATGGGGTAGTATTCGGAATAGTTGTAGTGCAGAGGGCCTTCCTTCCATATCTCGGAAACAACATGGTGCTTGTGGTCCAAAAGGTATACAGAAATGTTGTAGGGCTGGTGGTTCCTCATCAGGTTGATGTACTTGTCCCGTGCCTCCTCCACGTGCAGTTCCTCCGTCGGGAAGAACAAGAAGTAGAACTGGTACAGCGAGCCTGCAAGTTGCATAATTATGAAGGCGAAGCACATGTACTTCATCATGGAAAAGTTGCTGCCCTGCTCCGGGGCCGGGACCGCGGCCGGGATCTCCTTCCGTTCCTCGGTCTTCTTCACCTCCTTCTTGTGACGATCCTTGGGAGGCTGTCCCCGCTTGTGTGGCTCCCCGTCGGCGTTCTTGTCTGTTTGTTCCATCTTATGTCTTGTGTTGCGCTCGGCGCGAATATAATGTCCGGTTAATTTGTGTCCGCAGATATGGCTGGAATTGGAGTGACGCGTATGCAAAAACAAACTATCATTGCCGGAACTGTATCAGCATTCGTCTCTCACTGGGGTTTTGGGGTGTTGGGGTTTTGG
>QFZN01005546.1_pt1 | contig 14963 bp, 15 predicted proteins | sample 1740101 | NCBI WGS metagenome assembly QFZN01 (sample SAMN09210849, study PRJNA391713) | Ciliate metagenome, whole genome shotgun sequencing project. | isolation source: combination of 50 Heterometopus sp. ciliate cells from an enrichment culture... | host: Heterometopus sp. ...
CCCCAACACCCCAAAACCCCTAGTCCCGACCGAGCGCGCGGACAACCGACGAACACGTCATAAGTTATTAGGAAAAGAGCGATATGTCTTAGTGACCATAGTGAATTACGGGGGTCATGTTGGTCCGACTGAATTTGTCGGCGTACGCATGATGCTTCCCCGTCTCGGCCGGCACCGGCGTTATCGGCTTGTTTCCGCTGCCTCCGGGGTTCCCCTTCAGCTTCTTTGCCATCAGTTGCTTCTACACCGTTTATTACTGATTTCGCGCTTGCCTTTAGCGAGTGTGTGTCGATGCGAATCCCGTTCTCGCCTATTAAGATGGCGGACTTCTCGAACGGCAGCAAATTATGCTGCAAATCCACAATCTTCACATTTGGCTGCGGGTTGAACATGAACGACGCCTTCTACTCGCCGTCTCATCCATGCACTTGTCTTACCTTCTGCAGCTGGTCAGGATGACCTGACGACTGTCCTGGAATGCTGGGAAACAGCGAGTTCTTCTTTCCAGCATTCGACTTGATCGTGTGCTTGGCCTGAGTAGAGGCGGTGAATAAAGAAGGATTGACGTTTTCGTCGACGTTCATGACGGCCTCAAAGCTGCCGTCGAGGGGACGGGACTGGAGGGCGCCGTTCTTTAAATATAACTTCTCGCCGCCAGCCCGCATCTCTGTGATCTGGGGGAGTGCCACCAGCCTGTTCGCCCGCGGCTGGCTCCCCTGCATCGTGGCAGCATTCTTTCCCTTTAGCTGCGGCAGGCCGCGTTTGGACTCTAGGTCCGAATATTTGTTTGCGGACGCGATCTCTCCCTTGAGGAACGATGGCGGATTCTGGAAGTCGGCGTCCTTGAAGCTGCGCTTGGACACGGTCTGCTTCAGCGGGTTGCTGAGGTCCCTCAGGATGAGTGTGCTGGGCCCCGCCCCGCCTCCAGGCGGCACCTTTGTTGTAGTCTTCCGAGTGAGTGATGTGTTTAGCTCGCCATGGGAGTCGCTGCCCGCCTTCGGACGCGTGAAGGTCAGGGTCACCTTGCTCACCGTTCTTCCTGCGGCCACGGATGCAGGCGAATCCTTGAGGAGGGAGTGCCCCTGCCCGAGATTGTGCATCGCGACTGCTGTGTTATCGACGACGGATTTTGGAGGGACGATGGGCGCGACCACGGGCTCGATGCTCCCGCTCGACCCGCCGTGCGCCATCTCTCGGGTCCGCATCTGGAAGTCTTTTTCGTCCTTTGCCATTATCTCGCGCATTTCCTTTTCGAAGGACTCCTTGGCACCCGCAAAGTAGGGATCGTCGAGGAGCTGGGCGCAGCTCGGCCTCTGGGTCGGGTCAATCGACAGACACGCCTTGAGGAAGTTCAGCGTCACTGTGCTAATATTAGGGAACTTCTGCTCCAGACACCCCGCTGAGGCCGAAGCTGCCGCGCACACCTTCGCCGCCTCTATCCCCTCGAATATCGGGTTTTGTTCCAGGACCTTGCGCTGCTTATCGGTGAGAGTGCCGCCGAGAGTGGAGAGGACGCGCTGCAGTGTGCGGAGGTCTGACTCCCCCGGGAACAGCGGCTGTCCACTTGTAAGTTCTGCGAGGAGGCAGCCGATGGCCCAGATGTCGATTCCGCGTCCGTAGTTGGCGTCCCCCACGAGTAGTTCTGGGGCGCGGTACCTACCGGGGGAATATGCAACAACTCGTACCATCTAGTTGAAACGTAGTCGGTGTAGAGACTGTCCGGGCCGCTGAGGAACCTGGCGAAACCGAAGTCGCATATCTTCAATGCTCCGTGCTTCGATATTAGGAGATTCTCGGGCTTGAGGTCGCGGTGGATGACGTTGTGCTGGTGGACGAGGTCGGTTCCGCGGACGAGTTGCCACATGTACTTTTCAACCTCGCGGTCGTCCAGTCCGTTGGGGTTATTCTCCAGCTCTTCCAGCAGTGTGTGCGGGACGTACTCGAAGACCAAGAAGATCTTGCCCTTCCAGCGAAAGACCTCGATGAGGCTGACGATGTTTTCGTGCTTGAGCTCCTTGAGGATGCGGATCTCGCGCATGGCGGTTTTTCTGACCTATCGTCCGATCTCGAGTCGGGCCTACCTGCTCGTCCTCATCCGATTCCTTGAACTGCTTGATTGCCACCACCTGCGAGGTCTCCTTGTGCACAGCCTTGTAGACCAGTCCGTACGTCCTAAGGGTCAAACCTGCGGCTCACCCCTCGCCGATCTTGTTGAGCACTTTATAGTTGTCCATTATTGCCTATTTGTATTTTTAAATATATCCGTACTTTTATATATATACGTTATTCTTATAAATTTAAAGCGTCGGCCGGTGCACAAGCCCCAGGACAGTGGGAGTGCACACTGCGGGAGTAGGTAAGTTCAGGCAACGTATAATGCAATAGTGTACGGCATAAAAGAGATGTTATCAAGATTAGGTAATAATTTGTATAGTATGTTTGATATACGCCATAGTAAAATATTATTCCTTGTGTCACCTCCTCTTTTGATTATGAATGACTGTCATAGTGTTATCGCATAACCAAGAACGTGAACCTGAAATTTATTCAATATAAATGAAGAGCTTTGCCGGAAAAATGTCAGCGGTGCCGTTCTTTTTGGGGAGGAAAACGGGCGAAAAATCGTCCTTCTGCAACCCCACCCGTGCCGTCTGCCCTTCAACCGCGGCGACTGCCTGTTCCTATCCTACGGAGGAGAGACAAGTACGCGATCGCGTGTAACCATTGGGAAGGAGGTCCTCGTCGCTCCCGAGAAGATGACCGATGCGGACGACTCAGTCTGCGAATATTTCGAAACTGGCGACGAATGCTACAAGCTTTACCGCGGCCGTCTTCTGGAACAGCCGGAGGCGGAACGAATATTCAACGAGAGGGCTTCCGTGCTGAAACAAGGGTAAGGAGCGGGCGGAAACGGGTAGGACGAAGACGGGGACGTGGGCACACGAGGAGCGGCAGCTGCTGCAGTGGGTGGTCTTCAACTATGTCAACCAGAAGCAGCGGCCCGCAAAATTCCTGGTATCACTTTGAATTTTTTAATATTCCAGGCTGACTCTCCTATAGGACGCCGCAGACTGGACCGCGATCAGCACCCTGATTCCTGGAAAGAACGCGGCCGAGTGTGAGACCCAGTGGGAGCTGACCCAAAGCAAGGAGACCTGGACCCCGGCGGAAGATGAAGTTTTGGCTCAGACGGTGGCGCAGTCTGCGAATTACGATTGGCCCAAAATCGCCGCCATCCTCCGATTACATTTCAGTGGTCGGTTTTACAATGAACGCTGCTGTCGCCAGCGCTGGGAATGTGTGCTCAGTCGCCAGTCCTCCGAGTACTTCCCGCATCCTTATACTCCACGTAGTTCGTGCTGCACGCTGGTGGACAAGCTGTGCATCTGCCAGCAGTGGATCAAGGAGGGCGGCAATTTCGCTGCCCTCGAGACCGTGGTCCACAAGTCCGAGCCCTGCATCCGCCAATGCTGGCTTCGGCTCCTCCGTGATAGCGGAGTCAGCATGGACGTGGCCGAGGGCGACCCCCGCGATCTGCGGAAATGTGTCATCAAGATAATGCAGGGGATCGAGTCGCGCATCGGGCTGCAGAAGGGCGAAGTGTACAGGCCCACGCTGGAGGAGGCCAAGAGTCTGGCCACCATCCCGGATGTGGGAAACAGCAGCGGCGGGAGCAGCGAGAGCATTGGCGACGAGGTCAACGAGCTGGAGATGGACGAGTTCGCCGAGGATGAGGGCGAGTATCACAACAAGCAACAGCAGAAGAAGCCCTCGACGTATTAGGTCACTGCAGGAAGTCATGGCTGTGCTGTCAGCGCAGTGATCATATCTTGCTATATAGGATATTTAATGTGGCTACTCTATATATTATGGCACGTATTATCTGGCCCGTAGAGTTCGTTATTACAAACTAATCGGAGGATTCAAGCTCGCTATAATAGTTCAAAGGAGCCATTCACCATGTGCGGTTCGCAAGATCGCGCTCGTGCTCTGGCCGTGCGTTAGGCGGCCGGTAGTGTACAGACAATTTGAATCCCTCGCTGGTTACCTATATATCCTCTCATAATAAAATTTGAACAAGAAACGAATGTCGTCACGCAAAAATTACTACGAGAACTCAATGTACCCGTCGTTCAAGCCGCAGGGCCCCGTCAACTGGGCGTCCAACATCGAGTCCATCATACGTCTCACCCAGCGCAATCTCTCAGGCATCTCCCCTCTCGATTAACACTAGCCATAGGGTGCGACCGGGGCCCAGCGCGATATTGCGATCAGTGCATGTTCCACACCAGCACAATCTACGAGCGTCCTCCTGCAGGAGAGACCGCAGAGGAGCCGGCCGCGCAGACGCAGTTTGTGAGGCGGGGCGACGGGCCGAATGTTCTAGAGCCGCTGTCGAACTCACGGAGCAAGGTCGAGCTGCGGCCTGAGGCGCCCTCCATGTCAAGGGTACATTCCGGGATAGCACTCCTCTAGTATGCGAATGGCGACGTAATGAGTCTGGACCTGAAGACGCAGGTGGCCGCCGCGAAGGAGTCCCTTCTGTACCTGCAGAAGCAGATCGAGGGCGACCTTGCGCGCAAATTGATGGGTCGCGAGTCCCTCGCCGAAGAGTTCGCCGCGAACACTAAGGAAACTCGCACTGCGTTGGACGGGATCTACGAAAAGCTCGGCCAGAACGAGAAGTGGCGAGAAGAGTTCGAGGAGAAGGTGAACCGCAATGTTGATGAGAACAGCCGAATGCTGAAGGACGTAGTGACCAAGCAGGACCTTTCCTCATACAACGATCAGCAGGCGGAAGCTCTCAATCTCAAGTTAGACTACTACAAGAACGAAATCCTTGACCTGCAGCAGAAGGTTTCGGACTGCGCCGCCCTCAAAGAAAAGATTGACGGGCTGCAGATTCTTGTATCGGGCGCCGGACAGAAGACCGCCTCGGAGGTGAAGAGGCAGGTCGCAGAGCAGCTCGGCGAGGTCCAGGACAGGATGGACGCCCTCAAGCAGCGTGAGGAGCAGGAGGAGGGCAAGTTGGTTGTGCGGCTTGAAGATGTCGAGCGGGCAAAGGACGAAACTGAGGCAGCCATTGGCGATATACACAAGAAGATCCAGGGAGTGCACGACGTTTTGGACGAGCGGATCGGGCAGACCGAGGGCGGGGTGGAGGAGGTCCGGAAGGCTTGCGAGGACCTGGCCGCGAAGAACTCTCAGCTGGCTGCAGATCTCGAAAAGGCCGGCGAAACCATCAAGGACCTCACCTCCCGTCTTAATGCCATGACCATGGCGAAAAAGGAGGAAGACCCAGAGAAGCCGAGGAAGCAGACCGATTCCTCGGAATTCGATGTGTTCAAGGCAGAGATACTGCGGGTGGTGGACGAGCTAAGGGGGAAGAACGAGCGGGCCGAGGCGCGAGTCAAGGCCATGGAGGAAAAGGAGAAACCGGCTGTCAGCGCCGACGAGCTTGCAGAGAAATTCGCCGCAATGGACGCAAAGATTATTGAGTCCCGGCAGGATAGGCACGACGATATTAGCAGGGATCAGGCGAAGGACAAAGAGAGGCAGCGAGAACCCAATGAGAAGACGGACAACGAGGAGCTGAAAACGGAACAGAAGAGACTGGCCTCGGAGGTCCGGACGCTGCGGGAAGAGCTGGCGGCGCTGAAGCTCGCGAAGGAGGATGCACATGCGCCCGTACACGTTCTCGCCGATAAGAATCTCTCAGCTGCAAGCCTCGTTAAACAAGCAGAACAGGAGGTGCACGAGACCGCCAAGGCGAAATCGCCGCCGCCGGAAAGGTTGGCCGGGCCCTCTGAGGACGCGATCCGCATCGAACCAGAGCCGGAGGAGGAGAGAAAATCCCCCGACAAGGACCTCGAGGCGAAGGAGCCACAGCCGCTTGTGGAGCCGACCAACGAAATCAAGCCAGAGGTGGTGTTGTTGCCCGAGATGCCCGCCGAGAAATCGTTTGTGTCCTCAGAGGAGGCCATCCCCTCCCCCAATAAGGTAGAGGAGAGGGAGGTGGAGGCGGAGAAGGAGAAGGAGAAGGGGAAGAAGAATGAGAATGAGAAGGATCAGCAATCGCCGCCTCTGAAGAAGCTGCAGGAGACGTCGCCAGAAAAGGTCGAGGATATGGGCCCGGGCATGGGCTCGACGTACCAGCTCAGCGCCTCGCCCGCAGCGCCGGCTGAGAACAAAGTGGAAAGTCCTGCCGTGGACGCCGAGCCGAAAAAGGAGGAGAAAGAGGTCGAGGACCCCTTCCTTTCCAAGGATAACGACGTCGTTGCCCATGCGGGTCCCGACACCGTTCAGGCTGCGGTGGCAATGAGTCCGAACGACAAGGACAAGGAGTCGCCTCGGCCGGAGGACAAACTGAGTCCGCTCAGGGAGGAGGAGCAGAAGAAGTCGGAGCCGGAAAACAACAACAAGGAGGAGGAGGCGGCCAACGATTTCCTCAACGGTCTGCCCGACGCCGAGGACGGGCCGGTGCGTCCCTCGGATTCGCAGGAGGGCAAGGTCGAGAGCGAGCATTCTCCAGAGTATAAGCAGGACTTCGAGGTCGAGACGGAGCCACAGCGGCTAGACAGTGAGGAACGCAAGGAACCACCGGAAAAAGAGGATGGGAAGAGGGATGGCGAGGATGACAACGGACTCGACGAGGGCCTTCTGGATCTGCTGAGTCAGGAGCCGCCGCAGAAGGTCGAGGAGAACAGTATCCTTTGTCGGACCAAGCAATATGGTAGTCCACGATAAATCGAGGAAGGAGCCAGCAGCCAGCTCTCCGGCGCCGGAAGACAAGAAGGAGCCGGAGAAGAAGGCGGAACAGTCGCCCGAGGCCGAGAAAAAGCCGGAGGGCTCAGCGGGGAACGAAAAGAGTCCGCCGGCAGAGGGGAAGAAGGAAGGCGAGCCGCAGATTGCGGAGCAATTTGAAGAGGAGTGGTTCGCTTAATAACAATAACACGCTACTTTTTATTCATTGTGGCCCCTGGCGGCTCCTAGCGCGGCGGAGAGTACTGCGAGAGGAGTGAGCAAGCGCGGGAAAAAGAATGATAAGCGCAAGGACAATAATAGCGCGTAGGACTGTGGCGCCTGTGAAATAGGGCGATTTATCATAGCCGCATTTTATAGGACCAGGAAATGGAGCAGAGGCTGCAAGTGCTCAACGAGATCATCTTGGGAATATTGGGAATCGACGACGCCAAGAGGCGTCTCTGCGAGCTGAAGCTAGAGGAGATGAAGAAGGAGCCGGACATGCTGACCCTGTCGCTGCTCAAGCTGCTGCAGTCCTCCCCGGATGCGGACCACAGGAAGCTGAGTGCAACACTTCTCAAGCGCTATGTATCCGCCATCAACAACCCCTCCGGGTGTGTGTGGCCCCAGCTCACCCCCGACACCAAGAAGCTGCTCAAAGAACAGCTCCTTCTTTCACTCGTCGCCGAAACTCAGCCTAGCGTGGCGAGACTACTGTGCTGGGTGGTAGCCGAGGTGGCGGGGACCATAGAGCACGAGGACAGCAGCTGGCCCGAGCTCGACGCCTTCCTTCACACCATGATCACCAGCGGCACCTCCGCCCTCCAGCAGGAAATGGGCTATTTGGTGATGAACTATGTGTTCGCGTATGTGCAGGAGAAGTACGAGACCCACGCCGCGGAGCTCGCCGCCATGTTTGCCACCAGTCTTAACAAAGGAGTGATGTCGGTGCAGGTGGCGTGCGTGGAGGCAATGTGCCATCTACTGGAAAACATGGACTCGACGTACATCGGGCCCTTCGTTCCTCTGCTGTCGCTTGTGACCGGCGTGATTCAGGCCGCGATCAAGGCAGATGACGATGAAAGCATAAAGAATCTTTTGGATGCACTCACATCTGTGGCTGACGAGCAGACGAAGTACTTCGGCAAGAACTACGACCAGATCTTCGCTGTGGGGCTGGAGATTGCGGCCCGCGGCTGCACTAAGGGCGCCGAAGACTTCGATGAGGACAGGATCGTGCAGATGACCATTGAGCTCCTCGTCACCATCATTGAGAGGATTCCGTCGCTGCTGACGAAGAAGGCGCCCGCGGATTACCTCGTCCCCCTGCTTAAAATCGTGCTGTGGCTGACTCGGATGATCCCGTTCGAGGTCGAGGCCGACTGGCTCAAGCCCAAGGCCACCTTCTTCTTCGAGGGCGAGGAGGAAGAGGACAACATCAACTTCGGAAAACGTGCGGTCGACCGCATCCTCAGCTGCGCCAAGGAGCGCGAGGAGGGTCTCGGCCTCACTCTCATCGGGCCTCTTCTAATGGAATACTTCGCCAACGACGCCGACTGGCGCTACAAGCACGCCGCCCTTCTGGCTGCGTGCAACGTGGGGGAGTACATTGAGGATCCCATCAGCCTCTCCGGGCTAATCCCGATAGTGGTGCAGCACGTGACCCACCCGCACCCTCGGGTCAGATACGCGGCAGTGCACTGTCTGGGCCAGATCGCCGACGACTGTGAGGATGACTTCCACGTAATGTACCACGAGAAGGTCATGGCCGCCCTCATGGCCGGACTCGACGACCCCATCGCTCGTGTTCAGAGACACACTTGCGCGGCTATGTGCAACTTCATTGACAAGCTGCAGCAGGAGCTTGTGGACAAGTATGTCACCAACCTCATGCTAAAGCTTGGCCAGCTAATGAAGACGTCGGAGCCGATAGTGCAGGAGTACATAATGAGCGTGATAGGGAGCATCGCGGAGGCGACCCCTGATACCTTCAAGACCACGTATTATGACGAGACCATGCCTTTCCTCGTCAATGTGCTCCAGAGCTGCAAGGACTACAAGTACAAGAAGCTGCGCGGCCACACGATCGAGTGCATAACGATCGTGGCGCGCTCGGTGGGGAAGAAGAAGTTCAAGACGCACATGAACGACGTGATCCGCGCCATGTACCAGATACAGGAGAACGAGCTCGAGTCTCAGGACCCCCAGAAGTGTTTCCTCCTCAGCGCCTGGCAGCGTCTCTGTCTAATACTGAAGAAGGACATGGTGCCTTACATGGAGATGCTGATCCCGTCGCTACTCAAGCTCGCTGCCTCAGTCCCCGGCCTTTCCATTGGGACCAACAAGGACGCGACCGTTGAGCTGGAGAAGGCGGCCAGAGAACTCAGCGAGACTGGCGTGCCAGAAAAGGAAGAGAAGCGGAAGATGGTGCATGTGACCACAACCGACATCGAGGAGAAGGAGGCGGCCATCAACATGCTCGGCGTTCTAATAGATGAGCTCGGCGGGTATCTCGACAGGTACGTTGAGAACTTCTCGCAGATCGTCCTCAACGTGCTGGTTCACTCTGGCGTTCAGAATCTAAGAGAGGCCGCGGCCATGACTCTCAAGGGACTGATAAAGGCCGCAAAGAACGGAAAGAACATCCCGATGACGCAGGAGTATCTGAGCAGGCTGGCAAGGACGTACCTCGAGGCCCTGCTGAAGTCCGCTTTGGATGAGTACGATGTGGACCCACTGACAGTGGAGATGGAGGCCATGACGAGCGTGCTGGAGGAGGCCGGGAAGTGCCTGGACCCGCCAGCGATACAAAAACTCTTCGAGACGGCCATGAAGCTGATCGAGGACTCGAACAAGCGCATTCAGGTCAACAAGGACCAGCAGCAGGAGGACGACGAGGACGCGGACGACGCAGAGGTCGAACTGATGAAGGCCGACAACAAGAAGGAGAAGGAGCTCCAGCTCGAGGTGATCCAGGTCGTGGGAAGCCTCTTCAAGTCTCACACAGAAGAGGCCATGTTCCTGGTAAATCTCCTCTATCCCAAGTACCTCACAGAAACGCTGAAGCCTGATGCCACCAACCACATGCACCAGATGGGCTTGTTCGTGGTGGTTGACATGGTGGAGCATCTGGGCTACGCGCGCATCCCAACGATGTACCCGGAGTTCGCGGAACTCATCATCTCGTACTCGCAGAGCGCACACCCGGGGATCAGACAGGCGTGCATGTACGGGATAGGCGCCATAGCCAAGAACGCGGGCGAGTATTATCCCAAGCTGGCCGCAAAGTGTCTCAACGCCCTCATCCAGGGAATCGACGCCAAGGCTCCCGCTGATGTCAAGAAGAAGTATTGGAAGTCGGCGCGCGATAACGCCATCGCGAGTCTGGGCAAGACCATTAAGTGTCAGGGGAAGATGCTGCCGGAGGCGGGGAAGGCGGTGACGTTCTGGCTGGAGCGGATGCCGCTGAAGGTGGACATGGAGGAGGGACTGCTGCAGAACGAGTCGCTGGCCGACATGGTCACGGCAGACTGTGCCGCCATTCTCGGGCCCAATGCTGAGAACCTGGAGCGGGTGCTGAAGATCTTCGTGGACGTGCTGGACACGGAGCAGGTAAACGACGAGGTCTCGCTCAAGATATCCAAGGCGCTCAACATGCTCGCCGCCATCCCCGCGCTCAAGGATCGCATAGCCGCGATTGGCAATGCACTCAGCAAGGACGACAAGGAGACCCTCGAGAGCTGTCTGGAGTTGGCACATGCGTCGGCGTAAGGCAGAAGCAGTGATTGGTAATTTACTCGGACACGGGTGTGCACCTCCTATTATAAAAGTGAGTGAGTGCGTGATACAAGACGGAGAGACGAGAGGGCAAAACAATCGGTTCCGCCGGTTGCTAAACCGTAAGGAATGCTGTTTAAATATAATTTATTTATATCACAGACGATGAGCGCATTCTGGTCCTTTCTATTCCCCACCAAGTCCAAGCCCGAGCTTCTAAAGGGATACTGGGAACGGTTCAACGAGCAATACACGTCTCTGGTCACACAAAGGAACAACGCAGACCCGGAACTGATCAAAACGGCCGAGTTCACGCACTCACTCGCCGAGATCCGTATTCGAGGTTCTCCCAGATTTCCTAGTCGACATGCTGGCGGATGAGGCAAAATCACTGAAGCCGGGGGAGCTGGGCGAGTGCTTCAGATGTGCACTGGAACAGGACTGGTTCACATCACTTGTTGGCTACGGAAAACTTGTACTCCTCCAGAGGACCATCTATAGAACAAGCCGCTGGGCATGTACTGGCTGGCAGCCTCCGCCCTGGCAAAGATCGTGGTCTGTTCCAGCAGAAGCTACAAACGACTCGCGCAGCCAGGATTCGCGGGGGCGGTCACTTGTCTTCTGGAACACACTGTGAACTGCGCAGCAAACGGCCTGCTGGTGCGGGAACAGCCCGCCATTTTCAAATTCCTGCGTGTCCTCGCCGCAGCCGTACTTTCCTTCTCCTCCAGTCGTATATAGTTCTCGCATTCCCCTGAGGTCTTCGCCGCCTTATTCAGGTCTGACTCCGACACCACGGTCTCCCGTTGCTTCCTCCCACTGAAGCTATTGGAAACAATGCTAATGCAGCCCAGCCACCAGACTCGAAGACTCTTTCTCGTCCTCGAGTCATACCTGGCTATAAATCTCCCTGCGTTCCAGGCCCTCCTCGCGGCTACACTCCCATCCAGCATATCAAGGGTGCTCGCAGGCTTTTCGGCGAGGCTGCCCGGAAAGGTGCTGCTGGTCCCGGATATCTTGCGGCCCCAGCTGCGGTACAGTCTGGCCAACCAGATCCTGAATGGGAACAGCAGCGCGACCGAGGGGGAGAAGGCGGAGTTCGAAACCTATGAGATGTTCCTCTCCTTCTTAGGGGAGGTGTACAACCGCGGCTGGAACTGCGAATTGCTGAGGACACTTGACCGGGAGATCGTGGCGAGGTTCCTGGTTCCAGTGATCCAGCCGCGAATCCTGTCTCTCGACCTGGCCGTGGCCCGCACCGCGCTACAATATCTCGTCTTCGCCCTCGAAAGCGCAAACTCCGCCAAGTTCGCTGCCTGCGTCCGCCGCTTCGTCTTCTCGCGGTCCCAGGCTAAGAACGAGTCCTATTCCGCTGCCTCCGGGGAAGCGCGGGGCATGGACATATCGTTTTCATCGTTCTGCGACGGCCCCCTGTGTGGACTACAGCCGCACGACGGGCCCGGGGACGAGGAGTGCATTGAGCACTACGTGAACGTGGGAAAACAGCAGGGGGAGGAGCTAAGCAGACAGCTGGAGGAGGGCGGCCGCAGGGCCAACACTGGCGGAAACAAGCATCTTCCGAGAGAGGTCACGAGGCTCGTAATTAAATGCATCAACATAAAGAAGGAAGGCTGCTCGGCGATTGCTCTCCAGCTTATTAACAAGTTGCTTGAACAGGACCTCGGAGAAACCGCATCCACCCTCCTTCCTCAGTCAGCACACCGGCGCCTCGGCCGCGATTCCTCCGCATTCGAAGGCAGCGCAGAGTTCTACCGGACACTTCACCAGTGCTGTGACTTTGGCGCCGTCGAGCCCTCCCTGTCGGGCTACGACGGGAGACTGATCATTGCCGAGGATCAGGAGAACTGCTCTCCCAATGTCGTGGCCCCCGGCGGGGGAAAACGGTTGGTCCGCGAGGTGCATGCAAGATCTCCCAGGAAGAGGCTCAGTGCGGTTCCAGAGTTTGGAGAGACCATATCGACTGATATGATGCAAAAGGCAGGGACGCCGATGCGGATTGGAGTTGGGAAAAAGGCTGTGACAGAGAATGCGGTATGATCCGATCTTCACGAGTCGGGAGTAGGAGTGCGGCTTCGTCGCGGCGCTGTTTAAGAAGCTGAGAGGCGTGCTCAGCAACTCGATGGACGAAAACCTGGCGCTGTCCGCAATCGTTCTCAAACTATCAACGATCTCGGCCTCAGGCGGGCCCTCGATATTCAGTTACAAGGACACGCACGGCGAAACGCTGCTCGAGGCCACACTGCAACGGTCGGCCGCGGAGGTGGCGAAGCGGGAGCGGCAGACGCCGAATTTCCGCCAGCTCGTCTCGCGGCGCAAGGAGACCCACAGTCGTGCGCTGCTCCACGTCAGGAGTGTCTCCACGATCGAGCCGATCTCCGGCCCCTCAATTCGGTTCCTTGATGTATCCCCCACACACGGTGACAACGGCATAGGGAACCATCGTGCTGGAAGAGCTGATGGCGGAGTTAAGACTTTCCATACGGAAAAGTCTGGCGGTGGATCGTCTGGCAAAACAGTGTGAAATGATCAAGGAGGTCTGCGACGATCAGGGTCAGAAGCTGTGGGAGGAGGAGATGGGCGTCCTTTGATGAGGTTTATTATTAAAGGTTTTCTATTTCAGGCGCACTATGCGCATGCATTTTCATTCATGTTTCCTCTACTTATATCAGAACACTGCTGAGAGTGGAATGCATGGATTCTCTCATGATGGTGAATACGAGTGTTATTTCCCCGCTGCCGGCAGCTTCTTCCTTATTCCTGTGTGATCCGGGGACATCTCTACGACTGAGGAGTCCTTGAGAGCTTCCATGAACTGCCCTTTGTCGGTGGTGAGCTGCTTGACCCGATTGAACTTCATCACTCTTTCCAGCGGTGCATCTATTATATTCAGGCTATCGTCTCGTCGTGCATACAATGCTCCGGGTTCGACTCGACCAGTCCTTTCAGGTACGTGTCGTTGTTGTAGTTCTTGTCCCCGAAGTAATACTCGATCTGTCGCTTAATAGCCTGGAGAATGGTCTCCTTGTGCTGTTCCTCGTATTTCTACGCGACGTCTAAGCGCAAAACTGACCTTGATCACCTCGGCCTTCTTCTCCTCTTCCTCTTTGCTCTTGTCCTTGTCATTCCCCTCAGGCGCATTTTCGGACTTCTTCTCATCCTTCTTCTCATCCTTCTTCTCCTCCTTCTTCTCCTCTTTCCCGGACTCCTCCACCGGCTTCTCCTCCCCCGGTCCCTCTGCCCCCTCAACCGCCATCTCCACCAGATCCGTGAAGGCCCAGGCCTGCGTCTGTCCATTGGTCCTCACCACCAGCTTCGAGTCCTTGAAGCGCTCCTTGCTGAGCTCCAGCGACTGTATCACCCCCAGGTGCTCGGTCACCACAGGCTGCATCTTCTCCTCGGACAGCTCCACCGTCTTGACTCTGATGTGCTTCCCGCTCGTCAGCAGCTTCTCCACCAGGCTTCTGTTCGACGCATCCTGAAGGATCAGCGTCTGCACCGGGGAAAGCTTGGGCGCCGGCTGCGGGGCCGACGGGGGAGGAGGAACAGAGGACTTTTCTTTGGTCGGAACTGCGGACGCGGATGAGACCACAGTCACACTTGCGACCTTGGGCTTGTGGTACTCCTTCTTCTGTTCCTTCCTTGGAGCGCTCGCTGGGTTCCACTTGCGCATCTTCTCCTGCAGTTCCTGGGCGGGGTTCTATCCGGATATAGAGATCGTGTGCAATGCCTTTATCCTGAGTGTCGAGGCAGTGCTGGCAGACTTGCAGACCAGCGGCGCATCCTTCTCCTCCTCCGGCTCGACCTTCTTGACCTTGCTGGCGGTGGGAGGCTGCGGTATCGGCGAGGACTTTCTCTCCCTCAGCTGGGGAGCCGGCCGGGGCGCAGCAACCCGCTCTGGAGCCGCCTTGGAAGGCTTGGGTGGCACACTGCGGGCCGGGACCACCTCTTCGATCGAATCTGAAGACCCCGAGAGGGCGTCGAGGTCGATCTCCTCATCTTCGTCCTTGTTGGCCCTGGACTTTTCGCCGACTGCTGGAGCGCCTTCGTGGAGTTCGCGGATACTACCAGTTTGCTAAAGCGGTCTTACTGAAGAACCTCGTCCTCCTTGATTATATCCTTGACCTTGAACGCGGGCGCCATGTAATACTGGTCCAGATAGAGGGCGAAGGACCGGGTGATGGCAAACTTCTCCTTAATGAAGTTGATGAGGTCGGAGACGCGGGGACACTTCTTCTCATCGACGGCGATGACGCAGAGACGGTATCTGCGGTCGATCAGTCCGGGGCCGAATTGCAGCTTTATCCTCATTTTCTTCGATTTATGTATATACTCACTTCGTTCATCCCGCTTATTGTTCCTGGAATGGCCTTCTGCGCGACACTGCAGGGGTTTTGGGGTGTTGGGGTTTTGGGGTTTTGGGG
>QFZN01005082.1_pt1 | contig 14944 bp, 4 predicted proteins | sample 1740101 | NCBI WGS metagenome assembly QFZN01 (sample SAMN09210849, study PRJNA391713) | Ciliate metagenome, whole genome shotgun sequencing project. | isolation source: combination of 50 Heterometopus sp. ciliate cells from an enrichment culture... | host: Heterometopus sp. ...
CTATAAAGAATTTGAATAATAATGCTCCCAAGCAGACCGAAATCCAAGCGCAAGTCCTATGGTATCCACTCCACCCAGACGTGCTAGGCCCCGTTTTCCGACTCCGAATGCCCGACTTCAAGGGCATTAAGGAGATGTACCGCCTCGAGTTCGCCGATGGTCCCGCCGAGGACAAGCCTTCCGAGTACCACTTTTCGCTAGTATCCTTTAGTTCGCGGGAACGTCGGACCGCAGGACGGGCCAAACGTGATCGGTCGGTTGAGCGACAGGCTGCCCGCAGACAAGTCGACTCCAGGCCGCAGAATCGGACCTTCGTTCTTCCTGTAGAACCGCAGGAGGAGGCCAAGGTCCAGTCCCAACTCCCCTATCGTCAGGCGCTGTTGCAGGGCAAGAAACACGCGGACAACCCGTGGATCCAGAAGATGGCTGCAAAGGAGGCAGCGACAGCCGCGCTCAAGGGGGTGAAGCCGCTCTCCGGGAAGCGCAGACAGGAGATGTCCTCAGGACTCAAGGAGGGGGATAGGGAGGGCGACATCATTGCCAAGGAGTTCACACTTGCACTGTTCCAGGTCCCCGACAAGCGGGAATGCAGACAGCTCACCAGGTATGACACATGGGAGAACGACCTCTCCCCTGAAGAGTGGGTTCGTCGCTGTCTCGAGAGCGGCAAATCTGCCAACGCCACCAGTCCGGTCTACAACGGGGAGACATACGTGTGGCAACCGGTGAAGGTGCTGAGCTACGACGGAGAGAAGAAGAAGTACCGGATCACCGTGCTGGAGAACGGGCAGGAGAAGCTGGTCACCCGGCTAGCGCTGATGTTCTACGATGAGGACAAGAAGGCCTTTTCAGAGCGGCTCAAGCAGTGTCGCGAGCGGAGAGACAACGTGGAGAGCGAGCTGCGTTTCCAGGACTACGTGGACTCGTTCGGCCGCGGGACAGTGACCGGGATGCCGGGCGGCATGCTTGAGGCCGTGACCCACCGAGCCCAGATCCGTGAGGACCGCTTTGACAGGAAGCACTCAGAAGTCACCACTGCCAGACTTATCATGGTCATTGACGCGGTCTACCGGCGCACCATGAAGAAGTGTCTGGTGCTGCAAGAACTGACGAACGGAGCCACGCTGTCACGCATGGAGGAGATGCACATACCGATCAAGCTGGACCGGAGAACTGCACCGTATATGGCAGTGGTCGATGTTGGGCGCAACACAAGGAAGAGAAAGTCGGGGACCAGCCGCGACCTCTGGGGCGACGACCTCTCGTACATAAAGAACGCGCCGGGGAGCTTCATAAAGGGATTGCCGCGGGTGGAGAAGAAGGCAATCAAGATGACCGACCTGAAGGCCAAGCGGCGGGAAAGGCGGCTGGGTTTCGTGCGCGACGTCGAAAAGCAGCTCCTCGAGTACGCCGGCGCCACCAAGATGATTAACAGCTTCACAGACGAATTCCAGCGGGTGTGCCAAGAGTTCAAGAAGCGAAGGCTGTTCCAGACCGACACCCAGCGCCTCCAGCTTCCCATGCGTTGTTCCCACTTCATTGCAATTCAGGACAAGAAGATCGCGGCCACCACGACTGACGTTGTGAATAACTGGAGGTTCCAGATCCTTCATGACATGCGGGAGAAGATAGGGAGCAAGTTCACGTTCGACATTCCGGATATACAGAAGTACGAGGAAAGTCCAATGCGGAAGCTGATCCGCAAGTACGATTTAATGTTCAGAACGCACCTGGCCGTGCTGTACACGGACTCGATAAGAGATTTCGTCTGCTTCCTCCGCAGCTTCACCCATCCTGAGCCCAATCAGCTCTGGCGCGTCAGTTCTGTTCCTCTGATTGAGATCGACATTCGCTACACTGGAAGCGACAAGAAGAAAGAGGAGAAGAAGGATGATAAGGAGAGCAAGGAGAAGAAGCACAAGCACAAGCAGGACGAGAAGAGGAAGAAGGAGCTGAAGAAGAAGGAGAAGAAGGAGCTGCTGTTCAAGCCTGACATCGAGCAATGCAAAAAGGACATGCTGATGCTATTGGACAAGGTGGTGGATTCTTCGAGGAAGGTGCTGGTGCTGGAGACCGAGGATTTCAACGTGTTCTTGAGCGAACGCAAGACGCCCGCATTCCAGCTGGCGACCGACTGTCCAGAGATCGCCGAGGCAAAGGGTGCAGTGCAGCAGATGGTCGATGAGCGCATGATTGCGCCTCGCGAGCTCCTTGCCAGGTTCAAGAAGTACGAATATCTGATGACAACGGAGACGAGCACCATGAAGAAGGTCATGGAAAAGGAGAAGCCGCCCACCACGACTGAGCTCAAGGACCAGCTGGACGGACTCACGAAGGCTGCCTATGAGGTGCAGACACTGGCCACCGACCTGGTCCAATTCAGCATGTTCCAGGTTAATACGTCGATGGTCAAGAAGTACCTGGCATATCGGGCCGGAAAGCTGAAGACCGCGCTGCTCCAGTCCATCCAGAAGCACTGCAAAAAAACTATCGCTGACATCCTCAGCAAGTACGTCCAGCTTCTCAGCAAGCTGGAAGACAAGCCAACGTCGAAGGACGCGTACAAGGAACTGAAGATGTATCTCAAGGACTCCAACAAGCGCATGGAAGAACTGAGGGGGAGACACGACCTGGTGAAACTGCACATAGACCTGCTGGAGGAGAACCTGGTGAAGGTCGACAAGGACGACGAGCGCGACTTCTGGAAGGTGCACCAGTACCCCGGGCAGCTGCGCACCAAGATTGCGAAGGGCAACAACAATCTCATCAACTACGAAGAACAGCTTCGCACAGAGCTCGAGAAGCAGAAGGACTTGTTCGATAAGGAGCTCAACAAGTATCAGAACATGTTCTCCGAGGTCGTTCAATTCAACGATATTGACAGCGCAAAGAACAAGTACAGAGCAGCGTTCGAGCTCTATGCTGGGATTGAGAAGGCCGTTGCCAAGGCGAAAGAACTCAATGACGACGAAGGCCTGCTCGAGATCAAGAAGACCGAATACTCCACGCTCGACAAGCTGGGCAAGGACTTCCAGCCTTTCTACACGCTGATTAAGTTCTCGGAAGACATCCAGCTGAGCATCGATGGGTGGAAGACGAACCCTTTCATCAGTCTAAAGCCCTCGGAAATCGAGGACGACATTAAGCACTGGAACGCCAGTCTCGAAACTCTGAACAAGCAGCTGGAAGAGTACAAGGACCAGGCGGACGTGGCGCTGCAGTTGAAGAACATGGTGGCCGATTTCACGCTGAACCTGGAACTGATCAAGTGTCTGCGGTCGGAGGCCATGAAGGAGGAGGAGTTCAACGAAATCTCGAAGGCTACTCCGCTGGAGATCAAGGCCAGCGACGACACCTACAGTCTCAATACGCTGATAAAGAAGAACGCCCTCGCCCACATGGACCAGATCCGCGATATCTGGGAGCGTGCTGAACGCAAGCTCGATCTTGACAAGAACCTCAAGAAGATCAAGGACGAGGTCCACAAGAAACGACTCGAGGTGGTCAAGTACACCCCCACGAACAGCTTCGTTATCCAGTCCTACGACGGCATCATGGAGTACCTCGACGAGCAGATTGCGCTCACCCAGAACATGCTTAGCTCGCCGTTTATGACGGGACTGCTGAGGAAGAACTGCGCGATATGGAGCGCGAAGTTCGGCACCATATTCGAGATCCTCGAGGAACTCAAGAAGTGCCAGCGCACCTGGATGTACCTCGAGCCCATCTTCTCCTCTGAGGACATAAGACTCACGCTGAAACGGGAGGCCGAGATGTTCATGGAGGTGGACACGAAGTGGAGACAGCAGATGGAGAACATCAACGCGGACAGCCTGATCGTGGCGCTGCTGGACAAGGAGCGGCTCAAGGAGGACTTCGTCCGCGCCAACTCTGACCTCGAGGCCGTCCTCAAGAGTCTTTCCGACTTCTTCGAGTCCAAGCGGAAACGTTTCCCGCGCTTCTACTTCATATCGGACGAGGACCTGATCAAGGTTCTGTCAAAGGCCAAGCAGGATCCCAAGAGTGTGGAGCCGTATCTGAGCAAGTGCTTTGACGCGATGAGCTCGCTGGAAATCACGGAGCCGAAACAAGAGGTGGTGGCCGTATATTCCCAGTCGCGGGAGAAGCTGGAGCTGATTCGTCCGCTCGACCTCCGGGAAGGTGACAAGAAGGGAAATGTCGAGACTTGGCTCCGCGAGTTCGAGCGCATCCTTCATGACACTCTTCGGGATCTTTGCAAAAAGGCGGTCAAAGACTACCCCACAAAGGCCAAGAATGACTGGATCTTCAGCTGGCCGTGCCAGGTGATCCTGGCCTGCAACCAGGTCCATTGGACGAACAGTGTAGAGGCCGCATTTAAGGAGTCACGCGGGAAGATGACGAAGCCGCTAGAAACGCTGGAGAACAAGCTGAAGGATCAGATAGTGGGATACACGCAGCTGGTCCGAGGGGAACTCTCGCCGCTGAACCGACTCACGCTGGAATCGGTGCTGGTGATAGATGTACATTCGAAGGACATCGTGCGCATGCTGCATGAGAAGAACGTGACATCGGACACGGCGTTCGACTGGTCGGCACAGGTGCGGTACAGCGTGGAGAAGGACGACATCAAGGTGCGGGCGCTGACCGCGACGCTGAATTACGGCTATGAATATCTCGGGTCCACCTCGCGACTGGTCATGACTCCTCTCACTGACAGGTGCTTCAGAACGCTCATCATGGCCAAGCACATGAACAGGGGCGGGGCGCTCACAGGGCCGGCGGGTACCGGAAAGACGGAGACCGTAAAGGACCTGGCGAAGGCGCTGGGACTGTACTGTGTGGTCTTCAATGGATCAGACGAGCTGGACCCGTCGGCGATGGCCAAGTTTTTCAAGGGCCTGGCCTCCGCTGGCGCCTGGTGCTGTTTCGACGAGTTCAACAAAATCGAAATGGAAGTGCTCTCTGTCATCGCCTCGCACATCCTGATGATACAGCAAGCACTCGGGGCGGAAGAGAAGGTGTTCCACTTTGCGGCCGAGGACGTGGTGCTCAACCCTCAGTGCGGCATCAATATCACTATGAACCCAAATGTCAACAGGGTCACAGACCTCCCCGACAACCTCAAGGCGCTCTTCAGACCCTGTGCGGTCACCGCGCCCGACCATGCGCTGATTGCGGAGATTCTGCTTTACTCCTACGGATTCCAGGAGCCGCGGACGGTGGCGAGAAAGGTGGTGGCGATGCTAAAACTTTGCAAGGAACAGCTGTCGTCGACCGGACACTACGACTTCGGCATGCGGGCGCTGAAGGCGATCCTGGTCACTGCAAGGGAGCTCAAGCGGACCCACGGCGCGGAGAAGGAGGATCTGCTAATCCGCAGGGCGCTCGACGACGTCAATATTCCGAAGCTTACTCTTGAGGACGAGCACCTGTACGAGGGGATCGCTACCGACCTCTTCCCGGGGATTACGCCTGCACCGAGAGACTACGGGCTGGTTCAGAAGGCCCTGGTCGAGGCGCTACAGAAGGAGAGGTACCAGCCCAAGGAACAGTTCGTGAAGAAATGTCTGCAGATATACGAGACATTGCAGGTGCGACACGGGATAATGCTGATCGGCGAGACGCTGAGCGGGAAAACCACATCGATGAGCTTCTTGCGCAAGGCGCTCTGCTCGATATCGGACTCGTCGGACACTCGGTTCAAGGACGTGCGGCTGCAAACCCTGAATCCGAAGGCTATCACCATGAAGCAACTGTTCGGATACTTCGAGGACGGGTCGCACGCGTGGGTGGACGGCGTGCTCACGAAGGTGCTAAGAGAATACGTGGAGGCGGAGACCCCTGGCTGGAAGTGGCTGGTCTGCGATGGCCCCGTCGACACTGTCTGGATGGAGAGCATGAACACCGTTCTCGATGACAACAAGAAACTCTGTCTTAGTTCTGGCGCGGCCATCAATCTCAAGCCTAACATCGCGTTGTTCTTCGAGGTGGAAGACCTGAAGTACGCGAGCCCGGCGATAGTGAGCCGCTGCGGGGTGGTATACATGGAGCGGCAGCAGCTGGGCTGGGAAATCTTGCTGCGGTCGTACTGCGACGGACTTCCGGCCGTGCTGACCCCCAAGAGGACCAAGCAGGTGGAGGATCACATGTTCTCCCTAGTGAATCCTACGCTCGCCTTCCTCGCCAAGCATTGCAGGTTCCCGCTGCAGATCGCCCCAATGCACATGGTTCAGAACTTCATCAATATATTCGACAGCGCCATGTGCGACTGGAAGGAACTGGGGTATAAGATCCCTACGGACATCGACACCGCGATCGCCAACCTCATGGTCTTCGCCGCCATCTGGGCCTTCGGCGGATGCATGGAAGGCGACATGCGTCAGAAGTTTAGGGAGTTCCTGCAGGACCTGCTGAACGTGATCGACGTGAAGATAAAGTACAAGCTCGACATAGACTTCGTCTCGCCCAAATTTACAGTCAGGTTCCCCGAAAGCGCCGACATATTCAGCCTGAGCTACGACCGGAAGACCAGCAAGTGGCTCGGATGGAAAGACAACGTGACGGAGGTGCTGAACACGCTGCCGAAGGAGGCCAAGTTCCATGAGGTCATCGTTCCCACTGCGGAATCAGAGAGGACCAGCGCGCTGCTGAGAATGTTGCTGGGCAACAAACAGCACATGCTATTTGTGGGCCCCACGGGCACCGGCAAGACGATATGTGCGGCCACAGAGCTCCGCCGCAATTTCCTCAACGCGAAGTACACATATATCTCGGTTATTCTCTCCGCCCAGACCAGCGCCAACCAGGCCCAGCGCACCATCGAGTGCAAGCTGGAGAAACGGGGCCGGAAGATCTACTACGGCCCGCTTCAGGGCAAACAAGGAGTGATTTTCCTCGACGACCTCAACATGCCGCAGAAGGACCCGTACGGGGCCCAGCCGCCCATCGAGCTCCTCAGGCAGTGGATGGACTATGCTGGATGGTACGACATCGACTCGGCGGAGAGACGGTTCAAGTACATAACGGACATCACGTTTGTGGCGGCGATGACTCCTCCTGCGAGCGGAAGAGAAGTGGGAGGCAGATACCTGCGACACTACAACGTGGTGTACATGGACCACTACGCGGCCGGGACGCTTGCCAACATGTTCACCAGCATCCTCGCCTGGAAGCTCCGCACCGCAGTTCCCGCGTATTCTGAGGAGCTCCTCAAGCTCAGCACAAAGATCTCCGAGGCCACTATTGGGACCTATATGCTGCTTTACAAGGAGCAGGACCTGCGACCGATCCCATCGAAGCCACACTACACGTACAACCTTCGGGACGTGGGCAAGGTGTTCCAGGGAATATGCAGGGCCACGCCGGCGGCCATAAGGAGGCCAGAAGACTTGATCAAGCTGTGGGCGCACGAGGCCACACGCGTTTTCCACGACCGTCTCACCACCCAGCAGGACCGCGACACCTTCATGCGTCTCCTAAAGTCCGAGCTCAAGCGCAACTTCGATCGTGACTGGGACTCGGTGGTTGGAACTGAGGCGCTAACCTTCTCCGACTTTGTCCCCTGTCTCTATCCCGATGACGACAAGACTAAGCCGCCTCTCTCCGGAGTATACTGCGAAGTGACGGACCGAGCACTGCTGAAATCGACGGCAGAGTCGTATCTGGCGAAATACAATGCATCGAGGAAGAGCAAGCTGAACATCGTGCTGTTTTCTGCCGCGGTGGAGCACATCGTCCAAATTCTGCGAGTGCTCGCCCTTCCTTTGGGCCACGCACTGCTCCTCGGATTGGGCAGCTCTGGCCGGAAGTCTCTCACCGCGTTGGCCAGTTTCATCGGAGGGTTCGAGCTGTTCAAGATCGAGGTCTCGCGGAAGTACAAGGTGCAGGAGTGGCACAGCGACCTTCGCATGCTCATGTTTGCCACGGGCGTCGAGCGCACTCCCACCGTTTTCGTTCTCAACGACCAGCAGATCAAGAGCGACTACTTCCTCGAAGACCTGAATAATCTGCTCAATACCGGAGAGGTGCCCAACCTGTACTCGAAGCTGGACCGGGCGGACTCCAAGGACGATTACATGACAAAGCTGCGGGAGAACATGCAGTCTCGATACAAGAAGGTGTTCAACAGCGACGACGAGATCCTCGAAACTCTTCGCGAACACTCCCGTGAGCAGCTGCACATCGCCTTCTGCATGAATCCTGTTGGCCCCGCTTTCCGCTACAGAGTTCGCATGTTCCCTTCTCTTGTCAACTGCACCACAATCAACTGCTTCCTGCCCTGGCCAGAAGAAGGACTCAGGTCGGTGGCATCGCAGGCGCTCACAGAAGTAGAAGGCCTGGACAAGGTGCGGGACGGAATCGTGAGCATATGTGTTGACATGCAAGAGCGCGTGAGGCTTCTGGCAGAGAAGTTCCGCAACGAGGCTCGCGGCTTCTATTATGTGACGCCCGCAGGATACCTGGAACTGTTGAAGATATTCAAGAACCTGCTGCTGGAGAAACGCAGTTCGCTGCAGGCTGGGATACGGACGTACGAGAACGGGCTGGAGGAGCTGCGAAAAACAGAACAGTTTGTGGCACAGATGAAGACGAAGCTGTCTGAGATGGAGCCCGAGCTCAAGAAGCGAAGCGACAGTGCGGCCCAGCTGGCTGACAGCTTGAAGAAGAAGCAGGCCGAGGTGGCAGAAGAGACTAAGGTGGTGCAGAAGGAACAGGAGAAGGCCGAAGAAACGAAGAAGACAGCGGATGAGCTACAGGCGGAGTGTCAGGCAGATTTGGACAAGGCCATGCCTGAGCTTGGCGACGCAGAGAGAGAGATTGGATCCATAAAGCAGGAGGCTATCGCTGATCTGGCCTCAATGGGCGCGCCCCCAGATGAGGTCAAGCTGGTGGCCAAGGCTCTCTGCATCATGTTGGAGATAAAGCCCAAGAAGGGGCCCAGCGCCTCGGAGCCCGACTACTGGATGCCCAAGAAGATCTTCACCTTCAAAATGATAAAGAAGTGCATGGTGGACTTCGACAAGGAGAAGGCGAACATACCTCTACCGAAGATAACGGAGCTGCGGAAGGTGGTGGAGGACCCGAAGTTTGCGACGGACAAACTAAAGTCGGTGAGCGAGCCTGGGGAGACGATTGCTCGGTGGATCCGGGCTATCGTCAAGTTTGATCAGGTGAATCGTGAGGTGGCGCCCAAGAAGGCAAAGCTCGATGAAGAGACTGCTAAGGCCAAGACAGCACAAGAGGTCTGGACAAACAAGAATAAGCAGCTGGAAGACAAGCGTGCTCTCCTGGCCGAACTCAACCAGAAGTCGCAAAGTGCGGAGGCGCAGAAGAAGCAGCTGGTCCAGGAGATCGAGGCTACTCGCAAGAAAATCGACCGTGCACGCGAACTGCTGGATCTGCTCAAGAGCGAGAACAAGCGCTGGAACGACCAACGCAGTGACATGCAGGCAAGATACAACAACATCTTGGGGGACATGCTGGTCTCCTCAGGAATCATCGCATACCTGGGCGTGTTCCCAGCAACCTACAGAGAGTCTTGCGTGGCCAGCTGGTCGGTGCTGCTGCAGAAGTTCGGCATTCCGCGTTCCGAGAACTTCTCCCTCTTCAACGCTCTGGGGGACCCGCTGCAAAAATTGATATGGCAGAAGCTGAAGCTTCCGACCGACTCAATCTCCACGGACAACGCCATCATCCTGGAACGAACCACACGCTGGACGCTCATGATCGATCCGCAGTTGCAAGCCATCGATTGGATAAAGCGAAAGGGCTCGGTGGAGGTGCTCAAGGCAAAGCAGAAGATGGACGACATACTAAAGCGGCTGGCAATATGCATGGCCTCGGGTGTTTCCGTGCTGTTGGAAGACTTGGACGAAACCATCGACAGCAGACTGAACCCGCTGCTTCAAAAGGATGTCAGCCTGGAGGGGAAGCGTCGTGTCATCCGGCTTGGTGACGAGGTGGTTAACTTCACGAGCGGATTCAACTTTTACATGACCACGAAGCTGGCGAAGCCCCATTATTCGCCCGAGGTGTGTTCTTTGGTCACGATACTCAACTTCTCGGTGACTGAGGAAGGACTAATCGACCAGTCGCTGAACATCATCGTGAAGAAGGAGGAGCCCAACACCGAGAAAAGTCGGGAGGAGGTGATCAACAAGAGCGTCGACATCAAGAAGAAGCTCAAGGTCCAGGAGGAGGAGATCCTCAAGATTGTGACAGTGCACAAGGAAGGGATACTGGAGAGCGACAAACTGCTGGAGACGCTGAAGAACACGAAGACGGAGTGCCAGCAGTTCAGCAATCAGGTGGAAGAGCAGAAACGCTTCTCCGAGCGCATCGAGAACACCCGTTCCAAGTTCAAGACAGTGGCGAAGAGGGTTGCAGACCTGTACTTCTGCATCGCCGATCTATCAAACGTGGAATCGATGTACCAGTTCTCGCTCGACTGGTACCTGGACCTCTATAAGAAGTCGCTGCAGGCAGAGCAGGGCGCGGAGACGGTTGACAAGCTCGAGTTCTACAAGAACAAGTTCACGCACATTCTGTTCAACGCAGTGTGCAAATCGCTCTTCGAACGCGATAAGCTGCTCTTCGCTCTGAGCCTTTACATAAAGATCGCAGTCAGCGAGGGCAGGAACACGCCCGAAGAAGTCCGTTTCCTCGCCACGGGCCCGACGTCCCTTTCCGCAGTCTCGCCAATTCCGGCCGGCGAATCGTGGATCTCTGAAAAGATGTGGAGATCGATCTGTGAGCTCTCGCGAACCGTGACCGCGTTCAAGGACTTTGACAAAGATTTTGCGGGTTCACTAGCGGGCTGGAAACTTCTCTGTGCAGCCCCCGAACTAGCGCTAGCCGGCGGGAAGGTCACGTGGCCTACGGATCGCTTCAACCCCCTGGAAAGACTTATCCTGGTCAGCGTGCTCAAGCCCGACAGATTCGTTGAGGCCGCACAGCAGCTCGTGGCCCAAGGACTCGGCAAGGAGTTCTGCGAGTATCCGCCCTACAATCTCGAGGACGCATTTAATCTGTCGTCGCACAAGAAGCCGATCATAATCATTCTGTCCCCAGGTGCAGATGCCATCGACGATCTCCGAGCCCTCGCAGTCAAACGCAACATGCACCACGGCCTTGTCCCCATCTCTCTCGGCAAGGGACAAGGAAAGACTGCGAAGATCGCGTTCGACCAGGCTCTAAGGGGGAAGGAGGGCAACTGGGTGATCTTGCAGAATTGCCAGCTTGCCACAAGCTACCTGCCGACGATAGAGAAGATGCTGGAAGAGATCCCCGAAGACCCCAAGCTGCCCTTCCGCCTCTGGCTGACCACCACGCCTTCCCCTGAGTTCCCCGTCTCCATGCTCCAGAACGCGGTCAAAGTTACCAACGAGAGACCGAGGGGGATAGTGCGAAACATGCTGCAGGCGTACTCGGGGATAGAGGCGAGCACATTTACAGAAACCGGGCCGACGGGAGAAACGCTGAGGAAGCTCACCTTCTCGCTGTGCCTCTTCCATGCGACCGTCGTGGAGCGCTGCAAGTTCGGCTCCTTGGGCTGGAACGCCCCGTACAGTTTCTCGTCCGGCGACTTGCAGATCTCGCTGGACCAGCTGAAACATCTGCTCAAGATATACTACGACGTGCCGTGGGACGCGCTCAATTACTTTGTTGCTGATGCGAACTATGGAGGAAGGATCAGCGACCCTGCGGACGCAAGGTGCATTCAGGCCATTCTCAGCGACTTCTACAATCCCGATGTACTGAAGGACGGGTACCGGTTCTGCAAGAGAAAGGAGTACTGCCTCCCCCGCGGACTCAAGACCAAGGACGACTACCTGAAACTCATCCGCTCGCTTCCGCTGGCAGATGACCCCGAGATATTCGGATTGAGCGAGACCGCCAGCGTGACCTGTGCCACGAACGAGGCAGGAGAGATACAGAGGATGCTGCAAACGCTTCAGCCCCAGTCGGGCTCCGGCCTGCACGAGCTGGTAGAGGAAGTGATTGCCGGCAAGGCTCAGACCATCCTCCACGACATGTCCAGGGGCTTCGATCGCAACGAGTGTCTCCGCAAATATCCTATATTGTACACGGAGTGCATGAACTCGGTGCTGCAGCAGGAAGTATCGCGACACAACGCCTTGTTGGACACCATGCGAGACTCGCTAACTGACCTGCAGAAAGCGCTGAAGGGGTACACGATGATGTCGAAGGAGCTCGAGGACATTGCCAACAGCATTTACCAGAACAAGGTGCCGGAGCTGTGGACGAAATGCGGAGGCGGGAACCATAAGCCGCTGGCATCGTGGCTCAAGGACCTGGCGCAGGGGGTGCAGTTCTTCCAGGAGTGGATCGATAAGGGGCCGCCCATGACGTTCTGGTTCGCGGCCTTCTTCTATCCGCACACGTTCCTCACCGGCGTTCTGCAGAACTGTGCCAGAAAGAGGCAGCTGCCCTTTGACGATCTGGCCTTCGAGCACACCGTAGTGGCGGAAAGCCGCGAGGAGCTGACCAAGCCCGAGTCCGGCGGCTTCTACGTACACGGTCTGTACATCGAGGGCGCGAAGTGGAGCAAAGAGCGGAAACAGCTGACGGAGACGGAGATCGGGGTAATTTTCACGCAGATGCCGCACATCCTCATGCGTCCGATCGAGCTTGCCAAGCTAGTCCTTCCGGAAAATGTATCATTCGTGTGTTGTGATAACCTGCGGATAGAGGTACGATTGTCCCGTGTACAGGACTGACAAGAGAGGTGCGGTGACGGTTAACAGGACTAACAACCTGGTGTGCAGCATCAGTTTGCCCATCGCGACCGACTCTTCTGCCAAGCACTGGATTAAGAGAGGAGTCGCAATGATGACGCAGCTAAGCCAATAATATACCGAAGTCGCGGTTCGTGCTAATACTATTATCAGTGTGTCATACATGGGATCTGGAGAGATTCCCGCCGCGAGATCCGATCGAGCTTCTGGTGCTATATCGGCATTTGTTGTACATTAATATAAAGAAAGGATTAACATAACAGAGAAGAGCGAAGGAATGGAAAAAGTGGGATTCGACACGCTGATCACCAAGGGCGCCATCAAAGCGATCTTCGTTTCTCCCGACGCGGAGAAGGACAAGCCGCACATCCTCCAAGTTCTGGGGATCAACTCTAACGCGGATCGGACGAACAAGATGATTTCCTTCAAGTAAGTCCCCCGGCTCTCGAAGGACGAATAGATTGTCGGACACATGCGAGACGGCGAAAGGAGTGGCTCGGGCGAGCACAGAACTGCAGCAGATTCAGAACTTCGACATCGTCAATCTTGCGGCCTTCCACATCAGTCGCATAAAGGACCGCGACATTCTCATCATCGACTCGCTCAAGAAAATAAGTTCGGACTACGCCTACACCATTGGACAGCCCGTGGACTACGTATCCATTTTGCCGCCAGTCTCTGCCCCCTCGGCACCGACTCCGCAGTCGCACGCCCCGCCCGTCTACCGTCCGATCAGTTCTCTCAGTCTATATTCGACGGACTGGACGATCAAGGTGCGGCTGACGAAGAAGGGCGAGATCAAGACGTACAAGAATCAGCGAGGAAGCGGACACATTCTCCCCCTGGAGCTGCTGGACGAAGATGGCACCCAGATCATCGCCGCGCTGTTCAACCAGTCTATCGACCAATACTATGAGACCTTGCACGAGGGGAAGGTGTACCTCATCAGCAACGGTTCCGTAAAACTGTCGCCGAAGAAGTACACGAGCATAGTCAACGACTACAGCATAGTCCTGGACTCGGCCTCGAGCATCGTCCCGGCCGAGGACGACGGCAAGATCAAGCCCCAGGTCTTCAGCTACGTCCCCATAGGCGGGATCAAGGACCTTCCCAGCGGCTCTGTCATAGACGTGATCGGCGTGATAAAGACCATCAGCTCGCCAGTGGAATTCGCCACCAAGGAGGGCAGCAAGTCGCCCATGCGATCCATCCGCGTCTTTGACGACAGCGGGGCGGAGATAGAAATCATGATGTGGAAATCGTTCGCGGTCGAATCGCTGCAGGAGGGCCAGGTGGTCGCGATAAAGAATGTGCGTGTTGGTCAGTTCAATGGAAAGCAGCTGAGCACTCTGGACCAGTCCATAGTTTACTCCCACGTCAGCCACGAGCGTGCCCGTTTCCTCGAAGATTGGGTCAAGAAGCAGCAGCCCGACCTCACCAAGCTGGTCCCGCTCACCCTCGAAAAACACCCGGGGGAGCGCATCATGGTACCGAAACACGAAAACATGTATGTAGAACGTGGCAGAATTTGTGGCGTCGACAGCGGGGAGGAAGGACATAAGCGAGAAGGGGATGTTCTTCACAGTGCTGGCGCGGGTGCAGACCATCACGTACGAGAACGGGTTCTGCTACGCCGCGTGCGTCGAGTGCGGGCGGAAGCTGGCGGACAAGGACAACCACTGTGCCCGCTGCAACCGCACCTTCGCCAAATGCAAATACGTATACATGGTCAACATTAGACTGGCGGACGGCACGGACTCCGCCTGGGCCCAGGCCTTCGGCGACTTCGCGGAGACCATAATCGGTTGCAAGGCCGAGTCCTTACTGGACATGTACAGGAAAAACGACAAGGGGTACAAGCAGGCGTTGGAGAAGGCGAAGTACAAGGTGAGCCCGACGGAGAAATCGTGGGGGTAGAGCTACCTGTTCGGCCTGCGAGTGAAGCACAGCACTTTCGGGAACAGCGACGTGATAAGGGTCCAGGTGTTCAAGCTGCAGCCCAGGAACTTCACTGCGGAGAACGCAAGCATCCTCAAGAAGATGTCGCTCTATTCCGCCCGTGCCGTCCTGCTTAGTTCCCTAACAACACAATAATGACGCTGTATCCATTTCTAGTGTTAGCATAACATTATTTTATTTGGCTCTCTGAGAGCCCCGAGGGCCGTTGTCACGAGAAAGGGGTTTTGGGGTTTTGGGGTTTTGGG
>QFZN01005094.1_pt1 | contig 14933 bp, 14 predicted proteins | sample 1740101 | NCBI WGS metagenome assembly QFZN01 (sample SAMN09210849, study PRJNA391713) | Ciliate metagenome, whole genome shotgun sequencing project. | isolation source: combination of 50 Heterometopus sp. ciliate cells from an enrichment culture... | host: Heterometopus sp. ...
ATGCATACCTCCCCTGTTAGGTAAAGTAGATTCCAAGTTGTTGCTTCAGGTAAAGTCCGAGAGCAACCGCAACCATGAGGAAAATACAGCCGAAGAGCATTCCCATGTTTGGGAGCAGCTTCTCCGGCCTTTTTATAAGCTCCTTTTTAACCGCTTCGTCCTGGGCTTTACGATACTCATCGGTGAGCATATCGAAATAAATCCGCTGGTCGTCGCCACGCAGTACACCGATAAGACCTCTCGTGAGCTGAGACAGCTCCGCACTGTTCACTCGACTTTCAAGAGCTTTGACGGCTCGTTCCGGATTGCCGGTCTTCATATCATTCAGAGTCCGGTCGATCTCGTTTTTTAATGAAACTCCGCAGACCTTTCTGTAGCTCTCGAAAATAGCAATAACATCGTGCGTAGAATTAAGCGATTGCCTAATCGTGCCGGCGAACTGCGGCAACTCGCGCTCGATCATCGTCTTCCGGTTGTCGAGTTCGCGCTGAAGCCTCTTTTCCTGTGCCGAATAAACCGACCAAAAAACAATTGCCATACATACCACGCCTATCAAAGGCGAAACAAGCGCAACTAGGACAAATGCCAAAGACATAAAAAGGCCCCGGGCCAGTGCTTTCGCATGGAACATCTCCGGGGTTTCTATATATCCAAGGTTTTTAAGTTCATCTGTCAATTTAGTCCGTTTAATCGGGTCAAGGTCTATGAGCGGCATTATTATTTGCGCGATTGACGTTACAGCGACGTCGACCTGGTTGATCTTATTCGAAGCCCGTTTCCTCAGCGCATGAGCCGCAGGAACATATGCCCTCGGAAATTTAATTTCGCTCAAAATATAAATTCCTATGGCTGTTAAGATAAATACAATAACTTTCAAATAATCATCACCTCCATATCCTAAACATCGTATTCGATCGGTTTCGAGAGCCTTATTGCTTTATTAATTGTAAGCAGGACAGTAACAGCCGTTATGACCAAGGAAGCTTTGCCGGGAACAGTATTAATGAGGTTAACATACCAATCCGGACTTAGAATGCGGAACATTGGAATTACCGATACGGTCAGCCCCGTCATTAACAAAGCCTGTTTAAGCGGCCTCATCATGTTTGTCTCGTTTTCCATCTGTTGTGCCTTCAGGTCGGAGAAGCTGTTGACAATAGGTAAAAGCGTTGCCCTCAGAGTGTGGTCATGCTGGCAGAGTATCAGGCTGTCACACCATTTATAAAACAGCTTGTTGTCAACCGACTCTTTCATTCTCTCAATCTGCGCCGGCACGTTAGCATCAACATATTTGACGTTATTCACGAAAGAGACAAACACCTCTTTCACTGGAGAATTTATATGAGCGATATTTTCTTCAACGGAGCTCATAATGTCACTATTCCTGACATATGAGGTCGTTATCAGGCTCAGCGCGACCTCCAGCTCGTCGTTAAGGAAGCGGTTATAACGGTACAGGGAAAAGCGTGTCATCCAAAGCGGAATGAAATAAAAGCCAATTCCTAATACAACAGAGAGAAAAAAGTTGCTGAAGATCAGGCCAACCAATGCGCCCAACACAGCAGCAGCCACAGACAATCGCAATGTCTTTTTATAACCTTTGTCCTGACCAGTTTTTTGGAATATGCTTTTTGCCTCGTTCCGGCTTTGCACAAATAGATTTTCTCTGTTTGTCCCGTTAATTACAGCGACATATTCCTTCGCGCTCTCCGGTCTTTGAGGTACTATTTGTCCCAATCTCCTGGCGGCAGCTAGTACCTTGTTTTTAATTCCAGGCTTGGGAATATGGATTCCCAGAACAATAAACGCTCCTGCTAAAAGCAAAACGAAAACGATGGTTTTCATGGGTTATCCCTCCCCTCAATTTTCAAGTACGGTTCAATCTCCGACCTTCTCGCACCCTTCTCCAGAAGGCGCTGGGCAAGATCTTCGGATATTGGGTTTATCTGTATGAAATTTCCGACGGTCTCAGTGCATATATCCCCGTCATAGATATTGTCCTGGATCACATATTGAAAAAGCATGTTCGATTGAATTTTGCCATTTTCGTACCCGGTAACTTCGCGGATCTCCGTAACGCGCCGCTTCCGGTCACTATGTTTTTTCTCATGTACCAAGATAGGAAACGCGTTGACAGCCATCGTATAGAGCGTGTTGTCGCTCATATCGAAAGCCTTCTTTGCAAGGGCAACAATGCGTATGGGTATGTCTTTCGTGCTGTTGGCGTGCGTTGTGGTAACGACGGTATGTCCCGTATTGGATACGCTCATGACCTCAAACGCCTCACGGCCACGTATCTCACCCGGAGCAATGATGTCAGGGTCAAAGCGAAGACTGTCTTTCACAAGAGCTTCCTGATCGATGTTGAGGCTCGGATTATCATCATTCGGTCTTGTCCGGGTATGGATAATACTGTTGAGCGGCTTCCCGTCCTTATTCCGGCGAACAAAGTCCCATTCTCGGCTCCCCTCCTCTATGCTTACAATTCTAAGCTTCTCTGACGCCAACGAAAGCTGGCAGCCGGCTAGAGTAGTCTTGCCAGCGCCGGTCTCTCCGGATATGCAGAAAGACACTCCATGTAAGATACAAAGCAGAAGAAAGTCGAACATCTTTTCAGTTAGCGATTTACCCTCTATCAACGCATCGCGTGAGATTATATGAAGATTTACCTTACGTATTGAGGAAGCAACGGCGACATCAAAATCCACAAGCGGGTATTTCCATGCCGTGATTCTTATTCCGTTGCCAATATCCGCTGTAGCTCTGAGCTGCGCGTCATTAAATATCGTTCCGGTCTTCCGGAACATTTTCTGATGGACGTCAATCGCGTGCTGAGGAGAAAGAAAAGAATAATCCGTTTTCTCCAGCTTTCCCTCTACAACGATTTCAACATCGTTCCATGCGTTAATGTTTATTTCCTCAAAGCCTTCACGTTCTAGGAGCTTATCACGGGTGATGAACGACAGCCCAGCCATGTCGTGATAGATATAATTCGTAAGTTCTGCTACAGAATCCGTTAGATTGCATTTTACGCCATGCGAAGTGATGTATTTCTCAATTGTATCCTTCAGCTCGGCCTCGCTGATGTTCTCTATCTCCTGTTTCAGCGATGCCGCAATGTTTGATTGGACACGTCTAAGAACCTGTTCATACGGTTCTTCTCCTTTTGTAGAATAAATATTCTCTCTAATACTGCTGATGTTGTCCATTTTTACTTTTCCTCCGCAAGGCTGCTTGCCAGCCGCTTCATCTGGCTCTCAAACTCCATGCCTTTCGAGTTGTTGTGCATGCCGGTTATAAGCTCTCCTGCAGCTAACCTGTCTTTGACCTCTGTTGCATATGGCAGTAAAAAATCAAAGCTCCCGAACAAATCGGAAGCTGCTTTCAAAGGCGTAGTGTCGGATATAAGATTTGCAATACGGATATGTTTCTCAACGTCAAACGAATCGCTATTACCAAGCCATGCCAGCTGCGCTTTTTGAAACTCAAAGCCTTTTACATCTGGACTTACCGTTCTCAACACAGTGTTTGCTGTTTCTAGCGCATAAAGCGTCAAGCTGTCGTATATGGGGTTAGAATCGCAATCAACGATTACATAGGTAAATGGTGAGTCTTCTAAGATATGAAGCAGATTTATCACCGCGCTGCGCTCCGCCGCTTTATATGTGATTGATGCGATCTCTCCGGATACGAGCCCCATAAAATATAAATGGTCACTTTTGGGATGCCTGTGTATTTTGTCTTTTAAGATACTTTCTGTAAACGTATCCTGAAATTCGAGAACCTGCCCCAAAGAGTTTTGCGGCCCAAAGTCTTTAGTGGGGAGATATACCGGCAAAGCCGGCGTCCGGCTATCCGCACAAATTATTAGGGTATCTTTTTTCGTTTTTGCTAACTGAGCAGCCAGAGCCAATGCGACTGTTGTCTTGCCGGCTCCTGAGCTGCCCCAGGACGCGATTAGTTTCATTTTGTCGCCACCTCGCTTTCAAAGTACTTCTCCTCTGAATCAAGTGCGGTCTTCTTTTTAGCTTCGTCACCGCGCACAACGAGTGCCGAATAGAGTGTAGCACTATTGTTCAGCCCGGCGAGAACCTCTGCCTGCTTGTTGTTTACGAGCAAGGTGACGGTGGCAATCGTTTTATTGTCCTTTGTGTCGTTTGTAGCGCTTGCATTATTGCTATCCGTGCTTTCCCCACCCTGGATGTCCTGCACGTTACTGTTCGTGACCGCTAACACCTCAACATATTGTAGTTCGTCAATAAGATGCGCAGAATAATCACTCGCATTGACAGATTCAGTATTGCTGTTCTTTTTATATACAGCAAAGATTCTCACGACGTCGCCGCTTCGCAGTTTTCCTGAGACACTCTGCGCCAGGTTGGAGAGTTCTACCGAAATCGCCATTTTCCCATTCGGAATGTCATATAAATATGGGTCTTCTATATACGTATCTGCAACTTTCGCCGAAGTAAGTATATCTCCTGCCAGCAACTTCAGTCCGGCATACTTACCGACCGCTGCTTCTTCAGTCATAATCGCATCTGCCGGCAAATCCGACTTGCTGAATTCCATTTTCTGAAGCATATTACTTTCTATTTTTGTTCCTTCTGGTATATCCTTGGCCGCAGCTACAACTGTAACCTTTTGCGTGATGTTGTTCTGCACTGCCGGCATTATTACAAACGCAATCAATAAAGCCAGGATAATACTGGTTAGTCCCCAAAACGCCTTGTTCTTGTAGAAATGTTCTGAGAAATATTCAGGTGGTCTAGTCGACTTTATTCTTTCTCTCACGTGTTTTTCCTTCTGCGGTTTCTCTTTATGAGTATTTTCGCTCTGGGGCTTTTCCTTTATGGGCTTTACTATCTTCGGATGTTCCGGCTTTTCGACTCTCTCTGCAGGTATAATCGGCTCTGGCTCATCTGTCGTGTTTTTCCTTATCCAGCGTTCAGGAACGCCCGGTTCAACAGCTGCCTCCTCGGGTTCCTGTTCTTCTTCATCATAAAGTGGAGCCGTTCTTCGTTGAACATCCGGATAATCTTCATTTGCCGGGAGTGTATCTCTACGCTTGTTGTCTTGCATCGCCATTTCTCTGGTACTTTTTTTCTTAAACATTTAACCCTCCTGAATATAAATTTTCATTATCTGCAAAGCTCAATTAAATAAGGCAATAAAGCAGTTTTATAAACTGATGTGCTGCCGCCCTTATCCCACAAATCAGGATGGTATGGAACACTGTGCAGCGGCATATTCAAGACCTTGTGCAGCTCGTCGACATCTTTCTGTGTCGTAAAAGACATGAATGCGGCTAGACGTGCCACGCCGTCCGCAATTTGTACGCACTCAGCATATTTCTGAAGTTCCCAAGGCTTAGCGCCACCTACAAGGACGGAAATATCCGCACTCGCGAACTCCTGTTTATTGCTCTGCTCCAGAACGCCGGCATCAATTATATAGGCGTTCCAAAGCTCCAAATCCTTCTGGAAGCAGAACGGTATATTGTTCACGGTAATATGTCCCTCATATTCGATAACTTCATCTCCATACATCTCCATGAGGGTTTTGAGAAAATCGTCTCCTCTGTTTAAAATTGCGGGAGAGAATCCAAGGCTCTTGAGATAATGCCATAGGGCGAAGGTCTGTGTTGTCGTTCCTATCCTGTTCATACATCCGCAGACGCAAATTGTTACTGAGAGATCCTCCGGAATTTTCAGAGGCTGTATAATGGCTTTTGCGGCAGCAGCACGTGAGTTTTGTATATCCGCTGTTTTCTCAGTAAACACCATGCCATCTTCGCTGAGGCACTGCCGCATATCCTTTATTATGTCGGTGTTTGGTTTTATCGTAATAAGATTGGTTACGTGAAAATTGGCAAGGCGTCCAAAAATTCCCTCTGTAATATCACTCTTAGGGGCAATGAATATAGGCCGCGCCGTACTGATGTATTTAAGAGTCTGTATCGCGCTGATAATATGCTCATCAGAGAAATCCGTATCAGTGAGATCTATAACAAGAAAACTCAGCTCATGCACAGTCTTCTCTCTTGTGACGAATGAAACGAGTGATTTTATCTGTCCGGAATTATAGTGGCTGACGGTAATATCCAGCTCATCAGCTAGGTCGTTGAAAATGTCTTTCTTGCTCTCGTTTGAAACATAACACATTGTTTTCAAATTGAATCATCTCCTATCCGTCAAGCGCTGGTACGCGCCTAAAATACTTAAACCCGCTGTAAGAGTTAATAACAACGCCACTGCTCCCGGCACAGTGCATGAAAAGCATGTTGCCGTTTGCGTCGGTGCCGAGGTACAGCCCCACATGGTTATCGCTCCATGATCCCGGGTTTTTAAAGACCAGGTCACCGGGCTTCAGCTGATCGGCTGTGATGGCATAGGATTGTCCCCACTGCCAGCCGGTACCTCCGGCTGAGAGCATATCACCTACACCAGCGGTCTTATAACACCAATCGACAAATAGCGATAGGTAACCCTTTGAGATAATCTCCAGGTTTTCCCCCGCTTCACACCGTGCGTGAGACTTTCGACTCACACGGCGTTCCATCGTAATTTGAATTTTGAATCATAAATATTTAGTTACAACCGCTCATTTGTGCATGATATGGTTGAAATTCGGGTTGTTGCACCCATCTTCTTAATCTGTTCAGTGTCCTTAGTTGTTTGCTGTCAGGCTTTAATTTTTGCATGTAAAATGCAATGGTGGACTCCTGCGTGGCATGCAGTAGGCGATGTACCTCGTCTGTTATAAGCACAAGGTTGCCATAACTGTCATCACCTCCCAGACTGCTGGGAATGCGGTGGTGACAGTGCATGTGCCCCAGCTCTAACTGCTGCTTGGTCACATAGCATTTTCCCATTTGTCCGCAGTATAGCGAGATTCGATTGTCGTTGAACTCAATACTTTTTCCCGTAACTGGGTTTTTCATGAGCTGTCGCATAATCGTCAAATCCACGCCTGCCAGATTTTTGTGAATTGCTTTTCTTCCCTCTTGTGTGTATCGGTTTACCTGCTTTGCTTTAAACATAGGATTTTTGTGCTTGAGGTATCCAATTGGAATCAAGGCCCGCCCATATACATAGCGCAGCATTTTACTGTTTCCATACCGCTGGGAAATATAACTGGGGAGTTTATCCCCGGACTTTTGAACATATCGCGAAAGACGAGCATTTAGTTCGTGTTTGACCAGAAAGGCAATTTTTCGCATATCAAGACTGACATTTGTTGCTATTTGGTAGTAATTATGAACCCCCAAAACGTACGCGTTGTAGGCGTCCACCGCCCGGCTTCCGGCATTCGTATCCACCGGATGTGCCATAGCCTTGGTATGCTGCTGAACTTTGGTTTTCATAGCCTTATAGGCTTTGTCCGTCATGCCGGAATACACAGTATAATCCGACGTGCCGTCTGGTTGCTTTCCCTTTTTGCGCACTTTAATTTCGATTCCAAGGAATTCCGTGTAATGCTTCTTTAGATTTACTACGCCTGATTTTTCTGGACTTATATCCAATCCCAATCGCTCTTTAAGCCATAACTGCGTAGCTGCAAACAGCTTGACCGCGTCGCTCCGTTTTCGGCAGAAAATCTTAAAGTCATCTGCATACCTCACAATCCAGCATTCTTTAAGCTGTGTTCCTTGCAAGGCGCGATAGGTCTTACTTCTGCTCTCTGTACCGTTTGGTGCGATGGTCATAGCGTATTCATGGCGAGTCGGCATAGTTTCCCACTGACTAGCAATCCACCAGTCCAGCTCGTTCAACACCACATTTGCTAAAAGCGGCGATATAATACCGCCCTGTGGCGTTCCGCGCTCTGGGAATCCAATCCCGGCAACCTCCGCTTTTAGCATTGCAGAAAGAATGGAGAGCAGAGACTTATCCCGAATTCCCATTGTCCAGAGCTGTTTCAGAAGCGTGCCATGATTTACATTGTCAAAGAACCCCTTGATGTCGATATCTACCACGAAGTGCAGGTTACTGCATTGGATAAATTTATAGGCCTGTGCGATGGCATTTTCGGCACTCCGACATGGTCGGAATCCATTGTTTCGTTCATGAAATTTTGCCTCACAAACGGGCTCCAACACCTGCAACACACATTGCTGTATGAGTCTATCCATGATAGTTGGTATACCAAGTGGCCGCATTTTTCCGTTTCCTTTTGGAATCTCCACCCGCCTTACCGGCTGTGGAATATAGTGAATGAGTCTTTTGCGCACATAGGAAATTAGTTCAGTTTCCTGCCATTTTGACAGGTCTCTAATTGTTTTTCCGTCAACGCCCGGTGTTCGACTTCCTTGATTTTTCTTAATATTGCGGTATGCCAGCAAAATGTTTTCCTCTTTTAGAATCACTGGCATGAGTTTATTGAATACTCTGTTTTCTTTACTTTGTGCATACAGAGAATCCTGAACCTTCTGGAAGTCGTAGTACTCAGCGTTGCGAAGCTTTTGCACTTTCTGTTCTTTTCTTGCGGTTGGCAAAGTCGGCCTCCTCATCTTTAGCGTGAGTGGCCTTTCTTAGTCATACTCGAACCTTTGCTTCTAAAATTTTGATTTATAATTCAAATTACGACTAGCGCCCATCCCTCCACCGCTTATTATCACGGTTTCATCGGTACTGTGGCGCCGCTCTCAGTTGGATAAAGGCGGGTTATACTTAAAGCTTTCCCACGCCAACATTTCATAGCACGCAAATGCTCCATGTTCCAACCTTTCCACGTTCCAATATTCCTATCTTTCCCATGGCATCCTTAGGTGTGTCCTTTAGGCCTGTACGCTTGCCCGCGCCTGTAACGCGGCAGGGTGTTTCATCCCGGACTAACCTTACTCCACCCCACGTACCCCGCTTGAAGCGGTTATAGCATTTCTACTATATCTGCATTTAGACCCGTACACTCAGACATTCGTCGGCAGGTTGCGAACCTGCATTCTCACCATAGACGCTTTATAGACCCCCGGCCTATAACCCACACACGCCACCTCTGGCGCACTTTCCTCATCACGGGTTTTCCCTTGATGTTAGGGTGACTCTCAGCCGTCTTTAGCGGGCTTCACACAGTTTGACGTTTGCGCGCCATTCCGCATGCCGCAAGCTTAGGGGAGCGTTTCAGGGCGTTACCCCGTCATTCCACTTCTTGGAATATCAGTTCTATGAAACTATATCAGGCTCCTTTCAATCCTTATTTTGTTGTTTCACGCCTAACCTTTTCAGTTAGAAACGTGTCGCACACCCACTGCAATCAAGCCCGTATGGACGGTATGTGTCGGTGGTGTATGAGCCGGCCGAAGTTACGAGCCTTGATTCGCCCCAAGCATCGTTCCATCCAGCAGAGGACTTGCCGCCCCAGAAATAGCTTACCTTACCTAACAAGCTAAGCCCTGCATCAATAACAGCTTTCCGCTGTGGGTCGGTTATTGAATCATGTACACTTTGGATTTTGGTATCGTCAATAGAAACCGGTGTTAATGTGTGGCTGTTTGTAGTAGTGCTTCCGTTTTGAGTACCACTATCGTTATCGGTTACTATATGGCTGTATGTTTTTTGAAAATCTCCGAGAGAGCCGATAAACTGTATCGGAGAGGTCAGTATTGCCAACACGGCGGCTACAAGAAGTATCAAACTTCCAATAGCCGCCGCAATTGTCATAAACAGTTTTTTGGTTGATTTATCCGACGCACCGGAAATAACGCTTGCGATGCGTACCGCGACTTTAGCCCCGGCTGCAACACTCATATTGCTTCACCTCACCGTCCGCCGCTATTTCCCATGAGAGCGAGTTTGTATTTGGGGATATCGAAGATCACTTCAAGGCGCTGGCTTCCTATGAAAGTCAGTGCCTTACCTCTTGGCGCAGTTAAAAGGATGTTCTGTTCAGTTTCGGTAAGATTAAACAATTCAGCTGTTTCCTTCAGGTTTTTGCCGTCTGTTCCGAACATTATCTTATACGCTGAGTTTTCAATAATGGCCTGTCCGGCTCTTCTTGTGTTCTCATGAAGGACATCCACCACTGAGTGCGTCACGAAAGCCATCATGCCCTCCACCTTGCGATCGCGCTTAGAGATATTGCGCATATACATCGCGGTCTGAGGAACATCCGGATCGAGCATGATATACCCCTCGTCAAACACTGCAAGCACCGGCTCATGACGGTCAGCTGACATCAGTTCCCAGCACAGTGTTGTTATATTGAAGTACTGTGCGCGTTTTACTTCTTCAGAGCTGTTTACAAGACGGTTCGTGTCAAAGCAGATAAAATTGCTGTTTATATTAATATTGGTTTTGCCATTCCACAGGAAACTGTCAGCACCCTCGGCCATATCGTAAAATAGCGCAGCCAGTTCTTCATATCGCTTATCTGTCGACGCCTTGTCCTCGAGAAGCTTGTAGAAGTCGCTTGCGGTTGGGAAGTCCTCATTTTTAAGAGTTGTTACGTCCGTGTCCCACGTTATCCCGCTGTTCTGGTACATTTCTACAAGTGTTTTTTTAACCAGAGCTCTATGTATATCGCTGAGGCTCGGTATGTACATCTTGAAAAAAGTCTCTAGCGTGTGCATATACAAGGCCATTGCGTTGTCATTTGAGCAATACAGTCTATCCTGTTCCTCTTCATCGTCATCATCCATAGGCACCGGACGAATCTGAAACGGGTTTATCTTTGCTTCGCCGCCACCCATGTCCAGCCATGTTCCATTGAGTTTCCGGCACAGGTGCCTGAACTCTCTTTCTGGATCTATAACAATTATTTTTACCCCGGCCATGAAAAGGCATTGGATAATGTGTTTCAGCACCGTAGACTTGCCGCGTCCCTGTATTCCAGATATGAAAATGTTGCCGTTGGTGCGGTCACCACCGCGGTAAAGAAAGTTAAGAGAGATAATGCCTCCGTCAGTTGTCTTTGCAAAATAAGAACCATCATCGTCCCTATATATATTGATTGTCATCGGAGATCCGCCAATAAGTGTCTGTAGTGGCATTAAATGAAGGAGAATATCGTCTATCTCCGATTGATTTGTATAGTACGGAGAAATATGCTTATATGCCGCTTTCTGAACATTCCCAAGGGACTTGAGTTTAATATTCCTTTTTGCATAGCGGTTAACAACACTCCGACATAAATCGTCGAGATTCTTCTCATTGTCCGTAAAGGGCATTACAAGTAAGCTCATATGCCCGATTGCAGCGTTTTTATAGTCCAAGTCCTCTATGAGGTTGACTCCGTCCTGTGCCTGCTTCTCAAGCCTGAGCCTGCGTCTGGCGTCACTCTCAGATTCGGCATCGCGGCTGTTTCTGCTGACACTTCTGGACAGTGCATCACCCAGCTGCGAGAGGCTGCCCGGATGAAAGGTAATTGACGTAACGCAGTCGGAAGCATTCATCAAAGAAACCGCCCAACCATAATTCATTTCAGCAGGATATTTAACAGCTCCGTATGCTCTGCCGGTAACTCCGCCAATAGATAGCCGGGACGTTCCAAACTCTATACCGCCTACAGGAGTAATTACGTTTCTCAGAATATCTGTATTGTCTGTTTTAACCGCCAATTTCCGTTGTTGACCTTTAATTACAGGGAGGCTTTCCTCAAATTCAGCCTCTTCCATTTCCTGAAAGGTCGTAAGGTCTGCGAAAACTTTACAGAGGAATACTATGTCCCTGTCCTTCATTCTCTCAGCTTTGACGCCGTTTTCTATTAGGTGCTGTTCTATGCTCTGGAGCCGCTTATTTAGGTCAAGCCCGGCTCCGCGCATCGCTTTTGTCCAACACTTCAATAGCATGAGTGGCTCTTTTGTACCGCCGCGTGTCATCTCCTGTATTGACGCTATCTCCCCATTTATAAGCTTCAGCTTCGCATCTTCCGATGTTTTCTTCCGCAGCTCCATGAGGTGTTCAATCATGCCGACCGTGTTCATGGTTCTCGGCACCGACAGCAGCTGCCACGGTTCGCTTTCTCCGGACATGGCCGATGTGAGGTTGACCGCTCTTGCCACCTGTTCCATCTCACTCATCAGCTTGTTATCGCTTGCTCTTACGTAGAGATACCCGAATATATATCCATCGTTTGAGTAAACGAAATCATCTGCGATTTCCTGAACATTTATGAACTCCTGTGCAGTCTGCACCTTAGGGTCAATCTGTTTCTTTTTCATAAGGTATTATTTCCTCCCCTGCTGTATTCTTGTATTTAAATGATTGCTGCTCTCTTCCGAAACTCACCGCTTTCTTAACATAGTCAACGATAGATTGATTATTATCCAGTTTCGACATAGCGGATACACATACGAAAAACGTGATGATGACCGCTGCAACCGCAATAAATACTGATATGACTTTTGCTATTGCAAGAACAATTACAATAGCAATAACAATGGCTGTAATTAGTGATGATTTGGCAAGTTCCGGCCCTCCGACGCCGTGCCAGGCTTCCCAGCGCAGCGATATGTTTTCCGGTACCTGAAGCGTTTTATTCATGGCACTTCCTCCTAAAAGTAAGATTTTATTACATCAATTAGTCCAACTATGCATTCTGAAGCCACGCAGAAAATAAGGGCATTGCGTATCCGTGCTTTGTAAGAATCACAATCGTCCTGATTAACCGCCATAGCAATAAAGCAATAAACTATTCTCGCGGCTGCTCCTACAGGAATGAGAATTAGCATAAAAACAATTGCGTCATTAATAGTATCCATAAGCCGCCTACTTTCCCATAAAGTTCTTTGCAACAGACGCGATTCTAGCACCGGAAGAGATTTTATTAATTATGTTTGTGCTACCGGTAGGAACAAGAAGCCCCTGCATAATTGTTGGAGTCGAATAGGCGGTAGAAATTACTGCTATACCGCAAAGTAAATTCATTATGCTTAAATTGGTCATTAACCGTATTGAAAGGCTGAATAGGGTTATTTGAATAATTGAAGTAAACATAGTCTTCAAAAGCGTCTGCACAAATGACTTGAAAGAGCCAAAATCGCTGTCCAGAAGCCCGGTACACGCAAATGGCATACCGAGCCGCAGTACGAGAAGCTCAACTCCTCGCTTAATTAGCATCACAAAAAGGCCAATTACCATAATGACGTAAATAAGAAGGATAATGCCTAGGAACAGTCCTTTTGAAGGATTAAGCAGTAATGACGCCAAGTCTGCTATTGAAACGCTTGAAAAGCCGAAATTGCCCATAATACCGTTGCCAATGGTTAATGTCACGCTTGCAAGAAGGTCATAGAAATACGGAAATCCCACCATCACCACAACAGCCTGCGCTACGCCTGTAAGCATATCCTGTATACTTGAATCAGCATCGCCATCACGCCAGAGAATGTAAATCTTGAAGCCTTTAGTACAAAATTTCAGTGCTACCAGAACGCAGCAAAAAACATATATGTAATTGTACACTTTCGTAATACTGTCAGTTGAAAGCGCAGCTGAAAAAAGCTTCTCAATATAAAGCACATCGCCGAGCATTTGGGACATGAGAGTATCGAAGCTTCCGAACGCGCCGCTAAGAATATTATTTAGGAAGTCTAAAATGATATCTGCCATAACCGATACCCGTTAAAAGTAACTGGCAATTAGCGCAATGATACCGCTGACCAGCAGACCACCGACGCCGCAAATTATAGCTACCGTTATTCGCTTCTGCCAGAACTTGCCGTCCTGCTCATCTGCCATAGAACGTCGGATTATGAAATACACAGCTGCTAGTGCCGCCGCTATCGGGCAAATAATAACGAGGTAGGTGGATAGGTCTGTCAAGAGGTGTTTAACTCCAGTACCCAAAGTGCTGTCTGATATTCCAGTTGCAAATGCCGGTACCGTCGTTATCATGGCGGTCATAGCAAACGGAAGTGCCCTTTTCAGAAATCCTTTAACTAATTTCATTGTAATTCCTCCAATTAATAATATCTTTCTATACCGATTTTTGGTTCAGGCTTGTTGCCCGGCTTTTTGTTCTGGGCCTGTCCGGATAGTTTTTCTGTGTAATTGTTCCATATACCCCAGAGCGGTGGGTTCTCGTCCATAGGTCTTACCGGACGTGACTCGTTTCGCCGCATAATAAGGGCTTGGTTGTATTCCTCATTACCCAAACCCAGCATTTTATTGAAAACGGTCATGGATATATCCGGCGCATACATCATCGCCGGGTCATGCCGCGTCATTACGAGCTGATACGGACGGTCGATTTTTTCTATTTCATCCGGCGCCAGGAGATCTCGTGCGGTAAAATTATAGCTGGCAGAGGAATTGCCGCCAGTGCTGGCCGAAAGGCTTGGGGACTTGACTGTATATTTACCTAACTGCTCCGTCAGTTCCCGGCGCGTTTCACTGTCCTTACTGCGTAAATAGACCCATGTCTCGCAATTTGAGCGAATTGTCCTTGCCGCCTTGTCGTAGCATTTTTCTAGTTGGTTAAAGTCCTGAAGGACAAGATTGAACCGCATACCCCTACCGCCTCCGACTGTAATTGCAGTATCGAAATCCGGTATCTTAACGAAATTTCCGAATTCGTCGAGCACAAAGTTTACCCTGCGTGGCAACCTGTTTCCGTATTTATCACTTACATCCACAAGCGTCTGATACTGCTGCGAAATGAAGAGGGACGCGATCGGGTGATATATCTTTTCGTGATCCGGAAGAATAATAAATATAGCGCGTTTGCGTTTGCCAGTAGCGTACATATCGAAGTCCGTCATGCTGCTCATGCTATTAATGTTGGGGTCAGTGAAGAGCTCAAGGTTCGTAAGAGAGGAAGTATAAAAACTTGCGCGCATCTTTGACGGTGCTATTTCCGAAATACCCAGCGCCGCTCTTGCCGGATGACGTTCTCCGATGTCCTTAATGTATTCGGCAAGCGGAATGCGGTATTTTCCGTCCACTTCAACCGATTTACACATATTCATAACGAAATGGAAAACGTTGTTGAGG
>QFZN01005107.1_pt1 | contig 14929 bp, 17 predicted proteins | sample 1740101 | NCBI WGS metagenome assembly QFZN01 (sample SAMN09210849, study PRJNA391713) | Ciliate metagenome, whole genome shotgun sequencing project. | isolation source: combination of 50 Heterometopus sp. ciliate cells from an enrichment culture... | host: Heterometopus sp. ...
ACCCCAAAACCCCAAAACCCCACGCTCACACGTAGATATAAGGATACTACGATTAGCTGCAGCAATCGTATAACGTCGATCGATAAAACAAAAATTAAGGATTCGCATGCCGCATGATAGGCTTCGTGGAAATCCGCAGTATATAATATTAAATATTCTTTTCATCAAATATGCTCGCCCGCAGTCTTAGACTCCAGTCTTTCGTCGGCTTCTCGCCTGCCAATCGTCTCGCAGTTCGCTACTTGTACAACACGCTGAACAGGGGCCCGTCGCTGGACATATCCCAGCTGCCGTCAGCCAAGCCTGACGCCTTCCGCAAGCGCCCCACAGTGATGGAGTACAAGCAACACGAATATGCCACCTTCTACATGCCCTCTGAGAAGGAATACTTCTATTCCGGTATCCGGCGCTTCTCACCCCAATCTAGCCTTCGACCCCGTGAAGGTCTTCGGGAAGATGAGCGGGTCAAACTACAGCCCGATGGTGACCAAGCAGATGGCGCTGGACTCGTTCCTGTGCATGGGCTTCATCATCCTCAACCTTGTCATGCTCTGCTACGAGATGAAGGTGCTCAAGGAAGACAGCGTGGCCGCCTTCGCCTGGGTCCACGGCGACACCCAGAAGGTCGCGCTCGAGGATCTCCTGTAACCCTTCTCCGTTCATCTATCTCACACTATTCTCCTCGACACTTATCGCTTGATCGGATAATAAATAAATAGCTCCCGTTGCGGACGCTTTCGTAATCGTAATACTTGGTATTACTCGTACACCGGGCCAGTTATATATGTAGTTAGTTGTTCGCGCCCATCTTGTGCATCTTAATAAGACTTCGTCGCCCGTCTCGCTCGTGTTTGGACACACACGTGTCGAGAAACTGTTTGGCCAGCGCCTCCTCCTTCGGTCCGTCGAGGTTCTGGAACTCGTTTATATAGTACAGCTTGTTGTCCCTGGGGGACATGTTCTCCATTGTCGGCGACGACACCCTCCTCACGTGGCCCAGCCGCGTAAAGCCGGAGTCGATCTTATCTTGGGGGTAGAACTCGGGCACCTGGAACGGCTTCTGCGGACTCGCCTCGTCCCGCGGCTGCATCTTCCGCAGCTCTATCATCCCCGACGTCAGTGAGTCCAGGTGCGTCGGTTCCCCGCAGTCGTAGTCATGAAGATTGAGCTGACGAAGGAGCAGGATGTTATCGCGCGGCTTCATCTTGTCGAAGTTTGGCGCCCGCGGCTCCGAGTACGCTCCCAGGTATCTGGCGGGCAGTTCGTGGTACTCGAAACGTCTCTCGTTGGAACCGTTGTCCACGACTCCGCCGGCCGTCTCGTCCCTTCCAAGCTGGAGCCGGAACTGGATCGCGGATTTAAGGTGACCGGAGACGGGAGTGCAGACGGGAGGCTTGGCAGGACTGTTGGAGCCGCGGCGGGACTGCAGCCGCGAAATCGGCGAACTCGCGCACACTGACTGCGTTCTCTCCTTTCTGCGGTTACGCTTCGCGAGCTGGAAGCAATGACTATCAATTGTATTCGGTAGCGGTGTACTGGTGTCCCGAACAGTTGGGGATGTGCGCCCCCGGGGCCGGCCTGGGCCTCTGCGGTTTCGTGTACGTGAACTTAAAGACCTTGACCTTCCTACCGCGAATACATGTCATAGCGCGCACTGGAACTTACTCCTCAACTAGCGAATACCCCGGATAATACTGTCCGGCCGATGGCATCTTCTCCTTCGTCTAATTAACGTTTGCACTCATCATCGCCGGATACGTTGGCAACAACAGAAACATTGGAACGCTCCCTGTTAACGGCCGCGAAACTGCTCGACAGCTGCTGCGACCCACGACGCTTGCTGTATCCGGCCGTGACATCCGTCCGCCGCTCCTCCTGCTGTGTTGTTATGCTGGTAACAATACAGACCACGGCGAGAAGCTCTGGTCCTGTGCAAGCCGATTCAGCGAGCAGCGCAGCGCTATCTGCGGCCGTCGCGTCCTCTGTCCAAATCCCCTGTACTGGCTCTGTATCGACTTCCCGATTCGCGAAAAGGCGCTCTCCTGTATCTGGTCGCTCTCTACGTCCAGTATGCCCTGAATTTTGTCCATTCTCCTCGCAGTCTCACTATTATATATTTTATAGTTTTCCGTTATCTCCTCCGACGCACCCCTTCGTCTTTCGCTGTTTGTTATACGTGTTATATACTGTCTGCCGCGCTAAGTGTGCCGCAATCAACTTCGTGTGAGAATATGAGCAATAACCATTCACGAGGCGCAGACTACGCGTTGGCAGCCTCCGCATCGAGCTTCTTCAGCACGTCCTCCTTCCTCCGGAATAGAGAGAGCAACTCATCCTTGTACTGGGCGTTGATGGTGTCGATCTGCGAGTGGAAGAACGTGTTCACTATGTGCTTTATTTCGGCGTCGTCGGACATGGTCAGCTCCTGCAACTTCTGTAGCGCACCCGACTGCGCAAATTTCCTATTCCGTGGTCTTACGGGGGACGAATACTTCCAACAGTCGCCACTCCGCTCCCTGACCAGCGTGGAGAGCCGGTCAAGCACCACCTTGATCAGCTGCTGCGTGCTCTCGTTCTTCAGGTCGTCCGCCTCTTCGAGGAAAATCGCAATCATCGTATCGTGCTGCTTGCAGTTGGCCAGAATCTTTGCCAGTGCCTCAAAGACCTTCTTGCGAAGATCCTCCCTCGCAGCCATGTCTGCCAGCCGCTCCTCATCCCTCCGCTCCCCCTCTCCTCGGGTCTCCTCCTCATGCTCCGTCTTCTTGGTCGCCCCCGGCTGCACCGTGCTCTTTGACTTGACGAAAGTGGCCGCATGCTTCTTCATCTCGTCCTCCTCGCGCCTTCTTTCCTCATCAATCTGCTTCGACGCCGTGCGCAGCGCCTCGTGGATTCCTGCATCCACTACGGGGGCTGCATGTTCCACAGAATGTCTGGCGATCTCGCCGAGGGTCCAGGCTGCCGCCGACCGCACGAAGGGCAGCGGGTCGCTTACCAGCGCATCCTTTAGCGGGAAAATCCCGTTGGCGTCAATTATCGCCTTCGCATTGCTCGCGTCCACCGACGCATAGTGCCTTAGGGCCACCACGCCTGGCAGCCGTGTGGCCCCTCTGGTCTCTGATACGTATTTAACCAGTGCAGCCGGCCCGCCCAGTTTGTTCAATTTGTTGACCTGGTCATTATCGTGCTTAACAATCTCTCGTATGCAGGTCATCGCGTTTCTTTTCACGTACATGTCGGGATCCTTGAGACACTCCATGAGCTTGGCAGGGGCGTCTTCGCCGATGCGACTGGCCGTGGCCGCCTTGTGTCGCGCAATCTGGGCCAGGCATGCACAGCTCTATGAACTTTTAGTGAGAGGAACGGAACCTGACGCCTGATGAGAACGTTGGAGCTGGAGAGCATCCTTATGAGACTGATGGCCCCGCCCTTGTCCAGGATGGACTCACTTAGGGAGTCATCATGCTTGGCAATCTCGGTGAGGGCGACCAGGGCCTCGCGTTTCAAGCTCTCTTCCTGCTCTTTGGATATGCACTCGACCAGCAGCTGGGTCACCCCGTGGTTGTTCAGCAGCTGTGCCTGTTCTGCGGTGTATTTGGCGAGCTCGGCCAGGGCGGAGGCGGCCATTTCGCGGACCGAGCTGTCGTCGTTCCCCAGACATTGGTACAGTCCGTCCATGCCCTTGGCGTCGAAGACGGCCTGCGCCAGCTCAGTTGAGTGCTTGGCGATGGAACGGAGGGCAAAGGCACCTATCTTCTTCTCGTAACTGCTGTTGTGATCCTTGAGCAGATTGACGAAGATCTTGATGAGGTCGTGGTCCTTGACGTGGTGGGCGAGGTCCTCAGAGTACGACATGATCCGCGCCAGTCCTAGTGTCGCCGCCATCTTTATGTTTGGCACTGGATCGTCAAGCAACTGCTCCAGCTCGTCAAGAACGTCTATGTTTTCCCTTAGCGAATCGAAGCGTACTCTGCGCGATCAGGTCGTGGATGTTCTGCGGTCGTGCTGCCAGCTCGGCCACAGTCTGCGCGAAGATCGCCCGCGACTTCTGGTACTCCTCGAAGTCTTGCACTATCTGCATCTTGTTCCTTTCTTTTTAAATATTTATGCGTTGCACCTTTATTAAAGAGAGATCGCATGCATATATAGTATGCATTAATAATATAAACTATCCACGCCGCGATATTTCCCGTTTAGTTTATACTTCTCCTCTAGCTCGCTATTATAGTCGCTGTACAGTATGGCCTTTCCGGTGCCGGGGAACCGCTTCAAATACTCCTGTCTGATGTATCCCGCATATTTGCCCTCAGAGAGCGCGTACACGTGGACGTAGGCGGACTCCACACAGAAGTAGAAGGCGAGACTGGTGAGTGAGAATCCCATCACCGCGCCCAACATCGCCCCCTTCATTCCCTTTCCGATCCCGATGAACCCGCCCAGCGCCGCCCCGTTCGCCAGGAAAAGCAGCGGGAACTCCACCAGCAGCTTCTCCCCGAACAGCGGGTACTGCGCGTTTATCGCCCGTTTCCTAAACACACTGTTCACGAAAGTAAAAAAGTACGCAGAACGGAACTCGGTGGGAGGACGGGAACGGTCGAGGCGGGCGTAGTGGGCCGCGCGCTGGTCGTTGGCCTGGGAGTTGATTTTGCGGAGCACCCGGGCGCGCCAGGTCTTTTCGGCCATTAGTCGCTCGAAGAAGGCGATGAGAGGCCGGAGTTGCTTTCTCAGGGCCTGTGCGGCTGAGGGAGCGGGCGTCGGCTGGCTTCGGTAGATCCGCGGCTGCTGTGAGGGCTCTTGGCTCTTGCTTGCCATCCTGTTTCTGCTGCTGCGTTTTAATAATATATTATTGCTGGGTATATTTAGTATCATTCTAGATGAGCATAGAATAGGCCGCTTTCAGCACGGTATACAGCCGTGTAGCAAAAGTACGTAGCTAGCGAAAGAATATAATATTTACGCGGAATATCGCATCGATGAAGACAACAAGACACTGCATCGCAAGCAGGAACGCCGTTCTCGAGGGGTAGACCGCGGAATCAAACATGGTAGGTACGAGGTTCCGCAGGAGGCCGTGATCGCGTACTCGCCAGAAACGGGCCGAATCGAGGAGATTCTGGTGCGCTCGCAGATGACCCTCGCGCAGTACCTCGTCCGGGCCAACCAGCTGATTTCCTCGGCCAAGGTCTTCCGCGACTGCAAGAACTGCGTGCTGATGCCGGGTACGCAAACTGTGGCTACCTGCTAGGACTGGTTGACATCTGCGTCCATTTCCAGGAGCCTTCGCGCGAGTCCTGGGAGGGCTACTTCGTGGGGACAAAGGCGGCCTGTGCGGGCGGCGTAACCACAGTCTTCGACATGCCCGTGGTTGGCGAGCCCTACACTTTTGACTCCGACTCCCTCCAGTCCCGCATTAAGAACGCGACGGATCGGCTGTGGACCGACTGCGGCTTCCTCGGAGGAGTGCAGGGCGGCCGGGTCGAGGAGGCCCGCAATCTTGCGGAGAATGGAATTTTTGCGCTCGTGGCCACGTACGGCAACCCCCAGTATTACGGCATGTCCCCCATTCGGCTGGAAGAACTCGACCAGCTGGAGCCCATTCTTGTCTCCTCTGGGCTCCCCCTGATTGTTTCTTGCGAGAAGTGCGACGAGTCCAAGCTGAAGGCGCGATCCCCGTATTCGTTTCCCGATCATGAATTCTGTGAATAGGTTCAGACTCAGACCGATTGAGCGACGGGCCACTGCGACCTCTCTTGGCGACGAGGAGGACAAGGGCGAACAAGCGACAAAGCTCATCTCCATGCCCGCCCAGTCAACCGCGTTGGTCCTCACCCACGTATACTAGGACAGCCAGAGCAACCCGTAGATAGTGAGCAAGGACAGAATGATACACCGACTGCGACGGAGCCTGTGCGACCTGGCGGCGGAAGACCTGGGCATGATGAGACCTCGGGAGGGCGACATGTTGGCGAAGTCCTCGTCCGGACTCATACTGCAGCCTACGCTCCAACGCGAGCTGTCGTTCTCCGAGGAGACCTCCGCCGCCGGGAGCTTACCGGTTGCGCAAATCCAGTCCACGGGCGCGCTGTCGGGCCCTTCTCGGCTGGGAGAGAAAGAGGGGGAAGAGCCAGTGCCCGTGGTCGTGTCGTACCGAGCGTACGTTGAGCGCTTCGATGTTCGCGACGAGGCGCTCCCCATAGCAGAACTGTTTGAGAAGGTCAAGGACACGTACCACACGCACATCCTCAATGTGGGATGCGGCGAGGCCGTGGCTGAGATCGAGAAGGCCAGAGTCGGCAGGAAACCCGGCAGCGTGAGCTGTTCCCTGGCTCCGCACTACCTGTACTTTACTTCCGCCGACATCGAGGACAAGGACACACGCTTTAAGTGCAGACCGCCCATTCGTGATGAGAAGAATATGGCTTCGCTCCTCACTTCTCTGGCCGCAGGCCACATTGACACCGTCGCATCAATGCATTTCCCGGTGGCCTCGACGCTGAAGGAACAGTGCACGAACTTCTTGCGGGCGATGCCGGGCGCGAACACGTTGGGGTAACTCCGCGCAGCTCACCTCTTTTCCCCCGTAGATTCACGCTGCAGAGCATGTGGACCGTCTTTAAGCGGCATCAGGCCGTCTTCGAGGCTCTCTGGCGTCTCAAGGGCCCGGACTGCAGTCGTCGCTTCGTCGTGCACATGTCTGACTGGCTCTCGAAGTCCCCCGCCCGAATGATGGGCATCCTGGGAACGAAGGGCTCGCTGGCTGTAGGAAAGTTCGCAGATTTTGTGGTGTGGGACGCAGAGGAGTCGCTGCTGTGCAACGAGGAGACGATATACACTTATAACCCAGAAGGCTGTCTGTACCAGAATGCGGTGGTGGAGTGCGAGGTGAAAAGCACGTACCTGCGGGGCGTGGAAGTGTTCGGCAACGGAAAGCTCACGGAGAAGCGCGGCCGGGTGCTGTTGGCCGGGTCTCCTGAATTATTATTATTACCCACTTAGAGGTCACATAAGACCTCGTTTTTTAATACTAACCCTGTTATACCACCTAATGACTTTGCCTCATTTGATCTGCATTATCAGAGCCTTTGTTCGTCCTCATGGGGACAACACAGCCACGCCAAAGAGACGATGTGCGTATACGGTGTGTATGTCAATTTAAATCCTCTGTTACTGCTTCAGCCTGCACGCATATTTGTGTTTAAATAACGCTAATGGAATTTAAACACAACTCCGAAAACGCGACCCAGCCCGACTCCGCCCCCTGTTTCCAGGTCTACGTGCGAGTGAGGCCGCTCACGCCCAAGGAGTGCGAGATCCCCTCCTGTCCCGCCCCCACAGTTGTCAAAACTGAGGACAACCTTGTATGTGTTCGATTAATAATCCTGCCTCTGTAGGTGCATGTCGACGACCTGGAACGCAAGGGCGGCATTCTGAACAACAAGATGCCCAAGACCTATGCATTTGACAGGGTGTTTGCGGAGGAGGACACAAATCGATCGATGTTCGACAAATGCGTAACTTGCGAAGGCACGCCCGGTAGATCCCGCCGCTGGTCGAAAGCGTGATGAATGGGGTGAACTCCGCCTGCTTCGCCTACGGGATGACCGGCGCCGGCAAGACTTACACCATGCTTGGCGACATATACCGCCACGGTCCTGGCGAGTCTGGTCTCTGCATCCTCGCCGCTGATCTGCTTTTCAGCAAAATTGCAGCCGAGTCCGACCGCGCCCACGAGGTCCGTGTCAGTTACCTGGAGATATACAACGAGCAGGTGCGCGATTTGCTCTCCGACTCTGGCGGGGCGGCTCTAATGATAGTGGAGGACCCCATCCGCGGCGTGGTGGTTCCGGCCCTCACAGAGTATCCCATTGAATCTTCCGTCGGGTTAACCGAGCTGATCCTGAAGGGAAATGAGAGGAGGACGATGGCGGAGACGAGTGTGAACCAGTTCTCGTCGAGGTCGCACGCAATTCTGCAGATCGCCCTCGAGTCCCGCGGCCGGTCCGAGCCTGCCGCATTGGCCACCTACACCGTCTCCAAGCTCTCTCTAATCGACCTCGCCGGGAGCGAGCGCGCCGCGGGGTCCAACAACCACGGGCTCAGATTGCTCGAGGGTGCCAAGATCAACAGGAGTCTTCTGGCGTTGGGGAACTGCATAAACATCCTCAGTGACAGAGCGAAGGCGGGGGCGTTTGTGCCGTACAGGGACTCTAAGCTGACGCGGCTGCTCAAAGACTCACTTGGCGGCAACACGCGCACAGTGATGATTGCCTGCATCTCGCCCACAGCGGCCTGCTACGAGGAGACTATTAATACGCTGAAGTACGCGGAGAGGGCGAAGAAGATCAAGAAGAAGGTAGTAAGGAACGTGAGGGAGGCGGAGGAGAACATCGTCCGGTACAAGGAGATCATAGAGAGCCTGCGTGGGGAGATCTCCACTCTGAAGGACCAGCTGCGCGAAAAGGGGCAGTCCAGGCCGGTCCCCGAGGCGGCTCCCACAGAAATCAACAGCATTGAGCTGCAGATAAAGAAGGCCCGGCAGGTGAAAGACATAGTCATAGAGGAATGCGGCGGGCCCGCTGATAGCATCAACGCATCCCCTGAGAAGAAGAACGTTTCCGACTATCTTCTCTCCAAATACGAGGAACACTGCGAAATGAAGCAGAGTCTCAAGGAGCTGGAGAATATGGAGAAAGCGAACGAGGCGCAGGTGGCCGAGTTGCAAAGGGCCGTTGAGCAGACACAGAAAGAAATAGCCGCCGACCCGACGCGGAAGGAAAAGCTTGAGTCAGAGTGTCGGCAGAAGCTGGTGACGTTGGAGGAGCTGAAGGCTAACATCGAGTCAAATCGGAAGATGAAGGAATCTATCGAGGCCTCGCTGGAGGAGAACATAAAGTCGCAGGAGAAATTGCGCAGCCTCTTCGGAACGCTCGACCCTGTCCAGCAGCGGGGCGTAATCGAGCTGCAGATAGCCATGCGGACTCTTCGTCTTCAAAATATGGACCTGGTGCTCCAGAACTTGGAGATGAAGCGGCGGGCCTGCATCGCGGAGATGGAGCACAAGGAAAATGTGGCGAAAATGCATGCCATGAACGCTCAGCTTGAAAATATGAGAGAACAGCTCCGTCGCAAGGACGCAGAGCTTCAGGCTAGTCGCTCCCAGACCCGCGGCAAGGAGCGTGGGCGCAAATCTGGGGCGTCCGAATATTCTACACCTGCAACCAGGATCGGGACTGCAGCGGGCCCGACATACCTGCAGATCTCGCTGAGGAACCGCCACGGGGAGCCCGGCCAGAAGACTTTCAGCGGTCTTCCCCGTCCTGCGGCTAACTCTCGCTCCCACCCCCAGCCTGAAACGAAGACAAAACAGCTGCCAATCCCAATCCTGGTGAACGTCAAGACTCTCCCCACCTCCGGTGAAACTCCTCGGAAGTCTCTTGTTCAGTCTAACAACAAATTCCTGAGCAAGAAGAAGCCCAGCGTGCCGGCGGGGAGGCGGGCCGAAGAAGTCGTGCTGGACCCGGAGCCGTCCGCCAAGGCAAAATGCACCGGGAGCAGCGGTAGGGCGCAGGAACTCGACAGCTTCGCCTCGCTGTCCAGCGTGGCTGTCAACTACGAGGGGTTGCCCAGCGAGTCGGATTTCCTCGAATCATGCTGCGTGGAGTCCTTCGTCCGTCCCCAGGGCAAGAAGCCGCCCGAGGGTGTCAGGGCGCGGCCGGAGCCCATCAAGGTCATGATAAACGAGGGCTACTACGATGTGCTCAAGGGTCTCACGGAAACCGAGGATGAATCTAAGGAGTCGAACAAGGACAAGCTCGAGAAGGAGAAAGGACCGTCGATAACGGTAACGGTGAACAAGCAATCTGTCGTGGGCAGCAAGCGTTGTTCCGTGGACCGGACTAATGACAGTCGCCGGAAGAACCAAAAGCGCCGTCCTGACGAGCATCGGGAGCCCATCATAGTAAAGGCGGTGCTGAAGGCCCGGCCGAGAGAACAGCCCAGTAAGAGCAAGGGTCACGCAACGACCTCGCGGACTGGAAAGTACATCGACGGGAGCAGGACGCGTCCTCCGGCCGGAAAGTACTCAGAGACGAACGTGGCGTCGGCGCTGGCGCCCCCAACGACCGAGAGAAAGGATCTGGCCCCCACCCCGCCATGCACTGCCAAGGGCGCGTCTATCCCAATTCCGATGCCTCTGGTCCGGGCCGAGTCGCTGGACCCGCAAGAAAAGCCGAAGCGCAGTCTCTCCCTGCAGACCCGCTTCAGTCGGCTGCGCGACGAACGCATGGAGCGAAAGCTGGCCCGCGGAAAGGCCGATAACTCGCTGGCGCCGATCCAGGAAAAGCTCAACTTCCTCTTCTCCAGTGTAAGCGAGAACGAGACCGGGATGGAGGACAAGAAGCAGCACGAGCATGAGACACAGCAGCAGCCGGCAGGGAACACCAGAGTGCCAAGCGTGAAAATTGTCTTCCAGCAGGCCCCCGAGACCAGGACGATTCGGGGAAACAGCGCAGAAGTCCCTCCAAGACTGAGGTCAAGCGTCAACCCGGGCCCGCTCGTCTCCCCGAAGCTCCCGTATTTTTTCACACACATCCAGTGTAGATTGAAGATAATAAACCTTTCGCAGCTGTCCAACGTCCCCGAGAACGGCGCTAACCTGCCCAAACAGACCAGTCCCTTCCAGTCGATTCGGCTGAGACAGAGGTTGGAGTCGCGACAGACGGAACTGCGACGGTCGAGCGAGGCCGCAACCTGCGATATAAACCGACTCAATGAGGAAATCAACGCGCTGATCCAGCAGCAGAAGGCAGACCTCGTCCGGGACTTTGAGGTCGCGAAATGCAGCGTCGCAGGACCTGTCCAGCACAGGATCATGCGGGCGGCTGTCTGTTCCAGCGGAGATGTGGACGGCGCAGAAGATGACGCGGCGGAGGAGGAGGTGGAGGAAAAGATGTCCGACGATTCTGAGGAAGCCTCGGCCTCGAGGGTACATCCGTCCATGGGCATCGTCAGAAGTGGTGCCTTCTTCACTGCTAACAACAAGTAACGATAATAAATGCATACTAAACGATATATTATTGTGAAACGCAAGTGTTTCGTGTGCATCCAAACTAGGAGACATCAGTTACAATCAGCGACCGCATCAACTGCTTATGCATTAAGTATTCAATGGATATGTAATAATAAGGTCAAAAGTTAAGGATCGGCCAAAGCAATATGGAAACGGCTAAAGACTACCTGAAGACGAAGGTGGACCCAGTGGTGGAGCCACTCATGATCGACTTGCTGGCAAACAAGCCAGCCGACCCTGTGGGCTTCATGCTAAGCTGGCTCAACAAGAAGATAAATCCCGCCGGTTCGGCCCCGCATCACTCGCCACTGAAGGCGAAGAAGCCTGTGGCCCAGCCCAAGGTGACCCCATTATATTTACACCGGACTAGAGCGGCGCCGCCTCTGAGGACGAGAACCTCACCGATGAGGTTCGCCTGAGATTCCGAATCCGTTGAGTAGGAGGACGAAGTTGTCCCCGACGAGGTGCTAACAAGCAAGCGGGCGAGCGTGGTGGCACGAAGGTCGATCAGCGCAGAGACCTACGGCGAGTGGAACAAGAAGGCCGAATTCGTCCCCCGCGTGGTCCCGAAGGCCGACGACCAGCTCAAACGGTAAGATTGCCTTATATCGATCACTATCGCCGCAGAATTCGTGCAAAGTTGCAGGCAAGCTTCATGTTCGGCGCATTGGACGCCAAGGAGCTGGAGATAGTCGTGGCCGCCATGGAAGAGAAGCCTTTCGCAGCCGGGAAAACTGTCATTAAACAGGGCGAAGAGGGGAACGACCTGTACGTGATCGACTCGGGAACGCTGACCTGTGTCCGGCAAATGGTTTCTCCCGCCCGAGCTAGCGATCTTTTAGGCATCCGGCCAGGAGCCGAAGTTCCTGAAGGAATATCAGCCGGGCGAGGCCTTCGGCGAGCTGGCCCTGCTCTACAACGCCCCGCGAGCCGCCACCATCACTGCCAAAACTGACTGCGTTCTGTGGAGTCTGGACCGACAAACTTTCACGAATATTGTGAAAGACGCCGCAATGTACTGCGATTTCCCGGGACAACATAATATGATTAGAACGAAGCGAAAGAAGTATGAAGGATTCCTGAAGGGCGTGAAGGTGCTCTCGACGGTGGAGCCTTATGAGCTGATGAAGGTCACGGACGCGGTGAAGCCTGCATCATACAAGGCCGGCGACACCATCATTCGGGAGGGCGAAGAGGGGAAGGTGTTCTTCCTCCTAGAGTCGGGCGAGGCCTATGCGACAAAGGAGGCTGGGAAGGGGAAGCCGGCGAAGAAGGTTATGGACTACATGAAGGGATCGTACTTCGGCGAGCTGGCGCTGATCAGAAACACGCCCCGGGCTGCCAACATCGTGGCCAAGGTATATCCAGACAAGCCAACCGAGAATAGACCGACTGCACGTGTCTCACCCTCGACCGCCACAGCTTCAAGCGGCTCCTCGGGCCTCTCGACGACATTCTCAAGCGGAACATGTCGGTCTACGGGGAATATGCGGCGATGTCCTAATCCTTCCTAACACCGAACCGATATTTTATTCCAGAATGTGTTAAACTTAGCACAAGTGCTCGATACACGAATAATAACGGCTCTGCATGATAAAAGAACGCTATATTTACTTCCAGTGAGACTTGAGAGTGTCGGCGACCCATTTGGCGCGAGTGAAGGTTCCAGACTTGGACAGCGACCTGCTTGCGGTCCTGCTGAACTCTTTGCTGCCCCTTGTCGCCGCATGCATCGCCACGCTCGTCTGTCCCATTCGCTTGTCCTTTACCGCCTGCATCTTACGTGTGTTCCCCATTTGTTTCTTTATGTTGTCGTACTTCAGCCGCAGAGTCTTTATCACAACCGCTTTCTGCTGCTTCAGTTCTTCACACGTCTTCTGCATCCGAGACTCCAAGCCTTCCTTCTCCTTCTTTTGCTTGAGGATGAGGGCAGATTCCTGGGCGGCGATCTTGTTGGCCCGTTTTTCGCTCCAGACCTCCTGTTCCTTGGCCTCGAGCTCGAGGGCACGCTGCTGTGTCTCGTGGGCGTCGGCGTATTTCTTCATCCGGGCGAGGTTCTGCTGGATCTGCCGCAGGTTCAGTAGTGTCGGCGACGCCTTCGCCTTCTCCGGTATGCTCTGTTCCAGTTGCGCATGGAGACACTCAAGCTCGGCCTTGTGCTTCTCGTCAAGCTGCTGCTCTAGCGAGGCGAGCCGCTCATCCAAGTCCTGCATCTTCCTGTCCCACTCGGAGTCTGCGCCGTCGATTTCGCGTTGGAAGTCCTCCTGCGCCCTGAGCTCCTACCACCGCCCGTTTTCTCACAGCCAAAACATACAGAGTCCAGCTGCTCCTTCTTGCGTTTCTCGAGCAACAACACCTCCTGCTGTTTCCGCAGCTCGTCGACTCGCTTCTGCGCCACCTCTGCCTCCAGGTACTTCTGTTCGGCCTCGCATTTTAGCCGGTGCTCCTCGAGCATGGCGCTTTCCGGGGGTTATCTAGCGGGACGTACATGAAGTCTTCGAGCGCCTGCTCCTGGGCCTCGCCAGGGTCCGTGCCCTTCTGTTCCTCCTCGGCTGGGGGCAACATCCCGGTTGCTGCGGCTGCTGGATTATTACTGGCGCTGTCTTCCATCTTGTGTGATATATAATGTAATTGTGACCTATTTCGCGCATTCGTTGGATTTGCATCGTAGCCCTGCCTTCTGTGGTGTGTTCTTCCCTGCTAATTTAAAGCGAATAACGTTTGTGGAACAATAACAACCTTCAGGCGTCGATCGGGCATAAACTAACACTGCTGACTTATATCACAATATATATATAACACTGGCTAGCCGAATTATAGCTGTGCATACTCCGCCCACGCGCTCCGCTCCCTGAATTGTTCCTGTCTCTCCGCACTCTCCTCCACTAAATCGTCCACGCTCCCAGCTCCCGTCACGTTAAACCGAGAAGGAATGCCACGGGGCCGAACCACACCCGACTCCGCAGGCTCGGTGGCCACAGCCCGTTCTTCGCCCGGCAGGTCTGGTGGAGTGTTTCCGTGGGCCGCCAGCCTCTTCTCGCCGGAGAACAGACAGTGTCGCCCCAATATGACCGGCGGAAGCTGTGCGAAGTTCGTGGCTGTGCAAGCGAGCGGTTTTGTGGTTGCCCATTTCTCTGAATCGGAGGGATACACTGTGGCCGGCCTTTCTGCTGCCGATGTGCTTGGCTTCGTGTTAGCCTTAGGCTCGAGCCGGAACCCCGAGGCCATGCTGGAGTAGGGCGTGTCCGTGTATCGTTTTACTGCCGCGGTCGACAAGACGTCTATGAGGATCAAGGGCTGGTGGTCGCAGAACGGACAGGCTGCCTGCTTCGGTGTTTCCACAGAGCTCGTGCAGCGTGCGGCAAGCTGTTCGGCACAGTATACACAGATGTAGTTTCCGCACTTCTGACAGGCTAGAATGTCTATAAGAAAGTCGTGGGACCGACTTTACGCGAGAAGTAGCGGAAACATATCGGACAGTTGTATCTATAGATCGCACGCTCCTCTGCGCTTTCAGGGGTCGCGGTGTGCATCCGCACCAGCCTCTTTGGCACCGTTGTGTGAATCTCAAGGACCGGGGGCAGCACCACGACGTCCCTCTGCGGACAAAGAGGATTGGAGACCGGGACGGGCGGATGATCCACAGTCTCAGCTGGCCTCACGGTCGTCTTGCTGGCAGGATGCTTCCTCATGCAGCCGAAACAGCTGGAGAACAGGCTGGCCATCTTCTTGAAATTTTAAATACGATACGGCGAGAGAGTAACCTTACAAATAATACGTGGAGAACCAGCATAACGTTGCAGAGTGCTGATTCTGCCTCAGCACTATTGCGCTGTACGGTAGTGGGGTTTTGGGGTGTTGGGG
>QFZN01005118.1_pt1 | contig 14927 bp, 18 predicted proteins | sample 1740101 | NCBI WGS metagenome assembly QFZN01 (sample SAMN09210849, study PRJNA391713) | Ciliate metagenome, whole genome shotgun sequencing project. | isolation source: combination of 50 Heterometopus sp. ciliate cells from an enrichment culture... | host: Heterometopus sp. ...
CCCCAAAACCCCGTGGGTTTGGGCACTGTGATGCAGAAGCAGAAATGAAGATTGGTGGTGTTGGTGCGTGAAAATCACTTGCGACCGAGCAGCGGCGACAGCAAGTTGACAAAGGCCTGAAGCCCGAAGTCGCTGGCGAAGGTGAGGAACAGCTTGCGCTTCCCTTTGAAGCACAGCAGCAGCGTCGGGTCCTTGTCATCCTTCTCCCTTATCGCACTCACATCCGCAACCCGCAGCGCCAGTCCTGTGTCCTCCACAAACGCAGCCCTCATCATCTCCTCCATGATCTCCTTCCGACTTTTCTTCTTCCCCTACACCACATGATATAACCGAAGCTGTCACTACCGGTCCGTCCTTGGTCTCCTCCTCCTCAGCGGGGGTCGATCCGTCAACCGGCGCGTCAAGGAATTTCCAGGCCCCGAAGCCCACCCGGAAGAACCTCAGCTTCTCCCTCGTGACCACCATCATGTGTGGACTGCGGATCTCCTCATCTGCCAGAGCGCTTTTTCGCGGCTGCGGAGAGTCGCTGCTGGCTCCCACCATCTGTGCCCCCTGGAAGTCCTCAATCCGATTTGCGAAGAACTCGGAGAAGACCGGATCTGGAGCCACGTTCAGCGTGGTGCTCAGGCCGAGACTGTTGACGATCTCGTTCTTTGCTAGGTAGTCCCGTGCCTGCACCACGAGGATCTGCTTGCGAAACCCTCCGAACGAGAACAGTCCAGACCGCGTCTTCATCGCCAGCGCCAGCATTGGCACTCCTTCCATGTCGACTATGTATTCGATAGAGCTCATCGGGATAGGGTCGGCCACGATCTCGGGGGTCCAGCACACCTTCTCAATCGGACAGCGGGTGCACTGCTTGGAGAAGGGCGCGAAGAGGTAGACAGACCGGGCTGTGACCACCAGCAAGGCCCGCTTCAGCGAACTTTCGCCCTGTCTACACGGAATCGAGATCTATAAAACTGACAGCGCGAAGTGGCAGGAGACGATGCTACGGACGCGCTCCTTTTCGCCCTTGCGCTTCAAAGAGTGCTCGAATATGAACGCCTCCTATAATCGGATAGCGACGACTGGATGTTACGATTGCGGTGACAATGAGGAAGTTGTGCATGAGTGTGAGGATCTCTTGAATATATGACTTGCGGATGTACTTCTTCTCGTATACGCATTGCTTCATGATCTCATCCAGAAATTGGTACTTCTCTCGCTTGCACAGGCTCATGTAGCTTCCCAGCGCAAATACAGTGGCAGCCCGCGCCTCCTCGATGTAATGTAGCTGTGCCACTTTGTCTGGGTTATTTCTACAATCCGCATTTCGCTTATGAAGGAGGTACCGATATTCGTCGAGTTTGCGGGTGAAGTAGAACAGCATGAGAGTGAACGTGTACATCGACTTGTACGGCAGCAGCTGGCTCAGCGTATACTCCGCACACAGGTACTGCGGAGCCGGAAGGTAGCTCCCGTCGTGCCGGTTAGATTTGGGCGGGACCACGAAATAGCTGCTGTCCTCCTCGGAGGGCACGCCGTCTACTGCGGACAGCGCCTTCTTCTCCTCCTTCTCAGACTTCCGTTCCATGGCCAAGTACGGAAGGTAGGGAATGAGCTGGCAGACGCAGCGGCCGAAGGAGGCCAGCTCGACGAGCAGCAAATTCTCCCGAGGCGTAAACGGCACCTTATCTTCGTTCTTGATTCGATCGAACATGAACTGCATGATCTCCCTGGCGGCGGTGCAGGCGATCTCAGATAGGTCCAGTAGCTCTCGATCCGCGTAGTTTTGCTCAGGGTCGATCGTCAGTATGAGCTGGCACAATCTCAGGTACTTCGCGCCTATGTTCGCCTCCAGCCAATCGGTCGTGAAGCACAGCTGTGTGAGTCGCATCAGATTTCCCCTGTTCCGCAGCTTCTTCAGCACCTCGCCTCGTCCCTTCGCGTCGTTGTACGCGTACACGTTGAACACGCAGCGCATGAAGGCGGCGATACAGAGTGCTCGCTTCCTTTTGTCGCGGTAAGGTCGCGTGGCCTCAGCGCTGGCCTGGAACTCTTCCTTGCCTTTGCTGGCGGAAACGTCGGCCTGAAGGGAAATGCCGCGGTCGAAGATAGGCTCACTGTGGTCCTTGTTGTAGGCAAGCTGCTCCTTCTCCAGCTCAGCAACAATCACGTCTTTCGCTGGTGCGTCCAATGGATTCTTAGACACGAACTTGGTCTTGCTATCGGGGGAGGAACCGGTCTCAGAAAGCATGGCCGTCTGCCGCTCCTGGAACTGTCGGCGGATGTCCGGCACCTTGTCTTCCATCTCCCGTCGCAGTCTTAGGTATCTTAGCTTGGTGCCCGCGAAGGACTCCAGGTACGGTTCGAGGTCCCCTGCACATCTGTGGGCGCAGCTGCCCATGAGATAGTTCAGCAGAATCTCAATCATCTCGTTGTCCACAAACACCTTTATCTCCCTCTGAAGGTCATCTCGGAGCGAGGCCGACTCCTTCTTGAACCGTTTCCATATTTCAGCCAGCTCCGGCCAATGCTCGCACTCCTGGGCGTTCTTGCGTTCCTGACTCTGCAGAAGATATTCCTTGAGAACTTCGGCAGGCGGCTGCTCGTCCTCGCCGGTAGGCTGTTCTTCGGGGAAGATGTGCGGGATCTCGTACTCGATTACTGGCGAGCACAGCACGTCTCCCATAGTCTGCAGCACGCGCAGACACACTTCCGAATATTGATCCAGAGTGTGGGAAGAGAGGAAGCTGGATATGTTGTTATGTATCGTACTTCCCAGCGCCGTCCTCTCCACCTCTATTCTGCAATAGTTGGTGTTGCACTTGAGACTGTCCTCGTCAGCCTTAAGGAGGAAGCAGTACTGGTCCGTGAAATCAGACAAAAGACGACGGAGCTCGGGGAAGCCGGAACAGGCCTTGAGGAAGTGGACACAGGATATCCCGAGGAAGAGTTTTTCCTCCTGTTCGTCCCCCTGCACCATCTGGTTATAGTCATTCATGAGTATATTCACGCACTCCTTTATCGCAGTCCGCGCCTGCGTTTTGCGGAATTCCTTGCCCACCTCATCGCTTTCGTCCATCACAATCTTCGTGAGGATCCACAGCAGCTTGCCCAGCACGATTTCTGTCCTGCCCGAGGTCGGGTTCTTGTAAGCGGTCAGCAGAGAAACCATGCGACCCATCTCGTCGGAGCTGAATTGCTGCAGGGGGACATTGTTGAGACACTCGACCACGGCAAGACGGACGTTGTCGTCGTTAAGCTTCAGAGTGTTGAACAGTGCGTCCTCTCTCTCCGCCTTGTCCAGCATGATGTTCACCTCCTGAATCACGTGGTATGACACGAGTCCCTTGTTGCGGTTCTGGGCACAGAAGAAGTTGATCAGATCGATGATGGCCGAGAACGTGTCAAAAATGAACCTACGACATCATCATCCCACAGAAATCCTACGGCTGCTTGATCTCCTGCAGTGGGACCTCGCTGCGCCCCTTTGTGATACCCGGGTGGTACTTCGCGGCCTCCTTGCAGAGGTCGGCCCAACGACTTCTGCCCAGGTAGTCCATGAGTCCTGCGATGTTCCGCATCTCTTTTGTATATTGCACCATCAACTATCCGGTCCCCGCAAAAAGATACCGCATTGTTCTTCAGCACGGCCTCAGTCTTGAACAGTCCCAAGGCAAACCTGCAGGTCGCGGCCAACACCTTGGGGTCAACTCGGGCCTGCGTCACGATGCCCAGAATTCGCCTGATGATGTCGCGCTTCGAGTTCCGCAGCACCTTCTCTATGTCCTTCACCGCGCTCGTATTCAATATCCCCGAAAACGCATTGATCTCTGCGGCGAAGACCTCGCAAATGCGTATCGTCTGCTTGTTGTTCGCCTTCTCCTGCTTATCGTTGCTGAGTGCGTCATAGTCCTGGAACGACGACTCCAGGGCGTTGAGGAACTCCACGTGAAACCTGGAATAGAGTAGAGCGGCGGCATCGCGACTGTGGCGGGAACAGTACTCGATGATCTCGAGCACATATTGGTACTGTTCCAGCTCAAACATTAGCGCCTCGCTATACTCCACTGCCTGCATATTTGGCTTCTGGAACATCCCCCTGAGCGCAATCAAGAAGCCCTGTTCGCTGTCCCCACGCTTTGACTCCGCTTGCTCGGCGACGGACTGGCTGGGCACAAGCATGCTGACACACTCGCGCTTCCCCTTAACTGCGGCTGCGATTATTCCCATCATCAGCCGAAGCATGGTGGGATTGCTCAGCTTCTCGCGCTGGATCGCGAAGGTCGCAAACTTTGGCACGAGAGGCATAAGGGTGGTAGAGATGTCGAGCTCCTTGGATGCGCGACAGAAGCGGTCCAGGATCTCCAGCGGAAAGTCCTTGGGGTCGTCGATCTCGTTTAGTTTCTTCACGATGTGTTCAGAGATGATGGGCTGGATCTCCTCGCTCAGCGCCCGGCTCGACCTGATAAATTTCGTCAGCTGCATCATGGCCCCGTCGCCGATGCGCGTGATGGTGGCGAGACGAGCCAGAACGATGCAGATATACTTGCGGTATTTGGGCTGACTGGAATGGAGCATGTCGAGACTTTCGAAGAGGTTGCGCTGCATGGTCATATCCGAACAGTCTTGTTCCACCTTCCGTTCGTCCGTCCTTCTCAGCACCTCGGTGTAGTGCATAAGAGTGTTGATTTGAAGCTGGCAGGAGGGCGGGTACTTGCGGGCGGTTTCGACACAGTCGAACATCATCTTTAGTGTGGGGGTGGGCTCGTTGGCAAGAGACTCCTTGGCCTGCTTCTTGTCGGTGGTATCCTCCGACTTTATAAAGAGTTCTTCGCTCTTGATAACGGCGTTCTTATTGATTGATTTGAGTGTAGGGCACTGCTGGGCGATGCGTGTCGTATAGTTCGTGAACTTCATGTTGAACTCGTTCTTGTCTATCAGCAGCTGTTCCAGGTAGACAAAGCGTTTGAAGCCCTTTATGAACCCCTCGTAGTCCTCAACGGCCAGCGAGATCTGGTTGTCCGACATGTCCAGGATCGTTATCGTCGGCGGTATCATCATCGGGTCGAACTTCGATATTAGGTTCCTTCCGAGATAGAGCTCGTCCAGCTTCAGCATGTCGTAAAGTCGCGGGATCTCCTCCAGACTGTTGTTGGAAAGGTCCAGCACCTGCAGTGCGGACAGGGCCAGATTCACCTTCTTCAGACAGTTCTTGGGGGCCCTCAGTGTCAGCAGCGTGGGGACGCCCACCAGATTCAGCTCGGTGAGCTGGTTCTGGCTCAGATCGAGCGTGCTGACGTAGTTCCGCCTTCCTGCGCGGATATCCTCCGTAATCAGTCGCATGTCATCTAGTTGCTGACGGGAGAGGTCGAGCGTGAAGAGGTCCTTCTGCTCTGCCAACAGTTTCATAATCCGCAGTTCCTCGTTGGACTCCTCCACGGCCGGAGTAGCCTCGTTTTCGGGCGTGGTTTTGGCCTCTGGCGGAACCAGCGAGTTGCGCTTGCTCTCATCTTCTCCTGCGTCTTCCTCCGCTCTCATTATTCGTTTAATGCGATCGTATAGATATTTATTTATAAGTTGCGCTCCGCGCGAGAATGATACTGTTGGGGGACAGATGCGGTGAAAACCGAGGTTAGGTTAGGAGGAGGTCTGGATCGAGGGACTGTTTGCGGAGGGGGCCCGGCCGCGCTGGACCGCAGCCTCGACCTCCCGCGCGTACCGGTTGTCCTTCCCCACTAGCATCACGGACAGCTTCTGTTTGCAGAGCAGAACCTGCTCGGCGGCGTCTCGAGCCTTTCCCACGGCGGTGGTCATAATGCTCCGGTCGCGGAGGAGACTGCCGTAGAAGATCCACTTCACCCACAGGTTCATCTTCTCCCTCAGCTCGTGTTGCAGATAATCGGCCACTCGATAGCTCTCTGACACCATCCGGAACACCTCGGTAAGCTGCTTCCACAGCAGCTCGCTGTACGGGTGAAATTCCTACTCCCCCTCGCGATCTCGAAAATATACAATCGCATCGGTCAGAACGTTGATCAGAAGCTCGGTCAGCGCCTTGGTCTCGCCGGCGTCCTTCATGCTTTCTCCAAGCTTGGTCTGATAAAACTCGGCAAGCGGCAGCACGGCGTCCTCCGCGAAATACAGGCTCTCCAGTCCTTCTCTGATGCACATTGCCTACGAGGGGTCGTAAAGACCGTAAAATAATCGTACGTCGGCCTCGGTGAAGGAATCAGCTGGCCGAAGCACCACCACAGGTATCTGGTCAGCGGGCGAGAACTCGTTGCGGTGTTTCGCGAACCATGTCAGGTGCTCGCAGAATGCCCCTATGTAAAATTCACAAGGCGAGGATTACGTTCGTCGCCAGACCGAAGCAGGAAGGCGATGTAGTCCAGTGAAGGAACGATGCCCAGCTGCTTGCGTTCCCGTTCGAAGCGCTTCTCCACCTCGTCCGACTCAATTTGCTCGTGTGTTTCCAGCAGGGCCTCGGCGAGCAGTCGCACGATGCGGGTGATCCTCGGGTTATTCTGATACTTCTCGTTGGCTAGCTTGCTACGCAAAACGAGAATATCAGTCAATCAGCATACTTTGTCAGGAAGGCGTACGCGTCGTTGAGTTCCCTGTGCTTCATCAGCGTGCAAACCGACCTTAAAAGAACTTCCTCGTCCTACGGAGGATGTGACAACAAAATCTTGCGAGCTGGTCGGAGAGCTTGAGCCGACTCAGGAGGTCGAGGAAGGACAGCTGCGTCTCCACCGTGGCGCCCGAGGCCGCGAACAGACAGTCTACAATCTTGCGTCGCGGGCAGGCAGGGTACCTCGAGGAAGGTGGAGTTGAGGGTGAAATTGGACTCGGACCGCAGCAGCACAGAGAGACACCGGCTGGCCTCCTGCAGTTTTCCGGATACCAGCAACTTTGTGGCTAGGTAGCCCAGCATGCGACGGTGGCGGGTCTGCATGGTGGTGAAGGGGTAGGAGTCGAAGAACCGGAACATGTTGCTCAGGTCCAATATGCAATGTCGCACGCTCCACTTGTAAAAGTCCATGATTAAAAATAATTCTGGCATGCCCTTGCGCTATTTATTATTGCATTCTCACACGTATATACTTTTTCCTTGCTATGCTGTCGGACCTCATGTTTGTGTGTGTGTGTCCGTTTATATTTTCCCAGCTCTATATATAATAAACATTGAAAACAAAAATTCGCAGCAGCGATGAAAGCGCAACCAACAGCAGCCGACGCTATGAACCAGTCCAGCGCCTACATCAAGGAGTATCTGGCGAAAACCTCGCAGTCAATCCGCATGTCGCTCGACATGGCCCGGGACAACAACTCAGTGCTTGCCTCGCTGGTGGCATCAGCGCTGACCCGCGGCATAAAAATCCCTTCGCCAGTCCGCAGTAAGCGCGCAAGTCTCGTCTACTACGATCGATTCATTAAGCCAGAAAACATGGCGAAGTCCGTCAAAAACACGCCCAGGAGACGGCCGCGACTGCGGGAACGTTCCGGCGAGAAGTTCGAGGCCCAGACCCTCGACTTTTCCGCGACCCGTGACAAGTCGTCCGAGCTTCCCAGGCTAAATATGAGCTACGTCCCCGTGATCTTCCCCAGGGAGGACCGCAGACGACCGCCCTTGTTCAATCGCCACCTCGCGGCTCTCATCAAGCGAAAGAAGAATCTGAAGCGGGAGCACTCTGAGACCAGTCTTATATCGTGTATGCAGTTTTGAGCCATGAAATACATAGCGCCAACGGCCAGCACACATGGGAGCCAGAGGGGCGGCTTCTCGCCGGCGACGAAGCGAATCGTAAGGGATCACACACGGGAACGAGGGTAGAACATTGGACAGCCGATGAATGCGGAAGATGAAGAGCTGAAGGCACACTTCAAATCGATATGTCAGGCGGGCGGGGACGGCAGCTTCTATGTGACTCGAAGGGGCTTCAAGAGCTTTCTCATGCGTGTACAATGCTCCTAACCTATGCCGCGAGTAGAGGTACACAGACAAAGTGGCAGACATCATCCTATACGCGCTAAGTCTGCCGGAGCGGGTTCACTACAAGGATTATTGCTACATGCTCGATCGGTTCCTTGGGCACTCGCGAATTGTACTCTAACACCAAGATAGCTATCAATAATAGAAAGCGATCAGGGTGGCTTTTCTTATGTACGACGACGACGAGGACCGGATGCTATCGGAACGCGACCTCTACATGCCCTTCATCACCTTCGCCGACGAATTATACGAGGAGGTGTACCTCGCAGACCTGCCCAGGATTTTGGCGCAACTGAATGTGAAGATAAACCTGAACAGAGCGTCGAGGGACCGGGAGGGGGAGAGCACGAAAACGCGCGGGACGAGAGAGAGGGAGGCGCTGACGTTCAAGGAGTTCGCCAGGATCTTCGAGCTGACCTACCCGGCGATCGTGGACGACTTCCTCTTCTACATCGCGAAGTACCGGAGCGAGAACCGCGAAATCGGCAACCTCCTCAAGAGCAGACAAACGGAGGATAGCGAGAAGGAGGAGGAGGCCGAGCCCTGGAAGGATCGCGAGGTCAGGGCTAAGGTGGCTGAAATCCTGGAGAACTCGCCCAAAACCGAGAAGGTGATGCAGGTATTCAGACAGCTGAGCGCGAACCCGCGGCGGGGCGAGCACTTGCAATACATCACGCTCGGCTCTCTCACCAAGAACTTTGTTCGTTTCTCCCACGATTACCACCTGGCGTAGGCCGCGGTTTTCGGGTACACAAATAAGTACATACTTTACCGACTATTCCGGGTGCTGTTCAAGGACAACGAGGGCGCAGAGGACCAGAGCAAGATCTGTCTGCCGGCATACGCGAGATCCATTCAGGGCCTCTACGACGTACCCTTGCTTTGCGCTCATATCTCGGTAGCCACGTATCAGTCGGCACAATGTCTGGGCCTTCAGACTTTACGACAGCAACGAGGACGGACTGCTGAGCATACTGGAGCTGTGCACGTTTCAGAAGGAGGTGCCCCTGGGCTGCAAGCTCTACGAGGAGCTCCAGCTGTATTTTGAAAATATCTTTCACGCCTCAATAGGGTGATCGACGACTACATGAAGGCCAAGGTGTACAAGACCGCGGGCACCCAGCTCCACGATATTGACGACAAAATTTTCACCTCCATCGTCGGCGAGTCCGCTCTCGGCAAAGTTTCTAAAAGAGCGACTACACCGAGTAGGACTTTTCGCGGAGATTGGCTGGTGAAAAGGACGGACCCTGCATCGTGCTTGGCGCGGCCAGTCCCCAGCAAGTACGCGAGGCGCCAAAGGCTAAGACTAAGATTGTGGTGAGCTTCGCGGAGGGAGCCGCCAAGCCGAGGAAGCTGCGGTTCAAGGACCAGCTACACATAATATTGGTACATGGGACGAAGGCGAAACTGTAGGAACGCGAGATCGAGGCCGACGAGATGGAGAAGAAGAAGAAAGCGCTCGCCTCGATTCTCCCGCTTATACGATATCGGCGTGATCATAGCAAATTCTGACTCCTATTTCTTTCCTCGCGTCCTGGTGTTTTTTGCTAACGGACTGATACTGTCGCTTGCATATTACATCACAACAGATTATGTGTTAATTTAGTTTGGACAAAGTGAGAACGTCGCTGCCGCCAGCCTGTCCCTTTTTGAACCACAACGTCACCGTGAACTTCTCCCACACGTCCGGGTAGTAGCTGGTCACTAGGAGAATGTACTCGCCCGGCTCCAGCACCTTCTCCAGCGAGACGTTGCGTTCTTGCGCGTACATTCCTACCGCGAATTATGGGATTACGATACCGCTGCACACAAGCTCGGGCTGAGGGTTCTCTGGGTCGCCGATCAGCTTCCCGTTGGCGAAGCGGTACAGCTCGAAACCCACCATCGGGAGCTCTTCGCAGGTTACAAACCAGAAAAGCAATACCGAACTTGGAGTAGGGCGCGATCTGGTGCAGCAGGAAGAACGTCTCCGTGGTCTCCGACACGCTCACCTTGTACTGCGGGTTATATCTCACCGTCTCTAGGTTAACAGTGGCCCCGCCGGATCGGCCGGTGCTCCAGCAGTCCTTAATGATGCGCTTGTCCCAGGAGTCGTCGAAGAAGATGGTGAAGAAGATCACCTCGAAGTACTTGAGGAAGTCTTCTAGCGACATGAAGAACGTCTTCCCGCTCCCTTCTGGCACTTTGATCTACTAGATAGTGTTCGTCTACAGTACCAGCGGGCTTTTCGTCGCGTCTTCCGTCTTCGCCTTGTTCCGAGCCGCTGCCCTGTGGTGCGAGATAATCTCTTTCGCCCTTCTAGTCCACTTGCTGGAGAAGGGGCCCCAGTCGCCGTTCCACAGCGTCTCGCCCCAGGGGTTCTTGAGCTCGATGAGCTTGTGCGAGTCGCACTCGACTACCTGCAGAATCGCATACGCGTGCGTTGGCACTATTCCCATGTTGTTCTGTGGCATGATGTCCTCGGTCCGGGTGCCCGCGCCCATCAGGAAGCACTTCTCGCTATATTCTCTCATCTTCTTCCACAGCGAGCCATCCGCCACCTTCATCTTGATGTCTTCGTTGAGAAGATTGTAGCGGAAGGCTGCGGTGCCAGTCATAAGGTTGAGGGCGTCGTCGATTACTCCTCCGTTGAGGTGTTCGTAGCTGCCGAATTCGGTGGCGATGGCCTTTTCGATGAGCATGGGCCAGATGATCTTGCGGTTGTTGACCTTGTCGTACTGGAAAGGCGCGGAGAGCAGTTTGAACTCAGACTCTCCACCAGTACCTTCCGCCGCCGGCTGCTCAGTACACGGGAAGTAGTCGTCGATGGTCACCAGCTTGGGCGCCCCGTCGACCACAAGCTGCAGCACGTATTTTCCCTTCGGCGAGTACTCGACTTTGCTTCCGCCGACAAACATGTTGATGAGATACTGAGGAGCATGTGCGGCAAGGATGGTCATGGCCGCGATGATCCAGCAGTCGCCGAAATCGCCCTGTCTATGCAAAGGGAGTGTTACAGATCTGAAAGACATACTTGAGGTCGCCCGCGAACCCGTCGGCAAATACGCATACGCTCGCATTCTTGGGGTACAGCTCCTTGACCCGTAGCCATTTCCAGGGCATGAAGATGGAGGCGCCGATGAGGTCGAGCTCAATGTGAGTTCCTGCCTCGTATCGCACGTTTATCGGCACCGTGTTCAGTCCTGCCGAGGTCATCGGCGGGTTAGCTGACCGTCCGCCCAGCTTCGCCGACCTGTTCCCGTCCTTGTGATCGCCATTGTTCAGTTTGTGCATCTTGATCGTGAGTCGCACCTGCGCCTTGAAGCATGCGATTTGCTTTTCCCGAACAAGGTTGCGTTCCTCGAGCATCCGGTCGATGAACTCCAGGTTTCTCAGCTGTCCCATATAGTCAAGCTCTATATTTGCAAGGTCCTGGTTGAACCGCTTCATCTTCATCGCAGCCTTCTGCAGCTGCTCGTCATCCAGCTCGTTCAGATCTAAGTTGAAGCCGGTGAAGCAGTGGTCGAGACAATCACCCAACTCATAGCATTGCGCACTCTTCAGACACCGCCACGCCTCCACGTTTTCGTTCTGCTTGAAAAGCCGGAGAATCGAGCCCACGCCGAGCTCAATGTCCACGTCCCCGCTGTCTCGCGGCGGATTCGCCCCCACAATGGCTGATAGCACGCTCTGCTTCAGACAAAGGTAGAGATCCTTTGCATTCAGCTTGTCGAACTCGTTTTCGGCAACGATCCACTTGGAGTTGAATATGAGCTACAGTACGATGGAGAAACCAACAATACATTAATCATGTAGATGGCGGCGAAGGAGAAGGCAAGACAGGTGATGAAAATTCCTATGAGGTAGTACTTCACGTCGGTGATGCATATGAGCATGCTCCAGCAGGCCACGATGGCCAGGTTTACAAATGTATACAGCGGCACGTCGTCCGCCGGCTCCATCCGGGCACGCTCTGTGTCGTACCTGAACACGGGAAACACACTAGTCGCGCACACGCACTCCTGGTGGTTCTCCAGCTTGTTCTGCCGCAGGTAGTTAATGTAGCGACAGAAGTAGGCGAAGGTGAGGCCGCAGAGGATGCCGTACAGCGAGTATATGACTCCGCGCGAGTCGCCGTTGATGAAGATGTACACGAATCCGAAGACAAGGCCAAAGCTGACCAGCGCGATGTTGAACAGCGTGTACCTGAACGGCAGATTGTACCTACACACGGTTTTTGCTCAGGGAGGACATACTCGTTGCTCCTCCAGCGGGTGTAGAGGAAGAACATGTACCCGATTACCGCGACGAAGATATTGATGATCATCGAGAAGCTGATCTCATCGTACATAAAGTCGGAAATGGAGCTCCAGGTCTCGAGGATGACCGCAGCGATGATCGTCAGTGTCAGGGTCGGCGGGGTAAATTTGAAGTCCATATCAACAAACTGGTAGAAGGCGAGGATGGCGAGCGCGGCCACGTAATACATGGAGGTGAGGGCGAACACGGTGATGAACAGGTAGTGCTGCCTGCTGCCCTCGCCGATGTAGAACATCACTAGAATTCCAGCTGTGAGTGCCATCGAGCCCACGACCTGCACCACGATGAAGCAATCGATCTACCATGATATCGCTAGGATTATGTACGTGGTAAAACGTGTGCACGTAGCGAACGGCGCAGGTGAGTGTGACCCAGATGATTGTCACCCAGCAGCTGGACATGTAGGAAATCCACTCGGGCTCGAGATTGCAGTAGAAAAGGAGGGCGAAGCCCGTGATCAGTCCTGTCTCGAGTATGAGTGCGCAAAGAACCTTTGCGTCCGAAACAGTCCGTGGGACGAAGGCTGACAATATGTGGTGGTGGGGGTCAGTGTCGGGTGGCTCCCTGTGTGGCGCAGAGCTTTCGTAGTAGTTGTAGTCGTTGTGAACCCAATGATCTATAACGCGATAAGAGGACACATGGTACTGATGATGAGTATCGCAAGGCCAATCGACGGACACGCAAAGAAGCTGTCGAAGTAGAGGAAATACTGGGGGACGCAGATGACCCCCTCGCTGCGCAGGAGGAAACCGGTGCCGATAGAGATTCCCCACAGCAGCGCAAACAATCCCAGTATGACTGGAGTGAGGTGCAGACTGTTGCGCTTGTAGAGACGGTCCATGAACTTGAAGAAGATGAATTTGGCGATATAGGTGCCGGTGCAGACACAGACGTAAACCTGGTTGCGGGTATTGCCGCTACTCAAGGGTTCGATCTGGAAAAGAGTGCCTTTTGAGCCAGATTTCGGAGTTTGCCTTGATCGGGAAGTCGTTGTACTCGAAGACCGCAGTGACCACCAGCGCAATATTAATCATGACGTAGTGCAGCTCGAACCTTCCCAGCAGCCGCATGAAAATCCCTATACGCCGATTCCATAAGGCGGAGGAACCTTGCTCGGAGACTGGAGGCGGCTCCTTCGTCTCCTTCTGCGCGCCGGGCGGCTGGGGAAGCGGGCAACTATTGGGCAGGTTACTGTGTGTTGTACTAGTATTCGCAGAGCGAGTATGCTATCACGCTGCTGAGCACGGCGCAGATAAAACAGTGCAGGAACACCCAGTTACTCAGCGAAGCCGACAGTGCGATCCTGCACATAAGCATGAGCAGACACGTAATGGTTATTGAAATCTGTTTGGGCTGGAGGTAGGACCTGCTCCACAGAAGTATTCTACGCAAACTTGTGCCACAAGAACGATACAAAATGTCGAAGAAGATGAGGAAGAAGGTCTGCACGATTCCGATGGTGAGGTACTCCGGACGCTTGCTGCTGTTTGCATACTCAATGTTGTACACCGTGTACGTCGCCGCCAGCACCACCAGGTACATCAGACACTTGTTCCTCTCATGAGACCTCGCAGTTTTATTGGTGATCTCCACGATCTCGCGCAGCTCTTCACGATACCTGTTCTCAGCCAGATTGGGCTGCGGGGACACATTCTTTTCTTCCGGCTCGGCCGCCGGCGGGACGTCGGGGAAGACCTGCGGCACCTGACCTTCGTGTGACATATCGCCTGACTCCACGCTTACATGGCTGAGCACCTGAGACATGTTGATCATGCGGAGCTCGCTGGAGCGGTCCTGGGCGTTTTGCGGGTCGTCCTTGGCCTCGCCCTTTTTTGACTGATTCGGACTGCGGTCGGCGTCCTCGCTGCTGTTTGCTCCAGCGGGAACAGGAAGGATCTCGACCTTTTCTTCGGGCGGCGGGCGGGATTTGAGGCGAGACTCGTAGTAGGCGAGGAAGTTCGTGTATAGCCGGTGCAGGTTGATCGCAGATCTGGCGAACAGTGAATAGGTGAAGAGGACCATGATGACCAGGCTGCCGACGAAGAAGAAAACCGAGTGGGTTTCGTAGTCAAACATGGGATCAAAGTAATCGAAGGTCACGCCGAAGCCGATGACGCTGAGACATGTACAGATGAAGCAGAGCTTCTGAAAGGAGTTGAGGCACCACATGGACCGCTTCCATGAGAAGAACCCGACCAACATGCAGTATATCATAAAGGAGAGGGTGCCGGTGCCCACCGCGAGACTGAAGGTACGATCGAAAACCTCTTCCCAGCAGAAGTACGCGAAGCTCACAATGCAGAATATCGGCGAGATCATCAGCAATATGCCGCCGACATATATGAGCTTGACCAGGGCGCGAGGCATGCGCGGCCACTTCTTCTTGATGATGATTTCGATGTGCCGCGGCTTGAAGTTCGCGCAATGCAGCACTAGAAAGGCGAGGATGGCCGAGATGAGCGCGCCAATCCCGGTTATCAGCTCAAAGAGGTACACCATGAAGTAAGCCATGTGCGCTTACCAAATATATTAATGAAGAGAGTTCAGCAGAAACTTTATCGCAAAATTTGCAAAGTTGGGCCGATATACGCTCCCAAAATGCAGTGCGCGGCTCTGTGGGGTTGTGGGGTTTTGGGGTTTTGGG